>JAABUP010001765.1_pt1 | contig 44307 bp, 48 predicted proteins | sample 5559201 | NCBI WGS metagenome assembly JAABUP01 (sample SAMN10711887, study PRJNA513373) | rock metagenome | isolation source: Antarctica rocks | place: Antarctica
AAAGCTCCTTGGCTCACACGAAAAATTCTGCAATCGACTCTGTTGGTGCCTTCTTGAGGCTGTTCAGCTCCTGTCTGAGCAGAAGGCGTCTGGCGTTCTGTGCAGTGAAAGGTTGCCTCAAGCTTGTCCCACAGGGCCTTGGCTGTGGCAACGTCGTCTGCCATAGAAAGGTAGGCATCGCTGAGGTGGAGCTGGGTGAGTCCTAAGACTTGGCTAGAGTTGTCTTTGTCCTCGTCTGTGCCATCGATGACGCCACCCAGTCGCTTGCTGAAAAGCAGTGCCTTGAACTTCCTTCTCCAGATACCCCAGTTTTGGTTGTCGAGCTTGTCGATCTGAATGCGGCTCTCAGTCGCCATCTGTCTGCGTTTTGCTGCGCCTGCTTCTTGCAGTCAGCACCTTGAGACACGATGTGTACGACGCTCTGCACTGATCGTAACGATCAACGAGTCTGCACGGCTCGGCTCACAGCAACGTGTAAGGACCCATAACCTGTTGAAATAAGCTGTGCAGACTTGCAAGCTTGACTTGACACAATATTTACAGGAGGACTTAATCGCAAACTGTGTGTTCGGTGAACCAAAGTCTGAAGCTTATATAGTACTCAACAGGCCGCTAGGACGCAGGTTAGTAAATGCAGCTGACTAAGTGTTACTAGCATGTTTTAGTATGCAGTTCCAATTCCCTTCCATGAGATACTTCAGTGCAACAGCATCAAGAAACTTGCTTCTCAGCGACAACGTAGTAAGAGTTGGCAGCTGTGCCTGGAAAAGAACCTGACACAAAGCAATGCCTGCTGTTTTGCAACAACATACAGCATTCAACACCACATTCGAAACACGAAAAGGCTGTGGTGGAGTATATCCCTTGATGATCAAGAACACTGCTTGTTCCAGCAAAATGGCGCTGATGTCTAAAGTCTCACGGTCAGGCCATTCATTGTCCACAAGGTGCAGAAGATCCTGATTACGAAGCCTGCTTGAAGACAAGTCAAGATGCTTCACATTTTGCCACTCATACCTTTGTGCAATCAACTGAACATCTCCAGCAAGAGCGCTTGCAAGATTCAAGCTCTCAAGCAGAGGCCAACCTCCACTCCTTAGCTGCACGACACCTATCTGTGCACCTGATAAGGCAAGTGTTTCCAACAGAGGCCAGTGGCCTTTGACCAGAAAGGATGCTGCTGCTGTATCTAGCAAGGGATTTCTACTAAGATGAAGATGTTCCAGCTTTGACCATGCGCCTTTAACAAGATGTTGCACTGATGCAGCATCCATGTTGGTTGCGCACAGGTTCAACTCCTTCAAGAGTGGCCAATTGGCCTGGGACAGAAAATGTATAGCCACTGCACCCAGGCAGTTCATCTGTAGGTCCAGCGTTGTCAAAGCTGGCCACTCAGCCTGTATCAGTACTGATATAGCTGCGCTGCCCAATCTGTTGCTAGCAAGCTTCAGGGTCGTCAGAACTGGCCAGCGACCACCAACCAGCAGAAACATACCATGGCCATGAAGCTGTGTATCTGTGAGGTCAAGCTTCTTCAGGAGAGGTCGCTCTTGGTTGACTAAAAAGGAAAAGTCAGTATGATAGACACCGGTGATCCCCGTGACAAATGCCTGCACCTGCTGGTGTATTCTGCTACATATGGCTGAGAGATTCACGAGCGATTTGGTGTGCATCACTTCCAGCAGTCTTGGCACTTCGCAGATTAGGTCCAGCAGACAGATGCAGCCAGTGTTGGCCCGCAGTTTCTTGCCAATACCAGCAGCTTGCTTGCGCAAGTCAGCTCCTGCCTTCCTCTTGGCCGCAGCTTGCCTCCCGCGTATGCTACTAGCCTGCAGCTGTCAGTTGTCCGTACAGGTTCTGATGAGCAACGCATTGTTCAGCCACATGGTAGTGAACAAGATTGTAAGATGCCAATTTGCACCTCATATGAGCTCTGGCTTGAGTATATTGGTGGGAGTTGATCTGGACCGCTGGAAGATCTGCATATTTATGACATCTTAGGATCATAGGCCTGATTGCAACGCACGTTCGCATGAATACCGAGCAACGGCCGCACAGAGTGCCAGGTACCTGAGCCCCACACTGTGCATGTTGACTTGATTAGTACACAGGTGCTAAAGTTGAAAAGCAACTCCAGCCTCAGCCTTCAAAGATGTGCTCATCAGCATCTGCCTCGTGCACGCGGCGTGCACATAGCGTCCTATGAGTTGGAGGGCTTGGTGATGCGCTGAGTGCCTTCAAGCAGAGCCTTGGTCATGGTAGGTAAACAAATATGGTACTCCCATACTAGCTAGCGAGGGCTGGTCGCAACGGTTCCAAATTTGAATGCTGTGTTTTGCATGTCCTCTGTGCTTACGAGCAGCTGCGACCAGCAAAAGCTGTGAGTAAGTGACGTTGTGGCACAGAGTCTGATTGAGCATCAGTGAAACTTGTACAGAATGTTCAGCCTCACAGGTTGAGGTCTGTAGTGACTGCAGTTTGAGCACCAAGCAGTGCTGACAGCTTTCTGAAGCTTGATCGTCGGCCGACGTGACCAATGTTTTCCGCTCCCAACAGTTCTCAGCTGCCTGTCGGCGCTATCCCATACGGTGCTGAATATCTTCAGGCAGCAAGAAAGTACGGGGTTGATCCTTACAGCGGAGGCATGCCTTCGTTCAACCCGGCCATGAGCGCAAGCGCAATGGCTGCCCTTCATCGGTCAAAGCAAAAAGCGAAGGCAAGACAGCAGGCTACAACCGCTCAGCCGCAAGCCCAGCCAAGGCAGGAGGAAGAGCACGACATCGGTGATGGCCTGGAGGAGAATTGCTTTGCCCTTGTATCTACAGAAGAGCTGGAGAAGCAGGGGCTCAGACCACATCCTGACAAGATTGCTGAAGCTGCGGCTTTGAGCTCTGTGTCGCTGCCAGTGGGGTCATACAAGATGTGTCTTCCTGCACAAGTCATACAAGGCAAGCTGCAGAGTTTTGGTGCTGTTATGCCAGTACCATTGGGCCACTGCATCAACATTGCATTGTTCTCATCCGGTATCTTCCACTACAGGCCACATCAGTGCTCTGCAGTTCCAGGCTGTCAGGCTGGCCTGCCAAAAGCATGAGACCTTTCTGCCAGATGGCTCTCGTGCAGGATTCTTCCTGGGTGATGGTGAGTACAACTGATCTTGTCTACCCTGCTCTTTCCTTGCCAGCTGTTACACTGTGCCTATTCTGATTGAGTGTCAGCAAATCATATTGCTGGCGTCAGCACTGCAAGCTGACTGCTGCAATAGTTGCATTGACGAGATGATCAACGATGCAGGACCTGGGGTAGGGAAAGGTCGTCAAATTGCCAGCTTGGTTTTTGAGAACATCCTCAGAGGCAGCACCAAGGTGTGTCTCTTGCCTGCTGGTTTGCTTGCCATGATCAGCTATGGCAGGTCATGCTGCTTTCTTGACTGACTTGTCTGCTTGCTCTTTCAGCTTTTGGCTAAGGTCAAGCCAAGATGTCAATGCTGATGTCAAACAATGTGACAACCAAAGCGGTATTGCAGGCAATTTGGTTCTCAGCCTCAGGCGACCTGGCACAAGACGCCCATCGAGACTTCCACGACATTGGAGCCCTCAGATACGAGCCAGTTGTGCTGCATGACCTGAAGCACTGCAAGGCCAAGCCTGGGGACAAGCTGGCAGACACAGCAGGATATGACACGGGCATCCTGTTCTCCACATATGATCTGCTCATAGCAGGCAAAACCAAGGCTCCAAAGCCCAAGCCTGGGTCTTGTCATGTCAATGCAGACCATGAGGATGCAGCTGATTGTGGACTGGGAGACTTGTGCGAGCCTGCTGACATTGATCCAGGTCACAGGGAATTTGGTAAGCTGCAGCCTGCCCATTCCCTTCACACCAGACCATTGTTCATGCTGGTGTGTAATTGACAGCTTTGGAGCCACTTTGTGCACGAGATCAATGTTGTCAAGGCAGGTTTGTATTCCTACCATTAGCAATTGCCTAGAATCTGCAAATCAACATCAAGTTCAGCATTTGAGACTACCAGTGGCAATTTGAAAATGATTGACAAGCAGCTGCTGCAGATTTCTGCTTTTTTGCTGCTGTGCAAAGCAAGTTTTGAGTCATCGCTCAACCATACCGATGCTGTCAACAGGTGAGGGCTCCCGCCTGCAGCAGATTGTGGACTGGCTTGGAGGAGAGGGCTTTGAAGGCGCTCTGGTCTTTGATGAGTGCCATAGAGCCAAGAACTGCATTGCTAAGCAGGCTGCAATGGGCAGGAAGCAGAACGAGAGCAAGACCTCAAGGGTCAGGCCCACATGCCCCTTGTCAACCGTAACATGGCACCAGACTATCACTTGCCTGCATGGCATTCAACAGCCACTCTGGCATTGCATACGTCTGTTCAATGCCGAGGTAGGCATGTGTATTGGCATACTTGCACACACCCTCAGCAGTTGATGACAGTCAAAAAAAGCCATATCATGCAACAGGTACAAGTCAACATTTTCCTGGCGTGATGCATTGCAATGCTGTGAAGCATAGCAATTTGCAAGCAATGGTGCCAGCACCTACAGCTCATGACTGCTGTTACCTTGAGCCAATTGAACGCAGGCAGTGGTTGAGATCCAAAGGCGCCTGCCCAATGCAAGAGTTCTGTATGTGAGTGCGACGGGGGCAACCGAGGCAGAGAACTTGTGCTACATGACACGGCTGGGCCTCTGGGGTGACAAGACCGCCTTCCGTAACAAGCTTGAGTTTGTCAACATGCTGCAGCAAAGGGGTGTTGGTAGGCTCATCAGCTATCACTCTGTCAACTGTCTGTCAGACCTTGAGTGACATTTCCACAGGCAGCAAGTTGTGTCTGAAGTGCCGACTTGCATGGCTTGTCATGGCATGTGCTCCTATATCCCAGATCTGCTTTGCAGAGGTGTAGGTGTTCAAGCTGATGTGGTATTTCCAGGTCACGCAGATGTAGGCAAGCTGCATTGCACAGGACAACATGTATGTGGACTGCATCTGTTAAGGGCGCGCATGCGCCCCTGCTGCCCCTCATGCATCATCAAGTGATACCCTTAGTCCTTACTCTTGGTATATAGACTGGCTGTGTACTGTGAGCCTTGTCAACATCCATAATCATAGCCATTGCAGTCATGTTACAGTGGCATGTGCTTGTGAGTGCAGCTGCCATGGAGCTGGTAGCCATGGAGCTGAAGCAGTCTGGCTCATTCATTGCGCGCACCCTTAGCTATGAGGTATTCCCCATCAAGACACAGTCAATGATGCTAGCACGCGTAGCAGCCATGCTGCAGGATTTGGTGCAGCATTCAGAATGTCTAGCTCTGCAGGCAGCTTTGCACCTTCCTTGTACTGAAGGTCGCTGCAGCTTTGGTTTGGCTGTCTTGTGCTTGACGGAACAACTTCAGGATGTTGATGCACCTGTCAACCTCCCGACATGATGTTGTATGATTGTGTTCCCTGCACTTCGCCTCAGATCATCAGGCATGTGTGGGTGTGTCACAGGGTGTGGAGTTTGACCAGATCAATGTGAACATTCCTGATGAGTACAAGCAGATGTACGATGCGGCTGCTGCCATCTGGCTGCAAGTCAAGGAGGCCATCGACACTTGCAAAGAGTCGGGCTTGATTGACCCTCATCAGAAAAAGGTACACCAATGCTTGGGGCACTGATAGACACTGAAAGCCACCTTTGCACGCTCTTCACAGACATAGTTGGGAGCACCCAGTTGTGCTCAATGAGCTGCAATATCTATCACTGAACTCACAGCAAGGTTCAAGCATTGCATTTGCCGACTCAACATGCTGCCCACGTGTGTGCAGTCCACACAGAAGAGGATTCAAGGCCCATCATGCATGCAGTCCGTTCTACACAGTGGACATTCAACCCTGCCCAGCTTGCCAGAATCCTCTTGCTTACATGTCTGATAGTCATAAGCTGGAAACGTGTCTACTATCATGCAGCTCATCTCAGGGCAGTACTACAGTGCTCAGCTGCGCTTCTTCCGGCAGCTGTGCACAGCAGCCAAGGTTGACACCGTCAGCAAGCTGGCCCAGAAGATGTTGGATGAGGGCAAGTGTGTTGTCATTGGGCTTCAAAGTACAGGTGAGCCCTGTGTAGTTTGCTCTTGCTTGTACATGCCTTGCAGCTAGTGTTGGAATTGCAAAACAGGCTGTCTGCTAGCTCCAGCAACAATTACGCACGCAGGCAGAAAAGCTGCTTCTGTAACCCTGAGCACTGCAAGTACTTATCATTGTGCAGGGATATGTTTGCTCGCCATAGTCATGCATGCGTATTTCAGGCAGATATGTGTGAAATACACTCCAGAGGATTGTACACACAAGCATGTAGCTGTAAAGTTGACTATCATCCTGTCCAGCAGCATCTATCTGCAGATGTGCTTGGGTGTTTCTGATGAAACACATCTCATACAATCTGTCCACACCTCGCTTGCACTGTCTGAACAGTCACTGGCTTTTGGAGGTTTGATTGCAGCTTTTTGCCTGCGTTTAGTATACGTGAAGCCAGTTATTTGCGTCGCTGTAAGTCAAACTGCAGCTCTAGCTCTTGCACAGCTTGTGTGACTATGCATGATCCCATGTAGCAGCTGTACTCGGCATGATCAGTCAGGACTGCTGGCAGGCTCAGCCACTTGGTCCTCAGCCAGTCACTCCTGACCCTCTCACTCCTTTGCACTAGCTCACTTATTCACTTCACTACTCTATCATTGTGCTCCACTCATTGGAAACTTGCTCCATTTCCCCCTCAGTTTTCCCTCACTAACCAGTTTACTCTGTTGATGTTTTGGAACTCAGAACTCATGTGGTCCAATGCTGTAGATGACTTTTTTGTCTGTCTGTGCACAGGTGAGGCACGTACTGAGGCCATGGTGGCAGCCAAAGAGAAGGCCACCGGTGCTGATGACAATGACTTTGACAGCTTTGTGGAGCCGGCCAGTCTGATCCTCTCCACCGTCATCAAGTTCATGCCAGCTAACTACCCTGACAGAGCTCGCCTGCTGGAGAAGGCTGAGAACATGAAGCTGCCTGGGAATCCCTTAGTGAGTTTGCTGACAAGCGCTGCCATGAACAACCTGCTTGTTGTGCTGGCCTGTTTGCATGCATCTTTGCAGCTGTATAACAGCACTCCTGCATCCTGTTTGTGATGTACCTTCTCCATCAGCACTGCTGCTGATGTCCGACCATGAGCAACGCAGAAGGCAACAGTAGACATTTGGCTGCATACAAATGATGCGCTTTGAGCATTGATGCACTTGCAGCCAAACCTAGATATCTACGCTGCACACAACAAACCATATTGGAGATGCTTCTGCACTCTACATTATCCCAGTGTTGTGTGTGTGAGATGCACACCATTGCATGGAGTATGCAGGATGAGCTGATCGAGAGGCTAGGAGGGGTGGATGCAGTTGCTGAGATGTCAGGCAGGAAGCGGCGCATGGTGAAGCAGCCCAATGGTGTGTACAAGTACTGCCTGAGGTCTGGCGGAGACATTCCACTAGAGAAGGTGACACACAAATAATGCCTGCATGATCACACTCCGCTGAGGTAGACTGCCAGGAACAGCAGCGCGCACGCCAGCAGTTGATGGTACCAAAGAGATCACAAGGCACGGCCCTGCCGTGTTGATTAAAGTGTGGATATTGAAACTGCAGGCCTGCTGAGCATACATGCCAAGGAGTGCCTGCTTGTGGCAGACACCTGACTTGCCAGCTCAGCAGTCACATGACCCTGTTAGTTAAACGCAGAGCATTCAGCATTACCTAAATGGCAAACCAACTGATGATGCTGATATTGAAATGCACAGTCAGAAATGCACTGCTGACTGTCATGCACTGCCATGCATGCACTGACAGTGTTGAACTGAGCTACAGATAGTGCAATGCAGTGACACTGGCTTGAACGCTGTGCAGGTGAACATCCACGAGAAGGACGAGTTCCAGAATGGCAACAAGCTGGTGGCAGTCATCAGTGATGCAGCCTCGACAGGCATCTCCCTGCAGGCAGACCGCAGCAAGCCCAACCAGCGCCAGAGGGTGCACATCACCCTGGAGCTGGCGTGGAGCGCTGACAAAACAGTAAGCGCAAAATGTTTACAGATTCTGCCTATTTCTAGTGACTATGACAGCGCAAACTGTTTACAGAAGTCTGACTACTTCTAGTGACTATGACAGAATCGCGAGTCTGCCATGCTGTCTGTCAGTCATGAATCCGTGCATGGACGCTCATGTTGAGTTGCAACCTAGACTTGCACATGCTTGCTTTAGCAGCAAGCTGGAGCTGAGCAGACTTCAGGCTGAGACACAAGCATACCTGCCCTGTAGCACTGACTGCTGAAACCCGTTTACTGCTCCAGCCCAACTGGGATGCATACACTGATCCAACCAGCAGCAAGTATGAAGATGCACACGCCCATCACAAGATTGCTCACTCGTATTGCTGTTCTATTGATAGGTTGAGTTCACACTTGCTGGCTGTTACAGGCCTGTAATCTTCTTCTTCTTCTTCTTCTTCTTCAGGTACAGCAGCTGGGGCGGACACACAGGTCCAACCAGCTGCAGCCTCCCAGGTACCTCATTGTCAGCACTGACATCTCAGGGGAGCATCGCTTTGCATCAGCAGTGGCCTGCCGCCTGCAGCAGCTGGGAGCACTCACTCACGGCGACCGCCACGCCGCCTCAGCTGCAGACGCCCTGAACAACTTCAACCTGCAGAACAAGTAGGCCCCTTGCAACTGCCAACCCTTGGCATGTGTGGCGAGGGTTGGCAAGCCATGCAAAGCGTCTCAGCGCTTGGCAATCATGCTGCCTTGGACACTGCTGCCAGTCAGCTTCGATATGTCAGTTGATGCTGGTGCACAGTAGCTGCTAAAAGAACCTAGCTGCCTTGTGTTGGGGTGTAGTTTTGCATCATTGATGCATTGGCACCTTTGCTGTTTACCCACAAAGTCACCCAAAGATCTTGCTGCGCTCTTCAAGGCATGTCACAAACGAGGGATACCTCTTCTTAGTGCAGTCCTCTGCGTGGTAGAATGGCAGCTGACCTCTTGACAGCCTTGAAGCTGACTCACCTGAGCTTTGAGAGTCCTCCGTGCTGAGTCAACACAGATACTAGTTGTCAGTTCAGCTGGTCTCAGGCTGCTGTGAGATTGGTCTTGCAACTGGCTTGTGCTGATCTCTCGACAGCAAGATACTGGTGTATATCTCCTCATTGCTGACTCAACCCAGCTTTTAGTAAAGCCTTTGTCACTTCAGGTGGGCCACGGCTGCTTTGCGTAAGATGTACAAGATCCTGCTGGGGCAGATGGAGCCTCCAGATGACGTCACACCAGACTTCATCCGGGAGGGAGTGTCAGAAGTGGGCAGCACTGCTCAGCAGGCACTAGAGCGCCTGAAGCTGCTGAGGGTAGGCCTGCTGTGTTTCTGTGTGTGTGTGTGTGTGTGTGTGTGTGTGTGTGTGTGTGCTGTGCATGCATGCTGCCATCAGCCAGACCTGCCATATGAGGCTAGTGTCCCTTTCTGCACAAAGTGATACCCCTATAAGTTCAGAGCAAGCTTTCATCTGGTGTGTCTTACAGAGGGACATGCATTGCACGGTTGTGAATGCCAAGCCCACTGCCACCAATGTGCTGATGCCAGCTTGCAGAAGACCAAAGGCTTGTTGCACAACACACAGCGCATATGTTGTGCGTTGCTCAGAACATATGTGGGACAGGCTGTTGCGATGCGTGTGTGCCAGCATGCATAGAAGGTCGCCAAATCCTGTGTCCCTCTTGGACCCGCATACCCCTGGCTTTGCATGTCAAACAGGCATGCAGTGTTGTCAATCATCATGTCCTGCACGTACGTAGCTCATCATGAGCTGGAAAGCGTTTTAATTATTATTGTTAATATTATTATGTTATTATTATTATTATATTATCATCATATGCTGCCCTCTGCAGGCCTTTATTCCAGATGCTAAGGATGCCTTGGAAGAGGTAGATGTGTTGAAGAAGGAGACACTGACCGAGATGGACAAGCAGATGGGCAGAAAGGAAGCCTCACCAGGGTAGGTTGTCCTGCCTGCTCTGCTCAGTCAAGTATGGGATTCACAGCCATGTGTGGCGTGCAACCACAGCATACATCAAGCATGCTTGTCACATGCCTCTCTATTATGTGTGCAAATACAAGCTAATATGTGTTTGGTCCTATTGACAGGCCAATGCTCAGCATTTGCACTGACAAATGTACCAGGCCAATCTACATCCAGCAGTCATCAGCTGCTGGATGGCTGCTTTGCGATACTTCACCAGTGTGATGCCTGCATGCCTCACTTCTTCTGGAGAACTATCGTAAACTTGCATTGTGATTGAGCGCAATACAATGGTCTTATACACAGTGGTCCTGTCCAGGCGCAGCTCACACAAATGACTGTGCAGGGGTAACATCAACAAACTGCTGAACCGGCTGCTGGGATGCCAGGTGGACATGCAGAGTCAGATCTTCTCCTACTTTACTGCACTGCAGGCAAGCAAACTTGCAGCGTGCCTGCCCTGCCTGCCCTACCATAGTGACAGAAGCTATGTGCATCGCCTGTCTGACTGGTCATCATGATGACGCAGCTCAAGCAGATGCATCGCTTGTTGTCAGTGCTTGCACATTCTGCAGTCTCAAGCTAGACGTCTAGCAGCAGCCCATTTGAGCGCTGAAGCCAAGGCAGCATTGCACAGCAGAACATTGCTGCCTGTTCTCTGCCCCTGTCCCTGCAGCAACCTCAACCTCTGCCAGCTGCATTGACATCTACCTGACACCATGTGCTCACTCTGCATTTGGTCCTGTGTGTGTGACAGATTGCCAGTGTTATGGATGACATATCAAACTTAGCCGTGCATGGTTTGGTAGGGTGAAAGCGGAAGCCATGTGTTTTGTCTGATATTTGCAAGATGAACCTGAACCGCTACACCTGTGTGTATGGTTTGCAGGATGCTGAGATCAAGCTGGCAAAGGCAAATGGGACTTATGATGATTGTGGAATCATCAAGCCTCACGGCGAGAGCATTGCCTTCAGGAAGAAAGAGGTAAGCACTACAGCATATATGCTGCCTGTGCTGAGCAATACATGAGTGGCTGGTGTACTGCAGCCAAGAGAAACTGAAGGCATACACTCATTCAGGAAGGGTCTGCATCAACCCTGGTCATGGCTGTTGCAAGAGCATTGTACTTCTGTCAAGTGAGCATCAGCCCTTGTCCTGTTGATGAATAACATGACATCACGGTGACTAAAGACAACTGATCAAATCTGAGTTTGTTTTGCGCTCCTGGGCAGTGTCAGCAGCAATGTGTAGGATGGACCGTCATGCACTCAGCATATTTTGCCAAGTAAGACAGCATGCGAGGACTATAGACACTCAGGGAGCTTGTTATGGGTCTGCAGATCATATACCAGGATGATTACTCAGGCATGTGCACCTACCACGCTGAGTTCCAGATTGACCGGGGCATGAACTACGATGCAGCTGTGAAGGTCCTGGAGCAGGAGGTGCGGCACATGTATGCATAAGTCTGTGATTGCTGCAAGATGCAAGATGCAACACACTGACTCTTGGGTTTTGTCTGTGTCCTGTCATGGAACTGCCAGTTCAATGGTGACCACTCCAGTCCACAGCCATTGAGTTCCCCTTGCTGCTTGGGCTGTGTAACAGAGGCCTGCATCTTGCAGGGTCACAGCCAGCCCAGCAGTGCAATTGAAGCATTGAACAGTGAGCCTGAATGGCAGTAGGACCACAAAGCTGTGCTGCTGGTTGATGTGTGTGTGTGCATGTGTGTATTAGCCTCTGTTGTCGCTCCCTCTGTATTGCAGCAGTCTGACTGGAAATGCCACCGCTGCATCTTGTTCAGCCTTGTAAGTGTTTGCTGCAGAGGAAGGAAGACCCAGATACCCAGTGTGGCTTCTTCCGCCAGGTGGTTGATCACAATCAGCGTACATACTATGTTCTGGCTTTGCCCCGGGATGCCCAGGGTCGAAAGCTGAAGACCAAGCGCAGCAGAAATGGTCGCATAAAGAGCAGAGCAGCCTACTACCGCATTGTGCGCCCAGCTGCCGGATTCAGCTCGGATGACATGTCCTCTGACAGTAAGTTCTGGATGAGAGCTGGCAGCAAATGCCTGCGACAGGCATGAGCTATGCATGATACTTGCCTTTTAGCAGTCGTGCCTGTTACACAGCAGGCTGAAAGCTGATGTACATGTAAAGGTTGGAAAATGGTGTGACTAGCAAAAGCTACAAGGAAGGGCAACAGCAAATGATTGATGCCATGCATAGAAATTTGGAAGGTCAAACAGCCTCAAAGCTCAAGAGCTTGTGTTTTGAGCTTGAGTAGTGTCTGTCATGGCGCATGTGTGTATAGCGCATGGACGACGCCCTGGGCAGCACCACATTGTGCTTTTGTGTTTGCTGCAAAGCTGCCAATATTGTCACCCAGAATGGTTGCTGCTGTTAACAGCGTGTGCTGCTGTGCAGAGTTCCATCATATATACACATCCATCAAGGAGAGTGCCAGTCTGAAGGTGCACTGGAATGAGGAGCTAAAAGCTGACAGCCACAGGTATATACAGATTGCTGGCCCTGCTGTGCAATTACTGAGATGCCTGTTTGTTGAACAACATGAGCTGCAGATTGACAAGTAAATGGTTGCTGGCCTTTGTGAAGAATCATGCATGCTTCCTAATCTGTCACTCAAAGAAACCTGCATGGCATCTATATGCTGGAGGCAAGACATGACATCATGCATATGTTGCTATAGACTTGGCATGTTCCAAACAAAAGGCCCTTCGACGGTGCACACACATACGTAATGTCAGCCACGTGTTTGACCACGCAGAAATCGGAGACAGAGTCTGCAGCTGATCACTGGCAGCATCCTGCAGATCCTGCCCACTATTGCCGGGCAGCTCAGGTGGGTGCCTGTCTCTACACCCAACATGTATCATATCAGTGCCAGTAGGTCCTGTGTATCTGTGTCTTGCAATGCATTTTCATGTGCAACTGTCAATTCTAGGAAAACACAACCATTGGCAGATGTGACATGGGGCAGATGCGCCCAGACCTGACTGCAGTATCTGGGAGCCGCCCCCACAGCTTGCTGCAACCCAACTGCTTTGTCTTGTGAGTGATGTGCACGCAGTTAGCTTGTGCAGCTATACTCACTGACCTTGACAATGCTTCAACAAGGTCCTAACAGAGTCACAACAACATCCCAACAACACTCACTCACTGGCCTTGATGACGCTGCGACAAGGTCCCAACACAACTCCAACAAGCTCTTGACAACAGCCCAACACTATCATGAAAACCCCTGAACAGGATCTTGCTTCTCTCCAAACTATCTGCAGAGTTGCAACTATGTGTCTGCTGCAGGTGAGCTAACCGTGCTGTGTGAGTGTGCAGGACTCACAAGCTGCAGGTCATGCGTGTGGAGAGCACTGACGGCAAGCATCAGGAGATTGGGCTATACCTGAACAACAAGGATGGCACCAAGGTTCTGGACAAGGTCCGCAGCCTGCAGCCCTACAAGCCTTGGCAGTTCAAGACAAGTAAGCCGTACACGCCCTCCGGTGTCTGATGTCTAGCTAGCCTGTACCTGTCCGTGCTTTTCTTGGCAGCTTTGATAACTTTCAGTTAAGTAGCTGCCATGCTAACTCATCCTGTCCAGACTTGCTGACCCAAGCGACTGGTCAGCCTCATCTTGTTGTGATGACAGCTGTGGCACACAGATTGCAAGCAGCAGCTCAACATATTGCGCTGGTAATGCATCAGAGCGGTTGCAGCATTCAAGGTCTGTTTGTGTGTGTGTGTTGTGCAGTGGGTACAGGTCAGGATGGCACTGCAGCTAGTCTCCTTGGGGGGGTCCAGCCAGCCCCTGGGGGTGCAATGGGGCTCAGCCAGAGTCATATGAATGGGGCTGCTCCTCGCCCTGAGCTGGCCAGTGGGATAATGGATCTGTCCTCCTCACCTGACTCATCCCCTGTGAAGGTAGCTTTCACATCTAGCCTCAATGTATGCAGACTCATTTTCATGCATCTGGTGATTTGTCACTGTGGCTCATGTCTGTCTGAGATCTATGCTTGAATCTATACCAGGCACCACAACAGGTGCATATTTCCAGCAACTGCCACTCTGAACCCTGCTCATGGGCTGCTTGAGCAGCTGGGCAACATGTCATTCAATGATCATGCAAATTGCATGGTTCATGTGTGTAGCTGGTGCTGCATTCTGTCATTCTGCGGTTCACTTACTGAGTCTTCCAGTTTGTCTTAGAACGCCTTGACATTCTGCACACTTTCAGCCCTTGTTTGAGCCCATGTGACCAGCCTAGTTGAGCTGGAATTACACCTCTCAGTCTCTCTCTCTGTCGCTCTTCTGTAGCATTGATTGAGGCGCATTGACTCAGATGCGGTGAGTGAGGCTCATTGACTGAGGTGCATGTGACTCATGTTGGTGCAGGCCGCTAGCAAGGGAGGCAACAAGGAGAACAGGCCCAGGGTGGCCAGGGCCAAGGGCGAGAAGAGGGCCAAACGCACCGGCAAGGCCTCAGCCGCTGACAGCATGCTTGATCTTGTGGTAAGCATGCAGCTGCCGTTGAATTGCTGCTCTGCCCTCTGTGCTCAGCAGCCATGGCGGCATGTGGAGAGCCATCATTGCACTGCTCTTCGTCAGGACTACTAGTCTCTTGCAAGTCCTCAACTGACATCACACAGACCATCATACTATGATATCAGCCATGCCGTGCCAAATGCAGCCTGTTGACGCCCACCAGGCAAATTTGACGCCCATCAGGCAAAGTTGACGCCCATCAGGCAAAACTGCTGATTCTCTGTGATGTGGTACATCAAGGGGTGATCTTTGCCATAGCAACTGGGCACATTCTGCTGGCCTTGAGCGGCAGCTGGCCTATCTTGTACAGCAGTCTGACATACAAGTGCCATGGGGATTGGCCTAGATATTGTGGACAAGTCTCACATGTATCTGACCTTCCACCAGGCATCTAAATTTTGAGCAGGGCACCTGAGTACGATGAGTAATATGATGCGTGATGCAGCTGCCATCTTGGAAGCCTTGTGTGAGTGCAGGATGTGCAAGTGGCAGAACCAGAGCACATGTTGGCAGCAGGGCTGTGGGAAGACATCGCCCTGCCTGCCCTCAAGAAGGTCTGCTCACTTTCACAGAAGCCTGTCCATGCATGTGTGCATAGACTATGCGTTGAAGTTTTGGAAACATGTGCTGTGTCAGTTGCTCAAGCCAGACACAAGCCTGACCACTGCCATTCCAACTTGACTAGTTTTGCCAACAGTTTTGACCCGGGCAAGTGTGACAGCCTGCCCTTGAAGCAATCAGCGTGCTATAGCATGTCAAGCATTGCTGAGCGCAGAGCATGAACGTTGTAGCAGGACTGTAACTGCTGAGCAAGGCTGACGTCTTGTTGCGTAGCAGGCATAAACATGTAGCCTCATTGACTCATGCTTCTTGGCTCAATGAGTCTGTTGCAGTCACATTCTGGCGCACAGATACCTTCAGCTGGCGTTCTCTCAATTCAGTAATTTCATGTGCTGACAGGCTGAAGCAAGGAAGGCTGCAGCAGAAGCGAAGAAGCCAGCCAGGAAAGCTGAGCCTCTCTGCATGAGTGACGCCGACACAGAGGCCTCTGACAATGAAGAGGCAGAGCGAGACAGCATATTTGTTTCAGCATCTGATAGTGAAGCTGCTGACAAAACTAGCAAGCCTGCCAGCAAGCCCGCTCGTGCTGCTCGTGCCTGCAGCAAGAAAGCAACCAAGGCAATCGCCGCTGCATGCGTTGATCTTGACACTGATGGCTCTGATGAGGAGGAGTCAGCCCATGAAGCTGACTCAGAAGCTGAGACTGAGGCCAATGAGTCACCTTCAGCAGCTGGGAGACCAGCATTGCTGAAGAAGCAGTCTAGCAGAAAATCTGCTTCTCCAGCCCCAGCTGATCCTGACTCTGAGACTGACCGCCCAAAACAGCTCCAAAAGCAGGGCAGTGGCTCAAGCAGCCCCGAGCGCACCGCCAGAGAGCCCTCATCTGCTGCTGCAAAGGATAGGTCAGCAGTCAGGCCCAAGACATCTTTGGCACTCAGCAGTGATGACTCAGAGCAGCCTGAGGCTCAGAGGGCTGAGTATGCTGCTGCTGAGTCTGGTGAAGACGCTGAGTCACCTGTGGCTGTGATGCTGAAGTCACGCAAGCTGTCCAAGGTTGGTGACAGCACTGCTGAGAGAGGTAAGGGCCAATTCCCCATGGCGTTCCCTTCAACGCTCACAATCTGACAGCTGATGATTGCATTGAACTTGCTTAGCAGACATGCCAGGCTCCAGCCCAATGCTGCATCAGCTTCTGAGTTTCATGAAGTGGCATGCTTACAAGTTCCCAACAGGTCTGCGCAGACGTGCATCATCACACATGCATACCTTGCAAATATGCAGTGCTGAGCTGATCCACAAATGCTGGGATACTGCAGCACGACTGCTTTTGTAACTGTTCACAAGCGCTCTCTCCTCATATGTGCATTGCTGACTAACTGCCTTATATCATTGTACACAAATGCCCTCTGCTTACATCTGCCTTGCTGACTGGCCCCCTACCTTACTAACTGGTCTCCTGCCTTGCTGACTGATGCCCTGCCTTGCAGGCCGCAGTGCCAGCACAGACCGGGAAACCCTGCGAAGCAACTCGGCCGTCAGCGAGGGTTGGCAGGTGAGATGCAAATGCGGAGTGACAGTGGATGACGGCAAGCCTATGGCTGAGTGTGATGGCGGCTGCAAGACGTGGGTACACATCAAGTGCCACAAGCTGAAGGTTGGAGCGGACTTCTATTGTGACAAATGCACTGAGGGTGCTCAGACCAGCAAGTCCCACACACAGCAGGATGATCCTGTCAGTGAGCTTATGGCTGACTCAGATGCTGAGGATGATGATCATGTGGAAACTGGGGCTGGACCTGGGGATGCCATGGAGGAGGAAGTGGTTCCTGCCCTGGTGTCAAGGAAGAGCAAGGCTATTCCTTGCAGCCCTGCACATGATGCTGCTACTGGGGCTGTTGTCAGCAGCCCTGGCAAGGGAGCTGAGCAGGCCAGGGCTGCCTCAAGTTGCCCAGACACAGGAACTGAGAAGACCAGTGTTGATTGTGAGGAGCCTGAAGGGGCTGCTGCAAAGGGTCCTGAGGGCGTCCCCAGCAGCAAGAAGAAGAACAAGAAGGTACGTGTGCTGAAGACTGCTGCTTTGTGAGTACTTGTTTGAGCATAGCTCCACAAGGGTCACTGACCATGATCCTTGTTGCTGGCATACTCATATGATCAGACCTGCTTGCTGACTTAAGCGTTGTAGTCTCTCTCTCTCTCTCTCTCTCTCTCTCCCTCTCTCTCTCGTGCATGATGACTGAACATGTAACACCACACATGCTTCCTGTGATAAGCCAAATATGCTGAGCTTGTGCAAGCACGCGGCATACCTAGGTCGCTGCATGTTGCAACAGCATCACACACGTCATATTTCTTCTTCTCGAAAGGCCAAACGGTTTCATGTGTAGGGCAAGCTGGGTGTCATGGAGGGCAGGGTCACCAAGGGCAGCAAGAGGGGCAGGATGTCACTGAAAGCCCTTGCCCTCAGCTCTGCTGAGGCTAGCCCAAATGCCTCCCCAGTTGCCAGTGACACTGGGATCATGTCTGATCTGGAGGCAGAAGCAGACAATAGCCCTAGTCTCAGGCTCGAGGCCAGCAACAGCCCCAGTCTCAGGGCAGAATTAGGTGATAGCCTCATTGCAAACAGGGCTGACTTGGACAATCTCAGCCCTATTACAGCAAAGGAGGCAGCTGCAGCTTCCTTGTCAGACAGTGAGGAAGGTGCAACTGCAGAGGTGACTAGCTCAGACGCATTGCCCAGGTCTGTGTCCCCAGTCCCAGTGACGCATGCAAACCCCAACAAGCGTCCCAAGCGGCTTTGTGCCATTTCCCAGCCTAACCCTTCAGCCCCTGAGACATACAGCCTCCCTAGCGAGGCTACCCCCAGCAAGGCCACCCCCAGCAAGGCGACCCTCAGTAAGGTCACCCCCAACAAAGCTACCCCCAGCAAGGTCACCCCAAGCAAGAGGGGCCGAGAAGCTGCAGGAGGCAGCCCTGGGTGGGTTGCAGAGCATGCCGCTGGGGTTGAGGCAGCTGTGCAGGGGGGCAGCCCTGGCAAGCGCAGGAGGAGCCTGCTGCCTCCTGCTATGCTCAGTCAAGGACCAGTCCAGGTAAAGGCTGTCTGCTGTTGTTGTTTCAATAATGCAAGTGCATCACCAGGCAAAGCTTGTGCTCTGCAAGTGCCGCCTCCACCAAACTTGTGTGCACAGCAAACTCTCCATTTCAGCACTTGTGCTCCTGCTTGCCTGTGAAGCTTGTGGCATTATCTGCAGCTTGTTCAGCTACTACAAGAGCAAGCTTCCGACATGGCTCACATGCTACCGCGTAAGAAGCAGAAAATAGACCATGATGTTCCAGCAGCTCTTCGCTTGGGACAATACGAAAGTGGTAGTCAAGACAGCCTGCCATGCTTTCACGATGCTGCAGTACAGGAGGGAACCCCTGAGCCGTCAGGTAGGCTGATTTCAGGAGAGAACGCTGAGTCTGCAGGTAACTGTGACTTCCCAACGCTAACATTATGATTTGCTGCTGCCCTTGTAGGCAACTTGGAGGCAGAAGTCACACAGCTTGCTGTGCTCTCGCGCCGTAAAAGGCGTCTGCAAGAGCTGTGTGACATCTATGAGGTATGCATGCTGGATTTCTCGTCCACGTGAGGAAGTGTCTTGCTGTGCTCCCATGCCATTCGCAGGCCGTTTGCAAATTTTGTCATACCTTGTAGGCCCAGCTTTCGGGCACGTCACCCAGCAATCCAGACAGAAAGCGCTCTTTCGATCAGACAAGGGCCATCAGCGCATCTGAAGTTGCCTCCTTGTCTGAGCCAAAGACTGCATCTTCTGCGCTGCGACAAAGCTTGCAAGCGAGCTTGCCTCGCATAAGCAGACTGGAGCAACTTGCAGGTGCAGCCAGCATTCGGGAGCTTGATGCCAAAAAGGCAATTGCTGTTCTGTGTGGCAATCACATGCGCTACTTCGTCAAGTCAACAGCAATAGACCTCGGACGCTCTACAAATACTCTGGGCAAGGTATGCCTGCTTCCTTTGGTAACACATGTTGGCAACACATAATGAAGATCGTCACTCTTGTTGGTATTGCATTGCCCATCATATTCCATCAGTGAATATGACGGAATATTCATCATGATCTTCCACCACAGTCTACAGTCTTTGCAATCTTCCACATGACAGTATGTTTGCCTATCTATGAGCAATGCATGTATTTTCTTTTCACAGCATTTGCAAATTGCAGAGTTTGTTGTCACAGTCGACAGTGTGACATCAGCTCAGAGTCACTTGAGATGGTTCATCCTTTAGAATGCAGCTGTTGTTGCATAGGTTGACATTGACCTAACCCAAGAAGGGGATGCCAGAAAAGTGTCCAGGCAGCAGGCACATCTAGCGTTGCGCCCTGATGGCCACTTCTTGTTTACAAACACTGGCAGGCGCACTGTCTGTGTCAATGGCGTACAAGTTGTGCAGCACTGCAGTGTCAGTCTTGAACACCTGAGCTTGATAGATCTAGCCGGTCTCCATCTTCTGTTTGTGGTCAACCATTTGGCAGTACACAGACTAGTTGTTAGGTCACAGAATCTGGTGCTCTGACATGCCATGTCGTAGTGTTGCTAGTCTTCATCCTTCAATTGTCTTTCAGCATGGCTTGTTGCCACCTGAGTGGTCAGCTCTTTGCTAGTGATTTGCCTACTAGCACGTAAGTGTGCCCAGTGCGTGTGCAAAACCCAATCATCCAAGCTTGGCCTTGAACTGCCACATGAATCTTCAACTGCGCTGGTCAATACGATAATTTCGTTCTGCATCTCTGCACAGCAGTAGTCAAATAAGGTCATCATGATCAGCTGCATGGTCAACTCTGCAGAGATTGCATTACACTTCGAGGGCGTCTCGCGTCGGGCTACTTGACGGGGGGTGGGCTTGGTTGTCCGGTTGTCAGCTTGTGCGTGCATTGCCAACATCGTTGGTCACAGTGGAAATGACAGCACTTGGTTCCTTTGACGTTATACTCGAGACGTGTCATAAGATCAGCAGCAATTCCTGTCAGCGCGCAAGAACCTTGTCCAGGCATGTGCAAATCTGCTGCTGGCACTCTGGCATATCGTCAAGCTGCTTTCCACTAGCTCAACGGCATCTGTGAGCTGTGCAGGCTGCGCTCGCGACATGCATGCAAGACCAGGGGAAGGTGTATTGCTTTTGCCGGTTCTTCGAGCACAAAGGCACGCCTGGCAAAGCTGCTACTGACACTTCACAACGCTTTCAGCTTGCAAGCAATGCATCCATGCAATACTTTTGTTGCTCATGCAGGACCAGTACTTGCTCAGGGCTTCTGTCAGAGAGCCTGTCAACAATAAACAGGTCATTATCAAGTCTGCAAGCCGCAGCCGTAAGGGCAAGGGCAAGCAGACGCCATCAAAACAGCTCCCAGATACATTGCCTGCTGAAGAAACTGGTGAAAGACAGACAGCAGTACCCTTGACTGCAGCGCAGCGTGCCAAGTTCGCTGAGAGACTTCAGGATGCTCAAAGGATAGAAGACCTGTTTGAGGTGTGTGTTGTGTCAATCCTCACACACACCTGTACAGGCAGCAGATTGCTTGTTTGAAAGTGCAGCTCATTGTTTCTGCCTATCCTGAAGCCGGTGATAACACAAGGCAACCTCTTTGTACATCCTTTGCGACAAAGCACTTATGGGACAAGGAAGCCTATCTTGCTTTGTTGAGTACTGTAAAGTTTTGGGTGTTGTGTTTGCAGCTTGTGCGTGATGCAGAGATGCTGAACCCATCAGAGGTTGCAGTCCTGCCAGTCGTGCTAATGCAGCTGTACAAGCAGCGCTCAGGCAGGGAACAGGCAGCAGTGGTCACACATCCCTTTTTTGAAGGCCTTATCAAGCCATGGGCCTTGGAGCCTTCCAAACTGACTGTACAGGTGCGCATTGTGCCTGAAGGGGACTGCCTAGGTTCATGCATGTTTCCTTAGCAGGAGGGCGTATTGGCTGTCTCCTTCTGCCTTCTGTACTGATTCTAAGCGCAGCTGGTCCAGCTGTGAATGTCAATCGTGCTGTTTGGAATTTTCACATTGGGAGATATTCAGTGTGAAGCTTCATAGCTGCTTTTGCATATCTGTTTTCAAAACTTGTACTGATCAAGGCTTGCAATATGCAGCACAAAAAGGCGCCGCATGTTGCAAACCTACCAAAATCTGTTTGAACCAGCCCTAGTATGGGTGCCTTTGATGGGCCCCAGATGGCATATCCTGTTGTGCAGGAGCAACTGGCTACACTGAACTGCTTGGTAGAGATGAACAGGTGGAACCCTGGCGCAGGGCATGCTCTCACCCGGTCAATAGTCATGGTAGCTCATGCTGTCAAGAACAGCCTGCAAGGCGTGCCAAATCAATTCACCGCTACAGAGCTTTTGCAGGTAAGCTTTCTGACCTGAGCCGACATCTGAACATGTTGCTGTTGCAATTCTGATGTCCTGCAACCACTGGTACCAGCAGCCCTGAAAAGGGCAGCATGTCCTGTTGGCGTCACACACAAACCACTCTATGGATCATGCTTCATGAACTATTTTTTTGGATTATGGAACTACACTTTCCAACTTTTGGACATTGCTTGCCAAGACTTGTCTTTTTTGATAATGCTGACGAGAGTCAATGCTATGCCCATACTTGAACGTGTTTACCTTTTTAAACACAGAACCATTGTCTGCTTAACACTTGTAACAGGCCTGTGCATACCTGGCACTAGAACAGGGCCCACCACAATCTGCTTCGCCTGGACTGCTTTGAAACGTTCTCCTATGCAGCTTGACAGTAGTCCTGCATCAAGTCTGCTCACGGCTGGCCTTCAAAGATGCCTCAAACAGCTTCTCACCTGTTAGCCTTGGGGTGCTTGAGTCTTGGGCCGCCATTGCAGCTTCAGGGTCATGTAACAACACAGAAGTGCTGCACCGAGCATGTGCTCACCTGGCAACAGCACATGCATGCCAAGCCATGTTCCCTCCACTTCTGCACTCACGAATGCTGCGCTGTCGTTCCAGGTTCTGGGGTCATAGTAGTGCTGTGCCAAGCGTGTGCACAGCTGGCATTGGCATATGCATGCCAAGCCATTTTTCCCTCCACTGTTGCCGTCACAAAAGCTGAGTTTGCCATTACAGGTTCTGGGGTCATGCAATAAGACAGTTGTGATGCGCCAAGCGTGTCCACAACTGGCTTTGGCATGCCTCACAGCCTGCGTGCGTCAGCTTGACTCCCTCAATCCTGATCAGCTGGCTCAAGTGGCCTTCACCTCAAGTCAGACAACCCTGCGACTCAACCTGAAGGGCGCAGATCAGATGAGGATTCTGGTCAGGGCTGGCGTGGCAAGAGCCCCGGCCATGTCTGCCCTCAGCCTTACGCAGTTCATGTTTGGTGTTGTGGCGCTGGGTAACATCAAACCTGCACATATGCAGGTACAGCTGGCGCTTCACACCACCACTGCTTTGAGTGCTGGATGTCGACCCATGTTGTAGCCTGAGTTACAGCATCTCTAAGGCTTGTCAACAGCTGCCGTCTGCACACTTTGTAGGCTGTGATCCTTATAGCAAGCTTCCACCTTGGCATCAGCTTGTGTCTCATTGCTGTAAACAGCACGCTGCAATGTTGTTGGTGCAAGTCATATTATCCCACATGCTGCATGCACACCTGTCCGTCTGTCCCTGCTCAACATTCTGGCTTGGTTTGACATAGATCATTGCAAACATGCGTGAGGTCAGCAATATGCATTACTTTGCAGACTCTGGCGACAACTGCTCTAGGAGTGGTACCTCAATGCAGCGCAGCAGCTTTGAAGAACCTTTTGTGGGCCTTAGGCACAGTTGGCTCTGCTGACCATCAGCTTCTACTGGCACTGGAGGCTCAGCTGCTGTCTCAAAGCCCTTATCTAGGGTGAGCTTGCAACCATGTCATAACAAATGTTAAGTGTGACTTCAACTCTCCTGTGGAACTATGCTCTGCAGACGCCGTCTGCGTTAAGCACAGATGATCCATGCACAAACAGACTACAGCCATGTACCATCTAGGTGTTCTTCTGCAGATGATTTTATCTCCTGCATCTGGAAATTGCATGACAGCCACCTGTGTCTTTGCTGGCATCTGTCACATAACAGCACACCTACAGGCTTTGCTGACCATGTCTGTGCACCAGGGCGTCTCATGTTTCCATGGCAGTGTGGGCGTTTGGCAGACTGAACCACCTTCCCGAGCTGGGGCTCATGCAGGAATTGGCCAACCAGGCCATGCTTAACAGCGCATGCTTGACAACCAAGGTCAGCTCCCTCAATGCTGTGTGACTGTCACAGCACAATGCACTACATCTGCTTCCTGCTGTGCTGCTGATGCGTCGCTTGGGCAACTCAGAGGGTACGCAAGCTGCTGCTTCATGGGTTGCTCATCAGAAGCTCACTTGTCTTGCTGACCCATCAGCTTTACTTGCGCAATGCTTGTTGCCCACCAGAGTTCGGCATGCTGTTAGCAATGTGCTGTACAGCTCACCATAATCCTGACCGATATCTGGGTGTTGATGATTCAAGCCCTGAATGCCTGCCAGAGGACGCCCTCCAGCAATGCACTTGGTGACCTTCACCAGCATGCAGCCACTCACCTGACGCACCTAACTTACCTGACAAGCTGTGTTGGAGTGCAGCAATCAAAGCAGCTATTGTGGGGATGGTACACGCTGCGCTACCACCCTCCAGATGCATTGCTAGAGGCTATTGCCAAGCGTCTGACCTCCTTGGGACACAACATGGATGCCCGCACCTTGTCTGAGTTCATTTGGGCCTTTGGTGGTCTCAATTATGAGCCCAGCAACATGCAGTTGTTCCTCCAGGTATGCCTGTCACATGCACCACAGACACTCTCACACTGCTCCATTGTCTTTGCAGCCTGGCTGTTCATGCTGCAAGACATATTGACTTGTCTGGCTTCATGCAGCTGTTTGCGCAGCTCTGCGTGCAGTTCTACTCGCTTCTGACCACCTTATGCTGCAACACAGCTGCTTAGCATGCTGTGTATGGAGGATCAGCAGCTGACGTACAATGATACACACATTGCAGCACCCCACAGGGAAGCCCAATATACCTTCACCCAGAGCTTTTCTTCAACCAATGCCAAAAGGCATAGCCTTCTATCTTCTTTCTGTCATGCATCATGCGGGATCAAGGATACCACAACTGCTGTGTGCAGGCAGCTCAGGACCGCAGCTGGCAAATGAACACCCACGACATCTCTCAGACAATGAGGGGGCTGGCTAACCTGCGCTTGGGCTCCAGGCTGTTGGTGCAGGCTCTAGTCCACAGAGCTTCCACCATCCTAGACACCTTTAACACTCAGGTCAGTTATGCATTCAGTCTGCCCACCTCTGTGCAGAGCAGTATAGGCTGCATGTGCCCAAGCCTGCAAGCATGAGCTTTTGGTCCTCCTGCTATGAGGGCAACAGTCGCATGTGCTTGCATGGAAGCACTCAGTACTCTGTTGTGGACGCAGTAGGCAAACTAGTAATACAACATGTCAAGTTGTGCTTGAGCACTGTCAAGGTTAAACCTTATAATGCCAGCTGTGGCTGTTCCTGCCTTAGTCCATGCTGCATAGATGGGAAACGGAATAACCGTGATTGAAACGAAGGTCCCATACAAAGACGCTGATGCTAAATGACTGTGCATTGCACCGCTATTGTACTTTATGCAGCACACTATGCAATTGGGGATTGTGTCCATTTAAGCGTGAGTAGCCTATGACATCAGCTGTGCTTCTTGTGTCATACCATACAAGGCTTTACATCACATCAAATATGTGTTCATACTGCAGGCTTTGGCCAACTTGGCCTGGAGCATGGCCCACTTGAACTACAAGCATGAAGCCTTGCTGGACGCTATTGTCAACCAGCTGCTCAGAAATGTCGACGATATGAACCAGCGTGACCTGTCAGACCTGCTGTCAGCACTTGCTATGCTGAAGCACCAGCCGATTACACAAGCCACCGACGCCATTGTGCAGCACATGATATACCTTTTGCAGGAGCCAGGTACTCTTTTGGCCAGTCAACAATCTGCTGCCAGCCATCGCAAACATCAATTTTGCAGTTTGTTGGACTGTGCTTGCAGTGAGGTTGCAAAATGCATCAAGGCTATAAAGCAATCAGTATGTCAAGCCTCCACCACGTCTGCTGTGCTGAACATGCACAGGCGACTGTCAGCTGACTCTTGCGACACTTGCTGCTCCCCTTGACATTACTCCTTGCAGTGCAAGTGAGGCATGATGCAGTCATCCTAGTGTTGAGTTGTTGTTGCTGATGCTGCATCCACAGGCACCACTTGGGTACTGCAAGATCTGTCAACTGTGTGCTGGTCGGTGGCCAAGCTTAACATTGGCAACCGCAAACTGCTGGATCTCATCTATAACCGCATCCTGGTGGATATTCCTGTGCTGAGCGCCAAGGACATCTCCTACCAGCTGTGGGGATTTGCAGTCCTTGGCTACCCGCTGCAAAGCCAAGTGCTGGCGGCTTACTGGGTGGGCGATCTGTCTGCATGGTGCCTGAATGTGTAAAATGCATGCATAGTGCATACCTGAGCATCTGCCAATCATTCATGTAAGCCTTGAGGTCTGGTGCAAAGTGCATGTCAGGCCCCACATGTGTCCACGGCTGAATTACACTCACAGCCAGAAAAGAACAGAAAATAATGATCCATTGAAAAAAGCGTGACGTACTTGTGAGACCCACAAAGGCCTACCGCTGAGCTTACAGCCACTTTGGTGGCATCACCAGTGTCAAGCAGGGTTGGCCGCCGCAGCAAGACCAATGCACAACGTTGAGGCTGCATGGAGCTATAAGCACAGATAAACAGAGTACGTGTTTGTTCTTTCACAGGATCGGCTGCAGCACGTCCTGGCTGACCTTGACCCAGTCGACCTGGCCCATGTGATGTGGGCTGTAGCCCGCCTTGACAGCTACCCCGCCCCGGGGCTCCTGGATGCTCTCTTGGCCACCCTGCCCCCCCAAATAAACTCTGCAGAGCCTGCGGTATGCTGTCCTGCTGACTGGACTTTGATGGAATGTATGAGCTTGTATGGCTTGACTAGGGTACTGCAGCTGTGCTGCAGACATTGCAACCCTTCTGTCAGCTCTGTGTTCATTGCTGCCCACTCATGTGTGCATGCAGACTAGCAATCAAGCTGACATGCTGGAGCATTGCAAATGCGCAAAAGCAGCTTGCGCGCTTTCAAAAGTCTTGCATACTCGTGCAGAAGGGATACCCGCTTTTTGCAATCATTGCCTTGTTTGACAATGTTCTTTGGTGATGCTCTTTGTAAACTTCAGCTCTTGTTTCATAGGCAATTGTGATAATTGCGCATGCTTGTGGAGCGCTGCGACATCATCCTGGTGATGCGGTCCTGGCTGCGATAGAGGACCACGCTCAGCAGAACAGCAGCAGCTATACCTGTGCTAATTGGTCAGCACTGTTGCAGACTTTCACGCGCTTGCATGCGCGCCCACATAGGCTGTTTCCACTTCTACTCCAAGCGGTATACCCTCAAACCTTTCCGCCTGCCGCTTTCCGCTTGCAGCTATTCTGAAGAAATAAAGTATGAACAAACAACTCCATCCCTGTGAATGCGCACATTCGCCATGTTCTTGTGTTATATGCAGTGGACCCTAAGTGAGTCAGTGACAGCAACCTAGAATGTTGCTGTCGACATTCTGTGCTGCTGTCACCAGCTTTCCATAGTGTGTTCAACTGATGTGTCTGCTTTACAGCATGTGCCATCTACATTCTGCGATATTGTTCTCGCGTTTGAGGCACATTGCGGAATCTCAGCTAAGCTTGAATTGTAAACCCTGCCGCCTTGTCAACAGTACTTTGCGTTTGACCACACCTTCACCAGCAGAGCCTCAAGTGGTCATATTGACAGACTTGTATGATGTTGGCGTAGATCCAGTGTGACAACCTTGACATGGACAGCAAGCTGCTGGGGGACTGCTTCATGTCCCTGGCAGTCTTTGAGGCCTGGCAGGAGCCACTGTTCACGCAAATTGTGGCGCAGGCGCGCTCACAACCATTGTCGGCTTACGGCATGAGATCCTTGCGCCAGACCTACCAGGTCAGTCAATCATACGATTCCTTTGTGAGGAGTGCAGACACCAGGACTTCATAGCGTATTTCAGCTGTAACACTTACATGGAACAGCTGGATCCCACACTGCTTTTAGTGCATTGGCTATGTTCTGAGTGTTACGGTGCGAATCTGCATTCTTCCTGCAGTGCCATGCAGGCTAGGTGCAGCTTTGTCTGTCATTTTTGATGTTGTGCTGGCTGAGCGATTTGTGTTCATGGTCCATAGTCAGTGGGCAGTCGATCCACCAGCATGTTGCTCACTGCAGGTTGATCTGCTAGCTCAGCACCATGAGGTGGTCCCTGCTGTTGAGCTGCCTGAGTCTTTCCAATCCCAGGCGCAGGATCACTGGTATCAGACTCAGCGACCCTTCAACACCACTCAGCTGGTGCAAGACCTGTGCCTGACCCTTGAGATGCTGCGCATTCCCTATCAGAAAGGGATCTCAGCTTCCACAGGCCTGCTGCTTATAGACGTGGCCTTGACTGACAGACAGGCAAGTGCAGATTTCAAGCATCTGCTATGCGGCGTGCTGTATCAAATTCATTGCTAGTGCAAACAGTGGAACATTGCTGTCCAACATTGTATATTGTGTGATGGCTATCATCTAGTAGAGTATGATCACCGAAGACAATCAAGACCTTGTTGATGGGAATCTATCTATATGGCATGTCCTACATGTGTGTCTTGCAGTTCTTACTTTGCAATCTGCTCTTTCCTGCAAGCCAATTTTCAGGCATGTTGGCATATTTTGCCTGCACATGCTCTGCTGCCAGCTAGTACAGAAAAGCTATTGGAGTCATTGGTGTGTTTTGTGCTGATGGCTGCACCTGTGCCTGCTGACTGTCAAGCATGTAAAACAGAGCTGGTTGTGACAGGTTGCCATTGAGGCCCTTGGACCATTGAAAGTGCTAAGGAACAAGCCAACGGTGACAGGCAGGGCTGCTCACCGGCAGCGGCTGCTCAATGCTCTTGGCTGGACAGTGGTTCCCATCAAGGCAAAGGAATGGCTCAAGCTGAAGAATGCTTCTGAAAAGCGGCACTTTTTGCAGCAGGTGTTAGCCTAGTCAATTTGCCTTTTCATGAAGTCAGTTGCTGTGGGTTTGTAGGTTCTCTGTTGTTCCTTGACATGCTATACACTTGGATTGCAGTCTGAGTTCAGTAACAGGCAAGGAGTGGTCTGATATTCTTAGCGTCTCCGATTAGATACGCTGATTTTTGGAGTTGTGCATGCCATGTGTCTCAGTCAATTGGTTAGAGCAGTCACTCATAGGTCAACTTTCACCCTTACAATCAGTATTTGTCACTGCCCGATAGACCTTTTGCCATATGTCGTTTCCGATTTGTTGGCTCAAGAAACATGTTCCCGCGGATGCACTGATCTGCAGAGCTCAGCCTAGAGTCATAGCTCTGTCACAGTGTGACAGCTGGATGAGCCTATACTTAGTATGAGAAGCCAACATGTTCTAAAATGGGGGAACAAACAGGCATTCTGTGGCCATAATAGCCACTGTGATCATGACCACTGACATTATGTACTGCAAACACGCTAGGTCAAGCCATGTTGCAGAAAAAGACAGTGACTCTGCATGAGAGCAGTGTGACCATATACCGTGATGACATTGTTGTACATACACCAATCATCAACAATGATGACTAAGAAAACTATTCAGACTGAATAATTCAGTGAAATTCTGTTGAAGCTGGCCACGCAGGCAATATGACCGATGGTACATTCATAGTACACCCTGAGACGCTGACCAGATTGATCCATATCATTCACAACGAGTTGGTTGTATATTGCTGCAACAATCCCATCCAGTCATTCTCCACTGCTAACCTGCTTTACTAGGTTCTTTTTCTTTTCAACACTTGCATCCATTGCTGCAGCTGAAACATACTATAGGCCATGTGAACCCTTAGAATCCTCAAGTAGAGCACCTGATGGTCTGTTCTCTGCCTAGTAAGCTTAGCGCTTCCGCTTCGGTGTCCAAGGCGGTGTTCCAAGTCGGAAGGGCTTAGATCTTACTTCACAACTTTGCGCGTCCGTCTTCCTCTGTTTGGGGAGTTTCGGCTTTGCATCTACTGTATATCGCTTTGCCTCCCAGATAGGACACAGCAACAGCGCTTGCGGGTATAGCAAAACCCACAGCGGTACCGCCCATAGCCACAGACTGTGCCAGTGCATACCAAGATCCTGTGCACAAGCAAGCTGGCAAGGTCCTGGTTTGTAAGTCGAGCGTTGGGTGCGCTTGCAATGTCCTGCTGCTCAAAACGCACCGGCTGATACTGCCCCACCGTACAGGGACATCCACCCAGCAGCGAGAGATCCCGCTGCAGGCCCAACAGCTGTGAACCCAGCGCAACTCAAGGCAGGAACTACAGCTGCGTTTGCAACCACAGTCCCAGTAGTAACCACTGCGATATCGCGGCTGTTATTTTTAACTTTGGTGAGCGCAGGCGCGGCGACCCTGCTGACAGCTGCACCTGTACTGCACGCGGCAGCCTTGCCTTTCGTTGCCGCCCAGCCCGCAGTACCGGACAATTGACTCCAAATCCCCATGACTGTGAGCTGGTCGAGCAGGCAGAGGCCGATTTCGTCGAACACTTGGAGCGCTGCAAGCGCTGCTGATCCATATCTCGAGGTCAGTGTCATGATTCTAAATGATGAACATTTTTGCCTTATTTCTGTACATGGAATGAGGTGATTACTTTTCTAAGGCCCTTTCCACACCTGAACGGAGGCAGCGGATTAGTGCATCCATTAAAAACGGCGAACGGAAGTCATGAACGGAGGCTCAATCCACACTTGTACCTCCGTTGAGGCAGATCTCGCCGTTGAGTTGCCTGACTCACAGTGCCAGAGCGCGAGTACCTTCAGTTCAGAGCCTCCGTTATGTTGAAACGTATGGAGAAAGGAGGCTCAAAACGGAGGCAGATTTGAATTTCGAGAATCCGAGCCTATTTACAGAGCTTCCGTTCACCAAGTGTGGAAAGGGCCTAAATTAACATGGTAATTTTCCTAGGAATGAATTGACATGGTAACTTGCAATTATTTTGCGACTGGTTCTGCGAGATGTCGCGGTGGAGTTGCGCTCCTGAATTGTGCGATGGCTTGCCAAGTTGTACACAGGACAATTTAGAAAATTATAAAACATCCTGCATATACTGCACCATTTTCGACCCTTGACAGCGCACCAAATTACGCTTTGAGCAGCATACACGTTGATGCACAATCTCAGTCGAATGAGACGTCCAAAGTAGTATATTGTTCAGGTGCAGCGTTTGATATCATTTTCACAGATTTTCGTGATATGTCCATTGAGGTTGCAACTTTCGGAATGGGTGCGTACAGCACTCAGGAATAAATGGAATCATGAACGAGCAAAAAAGACGAAGGTCTGCCTGTTCTGCGGTTCTGCGTTTGTCAATAATGTTCTGCGATCCCGCAACATAATCCCCTCAAAGAAGCTCAGCTGAGTTGACTCAGTCAACTGTGCTGTATGTGGGTTGGTGGCTGATGAGTCACAACTGGCTCCACACCCCAGACTGGAAGGTGCTAAATGAAAAATGAAGGTTGGTACACGAAGCGACGTTAAGACAACGCTAAGCTTGTGCACCACGCAGCTCCACAAGACAAGTGCATGGCGTCGTTGCTGGCGGGCCATTTTATCCCTCGCACCTCAGTTGTAGTCAGCCCTTCCCCAGTTGACCTGTCAAGTAGCAGGACAGCTTTTCTTTTGCGGCCATCTTCGCACCAGTGTCGCTTGAGGCCTGCATCTGGGTGTGCATACCTGCAGCGCGTGGTACAGACGCGCGCGATTGGCTTTGATTTGGGAACAGAAACAGGCAAAGGCAAGACTGTTTCTTGGCCACATAGTCGAGCGGGCGCAGTCAGACTTTACGAGTTGTCCCTGTGATGTGCGGTCGCTTACAGCTCTTTCTTGGCTGTTTGCAGGCACCGAGAAGCATGCCGAAAACCTCACGAAAGCTGCAGCATCATTGCTGCTGTTTCAAAATGTGCTCAAAGGCAGGCCAGCTCAAGCTTTCCTGAAGCTGCTGCTCTTTTTGCAAAAAGGTCGTATTCAAGACATCCTGGAGGCATACGGCGATTTGTACAGCTCCCTTGCAGCTGGTGACCATCTGTCCTGGCAGGACTACTTACTCGAGGAAGTGAGTGTCTGACTTTTGTCAGGTAATTGTATGTTGTTGCATGAGCCTGGAGAATGCTGAGTGATGTACTGTTGCGAGTTCATAGATTTGCATATAAAGCTTATACCCTGCAGGTGCTCATTGGGAAATTCAACTGCTTTGCAAGGGCTGCAGCAAAAGGAGAGCTTCCAAAGTCTAGTCCATTGCACAAGGCAGCAGCATATGATCTGGACGTTTTGCAAAAGTTGGCAGTAGCTGAAACAACTTTGGTGTCATGGGTTGAAGATGTGTCAAGGTCCTTGCCACAAGGCTGGCCTGCAGCAGGTAGCCTCTGTTTTGCCCTGCGAGACTGCATTTGTTATAGCATTCCCTTACACAATTGCAACCCTAGCCTTGAGCATCAACCAATTCCTCTCTGGACACAGCTTTGAGAGAATGTGCAATTTTGCCCCTTGGTGTGGTGAAACAAACTGTGGCCTGAGCGTCAGGCACTCACTGTGACTGGGTATGCTTCTGCAGCTGCCTCTTCAGGGCCAAGCACCAAACCCCAGCAAGAGGCATGTAAATCAGGAGCACTGGATCTGCCCGGTGACCTGGCTGCGCCAGATTTCATCAATGCCCCACTGACTCCACAGCAGCGGTCAGCCTACCGAGCAAACATTGGCGGCAAATGGCGCTGGGCGGAGGCCCTTCCTGAGTTGCAATATTACTACGAGTCGTATGGCTTTGGCATTACAGCAGCCAGCAGCACACTGAAATGGGCTGGTGGGTTTTTGGAAGTTCACACACCACCCAGTGGTGAGTACTTGTGACCTGTGTTGGTGTATGTAGACTCCACTCAGTGGCTTGTGCCATGACATGTGTACAACATTGCACTCAATGTCGAGTATATGGCATCCAGTGAAACAGTGCTCTGTGGTCTACGCTGTTGCTTATACAAGCGGCTCCATGGTGCTGATACAGAAAGAGGAGGACAGCCGCTTTCACACCCCCACCAAGCTTGACCAGCCTGTGTTTTGCTTATACAGGTCAGAACAGGCGCCAAGCTGACACAGGACAATCAGCCTGCACAGACACTGGTGCAAAACACTGTAAACTTCCTTAACAACACAGGCTTTGAAAGCAGCATGCTGATCTCCACTGGCGCTCCCGGTTCAGCTGTAGCATGGGACAGCTACTTGCAGGAAGTAGCGCCACTGGGTGTGCGCCTGGTCCAGCTAACCAGTGCTGATGTCACGCAGCTTGCTGATGTGGCACTCACACTGCAGCAGTACCCCAGGGTCAAGTTTGTAGTTGTTTGTGCCTCAATGATGTGCAGTGAGGGGTCTGGTGCACATGCAGCTCTACACAGTGTCCTTACAGGTATGATTCACTGCTGTTGACATGCTGTATGCAAGACATCCATGCATGTGAAAATTTGTTCTATGCAGATTGGAGCTGCCAAGGAGTAATTGTGCAGTTGCAGAGTCCTTGCTGATGCGTTCGCATGCCTGTTTGTAAAAGCGCAGCATGCACACGTGTAGCCATGCTTTCAGCAGCAGCCTGTCAACAGGTTGGGTGTGATGCAGGTGGTGATTGGCCTGACAATACCATCTTGTATGCTGCCAGCCCTCTCGCAGTCAGCGAATCTATCTCCTCATGCTTTTCGAAGGTTCTGTGACTGCTTGATCTAGGTTTCGAGCCCAACAACTGGAACGCACGTGTCGATAACCCTAGCCCATGGTGTTGATTGTGAGCATGCTGTGTTTTTACAGACAGTACCATATTGCGCAAGGCTGCTCCGATTCAGGTGTTGAATTGCATCGTGCTGAGTGGACCGAACTTGACTGCACTGCGGAAAATGTGGCAAGCTCTTGCCCTCTACTGAAACTTTGTGTGTCATAAGCAAGCCAGTCCTGTAGCACAGAGGCCACAGCCAGAGTGATGCTGTTTAGATTCCGAAGCTGTTTCAGTCTGACATGCACTTGGAGGCTTTGTTTGTCGCGACAATCACCAGCGCAAACCACTGCAACATTTGACTGAGGCGAAGGACTCCCCAGTGTGAGGTTCCGAGCTAGCTGTCGTTCGAAACTAGCAGAATACACGATATCGGTGAGCCAGCCAGGTGTTGTGCTAATCAAACGGTCAACTGTGATCAGACTTCCGAAAGGTGCTCCAGGTTGCTGGTCCACAAAGCACTGCTAACTGCAGTTCAAAAGTAAGCACAAGGTGTTCTCGGGTGCCTGCTTCAATCGCTTGTGGCATCCGCCGTCACAACCAACTTCTTGGATCGGCCGAGCCAAATGTGCCTACCTTCCGCTCGCTTCCTACTCGCTAAACAAACTGTGCTTGCAGATTGAGGGAGAATAGAATTCAACATGCCACCATGCATCCGAGTGTACGGTGTGGCTTCATGGGTGGGCGTTGCCTTCCTGCTGATCGCATCCCCAGCCAACGGTCTGAGTGATACCATATGCGACCACATCGAAGCTGATTGGCAAAGCGATGAACCCCGACTGGAAGGCTCATTTCCATTCTACACATTACTTGGTGAGCTTGATGCTCATGTACTGAGTGCATGGCTCATAACAAGCGTGCCTAACTTTCCCTCCTGCCTGCACTGTGCAGTCTCCTGTTCTGGGAATCTGAGCCTTGAGGGATACAGTGTGGACTCCTGTGTCGACAATGGCACAGACTGCGGATCTGCGGCAGCAGATGCTTTCTGCAACTACCTAGGTATGCACATCAGCCTCGAGCGCATCTTAGATGCTCCACATGCTGACAAGGCTTTGCCAGCATTAACAGCATTGATGATATGTATGCAGTTTGGCAAAAGCCTTTTGTTATGCAGGACTGGATGGGTCTGCCTATGAAAATCAGTTCACTGTCGTCCTGCCTGCAACTGCTCCAACACATTCACTGACGGGAGAATGGTGCATCAAAAATGGCACCTATGCTCAGCTCAATGACACAAGCCTTCAAGCCATTGACTCATACCCAGGGCCCTTTTGCAGCCGGCTGGACACAGTACTGTGCTACAGGAGTAGAAACTCTTCACTAGCAATCTTTGATGCTGTACAAGCAAAGGAAGAAACACTACTTGCCCCTGCACCAGCACCTAGTATTGATGCAATTGTTGCCCAGAATGTGGCTTCGTCTACACCATCAACCAATGTGACAGCAGCACCAGCTCCGCAGGTTGTAGCGCTCACATCCAACTCAACTGCACCTGTGGGAGTTGCAGGATGAAGCGACATAACATAATGGCATGCAGAAAGGCTTCTAGTTTCAGCTCTTTTTTTCTAACTCACATTGTGCCCTTTTGAGTCAGCTGCAAGATAGGGTTCATCTCGCAATCAATGTTAGCATCATTGAATCATCAATGGTGCGAAATGGCAGCATGCTATAGTATGGCGCAAGCTTGCAACATGAGATCACAGCAACATAGCCATTCTTGCATTTAATATGCTGCTTGTTTGCATGTCATATTGTTTTTCAAGATTTACCTGACAACCTCAACCCAGCTTTTTTGCCTTGTTTTGCCTGGCAACCCAGGAGTCACGCAGCAAATGTAGCAGCATCACTTTGGGGTTGGAACACAACAGAAACTGTCTGATGTGCAGTGTTAGGACGGGGTTGATAGTGTACTATGCTTTCTTTTGTGCTATTGTGCGCACTTGTCTTCTGCTATGCTGCACAAAATTGCTATTACAGTGGTCTACCTTGAAAGAGTTACCATGCAGGACATCTAGTAAATAGAGCGCTGTTAATGGAGTCTATTCTGCATCCCCTGCCACGGACGTGACCTGTCGTCCTTGCTGCATGCATGATGCACCAAATTTGCTACAATCTGACAAGTGTTGCTTAAGCTCCTTGTCCTGATTCTGAGCTATTTCACATTGGTAACAGTTGTGTCTGAACTGCACTTTCAGCTGAAAGCACAAATCAAGCCTTAAGCCACACAGTCAAACACCGAAATTTGTTCCCAAGGCGACCAAGTTGCTCAGACAACTTGCCAGAACACAATGACAAGCTATGGCTATTGGTGCCAATAGGCAGCATGCGCTTTGGCATACTTGCAATTAGGCTTGCAACTTGCACATGCCTATGCCACAGCTCCTTGACAGCTAGAGCCAGAGCCTGCTGTGCAGCCAAAGCAGTGATTGTCAATAGCAATGCTGCGCCCTGTCAGCTCCTCCAAGCTACCCACGTCAAATACTGTCATGTCTTTCTCTGAAGAGTCGCCAGGCTTCCTGCAAAACATGGGTTGCCTTGAGCACTGTTTCAGCAAACCTAACAACAGCACAAGTCAAGCACCACAGAACAGGGTCACTACATGAGACATGCGAGAACAGGATACTCTTCTGACAGCATTCAGTTGAGATCTGTCACTGGTAAGGCCCTTTGATTTTGATGTGGACCTGGGCATAAAAACAGAAACTATACCAAAAGCCATGCGCGGTAAACTTTTCAAGGGCTCCTCGATGGGTGATCTCCCAAACCCGGCCAACATGCAGACAGTGGCCAGTACTATCATGCAGGATGAAAGTCATTGCTCTGGCTGCATAGGCACTGCATTGGCTGCACGAGCATCACCTCATGCCCATATCAAGCTGCTGGTTGAAGTCACAATCAAAGACACGGCCGTCCCAGCCCACATTGACTGTGTTGCGGCACATCACGCCGTCTGCTGCTGCCACGTTGAAGCCTTCCACCAACATCTGTGCATCCACACAGGTGTCCGTAAGCCACTGTTTGAAGCGCAACTTTGTGACTCATGGCCGTTGGACTTGACAGTTTGCCCTTCATGAGTAGCTGCATGATCTCTCAAGAGGCATTGCCATACCGCCTGGTCTGTCTGCTGATAGACAACTGCGCTGACATGGCCAGAACACAACTGACAGCACAACAAGCATGATCATGCAATGCTTCAAGAACCTATTGCACTGAGTGCCAAATGGCTTGTGGTCCATGACTGCAAGCAGCCGGCATGCACATCTGACACTGATGCAGCCAGATGACAAGATTGTTGGTATCGTCTCATCTTGCAAAGATTACACTGAAAGGACTGACCAATAGTGCACCTGCAGAATGAAGTGATGTGCATCAAGATGTGGGAGCGTGTCACCTGCATGTACTCCTCTAGCTTGTTGCGCCTCTGGAGGTAGTCAACATACCTCTTGATTGGCATGTTGTTCAGGCAGAACAGGCTGTTGAAGACAATGCCAAAATGTTGCTGGAGCTCTTCCTTGTACACTCCCTGTCATGCACACACAAGCAGCTAAGAAGGACTGCAAGTTATACTGCATGAACACTTTTATATTGACTGGGGCAGCTTTCCCGGACCCCATGCTGTTCTGGACAATGAATGCATGCATGAGACTGTGACACACAGTCAGCTTTCAGACACAACACCAGCACAAGATGCATCATCTCAGAGTCTGCGAGCCCAAACAGAGGCCTGAGTGCCAGTAGCATGAAGGCACAAGCCAACAAGGCTTTCTGGCAGCAAGTGAAATGAAGACGGCTCCACCAAAGCCTGACCTCAGGTCATGTCTTTCAAAGCAATGCCAGGCCTGAACTGTCACCCATAGGCCAAAGCATTCAACATATTGCTGGTTTGGGCAATGCAGTCCCTAGACTACTTGGCAGCACTGACACATCAGACCCTGATGCACAAATCACCACAAACTATGAAGCACTTGAGCTGATCATGTAAGTGGGGTTCAGGGTGGCTGAAAGGGGGATGAAGGGCAGGCCTGACTGGAGCTCTTGGGTGCGCTGAAAGGGAGATGAAGGGCAGGCCTGACTGGAGCTCATGGCCTGCTGAATCTCACCTCTAGCTTTGCTTGTGGGGGAGCAAGAAAGATGCCGTTAGGGTTGTAGACTAGGTCAAGCTGCAGGCCTGTGCCTGGCTGCCCATACCCGACTGCATTCAGAGCCTGCAAGCCCTGGATACTCCGGTCAAACACGCCATGGCCCCTCTGCTGATCCACATTTGTGGGGCTGTAGCACGGCATTGATGCTACCACGTGCACCTGTAGCGTGATGTAACAGTCACTGCAGACAGAGCCTGGTAACATGTAACAGTAGGCAGAGAAGGTATCTGCGCGCAGTTTGATGTCTGACGGCGGCCGAGGAGCAAACTGGACAAAGGCACGCAGCGCAGATCTGGGATCATAATGAGGACATTGTCACAATCGTGACAGCAAAGGGTAAACAGGTGCAAGGCTGGACAGAGATCATGGTGCTTTGGAATGGGCAGGACTGGGCAACACTTTGATGCAAGCTGTCATGCGCTCATGCGTTGGTCAGCACAGGGGCAACATTGAGCTAATGCCACCTGGTGGGCGGCACTATGTGTTTGATGCAAGCTGTAATGCGTTCATGCATTGATCAGCACAGGGTGACATTGAGCTAGCAACGTAACCTGGTGATTGTACTCTAGTGTTGCCCATCACCACGGTGATCCATGCGAGTGGTGTGATCTACTGCAAAGGCCAGTGACCCTACCTGATTGTCAGCCAAGAACTGTGCCAGGTCCTCTTGCCCAGGCTCTAGAAGAACAGTCAGATTGCACCTGTCTATGACTTCAAGACCCAGACCTCGTGCACTTCCCACCAAATTCCTGCAGGAAACAATCCTCTGAGCGCCCCATATGTAAATACAGCATGTATATATAGCCTCAAGTTGCTTGCATGCCTGGCCCTGTCTAATGCAGGCCTAAACATGCAAATGTTATGTTCTAGCTGACTCTTGAATGCAGCGACATGCACGTGGACTTATACCTTGCAAGGCTGATTGCTATCAACAGCATCATGGGTTGCAGGCTGTGCAAGCTTTGCATCTCATCATTGTCTTGGGCAGTGGCAGGGGGCAGTGGCAGGGGGCAGTGGCAGGAGGCTGATCAAGGCAGTCTGATTCTGGAAGCAGACAAGCACATTGCACAGACGAGGAAACCCTACTTGAATTGGGAATTGAGTTCTGGGGCGCCACCAGTGATGTCAACAGTGGTGACAGACCCTGTGCCATCTTGCATCAGACGCACACACTGCTCTGCTGTGGGTCGGTCCATCATCTCAAACCTTTTAGGGGAGCTCTCCACATGGCAGTGGCTGCAGGCTTGATTGCAGTATAGGCCAATATTCAGCTGCAAAATTGCAGCTTCCTGTCTCTTCATTGAGATTCCTCCCCTCTCCTGCCAGACATACTTCAGAAAATTGATGTATGATAAGCCGCTGTTGTGATTGCAGGTGATGTCAGGCCAGCACTTCAGATGCTCACGGCAGCATGCATGCATGCTTGATTGCATGACAGCATGTCTTGCAGAGCTTCACCTTGACCATGGCTCCAAAAGAAGGGACACCTATCTTGTCTAATGATCTTTGTCGCTTCTGCTTCTCTTCACGCGTCATAGCTGCTTGGCCCAACCTTTGGAGCCTTGCTGCAGTTTGCTGAAACTCTTTGTCTGCTTCCATTTCTTCTAGCGTCTCTGGGATCAACGATGTACTGGCTGCAGCACCACTGTCTGTTTGGAGGTCACTGCTACTGTTTGTGGCATTCCTGCAGCAGAGCCGTGATTCGTATCAACTGCGCATGCAACACCAGCCAGCCCTCTGCAAAAGCAACAGCAGTTCCACAGCCTACAGGACAACTCGGGCTCTCCTCAGCTGCGCGTGAGCCCCTCCGGACCCATGGAGCGATAAACTGCGAGAACTGGGCACGCCAACGCAGGCGTAAGCAGCATGCATCATTGCTGCAATGGCAGATGTGCTACTTGCAGATCTAGCGAGGTCACAAGAAATCGACGCACGCGCAGACGCACAAAGGCTATTGTGCCGGCAACACCTTGCGTTTATTTGATAGCTGACTAAACCCCCCTTAGTAAACTGTAGCAGCTGCAAGCACTTGCATTTTGTCATGTCGCTATGCGTAGCATCGACCAGAGCACTGGCAAAGTAGCGATATGAAGTGATTGGACGAACGCGCGTAGATATCTCAGCCGCTTTTACGGCACGTGACTGTGCTGCCGAGACTGATCAAGTTCGACTTCCCAGATCGCGCTCTCAGCAGGAAGCTGCTGGCTTACTACTCGCCCATGTGGCATCACAGCCCGTCTTACAGCGCATTTTCACTCCTTTTTGCTGCTTTTGTGGCGTGGCGAGGCCATGAAAAAAAGTCTTTATCGTCCTCAGGTCAGAGTGCACCTGTTCACGAGTTAACCAAGCCTTGACTGCAAAGCTCAAAGTGTGGCTGTTTGAGTGCTCACGGTTGTAAGTGCACAGGCGCTGTAGCTGCTTGGATCATCGGAACCTTACACCTTCTGGCTGGGCCTCAGTTTGGGTTGACACTTATAGTTTTTTTTTTCAGCAGTTCCAAGGTGCTCTTTGACCGCTTGATTACGTATCAGCGCATGCATCTCCATCAGGTGCTGGAAGGTGGTACATATCTGGCATAATGATCTGTTGTATGCCTGGCTGTGGGACGCAGTTGACCAAGCTCAAAGAAGATGTCAAGGCCAAGCTGGAAGATGACTTTCGATCTGGTGGTCAGAGAACTGCAACACAGGTCAGCGATGCGTCAGAAATTCACCTGCTGGCTTACATTCATGGCTCACGCTGAAGGTGACCTGCTTACCATGCAGGTCGTCGTCAACAGTTTAGGGGGCAGCGTCTTTGCAACTGCAGCAGCAATGCAAGTAGGAGGTGTGACACTGCTCCAGGGCATATCCCCAGCAGCATTGATTGGTGGATTTCTGGCAAGCTTGATATGTACTATGGTTTTGCTGTCATCTTGTGCCCACATTGAGAGGTGTTGATCCATGGTACAAGTGTCATGCAGGGACACTATGCATGTTGCTGCGCTGACACATGGGCATCTGAGGTTGGAGTGCTAAGCAAAGGCCAGCCAAGGCTTGTGACAACGTTTCAGGTGTGCCCTCTGCACCTAGAGACATTCACCCTGCCCTCTCCACTGACAGAGTTTGACATTTAGCATAAACGCATCTTACAATGAGCCCACGTCCGACATAACCAACCTTACGGCTGCATGCCATACTCTCAACATTACAGCTGCACGCTGGGGCACTCCAGTCTCACCCTGTGACAATGCAGGTAGTGCCGAAAGGCACCAATGGTGGTGTCAGCTCATTGGGCACTTTGTGTGGCATTGCTGGTAGCCTTTTGATGGGCCTTACTTTCTGGATGTCTGGTCTCCTGACGCTACTCAAACGCGCTACTATGCCAGCAATGCCTTGCATCATCATTGCTTTGTTTGGTGGAGTGATTGGCAACTTCATAGACTCTCTGCTGGGAGCTACACTGCAGTACAGTGGCTATTGCAGGACAAAGCATTGTGTAGTGACAGCTCCTGGGCCTGGCATAGATCGAATATGTGGCCATTCACTGCTAAGTAACAGTCAAGTAAATCTTGTTTCTTCTCTTGTCACATGTGTGATGACTAGCTGGTTTGCTGGTCAAATCCTGTGACATCTGCTATCATGGCCATGCTAGTCACTGTGTATGATTGTTGCAAGGCTCACACACCTATTGCTCTATGCATTGACATAGCTATAACAGGTATAAGTGACATTTCAAGCAGGTAGACAAATACATGGAATGATTGTGCTCTACAAGCGAGTGGCCTGGACCTCAGGGTGCACACTTCTTTACCCAGTGGAGCACATAAGCTTTTGACCCATAGAGACGCCAAGTGGTCTGGTAACAGCCACATAAGTGAAAATTAGCGCTTTTTCAAGGCCTCAAAGCGTAGTGTGAGATCATCCAGCTCATTAGTTGGCTTCCTACTGTTGCTGCTTGGGCTGGGCGGCTGAGGAGAGCTTTCTTGAGCAGAGTCGCCATTTGGCTGAGTTGGCAGGCTGGGCAAGACTGCACAGCACCAACAGCATCAGCTTACCCACATGATGCTGGCTGATGTGAGACACATGGAGACAGGCATCAGTACAAGAACTGTACAACTTAAAGCAGATGGAGGAGCTGAACAGCATCTGCAGCATTACAACAGACAAGCAGGTTTGGTAGATGGTGCTCTTACCCATGCATCATGATTCTGAGAGCGCTGTGGATGGTTGGCAACAAAGGTGACAAGACTGAATGGTTTTAGAAACCCCACCTGAGGTGGACCTATCAACAGATGGAGCTGGGGGTGCTGAAGGGGGACCCTCGTTCTGCACTACCCCCTTGGTAGGTGGCCCTGGCGCTGCATCATATGCCCTCTGTATGTCACTTGTCGACCGAGCAAACTTGACTGCAAAGAAGACAAAGTCACTCAGACAAGCAAGATCAAGCCGTCAAAACACAGCACAAAGGGCAGTGCGCAGTCCTCACAAGCAGGTGTGCATACGGCTACGCAGCCTGTCCTCCCACACTCTCTCAATAGTGCTGCCATTGTCAAGGCAAAGACAGATGGTGACAGAGGATGCGACAGTCTTGGCCATGTGGCGACATGCCTACACCAGATTAACAAACCCAGAAAGCAGACGATTGCGCACATAACGCACAGGCAGACCCCAGCAGACTTGCTGCACATCCAAATGAGCGCAGCTTCAGGTAGACTACAGATATCAAGCATGTGTGGAGGACATGCTGACTTCCCTGACAGGTATACAGCGGATTTACCTGGAGGGAGACCTTGCCCAGAAGAAGAACCAGCCCCGCCCTGAGTGTCACCAGGGAAGGGTACTGATGGGGGTCTCATGGACGCCCCCTGGGGCCCCCCACTCTGGCCAAATGTTGACTGGCTTGGACCAGGATATGCTGCTTGAGTAGGCGGCCCTGCAAAATGGTACCAGATCTGTCTTTATCAACTTTAAGGCAAGGCCCTAGTCAGTCTAGGCTGATGCCACTGTGGCTTGTTCTTGAAGGGTCATGCAGGCTGTCAGACTGGGTGCATCATTTGCCTGGCTGGACATTGCTTTGACCAATACGTTTTGTATCAGAATAACACGCTAGCAGGCAGACTCAGCTATATAGACATGGCAGAATGACCTGGACATGACATGACCAATTTGCGCAACCTTGTTCTGAAACGCTTTGTTTTGGACATCAGCTGGATCAGTTTGTTGCAGACCTTGGTGCAAAACAAGCGTTGTCACATGCCAGCAAAAGCTCACAAAGTGGCCCTAAGAAGCAGCCTTACAGAGAGAAACAGCATATGCAGCCAGGAAAATCATGGATTTATTGGCAAGTCATCTGACTCACCTTGAGCCCAGCGCTCTGCTGCCTCTGACGCCAGTTTAGCCTGCAGATAGTACTCACGCGCTGCTGCAGCAGCTGAGTTTGCATCATTGTAGCCGCCCTGTATGGCAGCACAGCTTCAATCACTAACATATCACGTTACATATGGTAGGCGTGACCTGCTATGGTGGTTGCACTGCAGGTTGAGCCCTCACAAAACAACATGTGCCTCATTGATTTGTAGCAAGCACGCACAGGGCAGACATGCTGCTAATTGGAACTTTGGGCATGAAAGGGTTCAAAGAGATGCCTGCAGCTCACATAAGGAAATCAGGCAAGTGTGTGAGCAAGACAACATGACAGCGCTGTCAACTACACTAACATACTAAGTGCAACAAGGGAGACAGGAAAAGAGACACAGCTGACAGGCAACAAACACACAAGGTGTTCAGACTGCACAATGTGTTACCTGGCTGCCAGGATCTTGACTGGGGTGCTGCCTGGAAGAAGGGGCGCTTGCCTGGGGACCCCTCTGGGGGGCATCCTCTGCCTTGGGCAAGAAGGGGTTGACCTTAGGGCCCTGAGGGGGTGGGGTTGGGGGTGGCGCCCACTGGCCAGCACCGCCAGCAGTAGCACCTGAAGGACCTGCCAGAACATGACAACCCCAAAGTCAGAATGCAGGCTTGTTCTTTGTACATAACTTGCTGAGAAACATGTCAATGAGCAACTATCAACAGGCAACTAGCTTGCTCATGTGCCAGTTACAGCCAAGTCAACACATATGTCAATAACAAGACTAATGTCACCCTGTTGCTTACGTTCACAAGCAAGTGTAGAAAGAAATTCTCAGCATGCTGTGAATTCTCCTCTGCTGCTGTGTACATAGCACCAGGTTGACAACAGCTGACTCTTCCCGGCAGGCACGCACCTTGCAAGAAGGGTGCATTACTGGCAGCAGGAGATGGCTGTTGGTATGGACCACTTTGCTGCAACTGCTGACCCCCTTGCTGAGGCTGCTGATACCCACCGCCGCCACCACCACCGCCTGCGCCACCCCCAAAGCCTGGGCCACCACCTGGGGGGCCCCCATATCCCCCCTGCCTTTCTGCTGGCAACATTTCCAGGGCGGCAGCATGAGCATCCCACTCCACACTGTGCTCTTGTGCAATATCTGACAGCCATGTCAGCTTCTCCTCTGGGGATGGTGCATCTACAGCTAAGCACCTGCAGGACAAGAAGCTCAACAGATGGAAGTCTGCCAGTTGTGCAGATTTTGCAGTCAGGAGAGGTACACGCTGCCTGGTCCCAAACCTAACGTAAAGCAGCCTGGCAACTTGATGTGGGCTGAACATGGCACTGATGCTGGCTGTGATTGTGTCTTGCACTGCTGCAATGCTTACCTGATCAGGTCTTCATTAACATGCCATTTGCGGCACATGAGATCACTGGTGGCCTCTGTCACGTACTCTTTGCTGTATTTGCTAGCCAGCATGCCCCTGATGGCCACAAGCTCCTGGAAATCTTGCAGTCTGTGTGATGCATAGATCAGGCTGCTCATTGCCTCAGTCATGTCTGATGGCATCTCTTTTGTCTTCTCAATGAGCTGCACTCTCACTGCCATCAGCTCTA
>JAABUP010001766.1_pt1 | contig 44300 bp, 56 predicted proteins | sample 5559201 | NCBI WGS metagenome assembly JAABUP01 (sample SAMN10711887, study PRJNA513373) | rock metagenome | isolation source: Antarctica rocks | place: Antarctica
TAAGTAGATGTCGGAAGCGAGGCGGAGCCAGTTGTACTGCGTAAGTGCCTGCCTGAGTACCAATGTAATGACGGGAACTGGGATTTCCATATCATTAATAGAGATGTTGCCCACCTGTGCATAGACAAGCACTCCATTCTGCCCTCGATAATTTTGCTTTACATATGAGTGTTATCTGCACCCAACACTCTGAATGCGTGTGCAGTGCCATTCTAGTGTGACACCCAGAACCCCAATGCAAGACACGTGTTGTGTTGCCACTTGCGCTTGTACCCTGCTTGTACATTGACAGTTGCAGCATCTTCCTTAGGCTTTCAATTTGCCTGGCCAGTTAAATGGTCATCAGTTTGCCGAACTGAACCATTGCACATATGCAGAACTTGCAACTAGGCCACACAGCAAGGCACAGCCAGTAATCTGACTGCTATGCAAGCTTGTGGAAATCCAAGATTGCACTGGGACAGACACGGTTCAGGCCAAAGAAAGGCCTTGCACTTGTAAGAGCTAGACATACACCAATTAAGTGGATGCAGTCAAATGAATGCCACCCTGTGGGCCCTTCTTGTGTTGCTCCTGGGCTTCATCTGTTGCAGCAATATCCTGTTGCTGAGCTGGCAGCAGCGATTTCTGATACCCAATGGTTGGGTGGACGACTGCATGAAACCTGGTGAACATGCGTTCTCTCCAGGCGTACACTGGATCTGCTTCTTCCAGCAACTGAATGGGACTCACTGCTCTGGCCCACTGCACAGCATATGGCCATGCGTCGCTATGCATGCAATTTCTTCTTTAGCTATGCTCAATGATGCTGCCATGCAAACCGGGTAGGGACACTATTGCAGAGCTGAGCCAACATGCATGCCATGCTCTGTGTTTGACTATGTGAGCATGGGTCTCTTGGCATCATACCGCAAAGTTGCCTGCCACAGCTAAATCTGCAAAGTTTGGCTCTGTGCCTCCTAGAAAAGGCTGCTCCTGCAGAATGATCTGCATTGGCTTCAAAGCCTTCTGGAGCTCAGGGACCTGTTTACCACCTGCAAACTGCACACTAAAACCAAGTTGGTCATTTGAAGGCCAGATGAAGCCTCCTAAGTGCGTGTGTGCATGCGCTCCTCATCAGTAGTCACATGGCATATAACCTGCTAACACAAAGGCAATGAGCATACTGCAAGTCCAGAAACTTATTGATGGTAGGACGGCTTTGAAAAGGTATAAAGTTGCGCACTGCGCATGAGGACACAGCATTTCGATCTGATGTGAAGGTTGGGTGGTGATGAGCTGCGACGTAGGCACAAAAACAGCATGACAACATAGGACACTGCTCAGACACTTTATCTATACAAAGTCCACGTCAGCTGTAGCGTGTTCACAAAGACAGCACAGCATCTCATACAACCCTCTCAAACAAAAATGGTATGCAAGAATCACAGCAATCAGAGAATGCTGCAGCTCGCATGCGATTTGGAAGTACATACAGCATGAAAAGTGCATACATTGCAGGTGCAACACTAATGCAGTGACCAGCCGGAGGGAGTCCCACAGGCAACTTGTTATGCTGAAATGTCGCTCTACTGATGCATTAGGACAATAGTTTACTGCGATATCCATGCAGTTGCGCTTGTGCACGTCAGAACATGGCGACTGCATCATGACAGCCCAGACGTCTTACCTCCTCTATCACCATGCCATGCAAATACTCCCACTTGTTGCGGAAGAAGCTTTTGTCCTTGTCATGAGACACTTTCAGTGCATCAACGCAGACAATCTGCATGAGGATAGGGTAGATGATGTGGTCGAGCCAATGAACAATGAAGTTGACCCCACCCTTGCCTGCGCAGGGTTAGATTGCTCTCAGGTCTCAGTGATTGCTGTACAACGTGGTGCCAGAGCTTTTCATATTGGGTTTGCTGCGCTCTATTGAACTGACTCACCTTCTTTGCTTCCAAAAAAGGAAGGGGCCTCAGGGCATGTGGTCTCCAGGTATTCGGCAATACGCCAAGAGTCCACTATGGTGGTGTCGCCGTCAACTAATACAGGTACCTATACACACATTGTGTTCTTGAAGCGTGGCTGTGGAGGGTTCCGCACGTTAGAATGGGCAGTCAAGCTCGTGCCTGGCGTTGACCAGTAAAGGCAATTTTGTCTTTTTCAACTCCTCTCCAGGGCTCCGTATGGAACGGCACTGCTTTGTGAGCGAGAGCCAACCGTATGCGCCAGCAATACGGGCTCGTACGGCGGTTATCCTCGCTGCCGGCAAGGTCATACAGCTTCATGTTTATCCACGCAGAATCTTCTTATTGACGGGTGGCCTTTGACTGAGGATTGTTTAGTGTTCTGATGTATGCGACCTTCAGTAGCCGACGCTTTGCAATCGCAACAAGCCCAGAACGTCTCAGCGTCAGTCAGGGCAGTTGAAATGCGGAACGGCACAAACACACACAAACACAAATCGACTCAGCTCTCCGAGCTCAGCAACGGAGTTGACTCAAAGTGCTGGTGAAATTGGGCAGTCAGGATGTCTGATAAGCAGACTGTAGTGTGTTAAATGAACTTCACTTGTGTCTGACAATTGCTTCTGCTGCTCTGCACTACTAGTCATCGCACATGGCGTTCTTATGAAATGTAAACACCATTCACTCCAGCAGTGCTATGTATGTCACTAATATGTCTTGTTGTAACAGTACACGCCTTCTCAAACTCTGTTGTGAAAGCACGGCAGACTGCAGTCTCGCCTTTCAGCTCTCCCGGACTTATCCTCTGTCAGAAAGCAGGGAAAGAACAGCTTGCAAGCCAATTGACTGTACCTTTTGCGGCTCATGAGTCAGGCTATGCATGCCGACAGGAGGGTGTGCGCAACGCTTACTCTTCCCAAAGTTTTCTAGTCTAGTCTAAGATCTTTTCTAGAGGCAGTGTGAGATCTGTATGCATCACATGCATTCTACATGTGCATGTCTTGCACAGCTCAAGTTGCACATCAATGTGTTGCTGCTGTTGGGGAATGTTCCCCATTGCTGGCTGCAGAACCTGCTCAGAAAACAGCATCTTCTGTTCAGACTGTGCTCTGCATCATGTGGCAATGCAGCTGTTGGTGACATGCTTGATGCGTGACTGATACCATAAGACAAGCTGGCTCTGAAGTTTAGATCTGCCTGGTTGCAGGACTGACACCACTTCAAATCGGGTGGTACAAGCACAACAGTACATGGCTGCATTGATGCCTATTGTGCTTCTGCTGACAACTACCCTGGTAGGTGCTGAAGTGTGACCAACAGTATAAACATAAAAGGTTGTGATCACATCTCATGAGCAGCAACCGCTGTGAAAGCTTACACTCATGCGAGTTCACAAACCTAGACTGATAAAGCAGATGACCCCTCATTTCTAGTTGCTCCAGATGCAACGCTTTGCTCCTCTAGAGCAGAGCTGCTGACCCCTCTGCATTCCTCTGGATGGAGGAAAGCATTGCAAAGCCTGCTCAGCAACTAAACGATTTGCAATTGGTTGCTGCAGCGTCCTTCACACTGTGACTTAGGTTGCCTGTATTGTCTACGCATGTGTCTGTGTTGTCTTCATCGAGCACAAGTTGCACTAGGCATATGTAAGCCTTCTAGGCCCTAGGCCCGTGGCTGCTGCTCAAGCCCAGCGCCCTGCGCTGGCCCAATGATCGTGTGTTCAGATCAACATCAATCAGGATTATTTCATGTAATGCTGGTGCTGGCCAAGTCTTGCTGAGGGCAAGATTGCTCCTGTTGTAACAAGTGCTCTTGGTGAGTGCTCCGTGCTCCTGGTGAGACAATGCCACCTGCACAACTTCATAGCCTTTGAGACGCGAGACCCATTCCTGGCGCGACAGGTGAGGAAAACAATGCATTCCTTGTGTGCCTTGGCTGGTTTTACATCTTTATCAGCTTGACATATGTACATTGCTATGGCAGCTTCATGTGACTACCTGTTCGGTGCTTCTCACCACCTATTGCCAGTACCCATGCATGCTCCTTGATACGCAACCATAAACAGGTATTCAATGTCTTTGCTGATGGATGAGGCAATTGTGTTGATGTTATGCAGGACCGTGAAGACGCCAGTCTGTTGGATTGGGGCAGATTTGCTCGCACAGAATACATCAGACTAGCAATGGAAGAGGAGGGTGAGGATGCAGAGCCAGAAAGCAGCACAGATCTGTGGGAGAATAGCATCTCGGAGACTCCTTTCTGAATGATGATTGACACAACCTGTTCCAGACATGACGCTGAATGTTCCTTGGCTTCAGCTGACTTTGATCATGACACGCTGTGCTCTGCTGGCAAGACTAGACATTGTCAAAGCACCAATGAACCTGCCTGTCAAGAGTCTTTGTGTTGCAATCTGTGGTGCATTGTATGTACTGTATTAGCTTGTTCCATTGTGGCCATGTGAGCTCATAAAGCAATCATCATGCGCAGCAAAAGGTGGCCTACAGCTGACAGACACGACCATCAAGTGGCAGCATGATCAGACTTTGAAGTGAATTTACTCACTTAGATTTCACTTGACCAGGCTTCGTATGCCACGCAACGGGGCAACTTAGGCATTTCGTTGTTTTGACTAGCATTGAGATTGCTCTGTTTGTGTAGCATTGAGTTCACACTCTGTTGAGCATGCACAAACACTTCAACTTGGGCAGATTCCAATGAAACCTGTCAAACCTAAGACAACCAGCAAGCTAAGCCAGATGCAGACAAATCAATCAAGATATCTTTCACAATTATGCCTGTGGTATATATAACGTCCAGGCATGCGGCCCTCCTTCGTTTGATGCCAGCGTACATCAGTAAAAGGAAGGCACTTGCACGTGAAAAAGCGATGACTGAGCATATCCCTTCTTGAGAGCCTTTCAATAGATAGGCCATGTGAAGCTTTTGGTGGCATTTGCTTCCACATATTGTGCCAGAGACTGAGCTGACATGCCCCGGACTGCTTTTAAACTGCTCCAGGCGGCATGCTTGCTTTCCCAGGCCTTCAGGTCCCACACAGGCGATCTCTGGTACTGAATCAAGAGCTGTTCGTCACCAGAAATCCTGCAACAGTTCGAGTGTTGATTTTCCCCCTTATTGCTGATATGAGCAGCAAAGTCTCAAGCCGCTGCTGGGTCGTGCCAATAAGCTTAAGCGTACCTGGCTCTGTTGTGAACACCCTGCCCAGAGCTGTTGAGGCCTTTGCCCTGAACGCCAGGTGAGCTGTCATGCTTCAGCACATTCTGGACATGGGCAATGCGATCCAACCAGTGAGGGTTGATATCTGTCCATGCTGTGAATGGGTTCTTGACATAGCAAAGCTCCTCTGCCAAGCAGTCCTCCAGAACACTAATGCTCTTGTTATACTCTGCTTTGACTTGAGCTGAAGCATCCCTGATCTCGCTAGCTGCAGCAGCAGTCACTAGCTGCATTGCTGCACTATCATTGATCATGTCTTGTGGAATCTGGCTCTGCGGCAGCAAGCTCTGCAGCTTGGCCAATTGCCACTGTATGCGGCCCTGACGTACTTGCTGTAAGTCTGCCTTGGTAGGGGTGCTAGCATCTGCACAGTAGGCGCGCTGCATCGAGGTGACAATGCTGCTGGGGTTGACACCTGCTGCTGTGCTGATTGCAGATGCGATTGCATCTGCTTCAAACACTTGCTGTCGATGCAGCCAGGTGCGTGCTACCCACGCATACCCAATGTAACTTGCCAGCATCAAAGGAAGCAGGTAAGGCCAAAAGCTGACCCCACACAACACGGCTGCAGCTCCAGTGGCACCAAGAAGCAAGGTGAACAGCCTTGCACAGCTTTTCTGCTCAGCGGTGTGGCTTGCAATGACATGAGCCAATTCCTTTGCCATGCTGGTGACGACTTCATCAACTGTGCTCTGCTGAAGCAGGGAACCACCATGAGCCAGCAAGTCAATGCAAGCTGCCCTCTCAACATGAAATGGGTTGAGAGGCGCAAAGCCCAGAAGCTTCCCGTCTTTGCCATATGATGTTGACCGCATGCCACGATCTGAGGAGAAGCTGAAAGATTGCAGGTTGAGCCTATCGGGGATTGAGGCAAGGTGGCTCTGCAGGGCAGGATTGTTAGCTGCAAGGCCTTCAACTGCCTCTGCAACTCTGACATAGGCTGCATGCAGCACCTCATCTCCACGCTGGCTGCACATGGCGTAGGGGTTTGCTGAAGGGTCTGCATGAGGTAGGTCGCACGCAGCTGGCATAGCAGCACGCTGACCTGGTGCTGACTTGAACATGTCAAAGATCAGCTGTGGGCGTCCTGTAATTGGTGCCCTCTCCACCTTGCCAGCAATGTGTGCAGCTACAGCTCCAGCAGCCACAGCTCCAGCAGCCAAGCTAGCCAGACGCCATGTCTGAGCAGAGCTAGCTGTGCCGGGGTTGGGGTTGGGTGCGATGCCTGTAGCTGCAACAGGATGTGAGGCTCTAGTGGTGTAAGCTGTGCCGCTGCTGCTCGCTGATGCGCCGATCCTCGAGCAGCGGAGCGATGGCTTAAGACCACGTACAGCTTGCGAGCGGATCTGCAATTGCCAGAAGACGAATAAGCCCGCAGAGTGGGTCACACAAGTTGTGAGTGGCAATCTGCCTCGCGGAAGTCAGTGTGTGTCTCTTTCTGACGCGTGAAAACCGTTCAAGTGTAGTCCACTTACCATGGTACGTACTTTGTCAGAAGTACCCGCTGAGCTTGCCCAGCCTCGAAGCAGGCAAGGGTCAAGACGCGATCTTGGAACACCAATATATGGTGTAGGTCGCAAATGCGCTGTATCCAATTTGAGCCTTGCTGAGAGGAAATACACCGAATGTCGATTGCCCTACGAACCGTTACAAAAAGCGTTTAATTGAGGCGTTACGTGTAGTGAAATGCTTCATCACCAGGGCTGAGCAGGCAGCATTGTGGGCAGGACAAGTATCTGCTTGGTAGTCTGATCTACATAAGCCTTGAAGTAGGCATTGAGTCCTCCTGATAGACCACTAGCTCTTATCAATTGAGCAAGCTGCTCGCTGTCATTTTGGTTATTTGCGAGGGGTCCAGCACTGGAAGTCTCTTTTTTTATTATAACACATCAAGTCTAACACCCCTGGCATTGGGAGGCTGCGCTTGGTTTGCTCAATATCCTGTCCACAAGCGCGCGACTCTCAGTGCAAAGTCAAAAGGGCAATGCTTTGCATTGGCAGCAGTGCAAGTTGCAGGGACATGGACATGGTGCAATGCCACCAGGACAGGTAAGCTGCTTGCATGACACCTCCATCAGTTGCACTTGCAGGCATCACATACAGTCCAGTGCATATGTGTCATACCCTGACCACCCAGCAATGTTCACTGCTGGATAACTTGGATGGTCAGTGTGAAGAGTCGTTGCAAGAATGGACAGCACTGTAGAGCGTCACCTCAGCTGAAATGTTGAATCTGGCCATGAATTCAGGTGGGATGCTGGGGGCGTCCTCTTTGGGCACCTGCAGAGGCAACATAGATCTTACTTTTACCTGGCACCTCGCTGCACAATCTACTGTCGACCCTGCTGGGTCTTGTCAGATTGGGGCATTCTTTTCAGTGGGTTCAGTGGGGGTGTCCGTTTCAGTAGGGGCATGAGTATTGAGTACATGCGACCCAGAGGATTTGTTCACATGAACTGTGCTTCTGGCTGTCACTTGAGACATGATGTGTCTGTTTTAAGGAGCGCATCAAACATAATGAATCACACATATTGCAGGTGCTGTGTAGGCACTGGGCATAGAAAGCAGGACAGTGTGCTTCATTTGAGTGCACCCCAAATGCTTCTGCTTTCATGTTCCTATAAGCATGATAGGCTACCATGATTGCTTGGGTAGGACCAGTGTGACTTGTTAAGCGTCTTGGCCATGGCTCTGACGTTGCTGGGCATGATAGTTTATGAAGCATGCAGAAGCATCACATATATTAATCATAAGCCAGGCTAGGTATGCATCAAGCTTGTGCATAGCCAGGTATCTGGATTTGGACATCACACAGCTTTCCATGCTTGACCTCCACGCTGCCAGACATGGATTTGGGTTGAGGGTAGCTGCTGTTGTTGCTGCCAGTCCTCTGCCCAGAGACGGATCTAGCAACATCACACTGTCTGACCCCAACCCAGCTGCTGGACCGGCCTGGGGCCCTCCAGGTGGGGTGCTGCTGACGTTCGCCCTGAGCTGCTGCTGTGCCTTCTGCTTGCTCTCCTTATTGTGCACCGACCTGCGCAGCACATGCAATGCCTTAGCCATGCAAGCTCAAGCCGTGGAGCCTGTGCTTCAAGCCTTTGTGCCGTCATGCATGATACATATGTAACTGCTGTTGCATCTGCTGCTTTCAAGATTGAACATGGGACAGCGTTGGGTACATGTCCATGATGGTACAAGAAATCCACGTTCCAACATCTTAATGGCACTTCAAGTGTCAGTTTGCCGCATGACGCCCGCAACTCAGGTGCAGCAAGTTCAAACACGCAATTTGCAGGCCCACGCTGTTCTTACCAACACATTTGCACAGACCTGACAGGAAAACAAACGATCTTTGCTGACAGCGTCCTAAATTGCATTTGCAGTTTAGTCATGTGTTAAAGTATTGAGCAGATACACCAGCGAGCCTTTTGGCATTCAGAAGGGCAATAGATGGCAACTTGGCACTTGCTGCACCGCCTAGTTGTCCCAAAGAGGCGTTGCAATCTTGTCTAGTTGCATGGAGCTGTCACTGACACAGCTGCAGTGGTTGCATGAATAGCTAAACGGATCAGACTGCAAACATTGACAGTGTGGCTTGAGGCAGCTTGAACATGCAAGGCTGACAGAGTGGCGATAGTGTGCTATACAATGAAAGCGTCGGAGACGCAAGCCGTTTAGTTCAGCTGTGGATCCATACATTGAACAGAAAAGATAATATATGGTGAAAGCCTCCCAAGGCGGCAGTCTGGAGCCAGCTGTTGAACTTTCAGATTTTGAAGTGCTAGCATATGCGTATGCATCTGACATCTGTACCACCAATTCCTGTGACGTATTTGATTGTCTGCATTGTTGGCAGGCGTACACATTTGTCCAATTGGCACTCTAGCTTTTCCAAGTGATCAGGGCTGAGTCCTGACCAAAGATCACATCATGATGCCATAACAGGTCTTCAGCTTGTGGCATGTATACACATAGATTGACATGTCTTGATATAGACAGTAAAGCCCACAGCCAGAATGCTCTGAACACCTCTGCTAACATAAGGTCAACTTTTGAAGTATGCTGTCATTGTTGTTGTTAATGCCAATGGTAGCGTTGGCACAAGCTCAAAGGAAGGCAGAAATCCTCAGGAAAAAGTATTCATGTACATGCGTACATGTGTGGTGTGCTAACATGTACATGTACAGATTCTGATGCTGCAGCAGCTAGTTTGAACCCACTGGGCCATGACATGAACAGCTTTATCAGGTTCTGATATTCAACACAATCATTACACAAGTTGTAACAGATGTCCTAAATGTTGTCCCGATCATCCATATTCAATATTGACGCTATTTTCATAAGGCCAAAGCAGAGGCCCCGATCAGACAGCATGCTGCCATCCAAGAAAGCAGCGGGCTTGAGCTCAACTTTGAAAGGGTGCATGGCTCTTTTTCAAATGATTTGGGGGCTGGCTTGAACCCCTTAGGTGCTAGGGCTGAAGACCTCAGGCCTAGAGACCCTTGATCATAGCAGCTTCCTGATGGATGAGGAGCTGTACTACCAGGAGGGCATGAATGGACCATACCCATCTTGCAGGTCTCACAGTACCAAAATTGAGGTGGGTGACCCTGCAATGTGAAGCAAAGATTCAAGTTGAATAAGACTCCGAGTCAGACTATGCCTGCACATGCAAGCCAGGCTTGATCAAGAGTCTGCAGGCCACCTGGTCTAGTCTGCAATGGCTCTGCTTAGTTCTGCAGGTAAGCATACTGAAATATGAAAAGCATGTTACATATCAGCCCAGCTGTCCCACCTGTGGTTTGTGAAAGTAGGCTTGTGTCTCCAGGTAAGCAGTGCAAGCTGTACCAAGTGGTAAAGAGCTGTAATCAAAAATTCTTCCAACCTGCAGCAATTGCAAAGGAAAACATAGACACTTGGGCGTGTATGATGGCAGAAAGACTTATCGGATAGATGAACGCGAGTCATGAGTAGTAGGCATAGCAGTGTGTTCGTGGCGGTACCTCAGGAGCGTCCTCGGTCTTTGCCCGCAAAGGCTGCTCATTTCCGGTTTTGGCTCCCGCGCAAAAAGCTTGCTGTGACTCAGTCGACCTGCGGCAACGATCCTTTGGTTATTGTGGTGCTGTCAGGCATGCATGCGGTCGCGCACACGGTCGTGCGATACTTGTGGCAAACACTAGTGGTACTGCATACCGTTCTAATCGCAAAGTCTCCATAACAGCAGTGCGGCTACGGATTGCAGCCAAACTGCTTGGGAATGTTTCCCTCCAGAACCACTCTGCTGATACAGACGACCCTTGCACGGGCAAGTGAGGTTCGAGGCGCCGATGCAGCAAATGTAACGCAGGCATGGTTTTATCGAGGCGAGTTCATGTCATGGCGCCGCTTAGTCACTAATCCGAGCGGCCTGACTAAACGTAAATGCCTCATTCTGCAAAGCACAGCATGTCTGGTCTTCCGGGGTAAGGATACATACAAATTGGACCGTCCTCTTGCGTCAGATCTACATGCGGTATGCTTGGGCTCGAGCTAGTGGCCAGCGCCATTGGAAATTTCGTGACCTGACTTGACCTCATCCGGCTGAGACGCTTTCAAATTGACTGTACATGCATGTACTTTACATATGCAAAGCAGTTTGCACCACTCAGCGAACCAGCTAAAGGCGACTCGCTGGGAGAATCGTGATGACAATGCATCTCATATCTATAACATGAGACGCATGCATGTGTATGTCCGTTTATGTCCCACTGAGATACATGCCTTCACGTGATCAAGCTTCCTCGCTAGTGCAAACTTAGAGTGCTGTTTGTATTTTTCGGATTTGTACCAGCACCTTATAAGGCAAACCTAATCAGCCAAGCAAAGGCATCAGCCAAATGCAACCGGGGTTGTGACATGGGTTGCCTTATCTCAAGACCACCACAAGAAACGCAGGCAATTGTAGGCTAAAGGTGCATGTACTATACAAGCACATTCATATCCAGGAAACCACACATCAAATCACAAGTGTCAATGTACATCATGAGTCTGGCTTTGACTCCCTATTTTCCATCTCAACAGGCTCTGCAGAAAGGTGCACGGTTGTGAATTTCGGGAAGTACAACTCAGGGTACACAATGCTGTGATGCTCTGACACTTATGTATGAATGCTAAATGACCTTGTCACAACTTCCAGAACTAGATTGTGCTAGACTATGCAACAAAACGAGAATGCTTGAACAATATATTGACAATTGTTAATTGTGCCCTCATTGCATTGCAAGCAACTCTCGCATGATGGACACAGTTCAAGTACAACTTTGACTGCTCTGTGACTCCAAATCATGTTCAACAATGACACATCTTGTCAAAGTGAAGGATTGGCATCAGAAGGTCATGGTCATGCTATAGCATTCACATCTCCCACATCTCTATTGTTGGAGAAGTGTTGAAAATCAGCACCTTGTATCCAGATCCTTGGGGTGTGTTGCGCTGCAAGCTGCACCACAACAGCCCTCAAGTGAATTGCTGTAATTGCCATTGCCAGCATACATGTTGGCCAACTTTGCCTCTGAGCGCGAGGTATCTGGGTTCAGCCACCACACAAAAAGTAGCAAGGGCAAGTGCTGTGGCTGATGTTCTTCAGCATATTCAGCTTAAATCTGGGATGGTAAAGCAGCCTGCTCAGGTTAGATCTGGATTGAAAGTACTGATTTCCTCTCAGGGAAATGGCACAGATGCATAGCACTTAGTGCTGTCAATGACTTGATGGTTCTGCAGACAACTTTGATGCGGCTTTCTGGTCATGTGCGGGGCAGGTGTAGCTGACTCTTTGCATGCATGTATGCCTGAAGTCACTCAGGGTCAAAGCACCTGGTTCAAGTGACAGATCTGAGGTTGTTGGTAACCAATCTAACTGGAACAACAAAACAAAGTGTAACTTTACCCGCTGTTGAAGAAGTGTGGGCACCACGCCTGAAACCAATCTGTACCGTGAACTTAAACGTTGCTGTTGTTACTTGAAAAGTTACACAAATGTATGGCAGTAGGCCGCATGCTTGTAAGGTGTGGCAGATCGGTTACAACTGCAAGATCACGACAAAGCTCGCCTTGACAGCGAATCAGGTGCCATTGTAGTGATAAAGCGCGACGGGAAAACACAATCAAACCTCGTGCCATAGCACGACTAGTAAATCAGGGGGGGGACCTCAATTGACTCTGCTGTACAAGTTGTAGTTCTGAGCATGATGTGATGTCAGGAAGCTAGGCGGAAAGTGCATTTGCTTTTGTACCAGGACGATTCAAAGCGCCCTTTGGCAAGGGCTTGGGCGCCGCTGCTTGTTGCTTTTGTTATCGGAAGAATCACCGGAGTTGCGTTCCGTGCTTCAAACGCCTGCGACATGCAGTAGTTTGGAAAGCCAGCGCAAGCAAGATTGTGTGCAATCTGTAAGGAAAGCAGCCGGGTCCATGCAATTCGACTTTGATAGTGCTATGGGTTATGGGCCTAACCAAAAGTTCACCTCTGCTGGCGACGCAGTAGTTCCTAGCTTGACCCCTCGTGTGTCCGGGTTTTCACAGTATCCATTCAACATGCAGTCAGCAGGCTCCGCATTCGACAAAGCAGCATATGATTTGCCTTTGAAGCCGTTGTACGAGATTTCAGGTGCATGCTCGAGACAGACGTCTGGCAAATTCCTGTCGCCGGTTGTGCAACAGACTGTCTGACACTTTTGTTGTGATGCAGGAGATGGTGGCGGTTCTTCCAGTTCGCTAGGTGAGCTGTGCCTTAGTGCTGATACTTGCTCACTTCAACTTTGCCAGCTGATATCCAGTCCACTTGTGCAAGCCTAAACCAAACGGTGCATGCTGTGCAGTCCCTGGGCTTTCAGGATCAGGCTCTGGCGCATATGCTCCAATGCCATTTGACAGCGTACCACAGATGCAGCAGCAGCCTGGCAACAGGCGAATTTTGACCTCTTCACAGCATTCAGAACTTGAGATGGCAAGAAGACGTGCTGAAAAGGCTGCTGAAGGCAAAAGAGCAAATGCAGAAGCAGCAAAACAGCGCTTCAAGCGCAAGAAGGGCGAGCGTGCTGAGGCTGCTCGTCTTGAGCCTGAGGAGAGGCAAGGCAATGAGGAGATTGAGCACAAGTTGTCTATTGTCGAAGACCAGAAGGAAGCCAAAAGGCTCAAGAGGTAAAATTACAAACTAACAAACCCATAATTCTGCAAGCTAGTCATGCGCCAGCATAGACAAGAAGCTTTCTAGCCTGAACTTCCTCAAGGCTGTTCCAATTTAGAGGTCATTTCACACTCATGGTTCAACTACTATATCACGCAACCTGTATCACTATGCAACATGCCAGATGGCTACGTTGTGATTTTGGCTCAGTTCTGTATGCAATGCGCAGGCTTCTGCGGAATCGTGTTTCAGCTCAGCAAGCACGTGAGCGCAAGAAGTCATATGTGAGCACAATTGAAGAGAAAGTACATGATCAGGATTCACAGCTCGCCCAATTGCGGCAGCGGGTGCAAACCCTTGAGCGAGAGAACGGCATGTTGCGGCAGGTCATCAAAAATATCAAAGGCAGTAACAAGGATGCAATGCTGGTGCCGTCTGCCAAGTCCTACCCAGACACAGCCAGAGTGCCAGTTTTTGGAGAGAGCTAAATGCACACACACAGAAGTGCACCTCAGCCTGCACAGCTGCCATTCAAAGTGGCTGATTCATCAACAGAGCTGACAGCACACAAATATCAATCTGTGCAAGAGCACACCAGGCTTTGTGTGCATTGCCCAAGCTGAGCTTGGTGCTGTATATTGTGGCGATACGCCCAGGATTATTTTGTGTGTTTTGCTGGTCAATAGTTTTGGTAGGCCTGCTAGGAAAGATCTCAAGAGTTTCTGCTTGTAAACAAAGTTTTTGGTGAGTTAATACTGCTGGCAACAAGCCATTTTGTAGTCATCTTTTACGTGGCTTGCTTACGACAGCATTGTGTTGGTCTGTGCAGCTCATCATGTGTGTTGTGTTTCTGCTCTACCCCCTGTGACATTTTCTCTTGTCTAGGTTGATGGTTAGGCTCTGGAAGGATTTGAAATTGCTCTGTGAAGCTACTTGGAAGGCGCAATCAAACATCTGTCTTTGACAAACTTGCATTGAATGTCTCATTGACTCTTTCATCATCGGGTGCTGCGTATCAGAGGGAGGTGTGTGTACAGACTGTGCTTGGCTGCCCTGCATGTTTGTGAGAAACACATCTGGTTTTAGCTGTTCTTGGCCTTGACCTTCGAAGTTGTCACAAGGCTGTGTAGCTAAGTACAGTATGCATACAGGGCCCTGTTTCTGGATTCTACAATGCTGAACAACATAACTTTCAACCTTAAGTGCCTATGAAAGTCATGCTGTGTCGTGCGTCTGCCTGCTCTGTGGCCATGCTGCCATGACTTCTAGAACACAGATCTGTGTTATACGTAATGGGATTTGCAGAAATACCCTTTTCACGTGTACATGCATTATGCTTAAGCTGGTGGTCGACAGGTTCAACGTGCAGCTGTGTTAAATCCGTCAGTACGTCCAACGACCACATTCACGTCTTGTATGCAGCTTATATTCTCTGTCGTTGCAACCGTGGTGCTCACAATGCACTGCATGACAAGCGCGCTGTAATCTATGTACCCTGCCATCCAGGCATGCTGTAGGGGTCTGTTGACTGATGGGTATCAGGGAAGATGAGCAGATCCTTATGCTGCCCAAAGAAAGTCACAACAGTGGTATTGCCTTATATATATAAGTACCTTGCTGACTGCTGACTACTTTGGGCTGAGCATTGCTGTTGACTTGAATGCTGTCTCTTGTCAATTTGTGGCCCATCACAACGCACCAGGGCCTTCTGAAGGCCTAATAGTGAAGTTCACTTGTGTGCAGTTGCTGGTTTCATAGCTGAACATGGTCCTGCCAGATACTCAGCAATCAGTAGCAAATGGCGCAACAAATAACTGTGTCTGCTTTTGGCCTTGTAAATGTGGTTGTTGCTGCATGATGGGACTGTCACGATGACAAGCATGTCGTTCCAGGCACTTCACCGGGCTCTGCAAATCAGTGCATCCATGGGGACGTGTACCTGAGATCCAATCTATCAAGGAAGCATGTATGTTGCATGCTGTTGTTCATCCAATGTCTTTGATCATGCCATTTGATGTCAGCCACTTTAAATGTAGCATAGCTTGCCAATGAACACCAGCTTGATCACCTGGCCTTCTTCTGGACAGTTCAATTGCGGCAGCAGACTACTCAGAATCCAGTGCAACATAGCGCCTAGGCCTAGATGCTGTCTATCACAGCTTTCCTGTTGGGACCCCTTTCAGGCCTTCCTACCTAGATTGCGATCCCAGTCTCCCTGTGCAAACTTGTATTGAAAAGCAGCGCTGAAAAAGGCACCATTGCCCTTACACTGTAGCTTGCAGACTCTGAACCAAAAGCAAAACTGGCATCCTGTAGCATGTAGCTCAAACTGCTGCAGTGTCTGACATCATATGCGACTTTGGTGTAGGTGATTATGATGTATAGCTGCAAGAAGACTAGCTTCTGTACAGCAACCAAATGTCGGCAAAGTAGCCCTCAACCATGCACCTGCCTTGTCTGCCTCATTTTTTCATGTCACACTTTTGTTATGTCTATGTAAAAACTTCAGTAAGTTCTGCAAACATAGCTTTGCCTGGCTTCTGGACAGGAAAGATTCATTGTCAGCCGCATAAAACAGTACGTCTGCAACAACCAACACATCCTTAGCTTGTGGAATGAAGGCTTTGTAGGACATGCAAGCCACCCCAAAATGTATGATTTGCAAGGTAGGCAAGCCACTCAGCAATGTCAAGTCCAGTGAGAACTCTTATGCTGGTGGGTATGCAGTCGGCTGTCCGTCACAGGAGCCTTTTGTTCAAGTGTCTATGGCCAGCAGAGCTGAACATGTACAGGTTGTGGGTACCTGCACATGTTCACATCCTCTGATGCAGTGGTACTATTCCCTGCCGAAGCTGAATTAACTTTTGCTGCAGTTGGACAGCTTTGCATAAATATCTGTGCTTTAGTTTCCATGAAATGCATCGGTTAACTCGAAAGCGAGGTGTCAATCTGGACGCGCATCCCTTCTGCGCTGCTGCTATTCCACCAGTTGAAGATCTGCGCATACCACTTGTCAACTTCAGGTACTCCGCAGTCCTGCGCTTTCTCATTCTGCACCTAGACCAACTTTTGATCTGCTCACGCGATGCACCTTTGTGCGCCATCAATTGATCTTCGATGGCTATCAGTGATAGCGAACCCTCACGATGTTTACGCATTGACAGCTCTGCATATGCGGTGTAGGCTGTTTGCCTTGTAAACATGTCTTGGCAAACCTACGTGGATGATCACCTCCTAGTACCTCTCCCCAACGGCGGCCAGCTTTCTCATGCAGCTATTGTGGGGCAGGATGGGGGCGTCTGGGCGCAGGATGCAGGTTTCCCGGCCATCAGTGTCGATGAAGTGCAGGCGCTTGTGAAAGGGTGCAACGACACAAGTGTGACACCAGGCCTTTCTGCAGTCTGTCAGTGACAACAAGTTGCATGCTGCAAGACTTGAAATGATTATGCTGCACCTGCACATATGAAGTTGCAGCTCAAGGGAACAGCTCACAGTTGCAGAGTAAGAGCCTAAGATAGGAACCGCAAGCTTTGCAGCTTTGTGTTTTAACAAAAAGTCTTGTTGCTGTACAGCTGGCGGCTATGGGGGTCTTGGTCAGTCTGGAGTAAAGCTGGGTGGCACAAAGTATATGCTGATAGCTGGAGAGCCAGGTTCAGTTGTCAGAGGGAAGAAGGGGCAAGAAGATGGTGTCACAGTCAAGAAGACAATGACTGCTCTTGTCATTGGAATATACAGTAAGGGCGTCCAGCCAGCTGACTGCAATGTGATTGTGGAGAACATGGGGGACTACCTGGCCGGACAAAACATATGAAGTGTTCATTCTGTTGGCCCAACATGGCATATGGTGTAGGGTAGATGGTTTGCAAAAGATTGCAATGCAAGCAAGATCTTCTTTGTATGCTGCAGTAGTGAACTGTTTTGCACAACTTACAAATAGAAGAGCACACCCTCTTCAACGATAGGGACCTGTCAAGCTGTGATGTTGGCATGTTAGCTCTAACAATTCACCAACAATTTACAGCTTGCAGAATTTTCTGTTCATGCATTTTTGAGGCTGTAACGCTGCAAGCAATGCAGCTAAGCTCCACTTTCACGCCTGTCACTAGTAGATTTCCATATTAGTCTCATGCAACGCACACGTCTAAATCGTTCACTCACATGCCCCTACAGTGCATTAAACATGCTTTGGAATGGACCCCATCCAAAGAAGTTCATGTACATATCTGCTGCTGTGGCATCATCTACTCCCGGATTGTAAGTACACTGGCTTTGTTTTAAATATGCCAGGATCATATGTACGCATGCCTAGCACCCATCATCTTGATCGGCTGGCTGCTGGAGTGAAGATTTGTTTTATTGCTTGAAGTGGTGTGATATTCCAAGACTCAATATGACGCACAATCTGCAGAGCAGACAAGCAGTGTGTCATATCTTTGTCAACCTCCACCCAAGTCACCAATCTGAGCCTCCATCATGCATTTTGATGAGTCCAGATGATTATTGAGCATGTCCTGTGTAAATGCACTGCAACAGGTCAATTAGCACTACCAGCTTTGTCGTTGGGACACACACCTGGTTTGCTTCTGCATTCAATGAGTATTCTGTGGCACCAATTACATTAATGAATGGCTGCCAAGGCAGCTTGAGATAGGTCTGTAATGTCCAGTGTGCCTGTACAAGCATGTCTGAATGGAGAGGTAATGGTGGCACAAAGTAGTCATTGTGGGTAGAAGCACAAGTGTGAGCAATTTCTAAGTTCATGACAGGAAAGTGCAACAAGGCTGTGCAGAGCAGCTGTGTGGTCACCTGCAACAGTGGGGCCTGCTGTGCACCCTGTTCTTGGCTTTCAAGCTTGGTAAGTTGGATCTTAGGCTCGATGAGAAAAGGCACTAGCAACTTGAGATTGCCTTTCCACTTTGCAAGCCCTGAGAACCTTACTGTAGGATCTGCAAAGTAGCAGTTGCTATCATAGATTGCGTCACTGATATCACCTACAGCAAACAGAAGAGGACTCAGGAGTGCAAACTTTGTTCATGGTCTTACATCTGGCCAAGTTTGGTCACTACAGTAGCTGCTCCTTGCGACAAGGCATGTTGTCCTGCTGAAACATGCTAGCATTTCTTACAGAACAGTACGACTGCTTACTGCCATTCAGTGACCTGTGATGAAATACGCGCGCTTGTCAAAATCTTCTCTGATATATGCCAGAAGACCGTCAATGTCACCAGGAGCAAGCACACCCTGATCAGAACATGCGTCCTGTCTCAGATCTTCTGCTGTCTGCCTGTAATATCAATCTGTGGACAGCACTTCCAGCAGACACATTCGTGAGACAAACTGTCAAGTTTATTTACCCAAGCTGACCCAGCCTCAGGACTCCTGTTGCTGCTGCTACAAGGGTCTGAACTAACCCTGGGAACACCCCAGACAATCAGGCAGTCAGCATCAGTCTGGGCCTGGTAAGTCTTATCTTGAAGGAGTACCATCTGTCTGAGTGGGAATGGGTTGATCACGTCTGGTCCGGTCAGCTTTTGCCGTCACAAAGCTTATACATCTTGACGTCAGCATAAGCTTTCTGTTCAATACCTTGCCAGTCAAACTGCATTGTTTCGTTAACACAGCAGAAGGCTTTCTGAAAGACTGTGGCATCATGATGTGCAGTTCTTGGTGCAGCACTTCTCGAGGAACGCGACGGAACAACTTCGAAAGATGTAACGCATGAGTCATGAGAAATCCTTGCAATCCATTCAATCGAATTGATTGATTGAAAGATCCTTGCCATTTTTTTGGTCCCGAATCCTCCGCACGTGGACACGTGCAGGAGGCACGAGAAAAGCTGCGCGCGTGTTGGGCCGTGCTGGCTGGCTGCGAACAAACAGGCAAGAGTTACGCACTCCAGGGCTCTTGCGTGCACTGAGTCTGAGTATTTCTGTGCTGTAGCCTTAGCGTCATGCTTGACACACAGGTCTACTTTCGCCCAAACGCAGCTACCTTTGCACAGGCCCGGTGTACCTGTTGTTGCTGTCAGCACGTGCCAACTTGTTGCTGCTGCTGTTGTTGCTGCTGTCACTGACAAGTATCAAGGACTGTACTGAGGCGTGTCGGTCGAGTGGGCGTCTTTGCGAGAGCTTACAGCCGTTGGTGCGCGTGTGGCACTGTGAGAGTCAGGGCGGCAACCGAGCCATCCAACTTCCCATTTTTCGCTCGTCACAAGCGCGTGTACTCCTTTTGGTGCCGCAAGACACTTCAGCATGAACTCCGACCAGCAAGCCTTGGCAAGGTATGTCATGAACAGCAATCATGACAGTTGAAGGTTGTCTACCAGGTAGACTTGTCGCTGAAGCTGACAAAGACGGCTACATGCAGAGAACCACGTTCAGGAGCGCATGACGGAGCTGAAGAGTCCCCTTTCAAGCGAATGAGGTACGTCCGGAAGCCTAGACAGCACGCAGTTTGCGCTACAGCCGGCGCAGGTCTGCACGTGTCTTCACGTGGCGTCAGCACTGGAACGCATAGCTCTGTGACGCAGGCGCTGCTGCCTTGCAGCTCTGTGTGACTGCGCCGATCGCTAAAAGAACCTGCAATGAAGGATGGCTAGGAGGTTGTCTGACCCAGGAAGTTGTCTGCATTTGCAGGACAGCAGCTGGCCTGGAGTCTGGAAGGCAAATGTCTCTGGAGACAGCAGGCGCAGGGTCAGGTCTTCCCAGCTGTGAAGATGCAGATGAGACCTGTGCCAAAGGTGGCCGGCCGGGCAGGAGTGTGTTGAGTCATGTTGCAACTGAGCAGAGAAGGCGTGACAAAATCAATGAAGGGTGAGTGCATCATGTTTTCTGCCTTTGCGCTCTTCCCAGAACCTGTTCATCAGCAGAAGCCTGGCCATTGCCTTTGCTGTCTTCCCTACATCTGGTGGTCACTACAACAGGTGTATGTCTGCTGAAAATGCACAATCAATGCAGGTTTTTGGCCCTGCGTGAGCTCATCCCTCACAAGGACAAGATGGACAAGGCTACATTCCTGCAGCAAGCTGTGGAATACATCAGGCAGCTGCAGGTATGATTTCAGTACGCTCAATGATGTTTCTGAGTATTGGTTCTACTGTATGTTTTGTTCTCGACCAGTCTCGGCTCATTTATTGCATGCTTCTGTCCAAATGCACGGGCTTTTTCACTCACGCAGATGTTTGGAGTCATTCATGTCATGTGGGTATGCAGGCTGTGATGCATCAGTTATTGTCCATGGGAGCAGTCAATGGTTTGCCAGAGGACCTCCAGTGGGCAATCCGCATGTTGCTTCCCAGAAAGGAAGAGGCAAAGACTGCAGCTTCAGAGGCTAGCACTAAGACCACTGCTGCTGAGGCTGCGCTGTCTCAGCTGGTCCCACCCACAGCCTACCTGCCTTACCTACTCCAGCCTCAGCAACTGGCTGTCCTCACACAGCATGCACAGCAGGTAGCCTGTTGCACCCTACTTGCCTGTGCGCGTTTGCTGTCATTGCACCTGCTGGTAAAAGCAATGTTGCATGTCAGAAATGTGCATGTTTGGTATATGTGCATGTTTGGTATAAGTACTTGTTTGTGTTGGAACTATACTGTTGAGCTGCATCTGGACCATGCGAAAAAATGACTAGTAAATGACTGCAGCATGGACTAAAGCATTGCCATGCTTTATGTTTGCAGGCTAAGCAGCCTGCTGTCAGTGAGGCTCCAAAACCAGCACCCCCAGCCCCATCAGTGGACCTCAACCAGCTGCAGGCTATGCTTCAGCAGCAGCAGGCAGCTCATCAGCTGCAGGCCCAGCAGGCAGCTCGTGCTGGCATGTGGCCTGACCAGACTGCTCTCTGGCAGTTGGCTCAGCTGCAGCAGATGATGCAGGGTGGTGGCCAGCCCGCCCCCCAGATGCCTCACTGCAGCATGGGAGGCATGAGCCAAGAAGCTCTCAACAGCCTGGCTCAAGCTCAGGTGTTGCAGGGCATGTTCAGCCATGGTGCAGGGGCTGTTGGCACTGCAGCCCTCCCTGCACCAGGACAAGCACCAGCAGCATCAGTGCCAGCTGCAGTGTCCCTGCCCAGCACTGCTGAAGAGGGCTGTGGTGCAGCGCCAGCACCGCCACAATTCTGTGCTGGGTCGGTTCAGCTGCCCTCAGGTCCTCCAAAGGCTCGCAAGAGCAGTGCCAAGCTGCGCAAGCACACCAGTGCTGCTAAGATAGCAAAGCCTGAGGCTGTGCGCCCTGCTGCACAAGCTCCTGGGCGTCCTGATGCCATGAGCATGATGCAAGTTTGAGGAAAAGTGAGCATTTGAGTGGTGAATAGATGGGGGATTTGTCAATCCAGGACCTACCTTTGTTCTGCGCTGTCAAGCATCCATCATGTTTTGGTCGTGAGCAGCACTGTGTCAATGAAATGACTCTCAAAGCTCACTCATACATTTCAGGTGTGCTCACGTAGATTTTATGTCTCAAAACAGCTCTGCTTGTGCAAACACGTACATAGAGCAAATCTGTTGTTGTGTCCCATCTGTATAGAGGGTTTGGTTTGAAAAATAGGGCAGGCGATCATGCAATTCTGTATCATGCAAGCTTTTGGTGATGAAAGTACCCTTGGTATACTCATACTGTGTTTCTGCTGTTATATTTCACTCAGGGAGGAGTCGAGAAACGAGCCTTCGATTCAAACAAGCGCACACTGAGCGACATTCGTGATGCTGGCACATATGATTTGTCTGTAAGCTATTTTAGTACAGCTCGTGCGTCATGTGTGTGATATGCAAATATACGAGCACTGCAGAGACCCGATGTTGCGGTTGCCAACATGCTACTGTCCAGACCATGTCCATGTTGATGCACCATATGATGTACACAGCAGAACTGAGAACTGCACGCGTGTCACTGAGGAATGCATGCCAGGTACATTTTACCGAGACATTTGCGACACCATCATATGCCAGAGGATCTCAGATTGCCATGCAGTATGCATATGTCACACAACAATGGCGTTGACGGTACAGCACTGAACAGTGCCCAGTGCAAAATCAGCTAGCACTGGTGTACGTGTAATATTGCTGAATGCCGTACAGAATCTCTCGAGCCTTCTCTGCCAAGGAACCAACTAATGGTACAGGACGTAACACACTCAGTGAAAGATCCACGACTCCCCTGCAGATAAACACAGTAACGTCACCTTGTGCTTTGCCACAAGCACTGGTGCAGCTGTGGGGACAAACAACACAGTAAACGTTTTGAAAGCTGGAACGCACCAGCAACATGAGAAAAACGCACAGCAAGCAGGTGTGCAACAGAATCTACAAGTCAAATCTGCAGCATTATCAGATACTGGGGGAAACTCACTTGGTGTATTGGTCAAAGAAGGGGCTGCGTATGAGGTAGTACATGATCAACATCTTGCGTCTTGTCAGCTCACGCTGCTCAACCTGGTTCCACCTGTGCAGCAAGACACCAGAGATTGTGCACTATGAGCTCACGTTCAACATGAGCGACACTGATTGTGCTGGTCCAACTCCAATGATGGTTTTCATTCAGTCCATACATATGTGCTCAATGTCTACAAGGTATACCCAATATGCCTCATGCCAAAAAGCATCACAGTTTCATCACCTAGATTTGCTGCAGTGTGCACAGCATTGTACTACATAGTGCAATGGATATGGGCAAGGCATACTGCTCACTTGAAGGCTTGAAGACTGTACAACAGCAGCATGCTGCCACTTGTGGACAGGCCAGGTTTGACATCATCAGACTTGATTTCCCTCTGTGCCACCTTTGCCCCAACATTGGACAGGTGGCCTGAGGTGACATCCACAGCCAGGGAGAACAGCCACGGTTTCCAGGACTTCCTGCCGTACCTACAACACACAAGGTTTGTGGCATACTGAACTATCTGTATTCTGTTGCTGGCTTGATGGCTTGTCTTGCAAGCAGAGCTGGGGTATCTGCCAGAATGGGTCTGGCAAAGCAATCAGGTGCCAGTACTTCACAGATCACTCTCTACATGGCATCAACTAATGCCATTCATCTGCTGCCATGATGGTGCAATGCCACGACGGTGCGAAGGCCTAGGCAAATGTGCAGACTCAGCATGCTGTGGCACACGAAATGAATGGCTTTGGCCTCTGTACAACACAGGCAAATGCAAGAGGGCGGCGCACCATCTGAGGGCAATGACGTAGGCAAGCGGTCTGCAGATGTGGGCCAGCTCGCCGGCTTTGATGAGAGTGGTGGCCAGTGCCTGCTGCTGCTTGGCTGCTGCCTGCACCTCACGCATCTTCTCACCAGCTGTCGTGGTCAGGCTGCTTTCTGACTCCAGCTCACCTACACATTGTTGCCTTTAGGTGAATTGGAACACAATCAAGTCACAATCAGGTGAGTTGCTCAACATCATTGTGGCTTCTGCCGTTGAAGGTGACAGGCTCTGCTGATGCAGACCATGCTGCAACAGGCTCACATCCTGCCAGGACAGACATGCAGAAGGGTTGCGTCAGGTATCAAACCATAACATACACAATGTGCCTGATGCATGCACAGCTGCCCAAACAGATAGACCTGCAGTTGCTAACACAAAGTTTGCTGTGTGGTCAATCCTGCGTCACAGAGACACTTTGCATCTATAGGCTGTAGCCTGCAGATGCACATGAGATGCACATGAGAAGCAAACAGCTCTCAGGAGATACAAATGATCTGATGCAACAGCATCTTGAGCTTACTCTGTGCTTCTTCTTCAGGCCAGAGGGCGTCTTGGGGTAGGTCCCACCAATAGGGGGAGCTCACAGGGCTAGGGGGGAGGGGGTGGGAAGACAAATCCTTTGAGGCCTCTAGCACAGGTGACAGAGGGGCTGTCACATCAGACCTGCAAGCATCAGAGTATGCCATCCAAGTTCGGGTGGCAACTTCCCACGCACCAGGCATTGTTTGAGCACAGGTGACACAGGGCACTGTGATAGCAGACTAGCATGGTAGATTGCAGGATCTTTGAGCAAGCACTGGCTGAAGAGCATGATCACATGAAGCAAACACTGAGCTAAATGGCTGCTGCTTCAGTCAGCACGCATACAATGCGAAGGCAGTCACAAGTCCGGCATGTACAACTGCAGATAATACTGGAATGCCTGATTAGCTGATGTATTGTGCTTTTACAAACAAGAGCAGGCTGGCTTTCATGCGAGCATGAGACTCAGCAGAGGTGACTGTCTGTAGTAGCGCAGTTATCGCAGAGGGGAGGTCCTATGCAGAGGATAGAGGGCAGCAGCTCTTTCCAATCCCAGAACATCTATTTTAAGTCAGAAGCGTTATCCCCACACTGAAAATGTAAATAAAGTAGCGTCTGGGGAGAGTTTTACACTGTGGATATGTTTCAGGGATAGAATGGTTAGCATGGCTTGCCTGTCTGCAGATCCCTGTTCTGCTTGGGTGCTTGCCAAGCTGGGCAGGTCACTTTGCTGACTGGGTATGCTCCTCATCCCAGAGTGCCCTGCTTGCTGCAGCTCTGGGTCACTCAATGTCCCCCTTGTCTCCCCTTCTGTGGTGGGTGCTGCTGCTGTGTCTGAGGAATGTTGCAGCATGCGGACAGCTGTTGCTTCGCCCTCACTGATGGCTGCCGGTGATGGCTGCTGCTGCTGAGGGGCACCCAGGCAGTGACGTGCTCTGAACCTGGCAAAGGCACCATAGACAGCCTGCAAAGTGTGACAGTATGTAAGTACATTCACTGTAAGACTGAGCAATGAGATGGAAGGACAAGGTGTGCCATGCTGGTGAGACTAAAGCACTGTGGTTGAAGCACGGACACATGTGAAGTAAGACATCATGGCACCGATTTCATGCAGTGTTACATTCGAGGGAGTATGGCATGTTGCAAGCAGTCACAGGGGAGTAGTGCTTTTGCCTGTGCCCGCATCTCAGGTGAGGTCTGCAAAGATGAGCCTGCCACCCCTGCTAGCCCATCCCCTGATGTCATGCCGCCTTCCGTCAGAAGCCTGTCTCCTGACCTCTGCAAGATGATGAACTTCAGCAAAGACCTGCAAGCACCAATGGTTGAATGACCAGAGCAACAAGACCAGCAAAGAGCATGCAAAAACTGAGCAGAACACACTTGACTGCCTCTACTACAGCCAGGGGAGTGTAAAGGTTGACATTCCCCTGCTTGGACTGACTTTGAGCAGCCATCTCCACCAGAACTTCGACCTGTTTGTCAGCAAAGCCTAGAGCTTGTTTTGGGCGACTCAATGCAAGCCAAAGCTATTTCTGGGATCATCTGCAAAGCGTACCTGCTTAATTGCAGCAAGCCACAAAGGCCAAGGTATTGGCTGCTTCTGATCCTTGCTGTAAAGAGGCTCTTGCAATATGCTTTCATGGCACAAAGAAAGCAGACCCACAAAGGCGTTGAGGGCTTCTAGGCTCAGCTCAGATTCAGAGAAACGATCGGGCAGTAACCAGGTAAGACTCGATAGGCCCCCTTCGATCGCGCCAATCAGGTTGCTGTTGGTCCTTACCCATGCCTTGTACTGCTGCACTACGTTCATGACGACCTAATGGAAGTGTGAGCGAGACTGCAAGACGCAATGCTCCGAGCCGACAGGTTGCTTTCAGTTCGCTGCGGTCCACTCAACTGTCTGTACATGCATGGCTTTATTCACGCTGTGCTGGATTGTGGCGCTTGACTTGAGCAGTCAGCCTGTGTTTGAATCGCACGCAACCACTAATGTGCTGACGGGTACACACAGAGCTTCAATGCATGCTCTGCCTCAGGGCAAAGCTCTTCAGCGAGCGTTGCACTAATATAGGTTTGGCAATTGTGCAAACGTAACGCATGACTGCAGACTGCGTGGCCTGAAACTTATACCGCGCGACAATCGTATCAATGACATCCTGTTGCACTGCACTGTAAATTATCTGCATGTCCGACACGGCGGCTGAGTGTCAGCGTTTCGATGCTCAGCAAAACAGCGATCAGTTGTCTAGGCCGTATAGGCGTCTCGAGCTGGCAAGGTCTGCAATGTAGACTGTCAAGCACTTCAACTAGCCCACACACGGTCAGTGTGCATTATCTTGCTCAATGCAACCGGTATACATGCCTTGCTTGCCACAAAGTTTACTATTGCAGGGAGTTGTACGCGAAGTACTCAGCCTGCAACTAGAGAGTGGGCAAGCATTTCAGGCTTCCGTGACACTCACTCAGCTGAACAGCAGTGGGGGTACTCAGGCTGCTCAGGTATCGCCTGGCCGGCTTTTTCAACAATCTGCAGGAGCAATAGCTGTGTTGCACATTCAGCGTGACACTGGCTATGCCTGTGATACAGGCAGCATGGCAAGCTTTGCAGCCTATGCTGAAAGGCGTCAAGCCAACCTTTGTGCTTGTGCAATCATCAGCCAATCATCAGACTGCTTCAGCAGCCACTCGGCTTGTGCACGCACAGCTCAAGGTAACCCCTGACTCACAAACGCCTGCTATTGCTCACAAGTGTTACATCAACAGCGACAGTATGACAATGAGATCAACAAGGTGCTTGAGCATTCCTGCTTAGCCTGCAGGCCCTGTCAGGCAGCAGCAAAGTTATCCCCTCAGTGGTGGGCTTCACCACAAGGCCCTGGACTTCTGCAGTAAGTATACTTGAACAATGCTACCTTCACTTCACATTGCCATGCAATCACATATGCACGAGTATCTTTGCTGCAGCTGAATCACCATCTGTACATTGCTCTTGATTAGCAATCTGCTTCCTCCTGCATTGTTAATTTGGGTGTGTTGACATGCTCTGTAAGGGCTGTGGGCAAAAAGTGATGTTGCCAGTATTTCTAGTCAGCTCTGCATCTTGCATCACGACAGCTTTGTTTATTGGCTGTACCAGAACCTTGAAAGACATCCCTAGCAAGATCAAATGTTAAGACGCAGACACAGATTGTTATGCAGGGAAACACAATGGCAGCTGCCAAGTTGACTGATGGCTTGTGGAAGCTGCAGCGACATCTGCGCATCACTGCAGTCGCTCTACAAGACATTGAGAGTGCGAGCTTTCATGCGGTCTCAGAGTCCTTTCCTGTCATTCCAAAGTTGCAGGTGTGCACTGCACACAGCCTTTCCATCAACTACACTGTTCACCACTGCTTGTGATATGACTGCTTGGGCGTTTGCCAGGTGCATCATCTGATGAAGTGCTCACGGACAGGGAGACTGCACAGCTTGTGACGCTTTGCAATGGATGCAGGAAGCTTTGACGTCACGGCCACCTCATGTCATCCTTCTCCCACATCCTTCCTTTGATTTTGAGAAGCTGTCCAGTCTGATTGAGAGGCTTGAGGTAGGGTGGACATAAGCCATTGGAATCAAACGGTGTTTGGCCACATGAGGCATATTGCAGTGGACATGCTGTCAATGACAGCATGGCACAGCATGGCACAGCAAGGCACAGCATGGCACAGCATGGCACAGCATGGCACAGCAGGGCACAGCAGGGCATAGCATGGCTCAGCATAGCTCAGCATGACTCAGCATGGCTCAGCATGGCACAGCCTGCTTGCAGATACCATGACAGTTGCAAGTCAGCACCCGTCAGGCACAGTCACTGCAGAAGCCAATACAGCATGGCAGATATCCTCTCAACATTAGTCCCATGCCACACTCACTTACTGCCATCCACACAACACTGCACTCTGGGCAACATTGACAGCTCCTATGTCAGACTCACCAAGGCATTGTGTTGCAGTCAGGTTTCCAAGACGTAGAAGTACTGGGAGTGGTCCCGCTGCCTCCTCTGCCGGACCAGGACTTGCCGGCTGCCAAGAAGCAGCTGGAGAGCTTCAGGTCAGAGGCAGGCGTCATCCTTGCAGAGGCGAATGCTGCTGATGACTTGGCGGCCCCACTGGCAGTAGCAGCTGCAGAAGCTGAGAACCTGACATTGAATCAGCTAGGTAAGAAAAAGAACAAAAAGGATGACCCCTGCCTGACATTGCCTGGTAATGGCATGTGTGCGGTGCTGTGTACACTCTTTTGTGCAGCTTGACCCACAGCTTTGTCTGTACCACGGGTAGGTTTGTCTGTACCATCAACGATTTGTTGATGGTGATGGTAAGGTGCAACACCGCAAGACATAATGTTCACCAAGCAGAAAGGAACTGCTGCGTTGTCAAGGATTCATGCTCCATGCACGTGTCACACCAGGCATGTGCAAAAGACTCTGTATAAAAAGTACAGTGCTGTACTTTATTTCTTGTTTCATTCTTTACAAAAAATAAAAAGATGGCATCACTTGTGTTCTTTCATTGGCAACGCCATGCATGTGTTCAGCATGTGACAGGAAGCTGATGTCTGTACAGAGGGAGCGACACCAGAAGAGGCAGTGTCCAGCGGGCAAGAAGAGGCAGCTGTCTTTAGGGAGGACACCTCCTTCATGCAGGGGGTGGTGGGCCTCACCCTCATGCCCTCCTCCACCACCACCCGGGTCCCTCACGCTGACCTGGCTGCCTTGGCATGCCTTGTCTTTGGCAGCGACAAGCTGTATGGCTTCTTCCTGTCGGTGAGTGTGTGCTGCATCAGCAGCAGCAGCATCAGAAGTGTAGTCAAAACTCATTGGAAGCAACCTGCATGTCTGGTTGCTTTGGTATGTTGCAATGACATTGACACCCAGGGCCTGCATGCGGTCAAAGCTGTGAAGCATGGTGCAGCTGGCGGTATATGCTGGTTGAAGTTGCATGTTTTTGTGCTCAGAGCATTGAGGGATTGCGGCTTCTTGGTATAACTAGAATTGGTGCTGCTTCACCGGGTGCTTGCTGGAACACAGCAGTCATATTGACATAAGTTACATGAGCGCATGCATGCTTCTTCTTGTGCTTGACAAGCTGCGCTGTGCCTCCTAAGCAGTGAGCTTGTACTAGTGGTCCTGTCATCGATGTACAGCTCCTGCAGTGGCTATAAGTCGAGACAGGAGCAGTGCATGAATGACAGGGCCACTGGCAGATACTCACAGATCTCACAGTGTGAAGAGTGACACATAATATGATATGTATGTTCTCATGCAGCTGCTCCAAAGCCATTACTGGAGGCAACACGTTCTCACGGCTGCTGCCTCAGGCATATCCCACGACGTGGCCGTGGGCGTAGGCTTGTTGTTTCTTTCTGAAGCAGCGTCTTGTCAAGGCTCCACAGGCAGAGACACCAATCAGCTGGTGGACTGACTGTGTTTGGTGTGTCCTGCAGAACAACCTGAAGCGGCATGTGTATGTGCCTCAGGAGCAGCAGTCCAGCATTGCACCACCTTCGCAAGAGGACCCATTCTCCACTCCCCTGCTTACTGAAGCCGACCTGGCTCAATTCACCACCAAACCAGAGCTCACCACACCTTCACCATCCCAGTCACCACTCTCTGACTCCCCTTCACCCCCCGTAACCCCAGCTTCCTCATCAGCCCCCGAGAATCAGGATCTTGTGCAGTCACCACAGCAAGACTCCTCAGCAGATGCTCAGGCAGCTTCTTTGGTAGATTCCCAAGCAGCTGCAGTCCAGACCAGCACTTCGCTGGCAGTCTCTGCTGACTCCCCTCACCAGATGTCAGAAGATCAGGCCAACGCACAGCAGCAGGTGCTAGCTCATGCAGAGGCAAAGGTGCAGGCACAGGTACAAGCCCAGGGCACTTCGCCTGCACCAGACTGGCAGTCAGCCCCTTCAGATTCCGACCCTGTCAGCACCTTTGGCACCATCACAGCAGCAGGCTCCCAGACAGCACTGGATCCTGTCAGCCAGCTGTCTGGTGACAACGTGCTGAAGTCACAAGACTGGCAGGCAGCTTGTGTGGTGCCTGAGGGACTGGTGCTGCAGCCTGTTGCTGGAGAGGTTGGAGCGCCGCTGTTGCAGACGCCGACACAACTGCCCGTGTTTGCTGTGGACAGTGTGCTGTGGCCAAATCAGATCATGATGCTGAGGTGATGCCCAGCATCGTTGTTGCTAGCATTGCTGTTGTTGCATTGTTGTTGCTACTTTTGCCTGCTGCTGTGGCTAGCTTGACTGTGTGACTTGCACAATGACATGGTGTTGTGTAGCAGGCGAGCCTGTTAACATGCACAGCATGCCAGCGCATTTTGCAACATAAGAATTTAGACATACCATAGCAGTCACACTCACAGCACAGCATATGCACTCAAATCAAAGTTTGCATGTGACTATAAAAAAAACACCAAAAAGCGCAGCACAGCAACAGCAACAGCAACAGCAACAGCAACAGCAACAGCAACAGCAACAGCAACAGCAACAGCAACAGCAACAGCAACAGCAACAGCAACAGCAACAGCAACAACATCAGCAACAACATCAGCATCAGCATCAGTGAAACAGTGAGCACTTAGCATGAACAGCACCCGTGGCATGTACAGCAGAGCCAGCCAAACTCTGCACACAGTTCTCTCAGTCTCTGTCAGTCTCAGGCATACCAAGTGTCATTGGATTTCAAACAGCTTAATCATACAGGATCCCAACAGCATGATTGCTTGCCATAGCAATGGGCTTTGAGGTGTTCATGCCGTGTGTCTGCAGGGTGTTTGAGCCAAGGTACAGGCGACTGGTGAAATGCTGTCAGGAGACAAACGGCTGCTTTGCCCTTGCTTGCTACGGCGTCGGCATCAGCGCCATGTTTGACAGAGTCCATACTGAAGAGGACGCTAGCAACAGTGTGACCATCAGAGGAGGGAGGCGCTTTCTTGTTCAGGAAGGCAGCGCAAGAGTAGTTCCTGGCACCTTTGGTCTGACCGTTGTGGAGCCAACTTACATCTATGTGAGGTTCTGCCTTGCACAAGTCCACCCTGCATGCATTCTGCTGCATGTATTTGAATGAAAACTGTTGCTGCATAAGACATTGTTTGGAGTATCCAACCCTTCAAGCAGATTGGGTACTGCAATATAGCTGTCTGGCACCTGGTAGCAAAGAATGTCTGAGTCTGCGCAAGCTAGGTCTTCACCTTGCTCAGGCAGTATGAAGTAAAGCATACTCTCACAGAAAAGGCATCTTGGGACTAAATATTTGCAAGCCCTGCATGCATGAGCTCAGCATTTGCAGTCTTCCCAGTCAACTGCTCTGAAGCTGCTAAGGTATCTTCCATCACCCTCATGGTCTGCATCATCAATTGCACATCCCTGTCCTCCTCCCCTTCCTGCTTGTACCTTTGTTGTTTCTTCTGCAGAAGATTTCTGAGTCTCTACCAGAGCATCCACTTCTGAAGGACTCTCTTACTTTCTTTGTGCAAAAGAAGCAACAAGCAAGATCTTGTGGCTCTGTTCACTCCCAAAACTTCTAATTCAGTTCAGAATCGTCATGCCTGGTGTCCATGATGCAGGACAAGGACATAGACAGTCCTGAGGTGGCCGCTCTTGCAGCACAGGCGGCTGACTTGCTGACCAGGGCACACGCTGCAGCTGTTGAGGATGCAACCAACTCGCAAGGCGGCGACATCACCTCTGGTGAGCCTCCTACACCAGCCATATACAAATCAACCTCTCCCTGTAGTCTAAAGTAAGCAATTGCGTATGCAGAGCATCAGGCTTTGTGATCAGCTGTATACCAGGGTGCAATACAAGTTCTGGGGGAATTGGTCTTGCCATACCATTCAACACCAAGCTTGTTCCTGTAAGCCCTGTATTGGTACTGTGACAACCTGTAACTGGTCTGTGGGTAAGCCATATACTGTAGGTAGGCCATGTACTGGGATTGTCAGGATCATTTGAGGCGATCTGAGGAGAACTCTCATTGCTGTTGCTGTGAAGGCTCACAAGCAGCATCCTGAACCTGTGTGCGCACAGAATACAGAACAGCAAGGCTGGAGTGTGACTTCATTGCATTGACTTCATGCACAAAGCCACGTACACAAGCAGGCATGTGTGGTGGTTTGAATTGGTGTGCATTCATCACACAGGTAGCTGATTGAGTGCCTCAAGCTCGTACACAAACATTCACGTCGCCTTATGACTTCCGACCACTGAGTCTTTTGTGTTTATAGATGAAGAGGCCCCAGAGGATGCTGCCAGCAGGTGGCGGGAAGGCGTACTGGAGGACGCCGGCGCCTCTTCTTCTTTTGCCAGTGTGTTCAACATAGAAACAAAAGTGCGCCAAAGCTCTGCAGCAACAGTGGCAGCAGTAAGACAGGAGTGGAGCCCGGCTGCCTCCCAGGTATTCCACATCAGTTTGCTGCTGGAGTTGTCATGCTGTTGGGGTGTGCTTGCAATCTGTGAAGCTTCATGCAACCAGACTGTGCCCTGCCAGGTCTTTCGCTGCTGTCATGATCCTGCTGTAACGACAGCAGTCATGAGTGTAAACTCATGTGCATGTCAGCTGCTGAGTGCAGATTTGATCTACACTTTTTTTGTCACTTAGTCCTGATAGGCCTATTGTACAAGGTATACCCCTATGGTTGCCAGCACAGATTGCAAGTCCTGCTGACGCTAAGGCCCTACCCCATGAGGGGGCATCGGCTCTTGTGTATTTAACTATACTTCTGCACTCTCAGTGTCTGGCTGGCTGCTGTTGCCTCAGCCTGCCATCAGTGCATCAAGCTCAGTACACTTTGGCTTGTAGGAGCTGTCGTTCCTGCTTGGCAGTGCGTTGCCAGTGCCACCAACCATGAGACGGCGATGGCTCAAGATGACATCCTTGGTCAGAAGGTTGACTCAGCAAGTTGAGCTGCTGCGGGAACCACGGCCCAGAGTGATACTAGGCGGCATTCTGCAAGGCCTGCCCAATGACAGCCGATTTCATGAGTTGCTTTATACTTCAGACATCAGTTCAACATGACCATGGATGACAGAGATATGCAAATGTCCTTCATCAGCGGGCCTGGCGTCCTCACAAGCAGGCCTCTTAGGATGGCATAAGCAGCTGTAGTCGGTCACTGTATACATTCATGCAATATCTGCAGATCTTCCATTAGCGTATGCGCCACCCAGGTCACTATGTGATATGACAACTATGCAGTGATTTGCATGCCCGAATTCTGGTACTGCCAACTTGATGGTTGCACAGCAAGCCTATACTAAGGCCAAGTCAGTATACACTTTCGTGGGTCTGGATTTGGCTGCACCACATTGCCATGATATGACGAGAGGCAGCTACTTCTGGGCTGTGTAACTGAGTCGGAAATGCACTGCAAAACTGCAACATCATTGCAAACTGCGTCAGATCGTACACCATGCAAGACGTTGGCAACTCAGCATCTTTCAAATATCTTATACAGCTTCTCCAGCCTTGTCAGCTCCACAACACTTCCATCTGTTGCTCTGTGTCTGCCTGGTTTCAGGAACATGCGCATGGCAGGGAATATGACCTGCAGCAGCATCAACATAATATTGCTGTGCTGACATTGCCAAAGACACCTTTTTGCCACACTGCTGTCTCCAACGACATACTCGTTATAAAATACAATTTCATCTCATGAACAACCACTATCCTGCCATGCAATGTTGCACCAAAGCTTACGTGCTGAATCTTCCACTCCTGTGAGCACAGTGCCTTGACTGAGGCCTGACCCGCCTTGGCTGGGAGCTGATCAACATCAGGGCCTGTTGCAAGAGGGGACGCTGCTGGCCCTTGACCTGGTGTCCCAGCAGAGCCAGCACCAGCTGTGGCAGTCAGAGCATCTTCCAGCAGACCGCTATCACCAATTGCTGCATCTGGGGTGTCACTGATACCCAACTGCTGCCTGCTGATGAAGCTGTCACCACCAATAACGCTGGCTGAAGGAAAGGCAGCTTCTGGCCTTGGCGTGGCTTGCGTAGGTTGCCCACATTGAGGAGAGTCGGTGGTAGTCTGACTAGTGGATGCTACAGGTGCATCAGCTCCAGCTGAAGGTGAGTTATCTTCTGGGACCAGCGGCGGCTGGATGTGGTATAGCTCGGCAAGCACCTGCAGGTTGATGAACAGGTGAGAGCGTGACCCTGACATCAAGGTGCCTAAGATGCAAAGGCAATTGCAGAAAGGTCTGCACTCTAAGAGATCTCACCGCTTTGCCATAGCCTTGGTTCGGAAGAATATTTGCGTGCACTTGCTGCGCTCCCCAGGCAGATTTTTCTTACAGTGTAGCTGGACGTGCACAGCTGTTACCAGCATGGTCTTCCATGCTGTTGCTGCAATAAGTTTTGACTGTTGCAAGCAAGTCTTTGTCTCTTTAAGCTTTGACACCAGCAAAACCATGCATGCCAGAAAGTGCACGAGACATTTCCAAAGAAGAGAGAAGAAAAAGAAAGAAAAGTTTATGCCTTTCAGCAATCATAACGGGGCCCTCCTAAGGCAGCAGTCCAGAGGGCATTTCACCTGTGCCAGCCCTTTGAAGCACTGTTTCTCATCCTCCCAGTCTACATCACGAGCCAGCTGCAGCACAAAGTGGGGCAGGCGGTCCAGGTCAGGGCAGTGGCCTTCGATGAGCTGGGGCAGAGCGGCCAAATGCCCTTCAGCATCAACTTGGATGCCGAAGCACTCCTGCAGCAGTACAGCCTTGTCTTGCAGAAGCTGCTGGATGAGTGGAGCAACTTCCTCTTTGCTGCCGTCCATGTCCTGCATGACACACAATGTGTCAGTAGGCATGTGTGTCAATGTCTAGCTACATGTGCTCTTCCCTTGCCAATGCTGCTCAACCCTAGCATCACATTGCATCGTTCTCAAACTCTGACTATGCAAATGGCAGAAGCTCCCTGAAAGCTGATGGGCATAACAGCCTGTCCTAACAAAATCCCACATTAGAAATTTCCAAGGTCTTGAAAATCCCTAATGGCCCAGATCCAATGCAATTTAACACTAGGGCTCCCAGTGAGCTTGCCGTGTTGGAACTTGTTTGTGCCAATTGGATTTCACTGCTGACTGCTCACTGACCACTGCAAAGCTTGTTTGGGCAACTTCCATACGCATGACTGTCAATGGCCTCTAATACAGGATACAGTAAATGCACTGCTAGCATCAGCGCTGCTCTGTGACGTTACTGACTTGCAAGTCAGCTCTACCATTGGCAAGCATAGCTAGTGAAAGTGCAACAGCGCACATATGTAGTGCTGTCATGTAGAGCGTCACAGAAGCCAGCACAAGCTCTGGCCAGACCTATAAGCTGCAGAGCACAAACAAGAGCAGTTTTGAGCTCACCCTCCAAGTCCCAGCATCTTCTTCTAGCTCCACTGCCAGCATGGCCAGATCTGCAATCTTGGCTGCCCCACTGATCTTGATGCTGCTCATGTTGTCAAATCGTCGCAGAGCCTGCATCGCCACACATCTGCATCAGGATGAGGCTCACCTTCTGAGGCACTGCTGTTCAGTCCTCACATTGGCGCCACACTGAGCACCATGTTTGAAAGCTCTCAAGCATCTGGCAAAGTGGCTGCTGAGTGAGGTGCGTCAACGCTCAAACATACTGAGTGCGGTGAGTATAACATCAGGTATGGGCATGCAGCAGCGGCAGCAGCAGCAGCAGTGTGAACTCTGGATACCTGCTGATAAAACATGTCCTTGGATAAGGCTGCAACATTGAGGAGGTAGAGGCGTGTGCCATGCTGCAGCAGTGCTAGAGTCTCATCTGCCATGCCTACATACGTGTGCTTGCGCAGCACCTCAGACAGTCCTGAAGACACAATATTCTCGTGATCATCTAGCAGGCAGGCAGGGTCTCTTGAAAAGAGCCAGCGCGGAAGGCTGCTGAGAAAGGACAGTGGCTGATTATGCAGAACAGTGCCATGCAAGATTTGGCAGGTTATGATGAAAGAACTAAAAAGCCTGACTCTGATAGGCAAGACGAGCTGTAAAAAGTTACAAGATGCAGTTGGCACGACCATCAACACATTGTCAAATGGACTATGGATGGATTCTTGCAGGTGTCAATTTGAACCCCTGCGTATGACAGTACAGCTGGAGAGCTAACAGCTTTGCGCATGCTGAGCATCATAGGGACATAATGTTCACCTTCATGGGTATCTTGTGCGACCTCATCCAGCAGCTCCCGGATGCTGGTCAAGTCAGAAGGCTCTTCTGGGTTCTGGCGCTGCCTCACTTGCCGGGACTGGCTGGCACGCTCTTGCCAGTCTTCCCCTTCTTCTAGCAAAGCATCTTCACGACCTCGTAGTATGCCCCTGCAGGAAGCATGGCAGGCTTGTGTGTCTGCCTTGGGCTCAACCAATTTTTAACCCGTCAAGTAGATGAGGAGAGGGGGGACACAAATAAAGTGGAAGGCATGACGCAATAAGCTGTAAGCTCTTGCCACTGAACACAGCTACAATTGTGAAGCCACAATGCACTGTTTCAGGCACAAGCACAAGATAGCCAGGTGTAGTACTGCAATCAAGTGACCTTACAGCAGGCAGCCAAATCACACTTGCAACTTTGATACTGCCGGGCTAAGCAGAATTGACGAATGCCGTTTCTGTGAGGCAGCATTGGTGAGGTGTGAGGGGAGCATGCCTGTTGGCACCTCTCCTACGCACTGGGCCTCCTGCAAGGCCTGCAAAGGCGGCTGCCTGTGCAGCATCATTCACAGCAGGGCTGTTGGGATCTGCCCTAGTCTGTAGGGCTGTGAGATCTGGACTTGGAGAACCCTGAGATGGGTTAGCTTGAGAGGGTTGCAAGAAGGTATGCAGGGTCTTTGTACGGCTGCAGCACACGTTACAAACAGCCTCAAGAAACAAAGTCCTGCCTGAAACAGATGGGAATGCTGCACAAGTGATGCTGCAAGGGATAAAGCCAAGAAGACTATTGACAACCTCAAGTTGACAGAGTAAGCCCACAGCATTGAGGTACAAAGCAAACGCCTTCCAGAACCCATAACTTTGATGGCAATGCATGCACAGCAAACATCAGAAAAGTAAAGGTATCTTGTACATATATGGGCATGCTGGCACACAAAAACACTCAATAAATTGGTAGGAATCCCCTCAAATTGGTGTGTGTCCATGCATGCAGCATGTATTGGAATAGCAAGATCCACCTGTCTGTCCTGACCAGCTTGTGCTCAGCCACAGGCTTGCCTCTTTGTGATGCAATTTCAGTGGCAACAGGCAATGGGACATCCTGCAAAGCTGGTGCTCCAGGAAGCACAGTTTGTGTGTAGGTGCGCCTGCGTGACATACATTGGCTGGCTTGCACATCTGACAAGGCAGAGTAAGCATTCAGCACGCTCAGCTGAATGTGACTCAACACTACTCAACAGCTGCTTGCTGATGATAAATATAACAATGATATGCATTACAACATCATGACATGGTAAAATTATCCTGCATTGTAGACAATGCAGAATGTCCTGACATTGCTCAGCCCTCATGATGCGTGCCAAAGTCCATTAGTTGTATTAGAAACTCTGACTCAACACCACAAACCTCTGTCTAACTGCACAGGCACTGTTGTGTTCAAACAAGGTATGCCAAAGAAGGTATGTCGTCTTACTTGTCATTTGATGTCAGCAAAGTTTCCTCAACAGCTCCTCTGATAGCCTCAAGAAGCTCGTCTTGGTGAAGAAAGCCAACCTCGCGCTTGGTAGGGTGCAGATTCACATCCACATGACTCCCTGGCATCACAAGATCCTGCAAAACTTTGCTTCCTAGGCATAGACTTGAGATGCACAGCATTATGCTCCCGTTGAACTTTGCTGACAACACAAGTATGAAGCAAAGCTTGCAGCTTCAATTTCTGATGCTTGCTCTTCAAATAGGCTTATAACATGGTCTTCAACGTGGTCAAGACACTTTTGTGTAGGTCTCTGCCATTGGGCAGAGCAGAGCAGTAGTGATCAGCACTGAGCAGACGGCAAACTTATACCACAGCACACATCTCACCAGGAATATCCATGGCTTTGCAGCCTTGGGAAGGATGGCAGCATAGGTAGCTTCAAGTGCACGCTTGAGAGGGCTGCAATCAACCGGCCTGCCGTTAATGAACAGAACAAGCATGGTCTTCTTGCCATTGAAGTCTGCATTTGACACAAACCCCTGCACCAAGCAGGAGTCAGCTTGAGTCAAAACCTGCTGATCCTTTCACAGAACAGCGTTTACCAAAGATGACATTAAGAAAACTCCCGTCGCTCAGATCAGTAAAGGAAGAGATGGTGCACTTTTGTATCCTGTGAACCTCTCAACCTGTCAGCCATAGAACTAAATGTGCAGGCCATACTGTGCCACACTGCAACAGCGCCAGCCTCATCACTCGTGTTATGCTCAGGGCATACACCAGGCTTAGGATGCAACATACTGCATGAGATGTATGCAGATTAACCACTGTGAAAAGCCTGAGGTGCAGCTCAGAATGTCATGCTGCACACGGCAGCAATTGTGCAGGTTACTCACAGGCTACTGATTAGCAGTAGGCACCTCAGCAACAAAACAGGGCTTTTCTGCATCTTCAGCTGAAGGCAACTCTGCTCCTGAGCCCATGTGCTGCTTGAAGGGCAGAAGGCATCTGGCTACAGCTGGCCCATACACTGCCCTAATGGATGCACCAATCACCTTGTCAAGACAGGCACAATGCACATGCTGCTGAAGACCTGGCCAACAAACAATGCAAGAGTGCCCCTCAACATTGCGCACGAGATTGTGGGATGCTTTTGTTCATGTTCACCCTGCAGAGCCACAGCATGTCTGCAGTCATGATGCACCTGCTTTGATTGCAAAGTACGAAGTTCAGATTGGATGCAAGTCTGCTTGCAACCCACATGTACACAAATTCAGAATGATTGCAAGCAAGAGTGTTAAGTCTGTCTGGATATCATGTCGTGAATGGCTTGCCTGATGTTGTCAAGTCTGGAAGCTCCAGCAAGGGTGTGTATGTCTGCACGTGCCTCGCCCTGACAGCACACCACACAGCCATACAGTCTATTTGCAGACAAATAGATTAACCAGCACACCTTGACAGAATTAGCACCTGACGCTTACAGCTGAAGGCAACACCGGCTTTGTATACTGCATACCGGCCCACAATGTCCAGAATGCGGGAGAACTCATCGCTGCTGCTTTTAAGAGCCTGCGTGCATTGTGCAAGGATTATTGCATTGCCACCATCTGTATTCCATACAAAGACACATTGTAAGTGCTTTACCTGCTTTCTGGTGTTGACATTGTAGAAAAGGTCTTCCACTAGTAAGGTTGTCCCTTGCACTGATGCACAGGGCTTTGGACCAGCTGCATCCATTTCACCATCTCTGCACATGACCACATGCAATGAAGTCAGGATGGTGTGCTGCTTAGCACACTGCATTGCTGAATTCACCTGTAAGTCACTCTGAAGCCATGCGGTGCATTCTTCGTCATAGTCGTCACTGTCAAGTGAGCCACAAAAGAGATGGAGGCAAGTGCCTCCCCTCTGAACCCCAAGGTATTGATGCTTTGCAAGTCTTCATATTGCTGTAGCTTAGAGGTTGCATGCCGTGTGCACAGGAGGGACAAGTCTGCTTTCTGCATGTGAAGCGTTGGGTCAGGAGAGGGCAGCTTTTAGGCTTCAGGTCGTGAAGCCACCCTACCTCAATGCCAGATCCGTTATCCTGGATTTGCAGTAGCTTGTTGCCACCCTCCTTCACAGTGATGCTGATCTGGGTAGATCCTGAGCAAACTTGCGTATTTATACAGGCGGGAAAGACAGCAAACTGCTGCCATGAACTGAATGTTTGCCACCTGCGTCTAGGCTGTTCTCCAGCATCTCCTTCAGGGCAGACACAGGACGCTGGACGACCTCACCAGCTGCGATCCGGTTAACCACATGTTCTGCTAGCTGTAGGATGCGAGGTTGGTCCATACTTTGCCCAGTCAAACACGGCTTCAGATATAGTACTACTGCATCATCGCGCCCGAAGCATCCTGGCACATTGCGAAGTAACACTCATGTGGACATTTCCCTGTGTTTGCTTGCTAGGTGATCATTTTTGGCAAATCAATCGCAGCTGTCTTGACCAAATCTCTCATACGGGTGGGACTGGTGTGTTGCCATTCCTTGCTGCAGCCGATGTTCTGCCTCTGCTGTCATACGCTGCAACATTCCTGCTGAAGAGAAATACGAGAATCCTCAGCTGTAGTTGGCCAAAACAGGCATGTGTGTCTGGCAAGGTTATGTACATACAGGAGGCAGGTGTTGCGTTACCAAGCAACATACATATCTTTTTGGACAGAGCATGCTACCTTCATGAACACTGGGTCACCTGACTTTAGACGGCAACTGTAAAAATCTCTGTGAAATAAATGCAACAAGCAAACAACAACCACATGTCTTATATAGCCAGCTATGAGCATTTAATCACGGTCAAAAACACTTTCAACAGAACCTACAAGTAGCTACAAATTCAGGAACAGCCAGAAACAATCACACATGCATTCCCTCAAAGTCGTCTTCCATGCCAGTCAAACTTTCATTCTCCTGATCAGACTCAAGTCCAGAGCCGGAACCCTCAGACTCTTCTGCTGCCGCAGACACTCCTTTGTTATCACCTTCATTGAGGCCTATGCCATTCAGCTGGTCTACCATCATATCACCATGAGCACTCTCAGTTCTAGCACGCAAGCCAGCCAGCTCATGCTGAAATTTTAGCATCACACCATGCTCATTCATCAAGTCATTGTTCTCTCGCCAGCCAGGCATGTTCTTGGGGTACACTAAGTGTGACAGTGCCCCAGCAGCAGCGTGTCTGACACCAATGCTTGCTGAGCTGAGACATTTCAGGAGACTAGCAGTACCGTTGCCTTGCAGCACTTGAAGATGGACTTGGGAACTGTCTGTCAGCAACACATGAAGCAACCGGCATGCTGCTTCCATGGTATGCGGAGGTGCAGGATGAGACAACACCCTCAGACATTCATCCACCATGCCCTCGCCAGCAATCTTAGCCTGGTTTGCAACTGAATACAGGGCTAGATTGCCCAGAGCCTTGCCTGCTGCAGATACAATTCTGTGGTTGCGGCTCTTGAAGACCGCTGAAAGGGCCTGAACTGCAGAAGTGTTGCTGATGGCTTCATCACAGTCATCATTGTCACCAGACAAGTTGCACAGAGCCCTTGTAGCCTGGTGACAGATGGCCTCTTGCGTAGGGTCCAGCTTCTGCACCAAAGCATTGGCAGCACCACAACGTATCATGGTGAGATTGACCTCGTCTCTGCTGGTCAAGGCTATGTTTGCAAGAGCAGCAGCAGCAGCATGCTGGATGTCTGTGCTAGGGGCTTGCAGCAGCTGTGCCAGCACACTGAGGGTTTGCTCATTGCAAATCATTGCCCGGACCTGCAGGTCGCTTCTGGCTATGTTGTCTATTGCATCGATTGCTGCTAGCTGAAGGTCAGGCTCTGATGACTGCAGCAGCTGCTGGATCTGATACGTTGTTCCTGTGCCCCCAAGCCAGGAAGCAATTGGTTGGGAGTCAGCGGCCAGGTGCCCCAGGGCTGTCACTGCACTGGTCTGAATAAGGATGTCTTGACCAGAGATCTGCTCCTTGAGGAGCGGCAGTGCTCCAGCATTTGCAATGGCAAGCTGATTGTCATGTCCTTCCCTAGCCAGAGCTGTGAGTGTCGAGGCTGCAGCAATCTGCGCTTCTTTTGTAGAAGACAGCTGGCGACACAGAGCTGGGGCTGTGGCTTTCGCATCGATAAGCTGTGCAAGATCTGGTCTGGTGTCTATCAGCGCGCTGAGGCCCTTGACGCCGGTCTGTTGAGCAATAGGCTCGTCAGACTGCAGATAGGTGAGGAGCTGCTTGATGTCATCTGCTTGTGCTGTGGACACTGTGCCAGGACTGAACTGCATTGAGCCCTACGATTGCTTGCCAGTCACCTTGGGTGTCCTGCAGGTCAGCAAAGGTAAGTCTGTCAAGATCTCAAACGCACGGAAACGTCAAGCCTCCTTATCAGGCAGTCCGCTGAGGTCTGACCTACCTTGAGCTACACAGTGGCCGAAAGCAATCGTCATTGGCTCGTTCCCGTGCGCTCAACGGCACGAATTCGCCACCCAGCTGCATCTGTCGCAGCTGGCCGGTGCCATGGCTGTGCGCAATTGCAATGGCACTGCGAGCGGTTTGACTGAGTCAAAGCAAGGTTGTGAAAGCAAGGGTTGACTCATCACTGCTATTACTGACAGGCCTCTTGAGGCCAGACTCTCATATTTCTCACATCGCGACGTTGGTATCCAACCATGTAGTCTGCTCTGTGAACGTTTGCGTGGACTGCAAAGGCTCGCTCAGTTTGTAGCATGCTCAAACGTGTTGGGCAGAAAATGTCATACATACAGCCTCAGCCAACAATGAGGTACTGAAAGCTGCAGCAGCGCTGTGTATGTGTAGTGGCCATGCGGGAGAGGATCCGGCAATCACTTTCAGCCGCTGGAGATCATGTGCTGTACGTGCATGCGTACACGTATGGTGTACTAAGTATCAAACCAAAATGTATGTCGACACCTACCGTAATGAGCTTATCAAGTGTCGAGATCATTGGCTCTGCAGGGTCCTCTGGTCTTTGTACAACGTCATTGAACAACTTCAATTGTACACAAGTTGTGTTGGCATCAGCATTGGTACAATCAGTGTGGTGGGCCAACCAAGTCACTTACGGTGCATTGCAGTAACTGTCCTGTAAGCAGACTGGCGTAAAAATTCAACTCACCAAGGCGGTCAAGTTTGAACTCAGTTGCGCCTCGGGCGCTTGGGCCACAAGTTTTGGACCTTCAGCGCTCTGTAGAATGCGTGTGGGACCGATGCTGGCAGGTGACCTGTTGTGCTGAGCGTCTGCGGTCTGTGCGTCTCCGATGGCGGTCAGGCGAGCCAAGTCGCTCCTGTTTTGCTTTGGACTTGCTTGTGTGCTGTCAGCGTCTGGACAGACGGTCATTCCTGCGTCAAACAGCGCTGAGGCAGCAGTCACGCCAACTTCTGCTTTTGAGGCAGTCATTAACCCTACGATCTGTGCACAAGGCGATGACTCCTGCAGTGCCGCCCTAGTACAGCCTGATAATGTTACAGATTATACAAATTGCATCAACAGTCCCACCGCCCCAAATTGCACATCATCCAGTCCCAGCGCAGCGATTGAAAGCGCTGTCGCCACACCGGAGGAAGCTTGCCCTACCGACTCTATCTTGGATCAGGGCATGTTAGAAGCGGACTTGGAGACTCAGGTCCGGTTTGGACATCAAGCTTGCTTGCTACGTGCATTGATCCGTGGTCACCTTCATCGAGAGAGCACATTCTGAATCTTCGTCGTGTGTTACAGGTAGCTGCTTGTGTCAACGCCGTCCGTCAGGATCCCGATGGATTTGCGTGTGAGTATCCTTGTACATATGCTGACTGGAGAGACAGCGTGATTTCACCTGCCAGAGGAGCCCTTGTGTCATCTGGCACAACAGGTGCTGAGGACTTGGATGCGTAAGCTTCTGCAATAGGGCACTGCTGCTGACCAAATCACTATCTTTCTGTGAGCTCACTCAGTCACTGACACTGCAGGACTGCCATTGAGCACTCAACAGACATGGCCGTCAATGCATACTTCAGCCACGTTGGTACAGGCAACAGGACATTGCAAGAGCGCGCAGAATCATTCGGCTTTGACACATTTCCTCTTGGGGAAAATATTGCGGCTGGTTACAACAGTGTCAGAGCAGTTGTCCTGGCATGGATGTGGTATGTGTCACTGTGCTTACCACACCCAGTCCTTTGCTTGTCAGCGCACAAACGCAACTTGCTGAAAAAGTGTGCACTGATTTTGCACGTGATTCTGCTTGCAGCTCTGAAGGACACCGAACAAACCTTATGGGGTGTGGATTTGATACAATGGGAACAGGAGTCATCCAGAATGACACTGCACCCTACAAGCTCTACTACACACAGGACTTTGGATGCTCCTTGGACACATACGATTGTACATGTCCTGACACAACTGTCTCAAACACAACAGCGCCAACCTGCTCAAGCTCTCCATCACCAACAGAGGAGTCCCCTCCCCCTCCCCCTCCTGTGGAAGCGTCACCACCACCACCCCCAACGTCTGCA
>JAABUP010001769.1_pt1 | contig 44289 bp, 76 predicted proteins | sample 5559201 | NCBI WGS metagenome assembly JAABUP01 (sample SAMN10711887, study PRJNA513373) | rock metagenome | isolation source: Antarctica rocks | place: Antarctica
GAGCGATCTCTTGCATGTATGTGTTGCTGTTGTCCGTAGCTAGGTAGAGCTAGCTCGAGAGGCGTCTGGGGTTGTTGCATGATGAGTTATGATGTGAAAGAGAGAGAAAGTGAAGAAGAGAGAAACTGCGGGAAATGGACGACGCGAGTGGCCAATAAAGGGGGTCCCATTAATAGGGGAATCACGTTACCCGAAGACAAATTGACGTGGCGGTGCGAGTGGCATTTACGCCTGTGCGCAGCGTACCGGTGCTTCACGTATTGAGCAGTTTGTAACGACAGTATGGCAGGCAGTGATGAGTAGGACATCATCACCAGGTGATGCAGCGAGTATCGTCTGGAACAGTTAGCATGAGCCCAAAAGTGGTACGCCTTGACGCCAAGGATTGCATGTCCCATTCTCCCAATTACCAACCTAAACCCCACCGGTGAATCCCGATCTCCACTGAGTCCAATCGCTATCCGGCCTCGAGCTCGGCGCCATCGTCATCGGGCTATTCGGGTTCAACTCAATGACCAAGTTCGGACTAGTCTCCCGTCCTCCATCCCTCTGTGCCATTCTTGCATTCGTGGATGACTCGATCCCATCGTCCGCGGCCGAATTCGATCGTGATAGGCTGCCGATAGGGAAAATATCCGAGTCAGGTCTGGCTGCAGCTAGCGGAAGTGCCGGGGTTTGGACTGCGAGAGATGTCGAGGAGGAATGGAATAGAAGGGTAGAGAAGAAGGAGCGCATCGTCTTGACCGATTTCACTGAGACGCCGCGGCGAAGAGCCGAGTGGAAGGATGATGGATGGCTGGAGGATGGGTTGGAGTGCGTTGGATTCGTGAAAATTGACCGCGAGGCCAGGCCGGAGCCATGCATCTGGCTCTGGCAGATCGAGAAGGTACCCGCAGTGGTATGAGAGGGAGTGAAAAGTATCGAGTCTGCCGGTGGGTCGGCTGATTGTTGCCGCAGCGTGGAGGGTATGGCATCGCGGCTTGGCCAGAGGCGGGCAACCGATCGCGTCGCTCCGACAGCACGGGCGGTCCTTCCCGTCAAGCCGAGGGTAGACGGAGTGCTTCCAATGGGAGAGAATCCATCAGGATCTGCTTCAGACTCATCTCGATAATAGTCGTCGAGAGCAATGTTGTCGAATCGATCCAGTCTGAGACGAAACGGCAACGGTGGCGGTCGAGGGATATTTCGGCCAGTGTATACAGGGTTTTGTCTCGCTGGCCCATGAGACTCAATGAGAGCTGCTTGGTCCTCTAGCCATCGTTGGGCTGTAGGATTGGCGCCCACGATAGGCAGCGGCTCATCATACCTGCCAGCCGCCGGCTCCCGCTCGACCGGACCTCGGTACGGTAGGTAATCGGGATCATCTGACGGTGGTAACCGGTATGACATCGAATCTTCAGGGGAGAGGTGCGATTTACCGGTGAAAGGTGTAGTCGGGCTCTCGCCGGTCATGTCTTTTCGCCATTCATCGGTCCGGCCAGTCGTCTGATTATAGCCTGCTCCTGTCGAGAATAGGTAGGGGTTGCGACCCGACCGTCTCAGTCTACGAATGCGAGTGAGGTAGATGAGGATACCGAGGACGAGGAAGGCGGCAGAGATGCCGGATATGAGACCGATGACGAGCGCAAGATGGCTCGAACTGCTGGATATTTAGCTTTCGATATCGGGAAAGGGCTCCGGACTCACACGTAGGAGCTTGTTGTGACTGGGACCGTGAGGAGGGCGTAGTCGATAACGAGCTGTCTCCCAGGTGTGGTGTGGACAATGCTAAGGCTATGCGTGTCGGACACGTTGAATCCAGCACCCTGATACAGCAGAGAAGAGTAGGTCTTCCATGTAGCCTGAGAATTGCCCGTCAGCCGTAAAGCCCATTCCATCGTCTCATGATGAACCGTCAGGTTCAGAATCTGGGTCATCACTCCGTCCAGCATCACTTCCGCACTCCCTCCTTCCGGTCCAGACATCCCAAACACAAAGATCGCCTCGGCTGCCTCCCCATCAGTTGAAATTACAATCGTCAAATTATGACACACCTTGGAAGGTGAGATTTGCACTGGCGCCCATCGCCGTGCTCACGCTGACAGACTCACCGAAGAAAGAGCTCATATCCGAGTAGTCCGAAGCGATACTCTCATCGGCCGCAGTCCCATTCAAGCCGGCAGCATTGAAATATGTCCAATCACCGGGCGAATAGGTGAAGGAGGAGATGTCATCGACGGTGAGATTCTCGTAGCTACCGTAGGTCTTAGATCTAAAACCGGTGACTGTAAGACGTGGACCGACCGTGCCGAGCTGGTCAAAGGGATCGTACCCGACACCCCCATGAATTGAAAAGTCGTGACGTCCTGCTTCGGCTGCACCTTGACTTGATGCAGTCCCCCGGGCAAGCTCGATAGGGCTGTATCATTGGCGTTACTGCAAGCAGAAGCGAAGCTCGACCCATTGATGCTGTAGACTGCATTACAATCGCCTCCTGTAGACTGGCCGGAAATCGACAGCGAGCTCGCTAAACCCGACTTCAGCTTTCGCTAGACGGCACCTGTCTGACACTTCTTACCGGAGATGTTGAACGCCACGCTCGACTCGGATACGTTTGTCTGATGAAAGGTCTGGTCAAAGCCATCGACCGCCGAGCTGTACGCAGCGACCCAGGAGCTACTCGAGGCACAATCGACGCAGGGATCGTAGGCGAACAGAGGAGAGGTATCGGGTATGAAGAAGGGTGTCGACCCCATTTTCGCTCGGTTAGAGCTGAGTCATGAGAACAATGACATGAGTATTGGCGTGGGGAATGGAGAGGTCGGGGTCAGTAAGCACCGTCCTTTGTGAGCATGCGCCCATCCCGCAGCGGCGACGATGATTTGGCCGTCCTTTCAGACAAATCGGTATCCCTGGAAGGATGGAACCGCTGATGATGCAAGAGCGAGGACTGAACTGGAAGGAGATCATCCGGCCTGCAAACTAAAGCAGGGTCAACGAGCCTAGCGAAGAACGGGCCTGGACGTACGTATCCTTGCCATTGGAAGGAAGCCCAAGAAAGGAAATGGCATGTATCTTCGTACAACATGACTACTCGAAAGCGAAGGAATGTTGGTGAGGTCGTACTGGGGTGACGGACGTACAAAGGGGAAGGGATGGATTAGATTATGGGGATGGAACATGGTATGGAATGGTGAAGGAAAATGCTATGTAATGCGTTGCGGGCTATAGACAGATGACATGGATCTCCTCGTCCCCTATCTCGCACCGCTATTCGTCCATCTCCCCCATGAACTCATCTCCATCTGACAACGTTCCCATATCGCTCATGTTGTCCTCGTCGTCGTCTTCTTCTCCATCCGCTCCATTTGTGCCATTCGTACCATTCGCGTGTCCGTTCCCGTTCGAGTGACCGTTGGACACGCCATTGCCATTCGTCGCCGTTTCCATTGTCTTTGGTCGTCCCGAATTGCCTCCCATGGGTTGATCCTCATCCTCGTCATCGTCATCTCCAGCCTGATCTGCATCCTCGGGCGTCGCGAATCGGTCGACGTATGACTCCACCTTCTTGGCGTATGATTTGGGATCTCGCATGAGGATGGCGGCGGCTTCTCCATTGAGGGGATCGGCAGGGTTCGGATAGCGGAGGAGCTGGGGAAGGAAGATCTCGAAGATGTTGATGAGTTCTGAGAGAATTGTCAGCGAGGCCTCCAGCCGAGATGGTGAAGCGAAGAAACCATCTCGGACAACGCTCTTCGGTGACAGGTAACTTACCGAACATAGGTGACCAGGTCTGGTTAATGACATCGAGGCAGACGCTCCCGCTCCTACGAGCCAAGTGCATCAGCACCTTTTCGCTGGTTTCAGGGAATAGCTCACAGCTCGTCGATATTGGGATGGAAGATCTTGTTCATGAAGCCGATGCTTGGAGACTTGTATGGGAATTGTTCCGGCAATTCGACGTGGATCTTCCAAACACCTTTTGCGAATGGTGCTATAAGTCCCACTATCAGCTCCGACACTCTTACAACAATGCTGAATTCGAAAGCAACGACGTGCAGATCGCAGAGATGAGACAGAGGCGGGTGGCACTCACTCTCCACTGGTCCATAGAACTTAACGAAGAACTCGCTCATCTTGTTATTCACCAGCGTCACCTGATAATCTGACATGAGACTGGAGGTGATAAGGCGGGTGGCAAGGGGACGGGACCAAATCAGCACATTCCTCTGACCAGGCTGTCAAGACCCCAATGACCGTACGATGAACTCACAGCTTCATCACATCCGTGTCGACTCTTCGCTTTGGGGAGCTGTGCAGAGGTTGTGAGCATGGGCTACGTCGAGATATGGCTTTGAAAGGTTATCAGTGGAGAGACTTATCATGGTGAGCTCGGATGTCGTCTTGGATGGCTTGGAGGTACAGACTGGGTATCACTGGACTACTCAGGATTAGGATGCGACGAGTAGGGATAGAAGGAGATGACGCCGAACGGGAGTGGTATAGGGTTGGGGAAGCCGGAGGAACGCTCGCCCGAAACCGGACGGTCAGCTCGCCACGTGGCAGATCACGTTCAAGCTTGGGATGACTTCGGGGCTCCAGTGGCGCAAACGGCACACATGCCGCCACATTGCACAACCCGGATTCCCCGATAGCTGGGTTCGTTATTTGGTGCAACTGCATCAACGGTCAATGAAGCGAGAACCGCTCACAGCAGCATGTCCTCCTCCCCACATCCACTCCTTCCGCCCCTTCCCCCTCGAATATCCTCGAAATCATACTTAATCCACTCCCAGGCTGAACCCCGCTTGTTCCACCCCCATCCATCCCTCGGTATCGCTTCTCGGGTGACGCTCGAAAGCGCAGGAGTCGGGCTGCTCGTCAGTGCGGTACAGAATGCTCTGGAGAAGTGCGCCCTTCTTCAATGACGAAGGCTGGATTGGAGCTGATGATCAAGGCAGGCATGACAGAGGAGCTATGGGCATCTTTACCCGGACAGGAGGAACAATCGCCTTCTTCTGTGAACTCAATTCAGCGGTTGAAAGCGGTGAAGCTGATGTGCTACAGCTGCGATGGGTTTCTCATATTCGTTTATGAAAGCCGTGACTGCCAATGTCCGCGAGGTATGCTGTATCCGCGATACTCCAGGCGATGCGAGCTGACGATGTCGCTCTAGACGGACGACTCGCTGAACGGTGCAGCTGGAGGTTGCGCTGCTGGCTTCATCGCCGGTATCAGAGGTGAGCTTCTTCCGTTGTGTTCTGCCAATCACGCTGACATATCATTCTATCAGCTGGATCACTTCCTATGGCAGTCGGCGCATGTGCATTCCTCGGAACAGTCATCTACACCTTTAACGAGGCTGGATCAGTCCGTGGTGTTTCTTTCTAATCGGGCGTGGCTGACGACTTGTGCCATCGCCAGTCACTGACGGGTCGGGATATGGTGCCTTTGACGAGGGAGGAACGGGAAGCGAGAAGATTGGAGTTCTTTAAGAAGCCCAAGTCGAACACGGAGGCTGCTGCGCCGGCGTGAGCGGACTCATGCATAGCTGAGTACCGGGTTCAGCTCCCATTGGAAAATATGTCATCTAGCTCAGACCTTATTATATATGCGAACCATTACAGCCTCAGGCCAGGCTTCGACACTTTAGCAAAGTCCTGGTTAAGGGATCTCGATTCACCTGAGGATTACCTGACTCCCCGATTACCTACTACGCGGGACGTTGTCTCATCACAAGACGGCTTCTCGGACACTGCGTTGACGCGAGAAATATTCCGGTCAAAGGGACTCCACGATTCCCCCTGTCTTAGTCCGGCGACCGGTATTCTGATCAATGAAAGATCGCTTGGATAATGACGTGTAATGTCTTGACGCGCTTGCTGATCGCCGTGCGTCCCGACTCGGAGAATGATCGATCAAGGGAAGAGTGTGGCACAAATTGTTTGGATAGAGCGAGTTCTGCAACATGTCTCAGATGAAACAGGTGATAGTCATCACTTGTCATGCGCTGCTGCGTCCACGAGCCCGTCATGCTCCGACGATTCTCACCCGACTCTCTGCCAATCTCTACGCCCACGGATGCTTCTATCTTGATCCTCACTTCCAGCCCCAACTTTCATCGTCCAGCTCGCCTCGCATGACGAGTTGACATCAGCTAGGATCGGACCGTGCACTGACCCCCTCCTTTGGCTACTCACCGTCAGGGACCGGGATCTCGAGCATCCCGGCTGATGCGGACGTGAATCTCTTTGGATCTGTTGGAAGTTGGATCGCGTCTTCCCTTCCCTCCGATTAAATTACCCCTTGGACCCAATGTTTTGTCTTTTTCTCTTCTCCCTCAATCTCCTCTTCTAATCAATTTCACATACCTCCGTGACACCTCGATCGCACTGCTTGAAGCTTGTCGTGCCCAGTCTACACTAGCAAAGAGGGGCAGGAGGACTGGCTCTGAGCCATACGCGTGACGGAGGATCTTCCTGGTACGAACTTCCTTCTTCCTTCCCTTTCCTCCCGCTCAAAGCAAGCGAGGACATATGACTTCTTCTCAAGTCGACGGTGCTGATGTCTGGATGTGTCGCAGCGCTCTCTTGGTGCCAAATTTACCCTACCTTCCATTCCAGCTCCTTACCGTTTGCCTTCCCCATGATGCCCGACCTCAAACCCACCATCCCCTCCTTCTCCGGCAAGCTCAACAGCAACTCACCCTCTTCGTCGACGAATTCCACCACCTTCTCGTGGACCGACCGCTCCTCCAGCACTTCCCACTCGTCCGAGGAGAGCAAAGTCAAGGAAGGGGTTGTCTTCCGCAAGAACACCACCACCGAACAGAAGATCACACCGATCCGTACGTATGGAGAAGGTTGGATCCAGCCGACCAGACCTCCCGCATACTATGATTCAGCGCGACTGCTCGACATCCCCTCGACACCAATGCTACCGAACAGGACGAGATCACCGAGCGCTCCTGCCTCATCGTCTCATTCGAATGTGCACCAGTATTGCCCTTCTGAATACAGCGAAGGGGCGACGCTTGCATATTCAGCGACCGACGCGCCGCCTTCCGCACTTCGTCAGCTTGGCGTCTCGCTGCATCCCGTCGGGACGACCTACCAGCCTGCGCATAGCCGTCGTTACCTCATCTCCTCGCTTCTTAGCGACATCAATCGTTCAGGGCAATCCCAGTCATATCTTCCGTCATTCCGGCCTTTCGATGACGATGTCTCGTCAAGCGCCCGGGACCACCTTCCGCTTCATGCCCGCAATCACCATTTCTCCGTCCCCGACTTGCATAGGATGCCGCCCTATCCTGAGGACGAACCAGCGGTGGGCCGGAAGCGGAGCAGCGTCCGTTTCGCCGGCCATCTGCAGGACCTAAGCGAGCAGCACTGTGACATTGATGAATTCGACAAGGAGGTGTCGCACGTGGCGAACAGGCTCAGCTCGAAAAGCATGCCGGCTATATCTCTCGTCGGGCAGAGGAGAAATGGTGGGCACTCTTCAAACGAAGGGAGCTTCCCGCTGACAGCTAAGCAGTCTACATCCCTCACTTCGATTCTAGCTGCACCGAAGACCAGCTTTGCGAAATCGCTTCCACTTTCGGCAGGGTTATCTCTACCCATCTAGGCAAGCCTGAAGGTGGTGTGATGTCTCAAGCCTCATTTGGTGGCGCTGTCGGTCGGAGACTGTAAGCGACATCCCTTGGGGTGAGGGTCTAAGCTCATTCTACATCGAACAGGTATGCTTTCGTCATGTGAGATCCCTTGCTCTACGTTGCAGAGATCTGTCTGATACCATATCAGGTTTGAGCTTCCCGATCAAGCCGCGGACTTCATGGCATATCTGCGCAGCCAGAGCGTCGAGTGCGAATATGGGAAGGTAAGTGATAGTTCAAGAAGCCGACTAATAACCTTCCGCTCACTTTGGGTTCTACTTAGGAGGACTTCCAGACTGAGTACAAGTCACTTGAAGATCTCGACTCTAGCAATCTGTACATCCAGGGATTCGACGGACAAGAGCTCGACTCGGTGAATCTTGTGGATTTGCGGGAACGAAATGAACTGAATATTGCCTGTTTCCACAGTCGATACTAGATTTCTTGGCGATGTTCGGCGAAGTCAAATCGTGGAAACGCTTTCGAAATCAGGACAACAAGCCAAAAGGTCCTCTCATGGTCCGGTGAGCCGTCTCTTGATCGTCGCGTATCTTCAATCTGAACCGCATCGATCAGGTACGACAGCAGAGCACAAGCAGAAAGGGTCATCAAGGAGGTGAGCTCGAGGCATACTGCACCGATCGTGACATATCTCACCTCGACAAACAGTTGCATGGCAGAATGCACTCGATCACCCAAGAGAAGTTTGCAGTTCGGATCGCTGATTCCGCTGTGAGTGAATAAACATTGTTGACGAGTTGCGCTGATCGAGCTTGGCTCGGTAGAGGCAGAAGAAGCTCAAGCTAGAGGTGAGGGTCTGTCAACTCGTGGATCAGCCTGGAGGTCCACCGGAGTCCGGTCGTCGCGCCAGCCTTCCTACTGCGTGCGTGCTGCCAACGGCTTGAGGCGTCATCGCTGAATTTCCATTGGCAGAGGGCGCCCTTATGAGAATCATGTCGACAAAGAGGCTCTCGACCACAAAGAGGCTCTCGACCAGCGCAAGCGCCAGCTCAAGGAGGAGCTTCTCGCTCTCGAGCGATACCAGATGTGGACGTCAGAGTCGACTACGGCAGTCAGCAGCCGATTCGCGCCGAGGCAAATGCCATCCCCATGCACGCCGCAGACGCCAAGCGGGGTCTACTCCCCTCAACCGGCATACCATCACCGCCACACCTCGTCGAGCTTCTCATCGGATCTCCAAACTCCGACTAGCGCTCTTCACCCCTCCAGCTCCCATCAGTCTTGGCTGCATTCGCCGACGAGCTATACTCCGACTCAGCAGCATTCGCTCGGCGCCGCGCTGCATCACACAAGGTCCTCCCCAGAGCTCGGCTTCGACCTCAAAAACCCCGCGAAGCTCCTCTGGGCTGACGCCTATCAGGGCGAGTCACCCCGTTGAACGGTAGAGCTCAGCGCGACCACCATCACTTCACACGGCGAGGACCAGACCCTGCATATCTCTCAGCTTTCCGCCAACCGTTCGCTTCCTGCCGTCATCACACTCATTGCGCTTGTCAACATCGTCTCTCATCCTCTTCATCAGCATGATCAGACCCTCGGGTGTTCCGGGTTGAGGCTTCGTGGGTTTCTTTCGATCTTCTGCTTCTGCATCATATCATGCCGTTTGAGTTGCTTCTCTCATTCTTCACCCGTATATGTCGTACCAATACATGCTTTTATGCGTGTCCGTGTGAGTGCTCGGACCTTGATATCCCTCTCCGTTTGTTCATCATCAGTATATCCATTGTGTACATCACGTAGAATCTTCATGCAATCATGTACTCAGTTGACAGAGAACCAAGTACGCATACAACCAGCCCAGTAGATACTCATCTCGGGAAAATATCGATCAACAAGGATGCATCCGTGTTGGATCATCCTCCTATCCGCAATGCACGCTCAACCCCCTCAATTGTCCAAGACCCCAACTCTAGCCCTCCACATCTCCTCCTTCAACCTGATCACCTGCTTCCAAGTCCTGACCTCCCACCCATCCCCACCCGAGAACGTCTTCTGTCCCTCACTCGCAAGTTCCGGGACGTGCGAAATCGGGGTCTTAGGATGTCGTGGCGGTAGCGTCGGTCGAGGGGGGAGGGAAGGTCGTCTCGATCCCTCGGTCTCGGTCTCAGATGGCCCTTCAGTCCCATTCGCCCGCTCACCGACCAACTCGATCTTCGTCTCCTCATCACCCGAGATCCCCTCGATCGGGGTGAATCTCCCCTCACTCTCCCCCTCCACACGTTCAAGGCTCGATCGACTCGACCCCCCAACCTCAAGCTGCTTGGGCCTCTTCCTCCCCGCCGCGCGTTTCGGGATCGGAGGAGGCATCTTCCCATCTTTACCCGGACTAGGCGGGATCGAGCGCGACTCTGTCGACGGAGAGGAGAGGTCAACCACGTCCGTCGCGATATTGAAACCGCCATTCTCGTCAGGGAGCTCGAGTGCGGTGTTATTCGGGGTAGAGAAGGAGGCGCCGTCGTCAGTCCCGTTTACGGAGGGGGTCGAGTCGGCTCGGTGCAGCTTCGGAGCTTGTAGCGAGGTTTCTTCGGCCGAGGCGTTTTCGGTCGGAAGTTCGCTCCGAACTGTTTCTGACATCGGCACGGACGGAGAGGGATTCGTTTCGTGGATCGTCGGGACCTCGCCGTCTACCTTGTCCTCCCCGTCCACAGTGCTCTTCGACTCCTCTTTCGATACCTCCTTCACTTCCTCGGCGTTCTGCCCCTCGGATGTATTCCTCTCACCAATCTGCCCCTCCGCAGCACTCGCCTCCAGCTCGAGCGGCGCCCCCAAACCCTCCTTCTTCTCCCCTACCTCCTCGACCTCCCCCAGCTCCTTCCCCCTCTCAACCCCCGGACTCCCCGGATTACTCCTCGTCCACCCCTTCCCCCAACCCCCACCACCCGATCCCGTCTTCTCAGCCAACTTGAAACCCAATCCCCACTCCAATTTCAGCCTCACCACCTCCTGCGGCCTCTCCAATTCCCCATTACCCCGAGGAGTCACCTGCGTCGATTCGGAGGCTAGGACGTATCCGTCATCTGCAGACCATACTACGTATATGATGCCTGTTCGGACGAAATGCCATAGGTCGCATGTGGCTCGGAGACGCTCGAGACACCATCCGGTCTTGCAAAGGGGGTATGCGCGGGGTTCTTTATCGCTCGCTTGGGTCGCGGCGATACGGAAGATGTAGACGGATGATAAGGCGCTGTGGCTGCTGCTCTGGCCTGGACCCGGGGATGCGAGGGGTGATTGGGTGGGTGATGAGATAGCTTGGCTGGGTGAGGCTTTGAAGAATGGTTTGAGGGAGAAACGGGAGGAACTGGTCGTTCGTTGTGCAGGATGGGATGGGGGTGGACCGAATGGTGAGCCCCCGGGCGATTGAGGAAGGGTTGGCGGGAACACCGGTTTCCCACATAAGCTGCAGCCGATGGATTCGATCGACGAGCTGGAGTGGGTGATGATGGTGGAGGCGGAAACCGGCTCGATGATGAGATCGCCAGCGATGATCGCTTGACTCACACCTTTCCGTGTCAACCATGACAAGTCGGGCGCAGCGTCGAGTCGGAGCGTGGAATCGTGGTCCTCGGTGACTGCTCGAGCTAGGAAGGGTTGCGCGAGGAGAATCGTGATGATTGGCGCTGGGAACATATCCTTCGACTTGCCCTTGAGCGGTCGAAGTGCGCGGAGGTGGTGGAGGAAAGTGATGTACTCGGCGTATGGGACGTGTGAAGAGAGGTATCGCCTAGAAGAAGGTGGTGGGGCGGATGAATGGGGAGATTCGTTGGAGGGGACGGCGGTGGTGGGGAGTGATTGGAGGTGAAGCTGCATATCCCTCACAGCAGCTTCGGCCGCGACGAGGTTGTCCTCCGCATTCTGGAGCCGTTCCTCAGCTTGAACCCTCCCCATACGTTCCGCAGCTACCATTGTGTTCGCCTACCCACCCACCCACCATCAGCTTGTGACCCCCTGAGAGTCTCACACTCCGACATGAGTACTGAGATAGGAGGACCCACCTGATCGAACAAAGTCGCAGTGAGCGCATCGACCTCCCCCTCAAGTTTCCACCGTCTCTCCTCAGCCGACCCCCTCCTCCGTTCCTCCTCCACCAACCCCGCCGCCAGTTTCTGCATCTCGTCCCTAATCTGACTCCTCTCCACAAGTAAACCCGTACTCATACTCTCTTCCCACTGTTTCTTCGACTTCTCCAACTCTCTCGCCCTTCCCTCCAGAGTCTTATGCTCGGATTGGAGATCATAGTGCTGGTCCTCGAGGTCGGCGGTTCGTGAGATGGAAGCTACGAGCTTGGTGTTCAGTTGATGGGATTGTTCGGAGAGGAGAGTGAGTTGGGAGCGCAGTGAGTTGATCAAAGAGGTCGTCGGGGAGTCTGGGGGTTGGAGCGAGTCGGCGGGGTGGGCGTCCAGGTTGAACGGGGCGGGGAGGAGGGTGATGGGGTGTTCCAGCTCCTGGGGGAGGGTCAGCGTAAGGCGAAGTTGGCGATGAGTAGCAGTACCTCGACAATGGACTTTGATCCGTTATCGGGTTCGGGTAAACCTTCGAGTTGGAGAGAGGTGGTCACTGCTTCGGCAGCAGCTGGATTACCAGCGACGATCTCGTCTGGCTCCGCTGGCTTTGCATGTTCCTGTACCTCGCGAGCTGTTGTCTCGAGAGGCACCTCCTCCAGCCTTTCCTGCTTGCGTTCACCGTTATCTGTCATGATCGATGTGCAAATGGTCAATCATGAAGCTAGAAGACAAGGACATCAGGCGATAATCCCACAAGGTTCGACGCCAAACGCGTCGATTCACCCACTCTTACTAGCTCGTCTCTCTGAAGAGCATATGGTTCATGACTCGGTAAATGAATCTATATGTACGTAAGACTGGCGTGATGATGGACAACTCCTGCTCCTGCTCTTTCCCAAAACGCGGCATGTATGGACACAATCAATGGAATTAGTTGGAACCAGGCTGGAAGACGACTCTTTCTTGCATCTAATCAACCTTATCAGTTAACGCTCACATAAGCTGATCTTCACTCACGTTGATGAAGATGTCGTCGGCCGGGTGACGGTAGAGAGGCTGCTTGAGCAGCTTCTGATCGAGGTAGTGACCGACGAAACCGATAGAGCGACCGAGAACGAATAACCCATTCAGAGTACCGCTCTGAAGGTATTCCGCCGCTTCCTCCTCCGTAAAAGCGCCGCATCCGCCGAGCAGATCGCAGAACGACGCCGCAATCGCACCATCGACATTCAGGATGAGGGTGTTGGACTTCTGCGTGGTGACGTCCTCGACGGCAAGGGCAAAGTCCAACGTCTCGTGCGCTGGGAAATTCTTTCTCACATAATCGACAACGAGCACAACGCGGAGATCCGGGTTGGTCTTCGTCTTGAGCTTGTGTCCGATACCAGGGATAAGTCGATTCGCCTTGCGCATTGAGTCCACGAATTCTCGAGGGGTGTGGCCAGAAGCAACTCCGCGAGAGAATTCCGCGGCCGCACCGTCGAGAGCCCCGCCGAACCGGTCACCAATTGTAAGAAGACCAGCGCAAAGGGACGAGATGAGATCCTTGCCGGCACGCGCGGTGATGATGGTGTTCATCGCACCGGATACGGCAGGTCCGTGATCGGCGGTGAGCTGAAGCACCATCTCGATGAATTTGCAAGCATATGGCGGGAGGCGTCGCTTGAACCACAGAAGACTGATGACACCGCCAATGCCGAGCTCCTCCTTGAAGACGTCTGAGATTCGCATACCGGCGTACATGAGCTCCTGACCTCGCTCGTCCGAGATGGTCGAGATGAATGCAGCGGGTTTACGGATGAGCCCGAGCTTCGAGGCCCACTGATAGTCCATGGGAATGGCGGGTGGATCGATCTCTGCTTTAGGCGAGATGACACCGGTGCTGACGAGCTTCTGGTAGGTCGCCTTGAGGACCTCGGGCAGATCCTCAAAGGTATCGGGGACGATGAAGCCGGCAGCACGCATGGCGCGGTTCTTGGCGTCTGCGGTTTCCATGTCTGAATTGGCCATGGAACCGGCGTGTCCAAACTGAACCTCGGAGGTGAACATCTTCGCGCAGGTACCGATAGCCCAGGCAACGACTGGCTTCTTGATGAGGTCTTTCTGAACAGCGTCAATGACCCGGTACTCCTCGGTACCGCCGACCTCCCCAAGAAGCAGGAGCATTTTGCAGTCCGGGTCCGCCTCATATCGGAGCAAATGGTCAATGAAGGATGTGCCGGGATAGCGGTCACCTCCGATAGCAACACCCTCGTAGACACCGTTGGTAGTGTATGAGAGGATGTTGTTAAGCTCATTGGACATACCGCCGGACTTGGAGACGTAACCGACAGATCCGGGTCGGTACAGCTTGCAGGAGATGAGATTGTCCATCATGCCACCGGTGTTTCCGATTCTGAAGCAGCCCGGCTTGATACCGCCCACAGTGGCGGGGCCAATGATGATGACACCCTTGTCGATGGCCAAATGTAGGAGTTCCCTTGCATGCCTCTCCGGAACACCCTCAGCGATGATGCCGATTGACTTGATCTGAGGGTGCTTGAGGATATCGAGCGTAGACGCATAAACGGATCGAGACGAGCTGAAGTTGACGACGACATCGACATCCGGGTGCTTCTTGATCGCCTCGTCGACGGATGTGTAGACGGGCAGAAGAGTCTCTTTGGTGCCCCAGTAGAACTTCTGGATATGGTGACCACCAAAGGGGTAGATCATCGCTGCGACGGATGGCGTCTTGCGGCCGCAAGAGAAATCAAAGTCGAGCATGCCTTGAATCGCACGAGGCTGCAGGCCGAACACGAAGGAACGCGATTGCTCGTCGAAAGGGCGGAACCAAGGACGCGAGCCAATGCTTTCAGTCTTGAATCGGACAATATGGTCGTCGGGCTGCTCGCGTTTGCCATCGGCTTTGATAGCACCGACTGCTTCGTCATGCGAACCATCCCCGTTGACGCCGTTGACCTTCTTTGGTCCATCGGCTGAGGTTGTGACGTCGCCATTGCCAGTGGGCATGGGGGTGACCGGACGGGTAGCCGCTGAGGGTGGTCGCTCGATGCCGAGTGCCATAGGGACGATCGCCGTGATGGGAGACTCTGGGCCATACACCTTCATCGGGATGCCAATCGACTCGCCGCAAAGGCGCATCGCCTTGAGACCTTCTTGGTAATTGGGACCAGCACGTCGGACCCAGATCCTGATGCCGTGTCGCTGGAGGCTCTCCTGATACTGCTTGAGAGCACGGATGATCCCTTTGAAAGTGGCTGCAACGTCACTGAAGTTGGCAGCGCCTGCAGCGAGTCAGCGGGTCCGGAAGAAGTATACATTCCACGTACCACCACCGATGATCAGAACTTTGCCGCCAGAGACAGGCTCTCCACGGGTCATGAGGTCCACTGCGTCACAAGTCAGAGAGGAAACCGCAGAAGTCTAGGAGTGAAACTTACCGATAGTCTTCGCATATTCATAGGTCTGGCCTTCAGTTGGCGCACCAGAATACTCTCCGTAGTTTGCGAGCTCATGAGCGTAGCCCGCAGCCGCAATGGCGTCAGAGTAGACAACGGAAGCACCGCCTGAAGCACCAGTCAGCTTGACCCTCATCATGATTCGCGATATACTCACCACCAGCGACCATGGTCCAAACTCGACCGCTGGCGTTCAGCACGGTAAGCTTGAGCGAAGCACCAGTCGACGCATCAAGCTTCTGAATGTATGCCTCCTCCTTGGTAAGGTCACGGCCGAAGGGGGCAGGCCAGACCATAGGCGGACCGCGGTCCGCCTTGATGGAGGATGACACGCCGTTGGCGGCAGGGGATACGTCACGGGCGATTGCCCATTTGGGCCCGCAGAGGAAGTCGGCGGTCTGATCGAGCTTGGCGGCCATGTCGAGGTAGTAGATCTCAGCGGGCTTGCCACCGACGGGGTCGAGGCAGACAAGGGGGTTGATCTCTAGGTAGGCGACTGAGGAAGGTAAGCGATGTGGAAAGTTCATGCAGCGCAGACTTACAGTGAAGGTCGACATATACAGCATAGAGGCGAATGAGGAAGTCGCAAAGGATATCCTGCTTCATTTTGGGTACATAGGTGAGGAGAGTGCTGATGAAGGTCTCGCGCGGTGGGATCTAGGAAAGCCAACATCAGCTCTGTTCCCCAGAAACTGGGATAGCTAATTTACCTCGGCGTTGACACCAACAAGCAGCTTCAGAGCCTTGGCATCGACATCTCCGACCTCGACACCTCCCTCACTGCCCATCGTTAGCAGATTTTGCGATCCCAAGACAGGGAACATACTGAGTGAAGAGGATCCAGTCGCCCTCTCGGGCGGAGTTGATGCAGACATAGTACTCGGTGTCCGCGGGGTGAGGAGTGAAAGGCTCAATGATGAAGGTATTGAGTGTCCCCGTTGTCTTTTCGACGGTCACCGGCTTGCCGGCACGCTCCTCGATCCATGCAGAAGTCGTCTGCCAGTCTTTGTTGAGGCTCAGGAGACCGGCCTTTCCGCGCCGCTTGATCAGCTGGTCAGGCTTGCCGACAAGCTTGGAGGTAAAGACCCATTCGGGAAGGCCTTCGCCGGGCCTGATAGGAGGAGTAAGGGTCTTTGTTGCGGGGTCGCTAGCGAGAATCATCAGCAGAGACATCGTTAAAGGTGTGGAAAAGGACGTACTACTCGACTTGTGCAACACGGACGGGAGCGAGAGAGGAGTCGGTGACGGTGGGGATAGGGGTAGGGGAACGGTTGAGCCAGTACGAGACGAGCTGCTTGGCGTCGTACTCGCGGATAGCTGAAAGAGTTTGAGTCAGTACTATTCGAAGCGCAGCGAGGTTGTCAGAGTAGAAGGAGTGTGAGACACGGGGATACCTCTCCAGCCCAATCAACCCGACTAGACAAGAGCAAGAGGCTGATGACTGCTGAAGCTCAAGCTGCTTGTGGCGAGATGATGTGTTTGAAGGAAAGCTCACCCTTAGTAGCCATGATGTCTACAAGTCCAGGAGATAGGGTTTTGGATGTAACAGAGCTACGTTGAGAGTATGACCGTCAGCGTCATCCTTCAACCCATTGGAAGGATGAAGAGAAACCAGGTGGACGTCGAAGAGCAGGAGGCAGACGATGACTCACGCTTAAGCTCTGATAATGCTCAAATTTGGTGAAGACGAAGGAGTGTATTGAGGAGGAGGATGAGGCGAAGCGAGTCAAAGCTATGAAAGCTAAAGGTAGGAAGCCAATGTAGCTTCCCCCCAGCACTTGATCCCTTCCCCAAAGCCGAAACGCGCCCTGAAATAGTTTATGGTGGAGGTTCAAACTGATCACGTGATGTGACGTAATGATAATATTGGGATATATTAACAGCAACCTTGGCCCGCCTCGCTACACAAGGTACACCTCGTACACGATCGTTCCGAGGACTGCGGAATGATTGACTGCTCAACATACCGATGCGTGAATCGAGATGACAACTCCCCCTGTGCTCATCCTCGATAATGGGGCGTACACTATCAAAGCTGGGATCTCAGGAGTTGACTGGGAGCCAAGGTATGCCGGCTACCGACGTTTTTCATCCGCTTAGCCCTGGATGAAGATGAATCAAACGGTCCAGCTGAGATCTATATATTGCAGGGTCTTCCCGAACTCCATTGCCCGGTCGAGAGTCGAGAAGAAGGTGTTTGTCGGTGATGAGATCGAAAATTGCCGAGACTTCTCTGGCTTGGCATATCGACGCCCATTTGAGCGGGTAAGTGACCGATCTATATGTCCTTACTCGGGTGTAGGCTGACGTGTCAACAGGGATTGCTCGTCAATTGGGACGCGGAGAAGATCATTTGGGATCGTATCCTCTGCCCAGAAGTGATGAATGTGCATTCCACCTAATCCATGCACCGAATCTTCAGCTCATTCCGGAAAATAGGTCAAACCCAGCGAGACGTCCCTCCTTGTGACCGAGCCGTACTTCAATCTCCCCAATATCGCCGAGACGTACGACCAGATGATTTTCGAGGAATGGGAGTTTGCCAGCTACTTTCGATGTACACGTGAGTAGCCTATGCCTGTTGAAAGCTTCAAGCGGTAGCTTACCGCGCAGGTATACAGCAGCGGCCCTGATACCGTACGGCGGCCTCTTCGGTGACGAGGCCCCACCGGAATGCATGATACTGGTCGACGTCGGCTATTCCTTCACTCATGTAATTCCTTTGCGGGACGGACAGATTATCTGGAAGCTTATAAAGCGGTGCGTCCCTTGCCTCAATGCCGGAGCTGAGCTGATAGCATGACAGCATTGACGTAGGCGGCAAGCTCTTGACAAATCACCTCAAGCACCTCATCTCGTTTCGCCAGTGGAATATGATGGACCAAACACATGTGGTGAATTCGGTCCGTGAGGCGTGCGGGTATGTCAGTATGGATTGGAAAGGAGACCTCGAAACTTGCAAGTGAGTCGCAGGTGATACGATGACACATGCGTGCTTTCGCAACTGAGGGTGACTGCATTGTAACAGGAGCAACCTTCATCGCAACCCCATCATCCAGGAGTACGTCCTACCCGATTTCTCCCCCAACTCGACCTCGCGCACCGGCTACGTCCGATCAGGACCCAACACTGATCCGCCTACTTCCATTGCAAATGGCGAGGCCAAGCGGACAAACGGGGCTAGCGAAGAGGAAGAGCAGGTCCTATGGATGGGCAATGAGCGTTTCGCAGGATCTGAGCTGCTCTTCAATCCGTCCGACATAGGTGGGCTCAATTTTCTGCGTATCGAATATTGGCTCAATGGAGACTAGGCCTGAAGCAGACTGGCTTGGCCGAAGCCATCTCGCAGGTCATTGTGGCTATGCCCGAGGGGGTCAGGGGAATGTACTGGGGAAACATAGGGATCTTCGGAGGACTAGGAAATATCGACGCCCTTGGAGAACGGCTGTGAGTCTCGCATGCCTCGCAAGACACTCAAGCAGTTTAATGATATCGTGGCAGAGAACGAGATCTACGGGCATTGTGTCCAATAGATAATGAGATTGGGATCTTCGAGGCTTTCGAGTATGTCAAACCCATTCGATCCTGTGGGTCCACTTCTTGACTTATCTCAGTCCCGCCAACCCGCCCTACCACTCCGCCCTCTCCCTCACCTCCTCCGAAGTCTACCTTCCGACCTACCCCGTCACTCGAGCCGAGTATCTCGAGCACGGATCGTCCATCTGCCGGCGCCGATTTGGCGGACCAGCATACAATGTCACACCTCCTGGCTTCGCGGATGGCGAAGGCGCTGCGGATCTGGACGATGATGAGCGGGAGAGGAGGTATGCTATGGGTTTAGAGAGCAAGAAGGGGAAGGGGAAGAGGAAGGTTGAGGAGGAGGAGGTGACGAGTGGAAATTGGGGAGGGAGGCGGCGGCAGGCCATGGGGTAGCAGTAGAGGATAGGTCTTACGCGGTACTCGTCATGAGAATTTCAAAAAGCCATCAGCATCCCTCACGTAATCAGACAGCCACTGGTTGCGTTACTCACAGCCTGCCTGAAACGCCGAGGAGTGTGGCACAGGGCCGGACCGACGCGACCTCACCCGTCATTCCACCTTTCTTTTCCTCGACACTCAGTACTGCATAGTTATCCGGTAAGTCGTTTTCTGCGTGCCCTGTCAAGCCTGACTTGACGACCATCTCCTCTCTACAAGAAGCTCGAGCTCAGCCAACCGTCATGTCCGCCCAACAACGTATCCACCTCAACCCCAACGCCCCCCGCGCACCAATGGGCTACACCCCCGACCCCACCCCATCCTACCGCGCGACTCCAACCTCTTCCAACGCACAGGCCAACGACCTCCTCAGTCAGGTCCATAAATGGTCTAGCAAAGCGGAAGACCTTATCGAGGCTTATACTCAGGTGACCACTCCTTTCTGCTTGAATCTGGGGAGCGCTCATGAGAGAAGCCTATTCGGCCGTATGTTCCTGCTATGGCGCGGTTCTTGATCGTCGTGACTTTCCTTGAAGGTGAGTTTGCAGGTCGGCAGATGGAAGAGGGGGTGCTGATGAGGGTGTATGAAGACGCGTTGAGGATAACGACCCAGTGGAGCGATCAATTGTGGTACCTGTCAAAGTCAGTCGACTACGCTGAGTCCCAGAGCTGCTTAAGCTGCCGGAGAGAGAGGTAATTGGCTGACGCAGATGCGTTGTAGGCACCGCAAATTCCCTTGGGGACTATCGCATCTGTTCCTCCTGTTCAATGTCCTCGTGAGTCCACGCTCTCTTGTCTCGAAGAAGTCTGAAGAGCGGGATAGACGATGATCTCGTGCTCGACCGGTGTCATCTTTAAGCGGTTCCCGGAGTATGCGGTGTTCGGTCTGCTAGGCGTCGTTGTTGCCCAAGGTCAGCTAGCCATGGCGTCTCCGCCTTGCAGCGAAGTCGTCGCCGTGCAGGGTGAGACTGGGAATAGCTGACGCAACGCCCAGGTCTCGGCTACGGCCTCCTCTTCGACCTCTCCTTCTTCCTCCGCAACCTGAGCGTCATCGGTGGACTCCTCATGGTCCTCTCCGATTCCCTTCAGAACAAGAAGAAGCTCTTTGCGGGCCTTCCCAGTCTCAGCGAAACCGATCGTAGAGAGTAGTGCGCCCCTTTCCTCCCCCTATACATCTGGCGATTGACGATGAGGTGGTTAGCTTTCAGCTGGCAGGCCGGATCCTCCTGATCTTCCTCTTCATCGGCTTCATCTTCCAGGGCAACTGGTCCTTTGCGCGTGTGCTCGTCTCGATCGTCGGACTGGGCGCTTGTATCATGGTGGCTGTGGGGTTCAAAGCGAAGTGGAGCGCTAGCTTCCTCGTGACGCTGCTGAGCGTGTTCAATGTTTTCATCAACAATTGGAACGTCGTGGGCGTGGAGATGTGGGATAGCTGCTGATGGTGTCTGAAGGTGGAGCGTGCACTCTGCTCATCCGCAGAGGGACTTCCTGAAGTACGACTTGCGAGTATATTTGTTGGCCCGAGTGTCACAGCTGACGAGAAACCCTTTGACAGCTTCCAAACCTTGTGTGCGTTGATCTGGATATGAGGTTGATTGCTCACCACTGATATCCGCAGCCATTGTCGGCGGCTTGCTGCTCCTCGTCAACATCGGCCCAGGCGGTATCTCTGTGGATGAGAAAAAGAAGGTGAGCTCTAGATCTTTGGACGCCACCTCGTTTCGCGGTCGGAACGTGCTGTGGGCTAATCCAGCTCCTCAGGTGTACTGAGAGCGCGAGCACCCGTTGTGGATTGGCTGAAGCTGGGGGACGGTCATGTGCAGTCGCAAAGGCTATGAAGACGCATGCATCACAAACTTCACACTCAATCACGTCTATCAAGGATTCAAGCTTCGTACAGATCGTATCCAAGCATGCACTATAAGGAGGGAGTTATAAAGCATGAATCTGATCTCAGCACTGATCATTCGATGTCCATCGCGTCGAACGGCTCCCAATCGACCCCCATCCGCACGTCCTGATCGCCTCCATCCCTTGCAGTCGATGTACCCATTCCGTAAGCCTTCTCCACTCTCCTCACAATCTCCAGCTCCTCCGCCTTCCATTCCGCCTCCTCCGCCTCGGCCGCTTCCCTTGCCCAACGGTCCTCCTCATCTTCTTCCCCGAATTCCCGATGTCCAGTCCCGCTCCTACCCAGTGCTGTCCGGATTACATTCAACATGCTCACGTCCTCGCTATGCATCGCTCGATCTTCTAATCTGATCGGGTCCAGCTCGTCTTCGTCCTCCCAGAAATCGGGCAGGTCCGCATCCGATCCCCCGGTCTCAAGCTCGTGAGAAACAAGTTGGGCGTGTCGTGCTCGACTGCGTTGGAGGACCATCAATCGCCGAAAGATCTATCCTCACCGATCAGCTCAATCCCGTTCGAATGGAAGGGGAACCGACCTCCTCGTCGTCCGCCTGAGCCCGTCGATCCGCCTCCTCCTCATTCATCCCATCGATCCTATGGGTGGACTCGGGTAAACTCCGCCGTCGAGCTAGATCAATTTCTCGAACCCTCTTCCGCCGTTCTCGCTCTTCTATCCGCCGAGTGAATCTTTCTCTCCACATCGTGCCCTCCATCGGGGTCGTCCCTTCGCTGAATAGATCCAGTGGTCCGGTGGGGTAAGACGAGGTTCGCTTTGCTTCGACTGGGCGAGTATATCGGGTTGATCTTTGTTTCGAGGAAGAGGAAGAGGCGACGGAAAATGGGTGGAGAGTATGGGATTTCGGCGTGATATAGATCGGGCTTGGGGATGTGAGGGGTGAGGAGGAAGAGAGAGTGTGGGGGTTCAAAGGAGAGGATGGACGGCCTAGCATTTGCGGGGAGGATAGGAGTGTCATTTTTGTCGACATAGTAGATAAATGTACCAGAAGAACAGGAGAAGGTGAAGGTGGTGAAGACGATGGATCGCTTCAGAGTGGCAAACAGAAATCAACGCGTCAACCACGTGATTCGTCATCAATATTATTACTCGGCGGAAAAGTGGACGCGTCTAGCTTTCCTCCTGGCGGAAATCCACGTTGACATCAGGCTTCTTCCTGCTTGACATTCATAAAGGAAGTCGCAAAGAGAAAGCGAGATGGCAACTCGGGCGAGCCACACTCAGGCGGTCCAGAAGTTGGAGTTTGCGGAGAAGTTGGTGCAGACGGGCAAGAAGGAGAATTCGGATGCGCTGTTGAAGCGGTTGAAGGTGGGTGACTCATATGGCGGCGGCCTCTGCAATACCCGGTGGCGAGCTTTCTTCGCGGTGCTAAGCTGATCGAACCGTGTAGTCGCTGCATCAGAAGCTCGCTGCGCTCGAGCAGGATTTCACCGACGTCAAATCGCTCGACTCGGTTCGGAAACCGCTCATCAGCCAGATCATCCTGCATCACAAGGAGTGAGCATGCTTGCTCATCAGAAGCAATGATGGGTCGCTGATTGAATTCCCCGTCACCTAGTCGAGGAGTCAAAGCCTACGCAGCATGCTGCCTCTCCGATCTCCTTCGCCTATACGCCCCGGATGCCCCATACACCGGGGAGGAACTCCGAGTAAGCTTAATCCCATCTCTTCTCTTCTGCGCTAAGCGCGCGGAATTCTCCAGGACATCTTCCAATTCTTCTCCGCTCAGCTGATCATGAACCTCCGCGCCATCCCATCCACCATCCGACCACTCCAACCCTCACGCTCAAAATCAAACGAAGCCAGCCAGACCTCACAGTCGTCTCAGCGGATCACGGACGTCGCGTACTACACCGAGTATTACTACCTCATCGAGAGTCTAGCGACGATCAAGAGTGTTATCCTGGCTTGCGATGTGCCCGGTGGCGATGAGTTGGTTACGGGATTCTTTGAGGGGTTCGCGGAGGTCGTCAGGTGAGCTCGGTCCAAGGAGAATGAAGCGAGAGACGAGCTGAGGATGATGTAGATCCGATATGAGCAAGAACCTCATACGACATTTGGTGGATATATTGGTCGCAGTGGTGGAGGAGTCCAGCTCGATACCGTCAGGGGTGATGGACTGCATCGTATCCCAATTTACGGATTTTGCATCAGTGAGTTGGTTGACTTTGGATGTCAAGCCGTGCTGACCTTCCCAGAAACCCGAAACCCCTTCCTTCCAGCTTATAGTCGACGTCTGTAACCGGTGTCCTGACCGCCTACAACGACCCATCTTTGCGGTGAGCATCTACGTCTACCATGACGAATCAGCTGACTTTTCCCAGCACTTCTCGGAGATCCAGTTGTCTCATGGCCGCAGCCCGACTCCCTCAGACTTTAAGATTCTCTCGGACTCACACGACCTCCTCCTCAGCATGTACCGCTACAGTCCGGCTCTTCTGCTTAATGTGGTACCCCTACTCGAGGAGAATCTTAGGGCTGCGGACGAGATACCCCTCCGGCAGCTCACCACCAAGACGCTCGGGACGATGTTTGGCGAGCGTCCGACCATCGGTTCGGGAGTAGCGGATATCGCAAAAGCATATCCGGCGACTTGGAGAGCGTGGTTGGGGAGGAAGGTGGACAAGTCGATTCAGGTGCGATTGGCTTGGGTGGAGGCCACGAGGGGGATCCTGGGCAGTCATCCGGAACTGCACAAAGCTCTCGAAGGTAAGCCGCATCGTCCACTCGGAACAATCTAGCTAATGCAGACGCAGTTGAGCTGGTAGACCGGATACAAGACTCTGACGAAAAAGTCCGTGCGGCTATATGCAAGGTCATCGGCTCGCTCGACTACGAGACGGCATTGCATCATATCAGTAACCAGACCTTGCAAGCAGTGGGGGGCCGGATGAGCGATAAGAGGGTGAGTGATATACCTCTTTCACAGTAAGGTATCTGACCGCGCTCAGACCGCTGTACGAGCTGAGGCGCTATCGGCAATGACGAAGCTTTGGACTGCTGCTTTCTCCGAGATGTGAGTACAGGTTTTTTGGGGGTTCATCCTGCTTACACTGGGATAGTGAGGCGAATGATCCCGAAGCGGTTGGCCACTTTGGCTGGATTCCGGAAGCCATGCTGCTCTGCATGTGCAGAAAAGATGCCCCTGTAGAGCTTCGGTCTGTACACGGATTCTTCTTACATGGACTCACGTTGACCTCGGCCCCAGATATCAAGTCGCTGCGACCTTCAAAGGCTCGATCCTGCCTCTTCCCGCCAAACCGGACGACGAGCAAGCCTGGGTAGATCGGCTCTTGATGGTAGCTGCGAACATGGATGAGTCGGCGCTGAAAGTGCTTGACTCTTTGACTGGGCTACGTGGATATGCGAGGTGAGATTCAGCCTATTCGCGACACCAATGGCTGATCGGGGATGATAGGGGCTCGTCACCATACCGGGCTTTCATTTCCTATTGCGAGACGAATAATGTGCGCTCAATTTCTCCAAATGCGTACTTGGGAGGGAGCTGAATTGAATTGCAGGGCGGAGTGATCGACCAGGATGAGCAGATCGTCAAACAGCGTCTCGACTTCGTCATCAGAGCCATCGCTCGACAACTGTTCTCAGACGCGGACAAGGCGAGGAAGGACATGGAGGCGTTTGCTGCTGCAAACGAGCAGAGGCTGTACAAGCTCTTCAAGGCTTGCGCAGACCCGCAGACCGATCTTCGAACGCTTGTGAAGTCAAGGGTAAGTCTTGATTGTTGCGCTGTCCGGTCTCAAGCTAAAGAGGACAGAACGAGCTCCTTCGCCGGCTCGAGCAGTCTCACACCGACATCCTCGAGACCTTCACGACCATAATTGATTCGGCGTCATGGATGATCGTCAATCACTCGAGCATTCCACCACTCATCAAGCGCCTCCAACGGCCCGAGACCCCGAACCTTGCTGCGGTCGCGGCACGATTCCTGTCACTCATCGCCAAAGAATGCGCGCCGATGTTCAAGAATCACGTGGCTGAGCTGTTGATTGTAATGGCGGACAAGAGTAATGACAAGCTGGCAGAGGTGGCGCTGCAAGCTCTGGCGGCGGTATGCAAGGCGGACCCAGCTTGCTGTCCTGATGATCGTCGGCCCGTGGATCGGGCTATTAAGATGGTCATGCAGGGAACCCCGAGACAAGCAAAGTTTGCTGCACGGTTCTTGGCGTACTGCAAGCACAAGGACGCTTCTTCGGAGCTCATTGAGGTAAGGCGTCTTCACTATATCAGTCCTTTAGCTGACACCGCTGCTAGTCGATTTTGAGTGACCTCATCGAACCTGATCCCGAACGTCTTCTATCGTATCTTCGAGCTTGTTCCGAACTCGCCCTTTCATCTCCAGCTGCATTTGAGGAGAAGAGCAGCGAGATCATCCGATTTATCATGCAAAAAGTCATGCTCAAGAAGTCAACCGCATCCGATGACGAGGCGACCGATGAATGGGTAGAAGAGGAAGAACTCACCTTCCTCGACAGGGCGAAACTCGTCGGCATGCGCGTGTGCACTCACCGATCCTTGGGCTTCGCACGGGATGAAAAGGCGGTCGAGATTGTGCGGCCTACGTTTGACCTCCTACTGTCCATCATAAAAAATGACGGCATGGTGAACGATGAAAGTGGAGAAGGGTGAGTGAGCTTCCGAGACATCGAGTCAAATCTGACCGACGACGACAGTGACCATGCGCGTTGTCATATGCGCCTGCGAGCGGCATTGTGTATGGTAAAGCTTGCCAATGTCAAGGTCTTCGACAAGGCCATAGCTACGTCCGACTTCGAGTTGATCGCTTTCTCCATGCAGGTGAGTTTCGCAGCACCGTATGAATTTGTGCTGACGGACTCCAGGACCCATGTTTTCACATTCGCCATTATCTGTTGAGGAAGCTGGGCGAGGTGCTGCCGGTGCAAAGGCTCTTGCCGAGGTGGAATATCATGCTGAGTCTTGCTGCAATGGACCCAGAGGCGGAAAACATCGTCATGGTAGGTTTTCTGCTACGAGCTTCGGGGACGATCTTGATTTGAGGCAATCAGGCGAGGAGTGTCATGCAGAACATCATTCGGACTTGCGCGAATCTGAAAATCAGTGCGTCTCCCAATCGTGCCAATAAGATTGCTGTCCTGATACACGACAGCCGACCGGATCGATCGAATCGAGTTGCCCTTAGCAAGACTGTTGCTCGCTATCACGCATCATCCCGATTACCATTGGGATTTCGAGGGGCTCAAGGATATCGCCAGGTGAATATCAATGCTTTTCCGCGATTCAGAGCTGACATGGAAGTAGATTCATCGAGCTTTACCTCGACTGCGTCGCGACAATGGACAACGTGGGTCTCCTCTATGGCATCGCGGCGAGGATCAAGACCGTCAAAGATGCAGACCCTAAAGTGAAGGACAGCTCGGTATGGCATCTTTCTCACCGAGATGACTCAGGCTCATGATCCGCAGAATTTGTATGGTGTCAGCGAGTTGGCGCAAGTGATCATCCGGAACCGAGCCGATGCTCAACATTGGTCGCTCACGACCTTCCCGGGCAAGATTCGTTTGCCGAAAGATATCTTTCACAATCTGGAGAACAGAGAGGCGGCGCTGAACGAGTCGAGGAAGGAGTACCTCTCCGCTGAGACCTTGACCTGGGTGAAGAGCTTGGGGAGAAAGACGAATGGTATAGCAGGACCCAGCGTGAGTAGAGCTCGCTTTGGTGGTCTGATCGGAACTGATGGGGTGTAGAGGAGAGTGGTGGACCCAGCGAGCTCGCCGGTGAAGAAGCGGGCGAAGAAGGTCAAGAACGCACCTCGGAAGAAACGGCGATCCACGGATGATGACGATAATGACGCGGAGAGCGAGGACGAGGACGAGGACGAGGACGAGGACGAGGACGAGGATGAGGTGGAAGGTTCGCTGGTCGAAGAGGAGGATGACGAGGCAGAAGTAGTTGAAGCGGTCGTTGGTCGAGGCGGAAGACGGGGCGCCAAGGTCAGGGACTTCAGCGCTTTCGCACCACCTGCTGATCCACCTGCAGACGAAGGCGAAGAAGGCTGTAACGAACAGGCCGAAAAAAGTGAAGAAACCGGCCAGGTCGGAGGACGGGATGGACGTGGATTTGGGATCGGAGTTGACGGATCTGGAGGACGAGTGAGTTCGATTGCGAATTATGCGTCGGGATTAGGGAAGGTTGCTGGCCTGCTGTGAGATTCCTCTATATCATCAAGATCCAATTTGCATGAAATTGATATGCTATCTACCCAAGTCACCTCATTGTTTGAGCTTGCTTGAAGCTTCCCAATGGGAGTCAATCACCAGCTCAACGTAAGTCTCAACTTCAGGATCTCCTTCTGTGCTTCTGGAGTGTGTGTTATGACCACATCCTGGCATGACCGCGATCTACGCCACCATACGAATCCCCGGGCACATCCATCCACGTGATAGTCAACTCCGTCGGAATGCCGAGCCCCAATCACCTGGTTCCGACCAACATTCCTCCCGGATTTTCCGGGACACCGAATCCGATTTTCCGAATCGATGCTAGACCACCTCACCGCGTCCACTCCACTCCCCCTGCTCGGCCCTCACCTACCCACATTGTTCCTTTCGACAGCCTCATTCTTCCTCGTCCAGGCTGCCTCGTACCGCTATTCTTCGCGATGGCTTGGGACAAAATGGGATGCTTTCGATGATCGGACAAAGCGAGGATGGGCGAGTCATACCGTCTGTGAGTCGCTCCTGGTTCGCTTTGGGCTTCCTCTGTTCGGCTAATGAATTGGAGGTAGCAATGACGCACGCACTGGTCATCATCCCGCTGGCGTTGCGAGCGTTGCGCTCTAGGATACTGGCGGAAGACCCGGTGTTCGGGTATGATCCGATGGTGGGACATGTCCTCGCTCTGTCCTCGGGGTCGGCTTCTTCCCTTCCATTAGCAACACCAAATCTCACGACGATCAACAGGTACTTCGTTTGGGATATCATCGACTCCCTCCTCCACTCCACCATCGGCTTCGTCATCCACGGTGCGTCCCCCTCACTCCCTTATTCTCGTCGACTATTCACTGATGCCATCGAGCAGGAGCATGCTGCCTAGCAGTCTTCCTCTTCTCCTTTGTCAGTCTCCCTTGTCCCCCATAACATATCATACCCAGCTGATCGACACCAGCGCCCCTTCCTTGCCGGTTTCGGACCCCCTTTCCTGCTATGGGAACTGTCGACGCCATTCCTCAACTTTCACTGGTTCATGGTTTGTCCTCAGTCTCACACGTTTCGTGCCCGTTGAGTCTGACCGTGAGTGGTATAGGATAAACTTGCCGTTTCCACCCCCTACCCGACACTCTTCCTCCTCAATGCGCTCATCTTCATGCTCGTCTTCTTCCTCGCTCGGATACTCTACGGGGGCTTCCAGGTATGTCTCAACCCCCCCCCCCCCGCTTTCGCTCGCTCCGCCATTCCACTCCCAATCCGCCCCTCCCGAGATCTTAGCTGACGCGAGGATCCAGAGTATCGCCTTCTTCCAAATCATGTGGACCGAGCGCGACCGAATACCTCTACACCTCCACCGTTCGTCCTCCCAACAACCTCCACCACCTCCTCCCCAGTCTTCGCCCTCCCATCCTTCTCCCCTTCTGGTAAGCGTTAAGCTGACGAAGCGCAGTGATCTACTGTATCGGCAACCTCTCGCTCAACGCCCTAAACTGGCTCTGGTTTTCAAAAATGTTCTGCAAGACCATGGCCCGTCTCTCCGGGGACACGAAATCGGGCAAGGGGGAGAAACAGCCGTTGCTGGAGAAACTGGGTACGCCTGAGAGTGAAGGTGAGACGGAAGGGGAGATGGAGGGGGAGAAGAAGGTGGAGGTGGAAGGGGAGGAAGGGGAGGAAGGGGAGGAAGGGGAGGAAGGGGAGAGTTTGACTTTGCCGGCGAACCCGCCTAGTCCGGTCAAGTCGATGGGGAGGCCGGCGCGGGATTGGTAGGAGTCGTGTTTGACTTTGGGCGATATCGGGGGCTTGGAATGGACGTTCGAAAGTTTGCAGCAAAAGTTTCCGACGGAGAGGATTTAGATCGGAATAGATGAGTAGAAGCAATGTACATCTCTGCTATTGGATTCCGGTTGGTTTCGCCAGCAGTCACCGGCATAAGGATTCGGAGATGGAGCGCAGAGCCTGGGGACATTTTACATTTATACCACATGCATAATCGTTACCGCACACGGCTTGTCTCAGATAATCACGCAGAAGGGTGATGAGAAGGGAAGAACGTGGATGAGAGGTATAGACGAGACACATGGCCGAAAAGTTCTAGTCCACGACCATAAGGGAAGCAAAGGCAGTCGAGAGGAGAGGAATGGGAGCATCAGTACAGGAGCTAAGCAAAGACAGCCTTCGGAAGTCTGCTCGACGCCTTCCTTCCCGCCTTCACCACGTCCTGGATGATCTTTGATCGCTTCTTCGTTTTCTCGAGCATGGCAGTCGAAGTCGCTTGGACAGCTCCATACTTCTCCGCGGTGTCAGCTTGAAGTCGCCACAAGTACTTGACCGAATCGTGACTGAGATTTGACATTTCAGTAGGAGCGATCGCCGTAGCTGGGAAGAGGAAAGAGATACTGACGAGCTCTTATACATCTCGTGAACTTGAGTGGACGCTAGAAGCGCAAGTTGCGCACGAGCGACGCGGATCTGCTTGTCGGGAAGATCGATACGGTGCTTAACGCGCTCCTTGATGGCCTGGTGAAGCGGTCAATCCCAGTCTTCAATGGTCAAAGCAGATACGCGCACAATACTGATCTCGTCGAGTCTCTGCGAGGTCATTAGCTTTATTTCCAGCAGTGACAGGCCTACCATCATGATCTCATTTTCCTGCGATCCGCCGATCTTGGCCTGACCCGCATGCGCAACCTTGGTCTGTTTGCTTCGTTTCGCGGTGTTCTCCTCTGAAATTCCCTGCGAGTGGGATCGTTTCCGGGTACGAGGTGCTATCGGGAGCTCTTGATCGGCTTGATCCTCGTTCGAGTTGACCCTCGAACGTGCGGTGACAGACTTCCGGTCGGATGGCACCGGCTTCTTGACGCTTCGTGGAGCATGTATCGTCTGGCTATGGTCTTCAGAACTCTTCTCGAGCGAAAACCTTGCTGCTTTGACGGATCGCCCGAGATGCGGGGGGTTCCGGTCTGGCCCGGAAGAGGGAAGGTTTGGCTCAGTCGCTTGCTTGCGCTTGGCGCTTGACATAGACTTGACACGGAGGGACCTCTCACGGCGTTCTTCGGAATTCACATCATGAGATATCCTTGCATCAGATAATGCACCGGTTATCTCTGCGTCTGTACCGCCCAATTGAGCCCGATCACCAGACGAGCTCGAAGGGGATCGGCGCAGCGCACCTGATTCGACCATAGCTGTCTTCACTGACTGCTTGTCTGCTGTGTCGGAAGGAACGGCTTTGGCAGGAACATGCTCTTCGACGTCGGGATCTTCCTCGTCCTTGTGAAGCTGTCGCTGGTCATTGACTTCATGACAAGGAGCGCTTTCGGGCACCTCGACGATCACATTGTCCAGCTGAGAATGAACGACTTGGTGCTTGACGGACGACGTCACTGCTTCAGATGCTCGCTCTTGCGTATCGTCTCCAGATTTCTGCTCATGCCGTTTGGATTCGTGGGGTTCTCGAGATGCTTGGCGCCGCTCGACGTCCTCTGACGTCGATTGTCGCTGCAATTTGTGCTTTCAGTCGGTATTTTCGCATGCTGAGCGGTCAGAAACTCACCGCGGAATGAGGAGCACGTATAAGGCTCAAAGCCTGAGCGCGACCTGCTTCTTTCTTGGCTCCATATCTAGCTGAAACGGATATCTCCGGGACTGGAGCTGGTGAAGGCGACTTCTGAGCGCCATGGACCTTTCTGGGTGGCGAAGCAGATTCTGCCGTTTCGGCAAAGGGACCTTTCAGCTTGCTTGTGGCAAGAGTACCGCCATCTGGGAAATGAGCCGCCATCAGGCCGTCGAAGTCGTCAGGTTCTTCGTTGACGGTAGGCATCTGAGTAGGCCGCAGACGTTAGCCTGACCTTCTCGAAGGACAGGGATCACCTCATCAATCGCAGGCGCTAGATCGACATCATCATGTTTGGCATTCTCTGCATCCTTCACAGCTTCTTCCGGATGAAGTAAACGATCCGTCTGCCTGCTGTTTTCCGACCTCGTCGCCTGTTTGGCCTTGAGCTTCCCTGAAGGCTTCGGCCGGACTTTGCGGGCATTTTTCCAGGGCAAAGGTTCTGCTGGGGCCGGTGTCTCCGGCTCTTCTACCTTGGCGGCGGCTTGAGAAGCTCGCGGCTTTCCTCGCCTCTCTTCTTTTGTCGATATTGGACTTTTGTTCTTGACCGGCGAAGTGTTGGTCTCGGCCGACACCAGCGTTCGCTTTTTGGCCATCGAGTCACTGATATCCTCGTCGTCATCAGTCTTCGCCTTCTTCTTCGATTTCGATGGCGCATCAGCTGTCGTGGCTTGAATAGTCCCGGACTATTCGATGGTCAATGACGACGTGCGGACGGCTAGAAGCTCATACCAGGACATCTTGGTTCTCGCCCATTTCGGCTGGAGCCATCAAAACCTTAATCATTGCCTTTACAGGCGTGGGCTTGCTCGCCTGATTCTGATCAACGGCCTTGGATACTGGAAATAGATCGTTTCCCTTTTTGACCGAGCTGCCGAGGGTCGGAGAATCCGTCTTCTTTGTATCCGTGATCATCACTTTCGGGGCCTTGAAGTTGGACTTAGCTTTGGAGACTGGTAACCTCCATTGTGACGGTTTCTCGGAGCAATTTGGAGGCAGAGCACGCTTTGAGAAGGGTACCGCCTCATTTCCAGAAGCATTATCAGCTTCAGACTCCTTAGCATCCTCCGCGACGCTCGCAGGGCTTCGGCCTGCTTTGGACGTCTTGCCGACTAAATTCACCGATAAGTTCCGGAAGCACCGTCAAGGTCTAGACGTACAGGTTTTGGACGATCTTGAGGTCGCGTTATTGGATTTGGTAGGAAGCTGTTGCGACGCCGCCGGGAGCTGCATAGGAACACCTACTTGCGCTTCCATTACTAGATCATCTATTGCCTCATCGTCTTGCGTCGGTGGTTCGACTTGCTCGGACGCCATACCGTCCGGCGTCTGCGTCCCCTCTTCGGCCTGTCCGGCCTGTCCGGCCTGATGATCCTCCTGGGCCTGAAGATCCTGCTCGCCTTCTTCGACGGGTTCGATTTGCTCCCCATCATCGTCTTCTTGCGTACTCTTCGTCTCATTGGCAGGACCAGCAGGATCATATGTCACCTCCTCCTCCTCATCCTCCGGTTCTATACGGTTCTCTTCCGATTGGTCTTCCTGCTCCACAAGCGATTTCTGGGTCGTTCGTGAAGACCGCTTCGCTTCCGCGGCAGATGGCCCTTTGCTTTTTCCTCGAGCGACATTTGCCTCCTTGGCGGCTGCAGCAGCTCCACGTCGGGTGGTCCGAGTATTGAGATTGCAAGCCTTACTGCCTTGCGATTCGTCCGAGCCCACGGGGTTGCGGTTCGTAGCAGGCTGCTCCGCGACGCCTTTCGACTGCTTTTCAATCCATCCCTTTGGGACAGAGACCGCCTCGACAGTGCCGTTTTTCGCGGTCTTTGAAAGTTCGGCTTTAGCTGAGACTTTTGGCTTCGAAGGCCGGTCCCGACGGGAGGTCTTGGTCGACTCGATATGAGGAGAAGCCTCGACGATTGACTCAATCTCTTCCTCTTCTTCAGCAGCCGAAGCAAATTGAGCGAGAGCCGAAGATGTCACCAGCGGAGCGGGCTCGCTGATGTTATCACTAGTCTTCTTCGTGTTCGAGATCCGAGCGTGTTGCGGCTGAACAGCCATATCTGACTTCTTGGACGTCATTTTACTCCTTGAATCGGTCTGAGGATCGTCGAGAGGTCTCGGTATCTCCGCGTCGGTCTGAGGCTGCTGAGTGTCACTGACGCGCAAGGGACGAGTCTCCTCGTCCTCGGGGGTCAAGGAGCTTTCGTATCCTATTACTTGGTTGCCGGTATCCTGTACCACTTGGTCTGCTGCCACGGTCTGTCCAGCTGTCTTTCCGGGAAGGACAATGCGTTTGGATTGATCTTGGCCTCCGTCTGAGCTCGCTTCATCTGAACAGCAGTCTCAGCAGAAAGAGAGAACGAGCGCTTCGCTCACCTAAAGGCTCGGCTTGCCCTACCGCCTTCCGCATGTCTGCAAGCCCTTTGGCTCCCAGTCCTAGCTTGTTGGGACCGTTTCTAGATGACGTCCCCTGCTCGCTCTCACTGTCGTGATCGATGCCTCTGTCTGCGTCTGTCAGGATGCGATCCTTGTCACACAAGATCAGCGTTATCATTAGACTGTACATATCTCGCTTACGGCGGGGAGTCTCATACCCGCTTCCAGCATAAAGTCATCGGCTTGGTGGACTACGATCTCAATCATGACCGAAGCTGCTCGACCTCCAGCCATGCTCTTTTGTTCGAACTGAAACTCTGTCAACTTGATCAGTACGAGAATTAGAGTGTTCACCCGGACGTAAGCTGACCTCCTGGCTTCGCCAGACGCTGAAACTTGGTCACGCGCTTCTGCGCAAAGGCGAGATCGCACTCTTGACCACGCTCATCGAATGTCTTCGCTCACCTTTCAGCACAACTCGCAATCTCGTACTCGGAACGCCTTGCCTTGACAGTAAAAGCCCATTTATCAGAATAAACGATCACTTCACCACTGTGACACCGGTTTTGCGCGTGTTTGTTGTTCAGCTGATCCTCGCCGTTCCTCACGCATGCTTGGACCTTGAAACCTAGAGGTCGGTCTCTGTCTGTCCAATTGGCTATTTTGATGATGTTGTAATAAGCCTGAAATCGTCAGGCATGAGGTCAGCAATCGCGCCAGAAGCATGCGAGGCCACGACGATGTAGTCTTACTTTTGGCGCCAGAATCCTGCTCGCTTGCCCTCTTTGGTTAAGGACTCTGAGGAAACCCGCGATTTGTCCGGCAGTCCAGAATTTTTCGGGGAAGGCCACTTTCACCGCGGCTATCCTCTCAAGCTGGTTTACTTCTGCGGGAAGTTGTGCGCTGATGAGACGGGCAATATGGAGCGACATATCACAACCTTTGCATCCTCGATCGTCAGATCGGCCTGTTGATCTAGAAGATGGACTGACTGCGCGAATCACGGAAAAGCTGGGCAAGCTTCTCTCTGCAGATGAAGTGGGTCAGAGCGAGCCAAGACAGGGGTTGATTTCTGGACGTACAGGCCAAGCATGGAATTCTTGAGCAGAGTTGTTCTCCCTTTGTCATTCTTCGCATCGAGATAGACGGTATATAGTAGCTCGCTGAGCTGCACGGCGGTTTTCAGAAGCACTCATTGTCAGCATATACCACGTCTGCGAAAGAAAGGTTTGCTTACTGCTCCGCACACATCGCCGGTACCGACGAGACCGCCTCGGCAGCAATCGAGCAGGTCGATCAGGAGTTTCAGCCAACCTGTGTCGTGGAGCTCCTTTGCACTCGCTGTATAGGTGAGGTCACGATTGCCATAGCCAAGGCGAGACGAGGAGAAGCATGATCAGCCATTTTTGTCCTCGCAGCGGCGAAACGCCTTACAGATGTCATTGTCCGTCTCGAGGGTCTGATTGACATCGTTAGCAGGCTAGGATCTTCAGCGAATGATGCGGACCCTTATGCTGTTACATGATCAACCTGATGGTCACAATCAAACGAGGAAGCACGTACCTCTCAAGTAGAGCGCCGACGACAATCACCACCCTTCCCAGCACCGCGCTTGGGCCCTTCTGCGACAAGGTGACATGCCTCGTTCCTGTCTCGGGTTCCATCACGCCTTCATCGGGAGTCTTGGCCGCAGTATCGTCAGACAACGCGGTCGACATGGGAAGGATGAAGGTCTGATGGAGGTAGGTAAGGACGAGGAAATGATGTCTGAAGAAGTCGGGACGGCTGAGGATGTCCCGGATGCAATAGAACTACGATCAATATCAGCTTGATTCTGTGTAAGTATCATTTGGGGAAATTTAACCGTGAGGGCAGGGAAAGGGTACTGGCTCAAGGTGGAAGCGGTCATGATCCACCCACTTCTTCCTCAGCCCATTGGTTCCATGCCGCTACCTTCTCAGGGGGGAATCCGGGATCCTCCTGAGGCTCTCATGAATATTTCAGCAAAAATCAGGCATCATGACAACACACCAGAAGATCCTTCATGAGCTTCCAACCCTTCATCCAAGACTGCCTTCGTTCGGTCCAACCGGGATCGTTCCTAGCATCAATGTATCCCCTGATCTTTTGCACCACCTTTCCGATATCGGTGACCGATACGCCGATCTTCTTTGGTGGCATACTGCTTAGATGCAACCTTTTGGCAACTCCCGGGCAGCAGGGAATGAAGATGAAGGAACAAAAAAGTGACACAGAAGACTCGAGAAAGTCAGGCGCGAAGCCTTACGTAAGTATTAGCTGCTTCCGGTGGAATTGCCATTTTCGGGACCCCGTGGGTCACTGCCACAGGGGCTGGTCGATTGGGGTTTGAGATAGCATCTATCTATCATCCGGATATCATCTTGACATCACTTAGCCTTTCTGTGTGTCCCTGCCATCATGCGTCTCGCTGTCGCTGCTCTCCTCCTTCCATTCGCCCTCGCATCCCCGCTAGCCACCCCAGCCGCCACCGGACAAGATGCTCAGATGAGCCTCGCACCTCTCTCGACTACAGGCGAGCTCATCGAGGACTCGTATATCGTCGTCTTCAAGCAAGGCGTGAACCTGGATCAGATCGCCTTGCATTTGAGCGATGTGGAGAAATGGCACGGGCTTGATGTGGGTGTCTCCTTGATCTACCTGGGGACCATAAAGCTGCAACCTCGAACCACAATCCCTATCCTGTCCAGGATTCTGTCTTTCCCTTGTGATCCTCGTCGTCAAACGTCCGGGATCTCTTTCTCCCGTCAATCCGCGCTCCTTTGTTCTGCTCCCGCTGATCACGCGAACAGCCACTCTACTCGTTCACCTCGAATGGTGAAGTCGACATTGGCGGTATTAACCACGTCTACGCACCCTCCGCCTCCAACTTCGGCTACTATGGCTACGGTAAGTCTTCAAACCCTCCTATGCGCGACGATAGTCTGACACCGGTTTAGCCGGAAAGTTCACAGAAAACACTCTGAACACCATCCGCTCTTCCCCCGATGTGGCTTATGTCGAGCATGACCAGATCATCCGGACCCAAGATGTCCCCCAGGGTGTAGACGATGCGTTCGCCGCCCCGTCCAACCAGACCAGCATCACCACCGAACGCGGTGCTCCATGGGGTCTCGCGCGGATCTCCCATCGTCCCGAACTCCGCCTGTCTACCATGACTCAATACGCGTACGACCCAGAGGGTGGAGAGGGTGTGGATGCCTACGTCATTGATACCGGTATCAACGTTGACCATGTCGAATTCGAGGGTCGCGCAGTGTGGGGAAAGACGATCCCGAAAAATGATGTGGATAAGGATGGGAATGGGCATGGGACGCATTGTGCAGGAACGATCGCGAGCAAGAAATATGGGGTGGCGAAGGCGGCGAAGGTCATTGCGGTTAAGGTGCTGGCTAGTAACGGAAGTGGGAGCATGAGCGATGTCGTCGCTGGGGTCGTGTGAGTTCTCCATACCACTTTCCTGCCTGCCCTTGATATGCCTTGAGCGCAAACTGACAGAGTTGTCTTGAAGGTGGGCCGCCGAGCAGGCTGCTGCCGTTGCCGCTGCTGCTGCCAAGGAGCTCATGGCCACTGGCAAGACCAAGCACAAGGGATCCGTCGCCAACATGTCTCTCGGTGGTGGCAAAGCCAAGTCGCTCGATGACGCTGTCAACGCCGCCGTCGCAGTCGGTCTCCACTTTGCAGTCGCCGCGGGCAAGTAAGTCCTGCTTTTCCTCCCTCACATACCAAGTCTGATCCCTGCAGTGACAACAAGGACGCGTGCAACTACTCACCCGCCGCGGCGGTGAACGCCGTGACCGTCGGTGCCTCCACTCTCGGCGACGAACGCGCCTACTTCTCCAACCACGGGAAATGCGTTGACGTTTTCGCCCCGGGACTTAACATCCTCTCCACCTGGAACGCGGGTAACGAGACGAGCAATACCATCTCCGGAACCTCCATGGCCAGCCCCCACATCTGCGGTCTCCTGGCCTACCTTCTCTCCATTCACGGTACGACCACCTTCACCATGCTCGACGATTCCACCGCCCCCAGCGTGGCTGCCGGTGTGTATGCCCGCGCGTACTCCCTTCTTCCGCGGTTGGTCCAGGCGGTACTCCCCGTCCCGGCGAGTCTGAGTTCGACGCTCAGCGTTTCTCCGGCGGGAGACGACCTCATACGCCCTGTCCCGCCGAGGAATAATGGCACCCTAAGCCCGGCGGCACTCAAGAAGGCTCTGATCGCCCTTGCGAGTCCAGGGATGCTCACGGATCTCCCGACCAGTACTCCGAACCTACTAGCATTCAACAACGCTACCCTTCAGGACAGGAGGAAGTAGATGAGACGGGCGCGTAGAATGGGCAGAAGCAAGGGAACGAGAGGGGGAAACGGGTGAAAGTGTGAGTGGTGTGTGAGGATGGAGGACTGGTGGATCATGGGTATCCATCAGGACGGTCGTGAGCAAGGGAGTGGACGAGGAAGGAGCGTGTGGGATGAACGGTGCGAGGGAGAATGCTTAGATCATCTGCGTTCTGAAACTGTTTGCCATCGCTTTGTACACTTGGCATGTATCCTGTGATTGGCTGGCAGTATTTGATCATTGTCGTAGCGTCTGGCGGGACATAGCACAGAAACGTATTCTGTGATATGTAATTGATTGCGAGATTTAAATAAGGCTTCACTGGAGGATATGCTTCGCTGAGACTTGGCGATCTCGTTGTGATCTGTCTGTCACTAGGCAACCAATTGCATCGACACGATAGCGTGAACTCGATGTACGGAAAGATAAGGTGGAAGCGGAAATGAACAAGAAACTGCGGAAAGGCATCGGCGAGCTGAACACCAGCTGATCATCATCCGAAGCCGTCTGTCGAGAGAGAGTTTCGGTGATGGAACTTGAAAATGTTATATGGGAGACTGCGAGCCGAAGGGCTATGGGAAGGTGCTGGATATCACATGAACTGTGATGACGTCGGGTCAGCTTTGCTGTGAGATAAGATGAAACACGCACCCAGTTGACGGAGTTGACTATGTTGAATCAGCATGGAGCAATGTTGGAAACCCAGGACTCACACTCCGGGCTGTCTTCAATGCGCTTTTCTGGAAGGAGTAAAGCCATCAGCATTCAGCCGCTTCAAGGATGATCTTCACTAACTAAGCTTGAGAGGATCGAACTCCATCAATTCGCGAGGGCCCATAGCCGACGAGACAGACTGAGCGACTTGACTTTCCGAATCATCGTAGTACACGAAAGAACGGCACTTCTCAGCGATGATCTATGATGGGTCGTCAGCTGGGAAAATGGTAGTATTGCGTTCCTGCAGCTCACGTCGGCATACTGAAGAGGCAGTAATAGTCAGCATCATCCTTTGCTTGAGTAGACAGGCGATATGACTTACGTAGGCGACGGGAATCAGAGAGACACTCCGGGTGGCGCGGAGGTAGGTGTAACAAAGCTGATTGCACAGATTCTGCATCTTGTCGGCCGTGAACTGGATCGCAAGTCTCGACATCAGAAAAATGAGGTCATCCGGAGCTGGAATGACTCACGCCGTTCTCGTCCACCAACACGATGCTGTAACAGACATCAAGGAGCAGGCCTCTCATACATGAAGAGACTCACTAGTGAGTGGGGCGAGCGGTGCCCTGCAGTCCAGCATGCGCTTGCAAGAAGAAGTCAAACGCGTATCTTTCAGCCCGCCAATGTCAGTTGTGCAGAGAGTATCTAGAGAGATCACTTGCGGGTGACAGACATCGCGATCGACAACCAGGCCTTGTGCTTGATGAGATTTACACAAGACGAAAAGGTAATGATATACCTGGCGGGAGATTGCCGGTCCTGTCGGCATCCGACGGGCTCTTTGCGAAGAAACGCATGTGGTGCTACGACGTATGTCAGCTATTATGGCCACCATGATTGTGAACCTCACCCTCTTCGCGCAGACGACGAACGTAACCTTCGGCTTGTAGCCTCCGCCGCACCTAGCCGCGGCGTCTTCAATAGCTTGCATCTCAAACCTCGAATCCCGATCAGCTGCGAATTCAGCGACATGATGAGTACTCACTCAACCACTTGGCCATATTGTCCTTCAGATACTCCATCTCTGAAGACAAGCAGCTTCTCCGGTTTTGCCTTGGTGTTCTTCTCGAAGACCTTGATATGAGTATAGATCATGTCTTGGAAGTCCGAAATTATCTCTCTGAATCCCAGTTCGCTCAAATGGGCAGTTACGGGATGCTGGGATGACTCACTTTCGGCCCTCTTGGAGACGAATAGCTGCGCAGACCCTCACGTTCTCGCCCGAAATCGTGCTGACCGACACCGCAATCGAAGGAGGTACTGGTCCACCCTTAGGGGGCGGGTGAGTCACCTGAAAGGCCCAGTCAGGAAGGTCCGGAAAACTGGTATTGCTAAAATACGAACATCCGCTCCGATCATCATCGTCTTAGCGTCCAGAGCCGGGATGAGGACTTGATGAGTCACACCGCCGAGCTTGCAATGGATCTTCATCGAAACGTTACCGCAGTACTGGTCGATACCGCGGTCTGACTTGATTTTGGCCGCCTGGAGCACTTGGGTCACGACCGGCTACCTCGTTGTCAGTACAAGCCAGCAGATATCATGATAACAGGCCCACCTTCGTCAGACCCTCAGTCGCAATGCGCTTGACTTCGCTGTATAGGAATGCGTCCTTGGCCTTACACAGTCTATAAATACGCCACTCCAGTGGTCGATGATCCTCTTACAGGCAAGATGACGACGATCAGCTGCGGGTCGGCCTTGGATTGCAGATAGGCTTCCTTCGCGGCATTCTGCAGACCAGGTTTGATCTGGTCTGGAGTGAATTGCAGCAGCTTCGGACTGGAATTTTCGACAGTACAGCCTGGACAAAGCGTATTAGTGAAAAGGAAGATAGAATAGGCTGGATACACACCTGACTGATTGAGAGCCGAAACGAGGCTAATTCTGCTGTCAGCGTGTTTGCTCTGGACTTAAAGCTTCCTTACTATTTGATGAACTTGTCTGCAAGCCGTTGATCAGCTGCAATAGCCGTGAGGATGCTGCAGGACCTACCCATATCCGGAATGCCGCAGTAGCGATCGAAGCTGACGACAGACCAAGACTTGAGAGGACGACCGGGCTTGGTGAAGCGGACGCCTTTCAGATTCCACCCGCTGCTTGTGGTTGGCACAAGGACATTTGTGACGGAGAGGCACTGACCCAAAGTTCGCACGCATTTTCCTGTTGGCGCCATATGTGATTTCGGGAGGCTGAAGCACTCTGGCCCTGACCTCCGACATGTTGTTCTGGACCTCCACGCCCCATGCCTTGAGTTTGGGGAGATTGGCATAGTTCAGCTTCTGGCGCCATTGCGTGACTGAGCAGGACGAGATTCAGCTTCAGATGTGAGGGGCAGCAACGCAGGACTTACTCATGTTCCGCCTGTCATCGGGCCTCTTAGCGGCAACCAAGATCATGTTCGCAGTCTGGTCGGCGGTGAGGGATCGCATGGGGATGGAGTTGAACGGTAGAATCCTCACGAACTCCATCCTAAATATACGTCAATCGGGAACTCAAGGACGTTCATAGCATAACTCACGGGACGTAATTCTTCTGACCATAAGCAACGCATGGCAGCTGGGGCTTGGTGACAGTGACGTTGTATTGCTCTGCAACAGTAATGAATTGTGAAACGTTGAGCTTGAACATGCTCACCTTTGAAGTAGGCAACCACAGTGACCATCCTGTCCTTACCGCCGTCCCGGCCGGTAAGCAGAAACTTAAGATCCGAAGCCGGCTGAGTGGTAAGAGACCGCATGGTGAAAACCCTCTCGGTTTTCCTTTGTAGAAGTCAGCCTCTCCGGGATCAGTGACTGGAGTGACTCGCCTGTGAGTGACAGTGAATTTCGCGTTGCGAAGGATCTCGTTGAGCTTCCTGAGCTGCGAGGGATTGATGCTCGTCATACCACCTCCGCCGCCACCGCCTTGATGACCGGGAGGACCACCTCGGCCCAATCCCCCACGGTCGAAGCCTGTACCGCCACGGCCACGGCCACCACCACGGCCGCCGCCGCCGCCGCCGCCCATACTGAGGAGCGCAGCGGCGACCTCCTGAGATGGAGTCAGCGCGTTTAGGAGAAGGTGTTGGCATAAGACGTACGTGCAAAAGACCGGGAGCAACGAACGCGGAATGAGCCGTGTCGAGCTGATACACGATAAGCAAGGGGAGTCTCTTAATAGAGCTCGTCTGACCTGCATGGCGGGAAGCCCGGAGTTGGTGAAGCGGAATGACCTGGGTTGTGTGAGCTGAAGAAGCACGTTTGATCGCATTGGACTGACTGCATGAAGCCAAGCAGGATCTGTCCACCGTTGCTAATGGGAACGGCACCCTCTGAAGCAGAGATCAGCCTAGATCGGTTGAGAGATACGATGAATTACCGAGACCGAAGTAGCGGTTGCCCTGCGCACCAACCGGCTTGAATTTATCCGTTGGGTCTTGGCGGAAGAGCACATTCATAGCTTGAGTCGCGGTGAGCTATCGACTGGTTAGCCAAATGACCGATGAGATACAAAGGCGACTTACCATCATCTCTTTCGCGACCTCGTTTTGGCGGTCGCCTTTGCAGAACTGGACGATCGTATCCAGATCGAGTGTATTTGCATACTGAAAAACGACTTTGAAACGACGCTTGTCGTCGTCGGTTTCGCGACCTTCCTCGCGAAGTGTAACAATGACTTCTTTCTGTTGTGAGACACAAGTCAACACAGATTTGCGACTGCGCAGGTGTGGGGGCATACCCTCTGACCCTCTTTGCAGATCTCGAATGGCGTGTAGACGTTCTTGCTGTTTCAAATTAGCGTGTTCCGTAAGAAAGGTCAGCCAACCAACACAGTATCGTAAGCCCCAGCATCGAGAGCCTTCTTGAGTGCACCAGTTGCTTCTGCGCAGAGCTGGTGCCAGATCTTCAACATGAGTTCCTTGGGTTTCTTCTGGTTCGTGACCTTGACGACGGGGTTGATCTCGATATCGTAGTGGCTGGAGATCATGGTGTCAGCGCGATTATCGGGGGCATTTCCGCAATGGGCTCCGCGCCTCAAGCATGCAAATTTCGAGATCCAGATTATCAGGAAAGGCGGAGATTCGAGCGATAAGATGAGACGCAGCCAAGACCAAACACAGACGGGAGATAAGGAAGGCGAACTCACAAGACAGACGGCGCTTCACCCCCAGCCTTGTTGAACCGAGCGGCGTACATGTTTGCGTACACCTGGATTGCCTTGCCCGCCGAACCAAAATCTGCATCATTCATCAGCATGTGCGCAAAAACTGGAGCGATTTAATCAGCTACCCTTAGGACGCGGGTGGTACTCTACGCATACTGGTCAGCGCAGCCATCCAGTTATGGGAAGACGCGCCGGTGAGAGTCTCGCTCCTGCCGCGCTCCGCTAGCGCGCTGAAGGCACCCTCCAGACCAGGCATCGCCTACGAAACGGTACAACATCAGCTTACGAGCTCGAGAACCGCGACAGAGATGTGGGAAGGAAGAAGCGGTCTGTGCGCGGGGGTCGGGGGTTTGAGGTGGTGCTGCGACAAGGTAAATTAGAGGAAGGTCGGTACTCACCGTATCTGGACCCTTAGGCGGAACCATCTTGCCTGGCTGCTTGGTATCCCGAGCTGTTCGCGGACTCGTCAGCGTGTGTGGGTGGCGTGAAGGTAGTTGGCTAGGTGGTGAAGGGGATAATGCGGGTTGGATGAAGCTCACGGTGGCTCGAGACTGAGATATGTGTGGGCGGTTGCGCTGATTTTAGGACTTTCGCTCAGAGCAAAGGCCAAAGAACGATCAGAAGGGTATTTGTATGGAATGGAGAATGGAGGAGAAAGTGGAAGAAGACGGTTCTGACTAGTCTGGTGATCGCAGCGGAAACAAATCCATAATAATAATTTCGCGTCGGAGCTGCCCTGAAATTCAAGGAATCGGACTAAGGCGGAATACTGCTTTGGGTTGATCACTACTACTCCGGATTGAAATACCTGCGGCCCTCTAGCCTCGCCGAGGTATGCCAAAGACAAGCAGAGGAAAATGAAGCGCACACGATGGTCCAAGCTTCTCCGCGGGTCAAATCTAATGCCTTCTCGGATCAGCTGATCCGGCGGTGGAGTTGGATAGCCTCCTTTCTGATGACGCTGGTACCTGATGGTACGTACAAGAATTTCAGTCAGACCGAAGACCGAGTGTGCTACGATACCCATCGATTAACGAGACACGCTCCCGATCGTACGATCAGCTGTACGCATGAAGTCCTGGTGTGCGGGCACTTTGAGTGCGGTTCGCTCGATCGCATCGGCATTCTGAAGTCACAACATCATCCAAAGGACCCTCCCAGCTAATTTGACCGTTGATCGATCAGACGCGTAAGGCAGCGGCCGGACCTAATGGAGACCCTTGACGGAGTCAATCAAGCACACGCTTTGGCTGGAGAGCGACAGTCGACTCTTTCACGGGTAGCATCGCGTAAGATTGGGTAGGCCAGTCATCAGACAAAATGGTCCTGAGCATCTAGAATTGCACAACCCCCTCTCTCCCTTTGCGATAGCGAAAGGAGCCCTCGACTTCGGCCGGGCTCACCCGAATATCACCTGTACCATTTAACCGAGTCAAACCGCAAGGTGATGAGAGCGGCGGGTGGCTGCAGCGCAGCTCTTGCCTATTCGCTGATTAATTCCGCATGTGGCATTTTACTCTTCTCTTTCTCCCACCCACCCTCTTGCGGTCTTAGTCCCATTACTTGTCTTAGAGTAACTCCTAATGCTTCATATCATCACGGAGGCATGTCAACTACCTAGCAAACAATATTCAGTTAGTCTTGATGAATATCACGCAGTCGGTGATATGAAGAAGTGATAGAGTTGTTTGAGTAGATCGCTGGCTGGACTCAGTTGACGTAGAAGCGATGCATAATGAGTATGGACTCACCTGGTTGGACTCAGTTGACGTAGAAGCGATGAGTCCAACACAGGTGTCGAGATGGACTATGTATGCGAGGTACGGATTTAT
>JAABUP010001770.1_pt1 | contig 44269 bp, 40 predicted proteins | sample 5559201 | NCBI WGS metagenome assembly JAABUP01 (sample SAMN10711887, study PRJNA513373) | rock metagenome | isolation source: Antarctica rocks | place: Antarctica
CGTCTCGACCACGACACCAGCTGGGCACGCTCATTATCGGTCAACGTCAGCACGGCCTTGGGCCGCCCGGTCCTCGCCATGCCACAGTCTACAACTTATCCTGTGAATTTCCGGCGGGACATACTAGGATCACGCCATCGCCACCGCCATCCCGCGCCCGCCCACGGAACTGGTCGACCAGGTCGCCCAGGTGATCGCCCCAGCCTGCATCCTCGTGCTCGTGGCGGCCTTGGTGGCGGCAGGCGCCATGTTCGTCCACCCCAGGGGTCGCAACCGGGCCAACCTCCTGGCGCTCGTCCTCAGCCTGGCGCTCACGGCGGCGACCGCCGGGCTCGTCGCACTGGCTCGTCGTTCTGGTGACCGAATGAACGGGAACGGGCACCACCTCGTCGGCCTCGCCGGCCTGCTGCTGCTGGGCTACCTGGGGGTGGCCTTTGTCGGGCACCTCCTCGCCGCTGCCGGGTACGGACGGAGGACGCGGCCTCGTCACGTCGACTACGTCCTCGTGCTCGAGGCCGGCCTCATCGGCTCACGGGTCACCCGGCTGCTGGCGAGCCGCCTGGACCGGGCCCTCCAGGTGCTCGCCAGTTCCCGGTGGAACCCCGGCGGCCACGCGAAGGTCATCGTCTCCGGCGGGCAGGGTGCCGACGAGCTCGTGACGGAGGCCGCGGCGATGGCGGCATACCTCGCGACCCACGGGGTCCGGCCGGACGACATCCTCGTCGAGGAGCGGGCCGCGACGACGAGCGAGAACATGAGGTACTCAGGCGAGATCATCGCCGGCCGTGCGGCCGGGTCCCGCGTCGCCGTGGTGACCAGCGACTTCCACGTCCTGCGGGCGGCACTGCTGGCCCGCCGCATGGGCATGGATGCGTCGGTCCTCGGTTCCTGGACGGCGTGGTACTACCTGCCGAGGGCGGTGCTGCGGGAGTTCGCGGCCGTCTTCGTCCTCCACCTCTGGGCTCATGCGCTCGTCGGGGTCGCGTTGCTGGCCTGGGCCGTCAGCCAGGGGTGACCGGACGCAACGACGCGAGCGGGCTAGCGAAGGCCCCCTGAGGGGCGGCGGTCCCGCCGCCCCTCAGCGGGGGAGGAACTTCTCGAAGCCCTTCGGCAGGTTCGCGGGATCGAAGTCCGGGGTGCCGCCGTCGGGGGCGGACGGCATACCGAAGGCGCTGGATGCAGCGGACGTCCGTGCGCCAGCTGCCTTGTCGGCCGCGGCACGCTCCTCCGCCGCGCGACGGGCGGGGTTGCCGCTTTTGGACTTCTTGCGCTGTTGCGGCGCCTGCTTGCCCTTACGCGTCCCGGGGATGCCCGGCATGCCGGGGAGGCCGCCACCGCCGCGAGCGAGGCTCTTCATCATCTTCTGCGCCTCGCGGAAGCGTTCGAGGAGCTGGTTGACCTCGGTCACCGTCACCCCCGACCCCCGGGCGATGCGCGAGCGCCGGGAGCCGTCGATCTGCTTGGGGTGGGTCCGCTCGAAGGGGGTCATCGAGCGGACCATCGCCTCGACGCGGTCGAACTCGCGCTCGTCGAGCGAGTCGAGTTGCTCCCGCATCCCCTGCATGCCCGGCATCATCTTGAGCATCGACTTGAGCGAGCCCATCTTCTTGATGGCCGACATCTGCTGGAGGAAGTCGTCGAAGGTGAAGTCCTCCTCGGCGAGGAACTTGCGGGCCATCTCGTCGGCCTGGCCCTTGTCGAAGGCCTTCTCCGCCTGCTCGATGAGGGTGAGCACGTCGCCCATGTCGAGGATCCGGCTGGCCATCCGGTCGGGGTGGAAGACCTCGAAGTCCTTGGTGGTCTCTCCGATGGACGAGAACATGATCGGCCGGCCGGTGACCGTGGCGACGGATAGGGCTGCGCCACCGCGGGCGTCGCCGTCGAGCTTCGACAGGACGACCCCGGTGAAGTCGACGCCCTCCTGGAACGCCAGCGCGGTCTCGACGGCGGCCTGCCCGATCATCGCGTCGATGACGAAGAGGACCTCGTCGGGCTGGATCGCCGCGCGGATGTCGGCGGCCTGCTGCATGAGGTTCGCATCGACCGCGAGCCGCCCGGCGGTGTCGACGACGACGACGTCGTACTGCTTGGAGCGGGCCTGCTCGATGCCGGCTCGGGACACCGATACCGGGTCACCGAAGGAGCGGGTGCCCTCGCCGAAGCCCGTCACCGCGTCGTGACCGCCGACGTTACCGCGCTCGGGCGCGAAGACGGGCACTCCGGCGCGGTCACCGACGACCTGCAGCTGGGTCACCGCGTTGGGACGCTGCAGGTCGGCGGCGACGAGCAGCGGCGTGTGGCCCTGGTCCTTGAGCCACTTGCCGAGCTTGCCGGCGAGGGTCGTCTTGCCGGAGCCCTGAAGGCCCGCGAGCATGATCACGGTGGGCGGGTTCTTCGCGTAGCGGATCGATCGCGTCTCCCCGCCGAGGATGCCGACGAGCTCCTCGTTGACGATCTTGACGACCTGCTGGGCCGGGTTGAGCGCCTGGCTCACCTCGGCGCCGAGCGCCCGGTCGCGGACCGCTCCGACGAACGCCTTGACGACCGGCAGCGCGACGTCCGCGTCGAGCAGGGCGAGGCGGATGTCACGCAGGGCCCGGTTGACGTCGGACTCGGACAGCTTTCCCTTGCCGCGAAGGCCCTTGAAGGTCTCGGTCAGGCGGTCAGACAGTGAGGTGAACACCAGAGAACTCTAACTTCCCGAGGCAGCGCTCCGGTCACCGAGCTTTCCCATTCCGGGCGTCATGGAGTCGCCCATTTCGGGCGGGAAAGAGTGACTCTCCGATCCATCAGCCGGGGCTGTCCGCGTCGAGTCTTGTGTCCGGCAGCTCGGTCGCCTGGACCGCCGACGTGCCGGACGCAAGACCGGCAGGATGCCGGCCGAGCGCCTCAGGCGTCGTCACAGGTGTCGATGATCATCGACACCGCCTGGGCGACCCGCGCCGGTGGCAGCGGCCGGCCACCGAACTCGGTGACGTAGAAGGTGTCCAGCGCCTGCCCGGCATACGTCGCGATGTGCGCGCTGCGGACGCTGAGGCTGGCCCGCGAGAGGGTGATGCCGATGTCGTGGAGCAGTCCCGGGCGGTCCTTGGCCCTGACCTCGATGACCGTTGCCGAGTCCGAGGCGTGGGAGATCACCATGGCCCGGGTCTGACCGGGCGCCCCGGAGCCGGCCCGGGAGCTGTCCGAGGCGGAGGAGCGCCGGCGGCGGTTGACGATCGTCAGCGGCCCGCGGTCCCCCTCGGAGAGGCGCATCAACCCCCGGCTGATCGCGCCCTCGTCCGGGGCGTCGCCGCCCGGCGTCTCGACGTGCCACTCGTTGACGGCGATGCCGTCGACCGTCCGGACGGCCGCCGACCGGACGATGTGTCCCTGGGCCGCGAGCAGGCCGGCCGTGTCGGCGAAAAGCCCCAGCCGGTCGCGGTCGTGGATGTCGACGCGGTGGGCGCCCCCGAGCGGGGTGACCACGACGTGCGGCTGACCGACAACGATCTTGTGCTGGATGTCCTGGGGCACTGGTTCGGGCCGGCGGGGCGACTCGGGGGGCGGCGCGCCCTCGGCCAGCGCACCGCGCGAGGTGGTGACGAGCTTGTCCAGGAGGCTGGCCCTCCAGTCGGTCCAGGCGGCGGGCCCGGCGGCGCTGGCGTCGGCCTCGGTGAGTGCCCGTAGGAGGTCGAGGGTCTCCGGGCTGCCTCCGACGGCCTCTGACACGGCGGCGGTGGTCTGCGGGTCGTCGCCGTCACGTCGGGTGGCGAGGTCGATGAGGGTGAGGTGCTCGCGGACGAGCCGGACGACGAGCGCGCGGTCCCCGTCCGGGACGCCGAGGCGGCGCAGCACCGTGTCGGCGATGGGGGCGCCCGTCTCGGAGTGGTCCCGCGCCGACGGGATCTTGCCGATGTCGTGCAGGAGGGCCGCCAGCAGGAGGATATCGGGCCGGGCGACCTGCCGGAGCAGGCCGCTCGCGACCACGACGGTCTCGATGAGATGCCGGTCGACGGTGTGGCGATGGACGGCGTTGCGCTGCGGACGGCTGCGGACGGCGGCCCACTCGGGGATCCACTGCTCGATGACACCGGCGAGGTCGAGCCCCTCCCAGACGGCTACGAGCCCCGGGCCGGTGGCGAGGAGGTCGCCGAGGACGCCGAGCGCGCTCGGCGGCCACGGCTGGGGCAGCTGAGGGCAGCTGGTGGCCAGGTTCTGCAGGGTCGTCGGAGCGATGGTGACGCCGGTGCGCGCCGCGACGAGAGCAGCGCGCAGGATGAGGAGCGGATCCTGCGACGGGTCGACCCCCGCTCCGAGGACGGCCTCGCCGTCGTGGAGGAACAGGCCGTAGCCGAGCGGGGTGAGCCGCGGTCGTCTCGGGCCGACGCGCAGGGTCCGGGCCCGCTGGGCCTGGGCCGCGCGGCGCAGCGTCCCGTCGAGGGAGTAGGCGATGATCCGGGCCGAGCTGGACACGTCGGTGAGGAGCAGGTCGGCGTCGGTGTAGCCGAGCAGCGCCGCCGCGGCGTCGTGGTCCTCGCGGCCGAGGCGGTCGCGGCCGCGGCCGGTCACGACGTGGATGGCGTCCCGGACGTCGAGAAGGCGTTGGTATGCCGCGTCGACGGCTCCGTGCGGACGGTCGGCGAGCCAGGCCGCGGTCAGCGCCCGCAGGACCGCCATGTCGCGCAGCCCGCCTCGGGACTCCTTGAGGTCTGGCTCGACGAGGTGAGCGAGGTCTCCCTGGCGGGCGTGCCTGGCCAGGATGCTGTGGTGCAGCTGCGGCAGCCGGGTCCGGGCGTTGGCCCTCCAGTCGTGTGCGACGGTGGACCGGGCCGCGTTGACGACCTCCTCGTCGCCGGCGAGGAAGGTGATGTCCAGGAGGCCGACGGCAGCCGAGAGGTCGGCGCCGGCGACGGTCCGGCACTGGTTCACGGTGCGGACGCTGTGGTCGAGCCTCACCCCCTGGTCCCAGATGGGATACCAGAGCCGGTCGGCCAGGGCGTTGAGCTCGGTCGCGCCGAGCGCTCGGGTCTGGTGGAGCAGGACGAGGTCGTAGTCGCTGAGCGGGCCACCGTCACGGCGGGCCAGGCTCCCGACCGCGGCGAGGGCCACCCCGGGGAGCCGGCGGCCCTCACTAGCCTGGGCCCACAGCCCGCCGAGCCAGTGGAAGCCGAAGTCGGCGAGGGCCGCCCGTCGCGCCGGACCGGCACCGGGAGCCGCGAAGTTCCGAGTGCCGGCCAGGTCGAGCCGCCGGCTGGTGACGTCGGTCATGTTCTCGGTGTCCTTCGTCTCGTGTGGCTGGCTTCGACGTCCGCTGGACGTCCCTCCCCGGACGTCCGCTGGACGTCTGCCCCGTCGACGGGCGTCAACCGGGTTCGTCAGAGGGCGTCGTGGCCCCGTTCGCCGGTCCGCACGCGGACGACGTCGTCGACGGGGGTCGACCAGATCTTGCCGTCGCCGATCCGGCCGGTCTGGGCCGACTTGAGGATGACGTCGAGAACGCTGCCCGCGTCCAGGTCGTCGACGAGCACCTCGAGCCGGACCTTCGGCACGAAGTCGACGGTGTACTCCGCCCCCCGGTAGACCTCACTGTGGCCGCGCTGACGGCCGTAGCCGCTCGCTTCGCTGATCGTCATGCCCGAGATGCCGTAGGCCTCGAGGGCCTCCTTCACGTCGTCCAGCTGGTGCGGCTTGATGATCGCCGTGATGAGCTTCATGCGGACGCCCCTTCCTTGAGGTCCTTGCTCGGCACGTCCGCGGGCGGACGGGAGGAGTTGACGCCGGCCTGGGCGAACGCCCCGCCGCTGCGCGCCCCCGCGGTGAAAGCCGCGAGGTCATAGCCGGTCTCGGCGTGCTGCTCGAGGTCGACCCCGGCCAGCTCGACGTCCTCGCTGACCCGGAAGCCCATGGTCTTGTGAATGAGGAAGCCGATGACGTAGGTCACGACGAACGAGAAGGCGAGGACCGCGAAGGCACCGACGGCCTGGCGCCAGAGCTGGTCGACACCGCCGCCGTAGAAGAGGCCGTTGGCGCCGGCGTCACCAGCTGGGCTGCCGCTCTTGGAGGCCAGGAACCCGATGGCGAGGGTGCCGACGAGCCCACCCACGAGGTGGACGCCGACGACGTCGAGGCTGTCGTCGAAGCCGAACCGGAACTTCAGTCCGACCGCGAAGGCGCAGATCACGCCCGCCACGACGCCGAGGGCGATCGAGCCGACCGGGGTCAGCGTCGAACAGGCCGGGGTGATCGCCACGAGGCCGGCGACGACACCCGAGGCGGCCCCGAGCGAGGTGGGGTGGCCGTCGCGGAACTTCTCCACGACCAGCCAGCCGAGCATGGCCGCCGAGGTCGCGGCGAGGGTGTTGACCCAGACGCCCGCGGCAAGCGACCCGGCGCCGAGGGCCGAGCCGGCGTTGAAGCCGAACCAGCCGAACCAGAGCAGGCCGGCCCCGAGCATGACCAGCGTGAGGTTGTGCGGGCGCATCGGGTCCTTGCGGAACCCGATCCGCTTGCCGAGCACGAGGGCCAGCGCGAGACCCGCCGCTCCGGCGTTGATGTGGATCGCGGTTCCGCCGGCGAAGTCGAATGCCTTGATGCCGTTGGCGATCCAGCCACCCTTGTCTGCGGAGAAGCCGTCGAAGGAGAAGACCCAGTGGGCCACCGGGAAGTAGACGACCGTCGCCCAGACCACCGTGAAGACCGTCCACGCCGCGAACTTGGCCCGGTCAGCGATGGCACCGCTGACCAGCGCCACCGCGATGATGGCGAAGACCACCTGGAAGGCCACGAACGCCGGCCCGGGGATCTTGTGACCGTCGGCGCCGTAGACCGCGTCCATGACGCCATGCAGGCCCACGTGCTGGAAGGGGTTGCCGATGAGGCCCTTCCATGAGTTGCCGAACGCCTCGCTGTATCCCCAGAGCACCCAGATGACTCCGATGGTGCCCATCGAGATGAAGCTCATCATCATCATGTTCAGGACGCTCTTCGTCCTGACCATGCCGCCGTAGAAGAGGGCGAGACCGGGGGTCATGAGCAGTACCAGGGCGGCACTGGCGAGGACCCAGGCGGTGTCGCCGGTGTTGATATCCATGCCGAGAATCGTGACGAGGCTGCGTTTCGCCCGGTGGTGGCGCGTGTTACGGGCGTGTAAGCAATCCGGCCCGTCTGTTAGGAACAGGTTTCCCGGCATACGAGTCCACATCGCAACCACATCGATGTGGCTTCCCTCCTCCCCAGCCGTCCGCGTGGGCGCTAAGTTGCAGGAGGTGCACTGCACCCACCCTGCGCGGACGAAGGAGCTTGCCATGAAGGTGGCCCGGTGTGGTGGGGTGCTGGCGTCGGTCACCCCTGCTGACGGCGGGGTGCAGCGGGCGGCGCGCCGGACGGCAAGGGCAAGACCCTCACCGTCTTCGCGGTGATCTCCGTGGCCCGGTTCCGGCTGCGCATCTCCGTGCTCGTCATGATCCTCGTCGTCCAGATGGCGCCGATGGAGGCGCTCGTCGTCCCGCTCTTCATCCAGGTCCGGACGCTCGGGATGCTCAACAATCTGGTCTCCGGCGCCGTCAAGGGATAGGGAGCTCCGTATGCCGTCCACGCCCGACCCGGAGGTGGCCCACCTCGCGTGCTCGGTCCTCATGCCCGGCTTCTCGGGAACGAAGGTCCCCGGCTGGCTGGCCGAGGCGGCCCGGATGGGTCTCGGCGGGGTGTGCCTCTTCGCCGGGAACATCGGTGACGACGCCTCCACCCTCACCGGCGAGCTGCACGGCATACGGCCCGAGCTGCTCGTGGCGAGCGACGAGGAGGGCGGCGAGGTCACTCGCCTTGAGGCCGCTGCGGGCTCCTCGTGGCCTGCCCATGCGGCGCTGGGTCGGCTCGACAACGTCGACACGACGCGCCGGATCGCCCGGGCCATCGGGAGGCAGTCCCGGGCTGCGGGGATCGACCTGGTGCTGGCCCCGGACGTCGACGTCACCTCCAACCCGGACAACCCTGTCATCGGCCTGCGCTCCTTCGGCATCGACCCGGCGCTGGTCGGCCGGCACGCGGTGGCCTTCGTCGAGGGTCTGCACCAGGCCGGCGTGGCAAGCTGCGCCAAGCACTTTCCGGGGCACGGCGACACCCGCACCGACTCCCATCTGGGCCTTCCCGTCATCGACGCGGACACCGAGACGCTGCGCCGGCGGGACCTGCCGCCCTTCGCCGCGGCCGTCGCCGCAGGGGTCGACGCGGTGATGACCGCACACGTCGTCTTTGCGGCGCTCGACTTGGCCCCCGCGACGCTCAGCCCGACCGTCCTCGGGCTGCTGCGACGCGAGCTCGGCTTCAGCGGCGTGGTCGTCTCGGACGCCCTGGACATGAAGGCCATCGCCGCTGGCGTGGGCCGGGGCCCGGGAGCCGTGCTGGGGCTCGCCGCCGGCGTCGACCTCGTCTGCATCGGCAACCCCAACCACCCGACCGCTGACGACGACGAGGCCGCGTTCCACGAGGTCCACGACGCCGTCGTCGAGGCGGTCGAGGCCGGGCGGCTGTCGAGGGCCCGGCTCGAGGGAGCGGCCCAGCGGGTCACCACCCTGGCGCACGGGGTGGCCGAGCGTCGACGGAAGCAAGATCTCGACGGCGGCGGTGGTCGTGCCGATGGAACCGGTGGAGACGAGGCGGCCGGGGCCGTCGAGGCCTCGGGTTCCACCCAGGAGCTCGCGCTGTCGGTGGCCCGTCGGGTGCTCGAAACCCACGGGTCCCCTCGCGTGGCCGTGACACCACTGCACCTCCTGGACCTGCGGGGCAGCCCCGGCATCGCCGCCGGCCCGCGCCCGTCAGGGATTCTGGCGGCCCTGCACCGCAGGCTGAGCGACGTGACCGTCCACCACGTCACCGCCCAGCCCGAAACCCTCTTCGCGCTCACCCGAGCGCTGGCCGAGGCCGAGCGCTCGTCGCTGGTCGTCCTCACCGCGAGCCCGCACCGCTCGGCCGACCGCCAGGGCCTGCTCGACACCGTCGTCAGGGCCCGCCCCGATGCCATCGTCATCGCGACCGGACTGCCCGACAGGCGCGACCGGCTCGGCGAGCACTGGGTCCGCACCTGGGGTGACTCCCAGCCCACGGGGGCCGCGGTCGCCGAGCTGCTCCTGGACTGACCGGCATACCCCTCACCCTCACCCTCACCCTCACTCTCACCCTTGCGTCCGAAGCGACGGTGGTCCCGACGACCCCGCACTCGGACGCAAGGCATGATGGTGTCGTGAGCTCGCCCACAGACGTCCTCGACCTCGTCGCGCAGCAGGCCCGACGACGCCTCGCCGATGCGCTGCGCGAGAAGGTCGCGGGTGACGACGCCGAGGAGCGGGCTCAGGAGATCTGGGGCGCGCCGGGTGAGCGCTGGTTCACCTCGCAGGACCCGATCTGGCGGGTGCATGCCGACGCGTCGATGTTCGTCGGGGGGATCCGGGCGCTGCTGCAGCAGTCGCTCCACCCCCTCGCGATGGCCGGCGTGGCCGGGCACTCGGGCTACAAGTCGGACCCGTGGGGCCGCCTCCAGCGGACGTCGACCTTCCTGGCGACGACGACCTTCGGCACCATCGACGCAGCCGAGGAGGCGGTGGCCACGGTCCGCGGCATCCACGAGCGAGTGCGCGGCAAGGCTCCCGACGGCCGCCCCTACGCCGCCTCGGACCCCCATCTGCTGGGCTGGGTCCACGCGGCCGAGGCGGACAGCTTCCTCACGGCATACCAGCGGCACGGGCGCGGACGCCTCACCCCGGCGGAGGCTGACCGGTTCGTCGAGCAGTCGGGTCTGGTATCGGCCCGCCTCGGTGTCCTCGACCCGCCGACGTCGGTCGCCGAGCTGCAGCGCGTCCTGGACGGCTACCGGCCCGAGCTGAAGGGGACCCCCGCCGCGTTCGAGGCGGCCCGCTTCCTCCTGCTCCAGCCTCCGCTGTCCTGGCCCAACAAGGCCGGATATGCCGCGTTGGCCGGTGGTGCGGTGGCCCTCCTGCCGCTCTGGTCCAAGCAGATGCTCCGCCTGCCGGTGCTGCCGGTCACCGAACGGGTCGCGGCACGCCCGCTGGCGGATGTCGCGGTCCGGGCAGTGCGCTGGGCGCTCGACGACCCCCGGGATCCCCGCAACCCACCCAACGCACGCACGGCCTGACTTTCGACCCTTTCGGTCGGGGGTATCACCGGGCTCCTCAGCGCTCGCTTGTGTCTCCACCGAGGAGGCAGGGCGCGCTCGCTAGCCGCCCGCGACGAGCTGCGCCACCGAGCTGAACCAGCGGGCATCCCGTCGCGCGTTCTCGGCAACTCCATCGGCGGCAAGGCGGACGAACGCCGGATCACCTGCGGCCAGACGCTCCACGCCGTCGGCGTGCTCGTTCATCCTGCTGGTAATGGCGCTCGGCAACCTCGAGTGCTGGTCCTCGGACACGTCGTAGCCCTCGAGCAGCGCGGCGTACTTGCGGGCCGCGGTCGTGAGCGACGCGTCGCGGAACTGTTCCTGCACCACCATGCGGTCGGACCACAGCGGCAGCCACGACCAGAGGGTGAAGGCCAGGTCGTCCACCCGGTCGCCGGGAGAGGCGAAGTCCCAGTCGATAACGGTGAGGCCACCATCGGGACGCAGCACGGTGTTGTACGGAGCAGCATCGTTGTGGACCACCACCTCATCAGCGGCGAGCCGGCGGCCGGCATGCAGGCGCCAAGGCAGGGATGGATCCGACTCGAAGCCGACCTGCGCATCATGCATGGCCCGTAGCCACGAGCCGATCCGCTGGCAGAGGGCCCCGGTGGTGAATGCCTCATCAAGGCGGTGCGGGGCGAAGGTGCCAACCCGTCCGGCGACGTAGCCGAGTACCTCCCGGCCGCGGTCGTCGCTCCCGATGACCCTCGGCGCCCCGTCGAATCCGACGCGCTCGAAGTGCTGGAGGAGGCTGTGCACCGCGGGGGTCCAGTGGCCGGCCTCGCGACGCACGGTGTCGCCGACCCGGACGACGACGGAGGTGTTTCCGCCGGTCAACTGCTCCTCGCCCTGGGGCGGTCCGGTGCCCTCGTCGGTGCTCACGGGTATGCCGTGCCTCTGGTGCGCCGTGACCTGATCTCGCTCAGACCACGATCGCGTCGACGAAGGCCTCGGCATCGAAGGGCGCGAGGTCGTCCGGGCCCTCACCGAGACCGATGAGCTTGACGGGGACGCCGAGCTTGCGCTGCACGGCCACGACGATGCCGCCCTTGGCCGTGCCGTCCAGCTTTGTCAGGACGATGCCGGTGACGTTGACGGCCTGGGAGAACACCTCGGCCTGACGTAGCCCGTTCTGGCCCGTCGTGGCGTCGAGCACGAGGAGCACCTCGTCGATCGGGCTCTGCTTCTCGATGACCCGCTTGATCTTCCCCAGCTCGTCCATGAGCCCGACCTTGTTGTGCAACCGGCCGGCCGTGTCGATGATCACGACGTCGGCCTCGATCTCGGTCGCGGCCTTGACCGCGTCGAACGCGACCGCCGCCGGGTCGGCGCCGTCCTTGTCGGAGCGGATGGTCGGGACACCGACTCGGGCGCCCCACGTCTCGAGCTGGTCGGCCGCCGCGGCACGGAAGGTGTCCGCCGCGCCGAGGACGACGTCGCGATCCTCGGCGACGAGGACGCGAGCGAGCTTGCCCACGGTCGTGGTCTTGCCCGTCCCGTTCACACCGACGACGAGGATCACGGCGGGACGTCCGTCGATGCGTGAGGAGGCGATCCGGCGGTCCATCGTCGGGTCGACCAGGTCGAGGAGGTCCTCCTTGAGCCAGCCTCGGACGGTCGCCTCGTCGGTGGCCCCATCGACCTTGACCTTGGTGCGGAGCCGGCCGACGAGCTCGGTCGACGCCTCCACGCCCAGATCCGAGCCGATGAGGGTGTCCTCGACGTCCTCCCAGGCGGCCTCGTCCAGGCGGCCGCGGGAGAGGAGGGCGAGCAGGGCATTGCCGATCGCGGTGTTGCTGCGCGCCAGGCGGGCACGGAGGCGGGCCAATCGCCCACGCGCCGACTCGGGCCGCTCGATCGTGGGGGTTGGAGGCTCCTCGAGGAGCGGCGTCTCGGCAGCCTCCAGCCGGCTTCGCGTCCCCTCGGCAGGGCGGGTCGCGACCGACCCGTCGTTCTCACCACCCTCCGAGGTTGCCGACGGTGGCAGCCCGCCGGGGACCTTCCGCTGCAGCGGCGGTGCCTCGAGGTCCTTCCTGCGGCCGCTGCGACCGCGGACGAGCCCCACGACGACCGCCCCGAGGACGACGGCCATGCCGACGATGAGGGCGATGAGCTCCCACAGCTGATCCACGGCACCCATCCTTGCACGGGCCCTTTACCGGCTTGAGACGACAGAGGCCGCCTTCCGCGGGGAAGGACGGCCGGAGTGCGGGGAGCGAAGTGGGGTCAGGTGGCCTCTCGAGTCTCCCCGGTCTGGTCGGCATCGCGGCGGGCTGCCGGGTCCGCGACCTTGGCCTTGGTGGAGCTCACCAGGTCACCAGTCTTCCCCTTGGCCACGGTGGCAGCGGCCTCCGTGCGCTCCTTGACCCGGCTCACGACTTCCTCACCGCGGGGGGTGAGGACGTCCCGTCCTTCACGGCGGGCGGGGATCGCGACGACCCCCACGACGGCCAGCCCCAGCAGGAGGCAGAGGATCATGGCAAAGACCAACGCAATCATGGACATAGGGTGGCGCATCGCCGAGCCGATTCCTAATCGCCGCGCACAGGCGATGGACCGGTCTTTGCGACCGGAGGAGGAGGCGAGCTGCCCGGGTCGGCTGTCAGGTCAGGCGGGCTGAGCCTGGGCCACGTCGCGCATCCGCTGCGAGACGACGGTGGTGACGCCGTCGCCGCGCATCGTGACGCCGTAGAGCGCGTCGGCAATCTCCATCGTCTTCTTCTGGTGGGTGATGACGATCAGCTGGCTGGAGTCGCGCAGCTCCTCGAAGAGGGTCAGCAGCCGCCCGAGGTTCGCGTCGTCGAGAGCGGCCTCGACCTCGTCCATGACGTAGAACGGCGAGGGGCGAGCCTTGAAGATCGCGACGAGCAGGGCCACCGCGACGAGTGACCGCTCGCCGCCGGAGAGCAGCGAGAGCCGTTTGATCTTCTTGCCCGGTGGGCGAGCCTCGACCTCCAGCCCGGTGCTGAGCATGTTGTCCGGGTCGGTGAGGATGAGCCGTCCCTCGCCGCCGGGGAAGAGCCGCTCGAAGACCTGCTCGAACTGGGCGGCGGTGTCGTGGAAGGCCTCGGTGAAGACCTTCTCGACGCGCTCGTCGACCTCACGGACGATGTCGAGCAGGTCGCGCTTGGAGCTCTTGAGGTCCTCGAGCTGGGTCGTCAGGAACGAATGGCGCTCCTCGAGGGCGGCATACTCCTCGAGGGCGAGCGGGTTGACTCGCCCCAGCGCCCCGAGCTTGCGCTCGGCCGAGCGCAGCCGCTTCTCCTGGGCGTCCCGGACGAACGGCCGGGGTTCGGCAGCCTCCGCCGCCTCCCGGTCCTGCGCCGAAGCGGCCGGGTCGACGACCGCAGGGATGAGCTGGTGCGGGCCGAACTCCTCGACGAGCACCTCGGGGTCGATGCCGAGCTCCTCGAGGGCCTTGGCCTCCAGCTGCTCGATCCGCAGCCGCTGCTGGGTCCGGGCGACCTCGTCGCGGTGGACCGAGTCGGTGAGCTGGCGCAGCTCCTCCTGCAGCACCCCCATCTCGCGGCGCACGGCGGCCAGCTGGGCGTCGCGCTGGTCGCGGGCGGTCTCGGCGCGCCGGCGCACGAGGTCGGCACGCTCGGCGGCCACCGTGAGCTGCTTCGCCGCGTATGCCGCGCCGACCCGGACCGCCTGCGCCACCTCGGCCTCGCGCTGGCGACGCAGACGCCGGGCAGCGCTGCGCTCGCGGGCGTCGAGCTCGGCCGCCGCAGCGGAGTCGAGGGACTGCGCGCGGTCGTGCACGGCGCGGGCGCGCTCCTCGCGGGTGCGCAGCGACAGGCGCAGCTCGGTCTCCCGGGTGCGCGCCGCCGTGGCCGCGGCGTCGAGTCGGTCCCGCTCCTCGGGCGACGCGTCCTCCTCTCCGTCATCCGACTGCTGGCTCGCCACCTCGAGCCGCTCGATCAACCCCGCGTGCTCGCGCCGGTCCGACTCGACGGCGGCCTCGGCCGTCGCGATCGCCTTCTCCGTGCGGTCGGCCTCGGCCCGGGCGTTGCGCACGGCCACGCCGAGGGCGCCGAGCTTCTCCGCGACGGCGGACATCTTGGCGTCGGAGTCGTGCAGCCGGTCGAGGGCCGCCTCGACGGCGTCGTTGGTGTCACGGACCCTGGCCTGGACCGTCGCCAGGGAGAACCGGACCTGCTCGGCACGGCGGGTCGCGTCGGCCACCCGCTCGCGCGTCTCGTCGACGGCCGCCTGGATCTCGAGGAGACTCGGCGCGGCCGAGCTGCCTCCGCGGACCCAGCCGGGGGCCAGGACGTCCCCCTCGGCGGTCACGGCGGTGATCCCCTCCGCGCGGCGGACGAGAGCAGTGGCAGCGTCCGGATCCGTCACGAGCGCAACCCTGTCGAGGAGCTGTTCGACGGCCGGACGCAGGTCGAACGGGCAGGAGACGACCTCCCGGGCCCATCGGGCGCCGGGCGGCAAGTTCGGCCACGAGGCGGAGCTGACGGCGGTCGCGGACTCGCCGACCAGCATCCCGGCTCGACCGGCGTCGTCCGCCCGGAGGGTGGCGAGCGCCAGCTGGGCGCCGTCGACCGACCCCACGACGAGGGCGTCCGCTGCCCACCCGAGGGCTGCGGCAATCGCGGTCTCGTGCCCCTGCTCCACCTGGAGGAGCGCCGCGACGGATCCGGTGATGCCGTGGGACTCGTCCTGCGCCGCCAGAAGGGCCGCGACGCCGTCCTTGCGGCTGAGGCTGAGCTCCAGGGCCTCGAGGCGCGCGGTGCCCGACTGACGGTCCCGATCGGCAGCCCGTTCGGTCTCGCGCAGCCGGTCCAGCTCTGTCTCGAGCCGCTCCAGCTCGGCCGCCGCCTGCTCGTAGGCCGAGTCGAGGTCCTCCTCCCCCTCCTCCTCGACGGCGATAGAGGCCTCGAGGGTGGCGAACTCCTTCTCGGCCTGGGCGGCGCGGGCCTGGGACTGCTCGACGGTGGCGCGCAGGCGGCCGATCTCGGCCTCCCCGGCCTCGATCCGCGAGGCCTTGGCGGCGACCTGACCGGCCAGTCGCGCCAGTCCCTCGCGACGGTCAGCGGCCGCTCGGGCCACCCGGGCCAGGCGTTGCTGCTCCACGGCATACCGGCGCTCCGCCTCAGCCCGGGCGGTGACGGCCGCCGCGAGGGCCTCCTTCGCCGCGGCGATCCCGGCGACCAGGCCCTCGTGCTGGCGGCGCAGATCGGCGGCTTGCGCGCGCAGCTGGTCGGGGTCATGTGAGGCGGCGCCCGGACCCTCGCGCTCGGTGTCGTCGTCCTCGGACAGCAGGCGCACCCGCTCTGCGGCGAGCGATCCGGTCGCGGCGAGGCGCTCGGTGAGCCGGGCGAGGGCGTACCAGCGTTCCTGGGCCCTGGTCAGCTCCGGCCGGGCCTCCTCGGCCTCGCTCTCGAGCGCCGACACCCGCGACCGCATGCCGTCCAGGGCCTGCTCGACCTCCGTCCGGCGGGCGAGAAGGGCCGTCTCGTCGGCGACCTCCTGCTCGAGCGTCGAGCTGATCTGGATGAGGTCGTCGGCGAGCAGGCGCAGCCGGGCGTCGCGGACGTCGGCCTGGATGACGGCTGCTCGCCGGGCCGTCTCGGCCTGCCGGCCGAGCGGGCCGAGCTGACGACGGATCTCGCTCGTCAGGTCGCCCACGCGGGTGAGGTTGAGATCCATGGCGTCGAGCTTGCGCAGCGCGCGCTCCTTGCGCTTGCGGTGCTTGAGGACACCCGCGGCCTCCTCGATGAAGCCGCGCCGCTCCTCAGGGGTCGCGCGCAGCACCGCGTCGAGCTGGCCCTGGCCGACGATGACGTGCATCTCGCGGCCGATCCCGCTGTCGGACAACAGCTCCTGGATATCCAGGAGCCTGCAGGAGGTGCCGTTGATGGCGTACTCCGAGCCGCCGTTGCGGAACATCGTCCGCGAGATCGTCACCTCGGTGTAGTCGATGGGCAGGGCTCCGTCGCTGTTGTCGACGGTCAGGGTCACCTCGGCCCGACCCAGCGGGGCGCGGCCGGCGGTGCCGGCGAAGATGACGTCCTCCATCTTGCCTCCGCGCAGAGACTTGGCACCCTGCTCGCCCATCACCCAGGCGAGGGCGTCGACGACGTTGGACTTGCCGGAGCCGTTCGGACCGACGATGCAGGTGATCCCCGGCTCGAGCCGCAGGTTCGTTGCGGAGGCGAAGGACTTGAACCCCTTCAGCGTCAGGCTCTTGACGTACACGAGCGAAAAGCTCTCTCCTCGGCGACCCGTCGGACGTGCGTCCGGCCGGCTTCGGTCGCGCTCACCCTACCGGCGGGCAGGGCGGCTCCCGGGAAGGCGCGCTCCGTGGTAGCTGGACGTGACGCCTGGTCTTCGCGTCAGGGCTGGCTGGCGGCCTCGACGTCCGACGTCTGCGCGATGGCCTCGTGGTGGCGGATCACCTCGGCGACGACGAAGGCGAGGAACTTCTCCGCGAAGACGGGGTCGAGGCCGGCCTCCCTGGCAAGCGCGCGCAGGCGGGCGATCTGCGTCTCCTCGCGGGCCGGGTCGGCGGGAGGCATCCGCCACTCGGCCTTGAGGACGCCGACCCGTTGGGTCGCCTTGAATCGCTCGGCGAGCAGGTGGACGAGGGCAGCGTCGATGTTGTCGATGCTGCTGCGCAGGTTGGCCAGCTCGGAGGGGACGTCGGGCAGGTCGGTCACGACGGTCAGGCTATGCCGGAGCGCGTGCTGGGCGGTGCATCTGACCCATCGGGCCGGGCACACGTGCGGGAGATCACCTCTCGACAAACCCCGTCAGCCCCGGGCGCGCCGTGCCCAACTGGGTCGCCACGGCGCCCACCTCGCCCGGTCGGCCAGTGCTGCTCGGCTGCTCCTGCAGCAGCTCGACGAACCGGTCGATGGCTGCCGCCTGACCCTGGGCGACGACCTCCACCCGCCCGTCCGGCATGTTCCGGGCATGCCCCACGAGGCCCATCTCCAGGGCACGGGCCCGGACCCACCACCGGAACCCAACACCCTGGACCTGCCCACGGACGAAGATGGTGGCGCGCTCCATCCCCCGACAGTAGTGTCCGGGAACCAGGGCCAGGTTCGGCTCCGTGCCGCAGTCCCGGTGCAGCCGTCTTGCCACCCGCCGCCGTGAGGCGGCGCAGCGGCCTCGTCCCCGCCGTCGGGTGCTGTTCACGCCCCGGACGTGTCGCGTTCCCCCCGCTGTCGGCTGACACCCATCGACTTAGGGTTCTGACCATTGACTTGAAAGGCCACGTCCCATGACCTCGTCCTTGAATCGTCGCAGCTTCCTCGGCCGAGCCGCCGCCGCTGGGATGGGTATCGCCATCGTCGGCAGCGTCGAAGCCGTCGCTGGCTCCGGAAGCGCGCTGGCTGCCCCGCGCTCGTCCGAGGGCTACGGCGATCTCGTCCCAGACCCCAAGGGGATCCTGGCTCTGCCCCCCGGCTTTTCCTACCACATCGTCTCCGAGAGCGGGGTGACCATGACCGCGGAGAAGGTTCCGACCGCGAGCGACCCCGACGCGAACGGCGTGTTCGCCAACGGCTCCGGCTCCACCATCGTGAACAACCACGAGATCGGCGGTAGCGAGGCCTACCCCGTACCCGTCCTCACCAACCTCACCTACGACGAGGGCGCCCGGGGCGGAACCTCGAACATCGACGTCGACGCGGCAGGCAACCGGCTCCGGGAGTACACCAGCGTGGCCGGGACGCACAACAACTGCGCGGGCGGGGTCACCCCGTGGGGCACCTGGCTCACCTGCGAGGAGACCGAAGCGCGCAAGGGTGGGAAGCTGCTCAAGGACCACGGCTACGTGTTCGAGGTCGACCCGACCAGCCAGCAGGCCAACGCCGGCAAGAGCCCCGTGCCGCTGAAGTTCCTCGGCCGGTTTGCTCATGAAGCCGTTGCCGTCGATCCCGACACCCACGCGATCTACGAGACCGAGGACGCGGGGAAGCCGAACGGCTTGTACTTCCGCTGGACGCCACCGGCCGGCTTCTCCGCCGGCAAGGACCGCCTGCGCGAGCTGGCCCTCTCGGCGGGGGGCGACACGGCAGGGCGGCTGCAGGCGATGAGCTGCTACCGCGGCAGCAAGCACATCCCCGACCTGTCCCTGGCCACTCGGGCGGGCACCCGCTACCGCGTCGAGTGGAAGGACGTCCCGGACCGGGACGCCAGGACCACGTCGGTGCGCAAGCAGTTCACCGACGACGAGGTCACCCGCAGCCGCAAGCTCGAAGGCGCATGGTGGGGTGATGGCGGTGCCTACTTCGTGGCCAGCTTCGCCCGCAACAGCGACGGCAGCGTCAACGAGCACGACGGCCAGGTCTGGTTCTACGACCCCAAGACCGAGACGGTGACCCTCAAGACCATCTTCGGGGTGAACCCGAACCCGGACGTCGACACCGACAACTACGACGGCCCCGACAACATGACCCTCTCCCCGTACGGCGGGATCATCCTCGCCGAGGACGGCAACGGGATCCAGCACCTGGTCGGCGTGACCGACCAGGGCAAGTCCTACCCTCTGGCGCGCAACGACCTCAACGGCAGCGAGTTCGCCGGGCCAGCCTTCAGCCCCGACGGCAAGATCCTGTTCGCCAACATCCAGTCACCTGGGCACGTCCTTGCCATCACCGGCCCCTGGGAGCGACCGAGCAACGCGCGCGGCTGAGTGTTTCTCCGCCCGGGGGACGGAGAAGGCTCACCTCGCCCATGAGTATGCCGTGCAGGGCGTCGCCGCACCCGCGCGCCTGCACGGCATACGCCACCGCGCTGCCTATGCTCCAGACGAGGCCGCCCTGGAGAGCTGGCCACACGGGAGGACGGTGCTGGTGTCGACGCTGGAGCGGCCGGTCGGTCAGGGCTCAGCAATGTCGCCAACCGGTGTGCCCTCAACGCAACGCACCATGCTGGCCAGCGGGCTCGGCCACCTCGACGGACTCGACGGGCTGCGCGCCCTGGCGATCATCGCGGTCGTCGCCTACCACCTCGACCCGGCGTGGCTCCCCGGTGGGTTCCTCGGCGTCGACGTGTTCTTCGTCGTCTCCGGGTTCCTCATCACGACCCTCCTCCAGCGGGAGGCCGCGAGCCGGGGGACGATCGACTTCCGCCGCTTCTGGGTCCGCCGGGCGCGCCGGCTCATCCCCGCGCTGGTCGTCTGCCTGGCGGTCAGCATCCTCGTGGCGCGGGCCGTCCACCACGACCTCATCGTCCACGTGGCCCGCCAGGTCGCCGGCGCGCTGACCTTCTCCACCAACTGGGTCGAAATCGGGGCCGGGTCCAGTTACTTCGACCAGACCGCGCCGCAGCTGTTCATGAACTTCTGGTCGCTGGCCGTCGAGGAGCAGTTCTACGTCGTCTGGCCGCTCGTCGTCGCGGCGCTCCTCGCGTCCGCCGTCACCTTGCGGGTGCGCCTCGGTGTCACGCTCGTAGCGGCTGCCGTCTCGACCGCCCTCATGGCCGCCTGGTTCCTTCCGGGCCAGGACGCGACCCGCGTCTATTACGGCACGGACACGCACCTCATGGGCCTGATGATCGGCGCCGCCCTCGCCTTCGCCTACGCCTCGCCCAAGCGGGCCTGGCTCGGCTCCCCGAAATGGCAGCGGTGGCGCCGGCCGGCCATCGCCCTGGCGCTCGTGGTCCTCGGCGCACTGGCGTGGACGCTCACCGAGGAGACCTCGCTGACGTTCCGCGGCGGCATCACCCTCGCCTCGGTCGCCACCGCGGTACTCGTCGCGGGGCTGCTGCCGATCGGCTCGGAGCCCTCGCGCTGGCGCCGGCTCATGGCCGCGCCTGCGCTCGGGTGGGTCGGCCGGCGCTCCTACGGCATCTACCTCTGGCACTGGCCGGTGATCGTCATCGTCGGGCAGGACGTCCGGACCGCCGCGGGCAGCGTGGACTACCTCGTCAGCCGCGGCTGGTGCGTCCTGGTCACCCTGGCCCTCGCTGACCTGTCCTACCGCTTCGTCGAGGCCCCGATCCGGGCGTGGGGCTTTCGGCAGGTGGGGATGATGGTCGTCCGCGGGCTGTACTCGCCCTTCACGAAGATCCCCCGCGTCGTCGCCGGCACGGTCGCCCTCATGCTCGGTGTCACCACCGTCCTCGTGCTCACCTCACCGGACCGCAGTGACACCGAGCGGATCCTCGACGCGAACTCCACGTATGCCGGCGGGTCGTCCGCCGCTCCCGGTGCGCCCGGTGCACCGGGCACCGTGCGGCCCTCGCTGCCGGCAGGAGCGCCGGCGAGCGCCGCTCCGTCCGGCACCCCCTCTGCCGCCGCGCCGGGCGCGGCGCCTCCCGCACCCGCCGCACCCGCCGCACCCGCCGCACCCGCCGCACCTCCCGCGCCGGCCGCCAACCCGCCGGGGGCACAGTCCGGCAGCAGCGCGGTGTGGACGATGCCCTCCGGCACCGAGATGGACGGTTTCGGCGACTCCATGATGGTGGCCAGCGTCCACGCGCTCGACTACTACTTCTCCGGCATCCGGATGGACGCCAAGTCGAATCGTCGCTGGAGCGACGGTCTGGCCGCGATCTCCACCCGGGGCCCGGATGTCCGCCGCAGCGTCGTGCTCGCCTTCGGGACCAATGCCGGTGTCGACGAGCAGGTGCTCAGGCAGGTCCTCGACGCGCTCGGTCCGGACCGGATGGTCGTCCTCGTCAACATCAACGGCCGGGCGTCGTGGATCGACGAGGCCAATGCGGCGCTCGCTCGCGCCGCAGCCTCGCGGCCCAACGTCATCGTCGCCGACTGGCAGAGCGCCATCCGGGCCCAGCCGCAGCTCCTGCAGTCCGACGGGATCCACCCCGGCGTCACCGGCGCGCACCTCTTCGCCAAGACGATCCGTGCGGCGATGGCCCAGCTGAGCGAACGTCACACCGGCGTCAAGGTCGACCTGCCCGAGCTCAAGGCCTACTGAGGCGGCTCAGTCAGCCAGTCAGTCAGGCTTTGGGCGGCTCTTCCTCGGCCAGCCATGCGGCATACGCGTCGAAGGTGTAGGGGCGGCCGAGGAAGTCCTGCACGAGGGCGGCCGCGTCGCGCTGACCCCCGGGTGCGAGCACGCGGTCACGATAGCGCCCGGCGACGGCGGGATCGAACATGTCGGCGCCGTCGAAGGCGCTGAACATGTCCTTGGCGATGACGAGCGACCACATGTAGGTGTAGTAGCCGGAGCCGTAACCATCGAGGTGGCCGAAGCTCGACGGCATGTGGGTGCCCTCGATGTAGGGGAAGAGGCTGTACCTCGCCTGCAGCTGTCGCGTCCGTTCGGTGAGGTCGGCCGGGGTGTCGACGTGGAACCAGTACGACATCGCCGCGTAGAACATCTGCGTGCGTGCGTTGTAGCCCTTGCCGAAGTCGTCGGCTTTGCGCATCTTCTGGACGAGCTCGGCCGGGATCCGCTGGCCCTCGGCGTCGGTGGCGAAGGTCTGGAGGATGTCGGCGTCCCACGCCCACTCCTCGAGCATCTGGCTCGGCGCCTCGACGAAGTCCCACTCGGTCGCGACCCCGGAGAAGCGCACCCACTCGCCGCGCCCGGCCAGGACGTGGTGCACGAGGTGCCCGAACTCGTGAAAGAGCGTCACCACGTCGTCGTGCTCCATCAGGCCGCGCGGGAAGTTGCAGACGAGGACGCCCTCGGCGAGCTGCCGGCCGGCGAGCCCGCGGACGAGGTCGAACTGCGCGGCGTGCTTGTACTTGCCCTCGCGTGGGTGCAGGTCGAGGTAGATCCGGCCGAGCGGCTCGCCGGCGGACTCCTCCGCTGTGAGGAAGACGTCGTATGCCGCGACGTCACCGTCCCAGACGACGGCATCCTCCGCAGGACGGTAGGTCAGCCCGAAGAGCCGGCCGGTCACGTCGAGCAGCCCCTGGCGCACCCGGGTGAAGTCGAAATACCGGCGCACCTGCTGGGCATCGACGTCGAAGCTCTCCCGCCGCACCGCCTCCGCGTAGAACATCAGGTCCGCCCCGTCGATGGTCTCCGCCCCTGGGACGTCCTGCCGCAGCCGGTCGAGGACGATCTCGCGGTCGCGTTGGCCGGACTCGAGCGCCGCGTCGGCGATCCTGTCGATGAACGTCGGGATCGCGTCCCCCTGCTTGATCATCTTGACCTCGGCGTCGTAGTCCGCCCAGCTGGCGTAGCCGAGGATGCTCGCGTGCTCCCGCCGGATCCCGAAGAGCTCCTTGAGCAGCGCGTCGTTCGCGGGGTAGGCGCGGTTGAGGAAGGCGATCCGCAGCTCGCGCCGGGTCGCCGCGTCCTTGCCGAACGTCGAGAAGGGGACGACGTCGGGATAGTCGGTCGTCAAGGTGACGAGCCCGTCGTCGCCCGCCGGGTGGGCATCCACCCAGTCCTGCGGGAGCCCGTCGAGCCTGGCGGGGGTGACCTTCACGGTCCGCACGTCGTCGCGGATGTTCTTGCTGAACTCCTGGCCGACGACGATGGCCCGCTCCGACAGCTCCTTGACCCGGGCCCGCGTCGCGTCGTCCTGGTCGACACCGGCCCGGCGGAAGTCCAGGAGCGTCTTGTCGAGCAGCCGCGCGGCGACGGCGTCCAGGCCGTTCGGGTCGACGGCTGCGAAGATCTCGTAGAGGTCCTTGTCGAGGGTGAGGTCGGTGTCGAGCTTCTGGACCTCCTGCATCGCTCCCTCAGCTCGGGTGCGGACCGCTTCCACGGGGTGGATCTCGCTGAACAGCGAGGCGGCAGAGGCGACGTTGCTGATGGCGACGGTGACGTCGTTCCAGCGGCGCAGAACCTCCATAACCTGCGTGGGCCGGTCCGCCTTGAGCTGGTCGACCAGCCGGCGCGCCTCGTCAAGGTTGCTCCGGCAGCGCTCGTCGAGCCAGGCCTCGGCCTGGTCGTTGGCGGGCAGGGACAGCGTCGACAGGTGCGAGTTGCTCACCCGCAGGACTCTATCCGGCGGACCCCCGAGAGGCGACGGGCGAGATCACCCGGCGGTCGGCAGACCCGCATCTCGGACACGTGTGGGGCCGCCCAGGCGACAGGCCGTCGAGGTCAGGCGCGAATGCGCGGGCGCGGTTGGCACCTCGGGCAGGAGAAGGACGAACGGTTCATGAAGGGCTCGCGCCGGATCGCCGCCCCGCACCGCCGGCACGGGCGCCCCTCCTGGCCGTAGGCGTTGAGCGACCGGTCGAAGTAGCCCGACGCCCCGTTGACGTTGACGTACAGCGCGTCGAAGCTCGTGCCACCCTCGCTGAGCGCCTCGAGCATGACCTGCCGGGCGTGCCGCAGCAGCCGCGACAGGGCCGGTCTGGTCAGGCTCGACGCCAGCCGCTCGCCGTGGATGCCCGCCCGCCACAGCGCCTCGTCGGCATAGATGTTGCCGACCCCCGAGACGAGAGACTGGTCGAGCAGCGCCCGCTTGACCGCGGTGTTGCGGCTCTTCATCCGGGTCACGACGGCGGCCTCGTCCCAGGCCCCCTCGAGCGGGTCGGGGGCGATGTGCCCGACGGGGTCCGGTATGCCGTCCCGACGCAGCTCCGCGAGGGCGATCCCCCCGAAGGTGCGCTGGTCGACGAACCGCAGCTCGAGGCCGTCGTCAGCGAAGCCGAAGCGGGCGTGCACGTGGCGCTCGGCCGGCGCGTCGGGCTCCTCCACGAGGAGCTGGCCACTCATCCCCAAGTGGATGAGGAGCGCGTGGTGGTGGCCGTCGGGTGCCTCGAGGACCAGCCAGAGGTACTTGCCGCGCCGTCGCGCGGCATTCACGAGGTTGTCGGTGATCCGGGCCGAGAGGTCTGCTGGGCCGGGGACGTGGCGCCGGACGACCCGCGCGCCGCGGAAGTCTGCGCGGGTGATCCGCCGGCCCACGACATGGGTGTCCAGGCCTCGGCGGACCACCTCGACCTCGGGCAGCTCCGGCATCTCAGGTGGGGTGCGCGCCGAGCCCGACGGCGGCGGACCCGTCTGCCGTCACGTGGTCAGCGCGCCGGCTGTTCAGCTCGGACCAGGCCTGGGCGGCAGCGCGTTGCTCGGCTTCCTTCTTGCTCCGTCCGGCGCCCTGCCCGAGCACCTCGGCGCCGACGTGGGCACGGGCGATGAAGGTCTTCTCGTGATCCGGTCCGGACTCCTCGACGCGGTACTCGGGCGAGCCGAGCGAGGTTTCCGCGGCGATCTCCTGGAGGCTGGTCTTCCAGTCGAGGCCCGCCCCGAGGGTGGCCGACGAGGCCATGATCGGGTCGAAGAGCTGGTGGATCAGCTCCGCGGCGGCCTGGAGGCCGAGGGACACGAAGAGGGTCCCGATCAGCGCCTCCATGGTGTCGGCGAGGATCGAGGACTTGTCGCGTCCACCGGTCGCCTCCTCCCCCCGCCCGAGGAAGACGTAGTCACCGAGGCCGATGGTGCGGGCCACGTCGGCCAGCGCACGCATGTTGACCACCGCGGCTCGCAGCTTGGCCAGCTGCCCCTCGGGAAGGTCGGGGTGGCCCCGGTAGAGGGTGTCCGTGACGATGAGACCGAGCACCGAGTCGCCGAGGAACTCCAGCCGCTCGTTGTTGGGCACGCCGCCGTTCTCGTAGGCGAACGAGCGGTGGGTCAGCGCACGCACCAGCAGCGGCTCGTCGACCCGCTCACCGACCACCTCCAGGAGGTAGTCGACCAGCGCGTCGACGGGCCGCGGTAGCCCTGGCGTCGACGTCACAGGCGTGACTTCGTTCAGCCCTGGTGCTCGCTGCGCTCGGCGGTCGCGTAGTGACGGCCCTTGTAGGTGCCGCACGACGGGCACGCGATGTGCGGCTGCATGTTCGAACCGCACTGCGGGCACGCGGTCAGCGTTGCAGCGGTCGCCTTCCAGTTCGCGCGGCGCGAACGGGTGTTGGATCGCGACGTCTTCCGCTTCGGGACGGCCACGTCAGTTCCTCTTCTCGTCGGGTTCTTCGGGTGCGGGTGGGCCGGATGAGTCGCTGCTCAGCAGTTCATTGAGCGAGGCCCATCTCGGGTCGAGCACTTCGTGGTGATGGTCCGGGTGGTCGGCCAGGAGCGCTCCGCACTCCGAGCACAGGCCCGGGCAGTCCGCACGGCATACCGGCTGGAACGGCAGTGACGGCACCACGGTGTCGCGCAGCACGGTCTCGAGGTCGATCAGGTCGCCCACGAGCTGGTATACGTCGTCCTCGTCCGAGTCGACACCCACCTCGTGGTGGTGCGCCGCCCGATCAGGGTAGGCGAACAGCTCCTGGAAGGTGACCGCCACCCGGGTGGTGGCAGGCTCCAGGCACCGCACGCAGGCTCCGGTCGCCCAGGACTGCGCCGAACCACTCACGAGGACACCCTCGACGACCGACTCCAGGCGCAGCTCCAGCGCGATGGGCGAACCCAACGGGATGGCGATGACGTCGGTGCCGAGGTCTTCGGGTGCCTCCACCACACGGGAGATCTCGTGCATCGACCCCGGCTGCCGACGCAGCTCCCGGGTGTCGAACACCAGGGGGTGGCGAGGGTCGAGGCGAGTCATGACATCCACGTGTGGTCGAGGGTTCGGCCCACGCCCGGGACGGACGTAGACCGACGGGCAAGGTTACCCGAGCAGGCACTCCTGCCCCAAATCACGGTATGCCGGGTGGCCGGGTGCCTGGCCCCCCTCTCCTCCCTGCGTCCGAACCAGCGGTGGTCCGGACCACCGCTGGTTCGGACACAAGCCCGGGCTCAGCCGAACTTGGCCTTGAGGGCCGCGTGGACGCTGTCGGGGATCAGCCCACTGACGTCGCCGCCGTACTTGACGACCTCCTTGACCAACGAGCTCGAGACGTGCTCGAAGCGCGGGTCTCCCGGCAGGAACACCGTCTCGACTCCGGTGAGGTGCTTGTTCATCAGCGCCATCGGCAGCTCGTAGGCGAAGTCCGTGCCGCCGCGCAGCCCCTTGACGATGGCCCGGGCGTCGAGCTCGGTGCAGACGTCGACGAGGAGACGGTCGGCGTATGCCTCGATCCGGACGTGGCCGATCCCGGCCAGCGAGTCGGCCAGCAGGCCGATCCGCTCGGCGATGGAGAAGGTGCCGTGCTTGGCCGGGTTGTGGAGCACGGCGACGACCACCTCGTCGAAGAGACCCGCTGCCCGCCGCACCACGTCGACGTGCCCGTTCGTCACCGGGTCGTACGACCCCGGGCACACGGCCCGGCGCGGGGGGGTGCTCGTCACGCGCTCAACGTATCAACCGGCCTCGTCCGGGCCGCGGAAGTCCGCGAACCACATCCTCGTCTCCCCGTAGCGACGCTCCCCCGCGGTCACCAGAGAAGGTGGCCACGGTGGTTGCGGGCTGCGCGCGGAACGCTCGACGACCACGAGGGCCTCCCCAGCGAGCCATCGACGGCTCACCAGCAGACCGAGGACCCCGGCGAGGTCCTCCTCCTCCAGGTCGTAGGGCGGGTCGAGGAGGACGAGGTCCACCCCGTCCTGCGCGTCCGGTCCCGCGGCGAGGACCAGTTCGACGGTCTCCGCGCGGACCCGCACGTTGGGCAGCCGGGTCGCGGCGGCGTTGGCCCGGGCGACCGTCGCCGCGCCGCGGTGGGACTCGACGAGCAGCACCGTGGCCGCCCCCCGGCTGGCCGCCTCGAGACCGAGCGCCCCCGACCCGGCATACAGGTCGAGCACCCGAGCGCCCGTGAGGACGTCGAGGTGCTCCAGCCGGGAGAAGAGCGCCTCGCGGACCCGGTCGGTCGTCGGGCGGGTGCCGGGGCCGGTCGGCGTCTGCAGCCGACGGCCGCCCGCTGTGCCACTGATGATCCGGGTCACCAGCTCAGCCTCGTTCCAGGTATGCCGCTTGCTCCTCGTCCAGGCGCATGGCCACCCGTGCGGCGAGCGGGGGATGTGCCGCGAGGGTCGGGTCCTCGTCGATGACTGCCGTGGCGTCCTCGCGGGCCAGGGTGATGAGCTCCTCGTCGGCGCGGTTGCCCATCCGCAGGAACCGCACCGACGACGAGCGCCCGCTCTGGCGCGCTCCGAGGACGTCGCCCTCGCGGCGCAGCTCGAGGTCTCGTCGGGCCAGCTCGAAGCCGTCTGTCGTGGCCTCCACCGCCTCGAGACGTGCGCGGGCGTCGGTGCCCGGCTCGGCGTCGGTCATGAGGAGGCACAGGCCCTGGACGCCGCCGCGGCCCACCCTGCCCCGCAGCTGGTGCAGCTGCGAGATGCCGAAGCGGTCGGCGTCCATGACGACCATGACGGATGCGTTGGCCACATCGACGCCGACCTCGATGACGGTCGTCGAGATCAGCACGTCGATGTCGCCGGCGGCGAACGCCCGCATGGTGGCGTCCTTGGTGTCGGCGTCGAGCCGCCCATGGAGGACATCGAGGCGCACACCTGCCATCGCGGGGTTCTGCGAGAGCTCCTCGAGCATGGCGTAGACGCCGGTGAGCTCCGTGACCGGCGCGCCCTCGTCCGGCTCGTCCAGCCACTCGATGTCGTGATCGTCGCCGGCGGAGGAGTCCACCACGCTGGAGAGGGAGCCCGCTTGAGGCTCACCGATCTTCGGGCAGACGACGTAGGCCTGGTGGCCCCTGCCCACCTCCTCGGCGACTCGCTGCCAGGTGCGTTGGACCCAGGAGGGCCGGCCGGCGTCGACGATGTGGGTCTCGATCGGCGACCGCCCCTGGGGCAGCTCACGGAGGGTCGACGTCTCCATGTCACCGAAGACGGTCATCGCGACTGTCCGCGGGATCGGTGTCGCCGTCATCACGAGCAGGTGCGGTGGCGTGCGTCCCTTCTCCCGCAGGGCATCCCGCTGCTCGACGCCGAACCGGTGCTGCTCGTCGACGACGACGAGGGCCAGGTCGCGGAAGGCCACGTGCGCCTGGATGAGGGCATGGGTGCCGAGAACGATGCCGGCGTCGCCGGTCAGCACGTCGTCGAGGGCGCGTCGTCGGGCGGCGGAGGGCTGCCCACCCGTGAGCAGCGCCACCTTGGTGCCGATCTCACTGCCCCCGAGCATGCCGCCCTGGGCAAGGTCGCCGAGCATCGCCGTGATCGACCGGTGGTGCTGCGAGGCGAGGACCTCGGTGGGAGCCAGGAGTGCCGCCTGTCCCCCGGCGTCGACGGCCGCAAGCATTGCTCGCAGGGCCACCACCGTCTTGCCCGAGCCGACCTCACCCTGCAGGAGGCGGTGCATCGGCCGGTTGCGAGCAAGCTCGGACTCGAGGAGAGCACCGATCTCACACTGTCCCTTGGTCAGCTCGAACGGGAGCCGGGCGTCGAAGGCCGAAAGCAGCCCACCCGGCCGAGGCACCCGCGCAGTTGCCTCGGTCGACTCCACCGCCTTGCGCCGCTGGGCGAGGATCGCCTGCAGCACGAACGCCTCGTCGTAGCGCAGCCGGCCCAGGCCGATGCCGGGGTCGTCGTCCAGGTGGGGCCGGTGGATCAGCTCGAGCGCGGCGCGCCGCGCGAGCAGGCCTCGCTTGACCCGCAAGGAGTCGGGCAGCGGCTCGCGGATCTCGGTGACCGATTCGAGGGCCAGCTTGACCATCTTTCTGATGTGGAAGGAGAGGACCTTGCCCGTGGATGAGTAGATCGGGACCAGGTGGTCGAGGTACTCGTCGACCCGGTCGGAGCCGTCGCTGAGCAGCTCGTACTCCGGATGGGTGAGCTGCCACCGGCCCCGGTAGCGCCCCACGGTGCCGATGAACATGCCGACGCGGCCGGGGACCAGCTTGTCGACGTGTCCCCAGGCCTTGAAGAAGGTCAGATCGAGCTCGTGCGTGCCGTCGGTGATGATGGCGTTGAGCATGGTCTGGCGCGGCCGGTTGCGCATGGGCTGCGTCCTGGCCTGGTGCACCCGAGCGACGACGACGACGGGGTCACCCTCGGACAGTCCCGACAGGTCGGTCAGCTCGTTGGGCTTGAGGTACTTGCGCGGGACGAACTCCAGCAGGTCACCGACCGTGTGGATGCCCTTGTTCTTCGTCAGCAAGGCCGCCGCCCTCGCCCCGGCGACCTTGGCGACGGGCGCGTCCTCGGTGAGGAGCACGGCTACTCCACCCCCAGCATGAGGGGGTAGACGGCCTGGCCGCCGTAGAGCTGGGTCACCTCGAGGTCGCGGCGCCGGATCCTGGCGCTCGCGGCGACGTTCTCGCCGAGCTTCGGCGGAGCGTCCTCACCACTGACGACCGTGAGCAGCTCGCCGCCGCTGGAGAGCAGCCGCTCGACGACCTCACCGCCGACCTGGCGCAGGTCGCGGCCGATGACGGCAACGTCGCCGTCGACGATGCCGAGGACGTCGCCGGCGTGGCACCAGCCCGCCGAGGTGAGGGCCTCCTTCGTCGCGATGGTCACGGCGCCGTTTCGGGTCGCCGCGGCGGCACTGCTCATGGCGAGGGTGTTCTCGCCGAGGTCCCGGTCGGCGTCGTAGACCGCGAGGGCGGCGATGCCCTGGACCGCGGTGCGGGCTGGGACGACCCGGATGTCGAGGCCCTCGTCGGTGCCGACCTTCGCCGCGGCGTTGGCGGCGAGGAGGGTGTCGCCGTCGTTGGGCAGCAGCAGCACCGAGGGGGCTGCGGTGGCTCGCGCTGCCTCCAGCAGCTGGCCGGCGGAGGCGCGCCTCCTCGGACCGCTCGGAACGACCGAGGCACCTGCGCCGCGGAACACCGCCGCAAGGCCCTCACCGGCGGCGCAGGCGACCACGGCCAGCGCCGTGGGGTCGGGCCGGCTCTGTCTCTGGTCGTGGAAGTGGGTGACCCTGATCCGGTGCGGCCGGCCGGCGGTGATGCCCGCCTCGATCGCGGCGCCGACGTCGTCGACGTGGACGTGCACGTTCCAGAGGTCGCCGGAGCCGACGACGAGGAGGGAGTCGCCGAGGCCGTCGAGGTGCTGGCGCAGGGTCGCGACGGCGTCGGCGGTCGTGTCCCCGAGCAGGTACATCACCTCGTATGCCGGCCCGTCCGGATCGAGGTCCTGCCCCTGCCTGCTCGGCGCGGGCACTCGCTGGGTCCAGCCGGGACGCCGCTTCAGGGGGTCGTCACCGGAGAGCGCGTCGCTCGCGAGGTCGCCGGAGACGACGCGTTCCAGCGCTTCGAGGAGCAGGAGGTAGCCCGCGCCGCCGGCGTCCACGACTCCGGCGCGTTCGAGCGCCGGCAGCTGGTTCGGCGTGGCGGCCAAGGCGTCCCGGGCCGCCTCGAGCGTGGCCCGCGTCACGGCATACAGGCCCGGACCTGCTGCAGCGGCCGCGGTCGCCGCCGCCCTCGAGACGGACAGGATGGTGCCCTCGACCGGGCGGGTGACGCTTGCCCAGGCGAGGGTGTCGGCGCGGCCGACGGCCGCCGCGAGCCCGGCGCCGTCGAGAGCCTCCGCCCCCGTGGCTGCGACCTCGTCGGCGAACCCGCGGAAGATCTGGCTGAGGATCACGCCGGAGTTGCCGCGCGCGGCGAGCAGGAGCTCGCGCGCGAAGACCTCTGACTCATCGGCGAGCTCGGGCGAGGAGGGGCCGGCCGTGCTCGCCCGCCGCTCGTAGGCCGTCCGGGCCGCATCGAGTGCGGCGTCGAAGGTGAGGTAGAGATTGGTCCCCGTGTCGCCGTCCGGCACGGGGAAGACGTTGAGGGCGTCGATCTCGGCCCGGCGGCTGGCGAACGCCGCCCGGGCGACGACGGCCCAGCGGCGAGCTGCGACGGCGTCGAGCCGGGTCAGCACGGCAGGGTCGCTCGCCTGGTCTCTCGCCACGGGTCACCTCCACGTATGCCGTGCCTGCAGGGTCGGTGCGTGGGTGCAGGGTACCGGTGACCAGGGACGGGCTCCGGGCGGAAGGTGGATCCAGACGTGGCGTGCCGTCCGTCCCGGGGCCACGGTCTGCTCGTTTTGGCCGGGCCCCGGGGTGTCGGCTACTCTTGACCGGTTCCCCGGACGGCTCTGCTGCCCATCGTGCCCATCGTGCCCGGAGAGCGACGAGATCGTTTCCCATTCACTGCTTTCGAGTTTCAGGAGATCCACCGTGGCTGCCAACTGCGATGTCTGCGGCAAGGGACCGAGCTTCGGTCACACCATCTCGCACTCGCACCGCCGCACGAAGCGCCGCTGGAACCCCAACATCCAGCGCGTCCGGACGATGGTCGGTGGCGTCACCCCGAAGCGCCTCAACGTCTGCACCTCCTGCCTCAAGGCAGGCAAGGTCGCGCGCTGAGCAGCTGACCGTTCCGGATGAGGCCGGCACCCGAGAGGGTGACCGGCCTCCTGCCTGCTCGCAGGCCTGGTCCGAAAGCGGGCGCGGTCGCTCGCGTCGCGACCCGGCATACCCGACTGTCTGCGGGTCAGCCCGCTGACCCGTCGGCTCCTGCGGCGAAGTGGTCCCAGCCCCGAGCGCGCTGCGCAAGACCGTCGACGGTCACCCCCTCCCCCTCGTGCACTGCGCCGATGACCCGCCAGCCGACGGGGAGGGCCGCACCCGGCGGGAAGCAGGCCAGGAGCGAGTGCTCCTCGCCCCCCGCCAGCACGCACTCCCGGGCTTGGACGGCGCCCATCGCCGGCTCGAGGCGCGCCAGGTCGGGCGCCAGCTCGGCGCTGTGCAGGTCGACCCGGACCGAGCTGGCCCTGGCGATGCGGGCCGCGTCGCGCAGCAGCCCGTCGGACAGGTCGAGCATGGCCGTGGCCCCCGCACCGGCGGCCGTAGGCCCCTGGGCGAGCGGGGGCCGGGGGCAGCGCTGGAGGGCCACCGCCTCTGGGTCGGTGTCAGCGCGGCCGGCCTCGAGGAGCCGCCAGCCGGCCGCCGCCAGCCCGAGCGTCCCAGCGAGCGCCACGACGTCGCCCCACCGGGCGCCCGAGCGGAGCACCGGCGCCCGTCCGTCGAGGGAGCCCAGGGCGGTGACCGACACCATGAGGGTGCCCGCCGGGGCCGAGGACAGGTCGCCGCCGATAACCGTGGTTCCCGCGGCGTGGGCCGCCGCGGCGAGGCCACGGGAGAGGTCGAGGACCCAGTCCACCGTTGTCGCGGGGTCGGCGACGAGCGTGACGAGGACTCCGGTGGGCCGCCCGCCCATGGCGGCGATGTCGGCGAGGTTCTGGGCGACGACCTTGGCGCCGACGTCGCGCCCGGTCGACCACTCGTCGCGCCAGTCCCGGTCGCGGACCATGGCGTCCGTCGTCGCGATGACCGACCCGTCGGGGGTCTCGAGGACCGCGGTGTCGTCGCCCGGACCGACGATAACGGCCGGCCCTCCGGCCAGGAGAGGGAAGATCTCGTCGAGCAGGGAGTCCTCGCTGACGTCCGCCAGCGTCCTGGCGCGGCGCTCCTGGCTCACGTCGACTCCTCTTCCGGGACCGGTGTCCCGTCGCGGCTACCTCGAGGGACGGAAAACGTCCACGCGCACGGTAGCGTCTGCGGTGGGCGCGGGTTGCGCGCATGGTTCCGCGGGGCATCGAGGCCCCGGCCAACCAGAGAGACGAGGTGTGTCGTGGTGGTTCAGGCCTACATCCTGATTCAGACCGAGGTCGGCAAGGCTGCATCGGTTGCCGAGTCCATCGCCGGGATCTCCGGTGTGGCGATGGCGGAGGATGTCACCGGCCCCTACGACGTCATCGCCCGGGTCGAGGCCAACACGGTCGACGAGCTCGGCAAGCTCGTGATCGCCAAGATCCAGGACGTCCCCGGGATCACCCGTACGCTGACCTGCACGGTCGTCCACGTCTGACCACGTCGACGGGCACACCGGTGGCCACAGCGATCGGCCCGCTGCGGCCACCCCGGCCTATCCGCCCCGTCGCGGGCGTGGGGCGACCCGTCGTGGTCGTCGTGGGCGTCGTCACGGCCGGCGCGCTCGCCCTGGGCGGCTGCTCCTCCGGCGTCGAGGTGACCGCGCCGAGCCTGGGCGGCGACTCCTCGTGCGTGGCCGCCTCGACGCACTGGCCGCCTGACGTCTCGAAGCTCCGGCCGGTGGCTACCTCCCCCGAGTCCCCGGCGGTGCGTGCCTGGGGTGACCCGGCGGTCATCGCCCGCTGCGGAGTGGCCACCCCCGGCCCGTCGACCAACGGCTGTCTCAGCGTAAACGGCGTCGACTGGCTGGCGACCCCGCTGAGCGACGGGACGAAGTTCGTCACCTACGGCAGGGCGCCGGCACTCGAGGTCCTGGTCCCCAAGGCGTACGCGCCCGAGGGCTCCCTCCTCCCGGCGTTCACCGATGCCGCTACCCGGCTCCCGACGACCGGCCGTCACTGCAGCTGACCGGGATCAGGTGTCAGGGAGTCGCCCATCTCGGGCCGCCAAGGGCGACTCTCTGACACCTCAGCCGGCGCGGACGAGGAGCCCGGCGATCAGCGCAGGCCGGTCCGGCGTTCGAGGGCGAGCGTGACCAGCTCGTCGATGAGCTCGGGATAGCTGATGCCGCTCGCCTGCCACATCAGGGGATACATCGAGCTCGGCGTGAACCCGGGCATCGTGTTGATCTCGTTGACGACGACGCGACCGTCGTCGGTGTAGAAGAAGTCGACCCGGGCCAGGCCCTCGCACCCGGCGGCCTCGAAGGCCACCACAGCCAGCCGCCGCATCTCGTCGGCGATTTCCGGCGGGACGTCGGCCGGACAGGTGAGCTGGACATCGTCTCCGGCGAGGTACTTCGCCTCGTAGTCGTAGAACTCGTGGCCGTGGAGCACCCGCGCCTCGCCGAGCTCGCTCGTGCGGGCCGGTTGGGCGCCGTGCCCCTCGAGGACGCCGCACTCGATCTCACGGCCGCGGACGGCTGCCTCGACCACCACCTTCAGGTCGTGCAGCCGAGCGGCCTCGATGGCCGCCTCGACGCCGTCTCGCCCGTCGACCTTGGTGATGCCCATGCTCGAGCCCGCACGAGCAGGTTTGACGAATACCGGCCAGCCCAGCGCGGCAACCGCGTCCAGCGCGGCTGCCCGGTCCCGCTGCCAGCTCTTGTCGGTGATGACCGTGTGCGCCACGATGGGCAGTCCGGCCCCGGCGAAGACCACCCTCATGAACGCCTTGTCCATCATCACGGCCGACGCGGTCACTCCCGAGCCGACGTACCGGACGTCCGAGAGGTCGAGGAAGCCTTGGATCGTGCCGTCTTCGCCGAACGCGCCGTGCAGCAAGGGGAAGACGACATCGACGTCACCGAGCGCCCTCGGCGGCTGCCCGGGCTCCAGCACGGTGAGGGCCCGGTCGGTGGTCGCCATCGGGACCAGCACTCCCGTGCCCGTCCCGTCGACCTCAGGCGTGTGGCCCCGGGAGAGCTGCAACGGCTCGGGGTCGTCGGCGACGAGGACCCACCGACCGTCCCGGGCGATGCCGATCGGCACGACGTCGTACTTGTCCCGGTCGATCGCCCGCAGCACGCCCGCGGCGGTGGAGCACGAGACGGCGTGCTCGGAGGATCGGCCACCGAAGACGATGGCCACCCGGGGCTTGTGGGGACTGGCGTTCACGCTCATCGTCGACGACCATATCCCAGCGCCGAGCACCGCCCGGCCGCCACTCCGGCGCACTCCGGGGGGGCCTGCCCTCTACCCTTGCCAGGGTGAGTCACCCTCTGGACGACCTCTCGCCCGCCTCTCTCGTCGTCGCGGCCGGCCGCCCCGAGCGGGTGCCCGGCGCGAGCGTGAACCCGCCGGTCGACTTCAGCTCGACGTATGCCGCACCGGGCGCCGGTGTGGGGTACGGCCGCAACGGGAACCCGGTGTGGACCGCGTTCGAGGAGGCGCTCGGCCGGCTCGAGGGCGGGGACGCGCGCGTCTTCAGCTCCGGCATGGCCGCGATCTCGGCCGTCCTGGCGCTCGTCCCCGCGGGCGGCGTCGTCGTGACGCCACGTCACGCCTACAACCTCACGAACGTCGTGCTGGAGGACTATGCCAAGGCCGGCGGCGAGGTGCGGATCGTCGACATCAGCGACACCGACGCCGTGCTCGCCGAGCTCGACGGCGCTGACCTGGTCTGGACCGAGTCCCCGACGAACCCCATGCTCGAGGTCGCCGACCTGAGGATGATCTTTGCCGCGGCTCGGGCTGCCGGCGCCCTGTCGGTCTGCGACAACACCCTGTCCACGCCGCTCCTGCAGCAGCCGCTCGCACTGGGCGCCGACATCGTCGTCCACTCGGTCACGAAGTACCTCGCCGGCCACTCCGACGTCGTCCTCGGCGCGACCGTGACCGACCCGGCCGGCCGTGGTCCGCAGCTCCTGGACGCTTTGACCCGGCACCGGACGATGCACGGCGGGATCGCGGGCCCCATGGAGGTCTGGCTCGCGCTGCGTGGTCTGCGGACCCTGCACCTGCGGGTGGAGCGGGCCTGCGCCAACGCCGCGGAGCTGGCCCGCCGCCTCGCCCACCACCCCGCCGTGGAGCGGACCCGCTACCCGGGCGGTGGCGCGATGGTGGCCATCGAGGTCCGCGGGGGCGCGGACGCAGCCGACCGGGTCGCCGCCGGCTGCCGGCTATGGCTCGACGCGACGAGTCTCGGCGGGGTCGAGTCCCTTCTCGAACGACGGCGCAAGTATGCCGCTGAGGCGCCCACGGTGCCGGAGAACCTCCTCCGGCTCTCGGTGGGCATCGAGGACGTCGACGACCTGTGGACGGACCTCGACCGCGCCCTACGCGCCTGACCACGGCCTCAGCGCTCGGCGCCCTCGGACTTCAGCGACCGGGTCATCAGCGCGCTGACCACCTCACGCGGGGTGACCTCGTCGCGGACCACGCCCACCACGGCTTCGACAATGGGCATGTCCACGCCGTGGTCGCGGGCGAGCTGGAGGATCGACTGGCAAGACTTCACGCCTTCCGCCGTCTGGCTGGTGACCTCGGCTACCTCCTCGACACTCATCCCGCGCCCGAGGTTCACCCCAAAGGTCCGGTTGCGGGACAACGGGGACATGCACGTCGCGATGAGGTCGCCGACGCCGGCCAGACCCATGAGGGTCGTGGGGTCCGCGCCGAGTGCCGCGCCGAGTCGAGCCGTCTCGGCCAGCCCGCGGGTGATGAGCGAGGCCTTCGAGTTGTCGCCCATCCCCATGCCCTCCGTCATGCCCACGGCGAGGGCCACGACGTTCTTGACCGCACCGCCGAGCTCGGTGCCGATGACGTCGTCGTTGGTGTACGGCCGGAAGTATGCCGTCACGCACGCCCGCGCCACCCGCTCCGACGTCGACCCCTCGGCACACGCGACGACACTGGCCGCCGGGTGCTTCTCGGCGATCTCGCGCGCCAGGTTGGGCCCGGAGACGACGACGATCCGCTCGGGCTCGATGCGGCCCACCTCCGCGATCACCTCGCTCATCCGCTTCGTCGTGCCGAGCTCGATCCCCTTCATCAGCGACACCACCGCGGCGTTCCCCGGCACCAGCGAGGCCCAGTCCCCCAGGTTGGCGCGCAGCGTCTGGGAGGGCACTGCCAGCACGACGATGTCGGCGTTGTCGAGGGCCTGTGCCGCGTCGGTGGTCGCGCGGATCCGCTCCGGCAGGGAGATGCCCGGCAGGTAGTCCTCGTTCGAGCCGCGGTTGATCTGGTCCACCACCCCTTGGCGGCGGCCCCACATGGTCACGTCGGTCCCGGCGTCGGCCATCGTGGCAGCAAAGGCGGTGCCCCAGCTGCCGGTGCCGAGAACAGTCGCCCTGGTCATGAGGGCTTCCTGCCCGGGTTGCCGAGCTGCGGCTCTCCGTGGTCTCGGGCGTTGTACCGCTCGAGGGGGGCGCGTTCCCCCCGGAGCTCCTCCACGAGCGAGGTGATCGCAGCCATGACCCGGTCCGTGGCCTCGGACAGCGTCTGCGCGTCCAGCTCGCGGTCGTAGAGGTCGCCGAGGTCGACCGGGGGGCCGACCCGCACGTGCATCGTCCGGCGCGGCAGGAGCCGCACCGACCTCCCGTACCGGGGGATGACGTCCTGGGCACCCCACTGCGCCATCGGGATGATCGGCTTGCGTGTCTCCAGCGCCACCCGAGACGCTCCCGTCTTGCCGGTCATCGGCCACATGTCGGGGTCACGGGTCAGCGTCCCCTCCGGGAAGACGACGACGCACTTCCCGTGCCGGACGCCCTCGACGGCGGCGCGGTAGGCGTCGACGGCTCGCCCGGTCAGCCGGTAGACCGGGACCTGCCCGGATGACGTGAGCAACCTGCCGAAGACGGGGATGCGGAAGACGGACTCCTTGCCGAGGAAGAAGGGGACACAGCCGCTGTCGAAGAGGTAGTGGGCGACCGGGAAGGGGTCGAAGTAGGAGATGTGGTTGGGCGTCACGACGAACCCCCCTTCGGAGGGCAGGTGCTCCCAGCCACTCCAGTCCCGCTTCGTGGCGACGGTCATGAGCGGCTTCACGAGCAGGGCGGCCACCGTGTATGCCGGGTTGAGCCGGCCTCGCGGTCGAGCAGATCTCACTGGCGCCCCCATTCGTCGTCGCGCGTCGGGTCATCCTTGCCGCTGCCCGTGCCCCTGTCGAGCAGGGCAGGCCGGTACTGGGAAACTGGTGGCAATGGACACCATGCCGGCCTCGACCTCCTGGCACCTCCTCATCCCCGTCAAGGGGGGCCCGCGGGCCAAGAGCAGGCTGAAAGCGCCGGATGGGGTGGACCACGGCTCGCTGGCGACGGCACTCGCCCTGGACACCGTCAGCGCAGCCGCTGCCGAGGTCACCGCAGAACGGCTCGTCGTCGTGACCTCCGACCCGGGGATCGCGGGCCGGGTGACCGCCCTGGGCATCCACGTCGTGCCCGACCCCGGTTCGGGGCTCAACCCGGCGATCCTCGCCGGTTTGGGCGACCTGCGACGCCGACGCCCCGATGGACCGACGGGTGTCCTCCTGGGTGACGTGCCGGCGGTCCGTCCAGCGGACCTCGGCGCGGCCCTCGACGCAGCGTCGCAGCACCAGCGCTCGTTCGTCCCCGATACGGAAGGCTCCGGGACCGTCCTGCTCACCGGGAGCACGCCTTCGGTGCTGCAGCCCCACTTCGGCGCCGGTTCGGCGGCGGCCCACGAGCGGGCTGGATATGCCCGACTGGATCTCGACCTCCCGCACCTTCGGACCGATGTCGATGACGAGGAATCGCTTCGCGCGGTGCTCTGCCTCGGGGTGGGAGTCCACACCGCCCGGCTCCTCGCCAACCTCATGGCCACGGACTCGCGGCAGGTGCACGACCGGGGGGCGTGAGCCTCAGCGCAGAACGGGTGCGCAGCGACCGGTAGGTCCGCGGCCGCGCCGGACCCGGAATGAGCGCAGGCGAGGCGGGCGTGACACGGTGCCGGCGTGCGGGTCGGGACGGGATGCGCTCGAGCTAAAGTGGCTGCATGCAGGCGAGTGTTCACACCTTCGACGAGGAGACCGGCGCGGGCAGCGTGGTGCTCGACGACGGACAGAAGCAGCCCTTTCCCGCAGAGGCCTTCGCCAGAAGCGGGCTGCGCAACCTGCGCGTCGGACAGCGGGTGAGCATCGATGCCGGCGAGGGGGCGATCACGAGGCTGTGGGTGGTCGGCATCGGGGACGGCGAGCCGATCCACTGACCGTCCGTCTCCGCGCGAGGCACGCCGAGGGCCGGCCACCCTGAGGAGACCGGCCCTCCAGAGTGCTGACGCTCCGGATCAGCTGCGGGCCGCGGTCTTCTTGGCGGTGGCCCTCTTGGCGGGCGCTGCCTTGGCGGGCGCTGCCTTGGTGGCGGCGCTCTTGGCGGCGGTGGCTCTCTTGGCCGGTGCCGCCTTCGTGGCAGCCGTCTTGACGGGCGCCGCGGACTTGGTGGCCGACTTGGTGGTGGACCTGGGGGTCGACGTGGCAGCGGTCCTTCCCGGTGTCGCCTTCTTGGCCGAAGCAGCCTTCGTCGTGGCCGTCTTGGTGGCGGCCTTGGCGGGTGCCGTCTTCGTGGCCGACGTCGCCTTGGTCGCGGCGGTTCTGCCGGGAGCGGACTTGGTCGCGGAGCTCGTGGCGGCAGCCGCGGTCTTGGCGGGAGCTGCCTTCGTGGCGGCCGTCCTGCCGACCGACCCCGCCGCAGCGCGAGCGCCGGCAGCGGCAGCCTTCGGCAGCTTGCGGGGGTCGGCGACGAAGGTCTTGAAGGCCGTACCGGGGCGGAACCGGGGGACGGTCGTCTTCTTGATCTTCACGGTCTGGCCGGTGCGCGGGTTGCGTCCGGTGCGAGCGTCGCGGGCGACCTTCTGGAAGGTGCCGAATCCGGTGATCCCGACCTTGCCGCCCTTGGCGACCTCGCGGATGATGACGTCGAGGACGGCCTCGAGCGCGTCGCTGGCGGCCTTCTTGCTGCCGAGCTTCGACTCGAGAGCACTGGTGAGCTCTGCCTTGTTCACGTCTTTCCCTCCAGAGGGATGTGCCGTCGAGCAGTCCGCTCGACGTCGTGTGGTTCCGGAACCGTTTCCGGCTTGGTGCAGACGTTAGGGCGCATCGGCTGCCGAGTCCACCACCCCGAGGCCCCATTGCGTTGTCCCCCAACACCTTTGGGTCGATTTCCTTGCCCGCATCACCGGCATCCCCGCGCGGGCCGGACGCCTGCCGCGCCGCTGTTGTGCGGTCCGGGGGCGCGCCACATGGCGCACGGTTGCTCGAAACCGGTTGGGAGACAGTGATTTTCGTGACCTGCCCGCTGGCTGACCAGGTGAGCGGATCGACGGGCAGAGCGGCGTCCATGGCACTCGCCGGCTGCCCTCAATGCGCGCGCCTGGTGCTGCCAATGAAAACTCGACCGACACGCCGTCACGGCGTGTCAACCACGCTCCGGCGGGGTCGGTCAGACCGTGACCGGCTTGTAGGACGGGCGGTGCTGCTCGTGCGCGGTGACGTCCACCTCGTGACGCAGGGTCAGGCCGATGTCGTCGAGGCCCTCGAGGAGGCGCCAGCGGGTGTAGTCGTCGACCTCGAAGGGGGCGATGATCTCGCCCGCGGTGACCGTCCTCGACACCAGGTCCACCGTGACCTCGGCGCCTGGCTCGCTCTCGAGGTACTTCCAGATCAGCTCGACGTCGTCCTGGGCGACCTGGGCGGTGAGCAGGCCCTGCTTGCCGCTGTTTCCGCGGAAGATGTCGGCGAAGCGCGAGGAGACGACCGCGCGGAACCCGTAGTTCAGCAACGCCCACACCGCGTGCTCGCGGCTGGACCCGGTCCCGAAGTCCGGGCCGGCCACCAGAACCGACCCTGCGGCATACCGGGGGTTGTTGAGGACAAAGGACTCGTCCATGCGCCAGGCGGCGAAGAGACCGTCCTCGAACCCGTCGCGGGTGACCCGCTTGAGGTACTCCGCCGGGATGATCTGGTCGGTGTCGACGTTGCTGCGCCGCAGCGGGACGCCGGTGCCGGTGTGGGTCGTGAACGCGTCCATGGGTTCAGGCCTTTGTCAGGTCGGCGGGCGAGGAGAGGGTCCCACGGATCGCGGTCGCGGCCGCGACAAGGGGGCTGACCAGGTGGGTGCGGCCGCCCTTGCCCTGGCGTCCCTCGAAGTTGCGGTTGGACGTCGACGCACTGCGCTCCCCCGGGGCGAGCTGGTCGGGGTTCATGCCGAGGCACATCGAACAGCCGGCGAGGCGCCACTCGGCCCCGGCGTTGGTGAAGACGGCATCGAGGCCTTCCGCCTGTGCCTGCAGACGGACCTTGGCCGAGCCCGGCACGACGAGCATGCGCACCCCCTCGGCGACCTGGTGACCACGGAGGATGTCCGCGGCGGCGCGCAGGTCCTCGATCCGCCCGTTGGTGCACGAACCGACGAAAACGGTGTCGATCTTGACCTTCCGCAAGGGGGTTCCCGGCTCAAGGCCCATGTAGGTCAGCGCGCGCTGCGCGGCAGCGCGGTCGTCCTCGTCGGCGAAGGCCTCGGGGTCCGGGACGCTCTCGGACAGGGGCAGCCCCTGACCAGGGTTGGTGCCCCACGTGACGAAGGGAGCGAGGGTGGCCGCGTCGAAGCTGACCTCGCGGTCGAATACGGCGTCGTCGTCCGAGCGCAGCTGCCTCCAGTCCTCGACGGCGGCGTCCCAGTCGGCTCCGGTCGGCGCGTGCGGACGCCCCTGCACGTAGTCGAAGGTCGTCTGGTCCGGGGCGATCATGCCGGCCCGGGCGCCGGCCTCGATCGACATGTTGCAGACCGTCATCCGGGCCTCCATCGACAGCGCCTCGATCGAGCTGCCCCGGTACTCGATGACGTACCCCTGCCCCCCGGCGGTGCCGATCTCGGTGATGACCGCGAGGACGATGTCCTTGGCCGTGACGCCGTCGGCCAGGACTCCGTCGACGTTGACGGCCAGGGTCTTGAACGGCTTGAGCGGCAGAGTCTGGGTCGCGAGCACGTGCTCGACCTCGGAGGTGCCGATACCGAGGGCCAGCGCACCGAAGGCGCCGTGGGTGGAGGTGTGGCTGTCACCGCAGACGATCGTCATGCCGGGCTGGGAGAGCCCGAGCTGCGGTCCGACGACGTGGACGATGCCCTGGTCGGCGTCACCCATGGGATAGAGCCGGACGCCGAACTCCGCGCAGTTGCGGCGAAGGGTCTCGACCTGGGTGCGGCTGACGAGGTCGGTGATCGGGCCCGGCGTGGTGGGAACGTTGTGGTCCTCGGTGGCGAGCGTCAGCTCTGGGCGACGGACCGTGCGCCCGGCCAGCCGCAAGCCGTCGAACGCCTGGGGGCTGGTCACCTCGTGGAGGAGGTGGAGATCGATGTAGAGCAGGTCCGGTTCGCCCTCGGCCCGGCGCACCACGTGCGCCTCCCAGACCTTCTCCGCAAGCGTGCCTGACATGGTCCATCCCTCCCGCGACGAGAACCGTCTCTCGTCAGGGTGCAACACTTGGCACGGGAATGACCTTGCGTCTCAGGTCATGAGACGGCAGTATCAGCACATGGACAACTCCAGTGGGGTCGGCGTTCTCGACAAGGCGGCCACCGTGCTGGGCGCCCTGGAGGCGGGTCCCGCTACGCTCGCCCAGCTTGTCGGGGCGACCGGACTGGCTCGCCCGACCGCTCACCGCCTCGCGGTTGCCCTGGAGCACCACCGCCTGGTGACGCGCGACATGCAGGGCCGTTTCGTCCTCGGCCCGCGACTCGGTGAGCTGGCCTCGGCTGCCGGCGAGGACCGCCTTCTGGCTGCAGCCGGTCCGGTGCTCGGTGCGCTGCGGGACCACACGAGCGAGAGTGCTCAGCTGTTCCGCCGCCAGGGTGACCAGCGCATCTGCGTGGCCGCCGCCGAGCGGCCCATCGGCCTGCGGGACAGCATCCCGGTCGGCGCGAGCCTGTCGATGCTCGCCGGGTCGGCGGCCCAGATCCTCCTGGCCTGGGAGGAGCCGGACCGGCTCCATCGCGGGCTGCAGGGCGCCAAGTTCAACGCCACTGCCCTGTCCGCCGTGCGCCGTCGCGGCTGGGCGCAGAGCGTCGGTGAGCGCGAGGCCGGCGTCGCCTCCGTTTCGGCTCCGGTGCGCGGGCCCTCCGGTCGGGTGGTCGCCGCCGTGTCGATCTCCGGGCCGATCGAGCGGCTGTCGCGTCAGCCGGGCCGGCTCCACGCGGCGACGGTCGTCGCCGGCGCGAACAAGCTGACCGAAGTGTTGCGCCGGGATCAGAACGCCCACCAAGGGTAAGGTCGCGCCAACCGGACCAACCGGGGCCTGAGACAGCGGTCGTCACGACACGATTCGATAACTGGCGCAGCCACAGGGCAACCTTTCCGACATCATCGGCGTCGTTGAGGGTGACCGACACCACTCGGCCGTCGTGACGGCCTGCCGCACCATGAAGAGGACACGTGAAGACATGCGCGAGTCTCGCCGCTGGGCTGGCCATCGCCGCCCTCTCGCTGAGCGGTTGCGGGCCGAGTGCCACGGGCGACGCCGCACCGAGCACCTCGAGCGGCCCGTCGACCACAGCCCCCACCACGCCGTTGACCGCCTCGGCGCCGGCCACCTCCTCGGAGACAACCACGCCGCCGGCCACCTCGGCGCCGGCCACCACACCGGCGAGCACCACGCCGTCTCTGACGACCGCCACACCGTCGACAACCCCGACGGCGACCGCCGCACCAGCCACGCCGTCCCCCACAACGACCAAGACGCCGGTCACGCTCATGGCGGCCGGCGCGAGCGGCGACCGGGTGCGCGAGCTCCAGTCCCGCCTCAAGCAGCTCCAGTGGTATGACGGCGACGTGACCGGCACGTACGGCGAGACGACCACCGCCTCCGTGCGGGGATTCCAGGACAAGCGGGGCCTGCCGGAGACCGGGCAGGTCGACCAGCTGACCTGGGACCGTCTGGGGGCCCAGACCCGCAAGCCCACCGACGACGAGATCCACAACCGCCTCACCCCGGGCCCCGCCCTGCTCAAGCTGGGCGGGGCCGGTGACGTGGTCAAGGAGCTGCAGGCCCGGTTGAAGCAGATCGGGTGGTGGAGCGGCGCCATCACCGACACGTACGGCCCCCAGACGGTTGCGGCAGTAACGTCCTTCCAGGACCGGCGCGGCCTCCCCGTCACCGGTGAGGTGGACCAGCGGACCATCGACCGGCTTCGCGCGATGACGCGGACGCCCACCAGCGATGAGATCAACAACGTCCAGCCCCAGCCGCCGACGACCACGACAGCGGGTCTCGACTCACGGTGCCTCACCGGGCACGTGATCTGCATCAGCAAGGCGACCCGCTCGCTGACCTGGGTGGTCGACGGTCAGCCGCAGCGCCGGATGGACGTCCGGTTCGGGTCGGAGAACAACCCGACGCGGGAAGGTGACTTCCCCGTCTACCGCATGAACCGGGACTGGACCTCGACCCTCTACGGGTCGAAGATGCCCTACTCGATGTTCTTCAGCGGGGGCGAGGCGGTGCACTACTCCTCGGACTTCGCCGAGCGCGGCTACGCCGGCGCCTCGCACGGCTGCGTCAACGTGCGAGACCTGGGCGGCATCGCCTGGCTGTTCGACCAGGTCAAGATGGGTGACCGGGTGGTCGTCTACTAGGACGACCTGGCCGCGTCCACGGGAGCGACGGCTTCGAACGTCGGTCACCCGGCGCCGAGACCGTCGCGCGCACCGACCAGCCGCGCGCGGGCCTTGTTCGCCGCGGCCGGCACGAGCGACGTCGCCGCGCCGAGCCCCGTCGGCGGACACGCGACGTAGACGCTCTCGTGGGCCCCGGCCGGCACGGCATACGTCTCGTGCCAGATGCCGACGGCGCCCGCGGCCTTGCGGGCCCTGGCGTTGAACGCGGTCCAGGCCGGCCGGTGCGCGTTCGCCGACGACCCGGCATACCGGTAGATGT
>JAABUP010001771.1_pt1 | contig 44255 bp, 56 predicted proteins | sample 5559201 | NCBI WGS metagenome assembly JAABUP01 (sample SAMN10711887, study PRJNA513373) | rock metagenome | isolation source: Antarctica rocks | place: Antarctica
TCCCCCTCCCCCCCCTCCCACCCCCCTTGTCTCCCCCCACAGCAATTGGCTCATCACATTTTAGCTTTGTTTTAACGCCACGTGACAGTCAAAGCATCCTTCACATTAATGATCCTTGTTGCAGGACAAGTCACTCAGGCTTGAACAGATGCTGGCCGAGAGGGATGCTAAAATTGAGCAGATGGCAGCACAGCTGAATGCGTCCAATGGCCTGTCTGCGCAGCCAAGCATGCCTAAGCAGGACTCCACCGGCAAGGAATCTGGCGGGAGTGAAGAAGATGGGCGTCCGCAGCCCAGTCCCGCCTTTGATGGCATGTCAGATCTGAAGCTGGAGTTTCAGGGGCAGATTATGAAGCTGCAGCAGTATATTGAAGCTAACAATTTGCGACATGTGGACCCCTTAGGTATGAATTCTTGTATCACAATTTGTGATGCAAGCCTCTCCAAATGCGTGTCATTTAGTTGCAACACATGCAAAATGTAGTGTGTTCCTAGGTGTAGCTTGACGACGATCACATTTCCTATGCTTTGTGCAGCCTAAGTTCATCCTGGAATATGTCACAGATGCAGTAATGGATGCCTTGCACATCTTGCTGATGCCCTGCCGTTCTTCTTCGTTTCAGGTGGGGGTGTGCCAAAGGACATCCTGGCCCATGTGACAGACATGGTGGATGAGGGGTGCCGGGTGTGCAGACGGGTGCAGGCTGAAGGCATCCAGGTGCTCAGCCTCATCACTCGGGATCCTCACTCCCTCACTGAGCTGGCTTCAGCTCAGGAAAGGGACAAGTGGGCAGGAGCCGTCAAGGTGAGAAACATGCCCTCATGCATGCACACATGCACACATTCAGTCAGCTGTTCAGCCAGAGTCAGCCAGCCAGCCAGCCTGCCTGTCTGCCCGTCCTTCCGTCTGTCTGTCTGTCTGTCTGTATGTCTGTCTGTCTGTCTGTCTCTCTGTCTGTCTGTCATTCAGTCAGTCAGTACATACTTTTGACGCACATGCAAGGTATTGCAATGCCCTGCACAACTGCACAGGCTGTTGTGGTGCATTGATCTCACGCGTAATGCGTTACACCATATCACGGTGCATTTTATATATTTTTTCGCTTAACTATGCTACATGATGGCAGGCGATAAGGCTAACGCCTCTGCAAGTGGAGCAGGTGCTAATCTGGCGGGAAGAGCACCTCAGGAACATGCTTGCCGTCTATGAGCAGCGTCAGCAGCTGAATGTGGAGGTGACTCTTTGCTAAACATCTCCCCAGTGTACAGTCTCGTTGTTACTGTCCCCAGGCTTTTCTGAGCTTGAATTTCCTTTGTGGAATACATGTTTTTGAGTTCAAATAGACATTTCAAGATTGAACAGAGCTGTCTTGTCTTGGAGAGGTTTGTGTCAATCCTGATCAAACCCTGATCAGTTTCTTGTTTTGTTGATCATCATGCCAGCTGCATTCTGCCATGAATACACTACTTGTGAGCAGTGCTGACAGGCAGATGTGTTGATGATACACTTAGCTGTCAGCGCTGCAGCCATACGGCATAAGCTTGCACTGATTTTGAGCGTGACACAGCATCCCTGACTTTGTTCAGAGGTTCAGAGGTTATCTGCAGTGTGCTGCCCCCAGCTGCTCAAGCAGTTTGCTGCTTCTGATTGCAGTCTCACTGTTCTGGAGCAATATCTGCATGATATCAAAAGGACGTCAGTTGATCAATCACTCAATCAACCCACCAACCATCGCCAATCAACCAACCACCCCATCAATCAGTAGATCCATCAATGTCCCATGCAACTCTTGTTGTCTTGGAGGTTCCAGAATGCTTGGAGGTCCACCATGTGTTTACGTGTCAGTAACACCACTCAGATCAACAACAGGCCGACTGTATTCCAGCCAAGAAGCTGATGCTCACCTTCAGCACTGCACATGTGTTGTACAACGCTTAGTATGACATACAACAAAGCTATCATCATAATTATGCAAAGGTTGAAGGCTTGTTATGCAGACATACCCCGTTTTTCCTTGCCATTGACGTCGCAAGAACAAACTTTATAAAACTGTCTCGAGCTGAGCTGGCCAAAACTACATCTGGTCGTTTGGTCCCATGAAAGGTCGAAATCATCATCAAAAAGCATCAACTGCCTGATAATCAGAGAAGTTACTTGGACGTCAGTGCAGAACTCTTGCTAGGAGGGTAGCACAATGCCGCACCAGAGCCAGACATTGTTGCAAACCTCCCTGTGGATGGGCAACAATGTCTGGCTGTGGTACAGCATTGTGCTACCCCCCTGACAAGAGGTCTGCACTGAAGAAGATTTGCAAGACAGGGTATGTCTGCATAGCAGCCTTTGCATAATTATAATGATAGCATTGTGCTGCCCTCCTGGCAAGAGTTCCCTGCCCAGCAACAGGGGGGTTACCTGCCCATCAACAGGGGGGTTCCCTGCCCATCAACAGGGGGGATCCCTGCCCATCAACAGGGGGGTTCCCTGCCCGTCAACAGGACTTCCCTGCCCACCAACAGGACCTTGTGGAGGGCTCCACATGGCAGCAGCTGCTTGTCAGAAGGACAGCCCATTCAACTGGCATTATTGATGGTCATCTCCAGCGATCGTTCAGAAGGACAGCATTCTCCAGTGTCGTCATTGATGCCTTCACACATTTCCACAATGTAGACACATGTTTTTAGTGTCCCCAGACGTCTCTGAGTTTACAATTCCAATGTAGGGATGACGTTTCCAAGTTACAACAGACATTTTGGGATTGAAAAGAGCTTTGTGTGTGGCTGCAGACCATCAATCGGATGCCTGATGCTGATGGCATCCCAGCGAAGAAGATGGAGGCGATGCAGATAGAAGGCTACTTGCCCACAGCCAAGGCAAACCTGGAGCTCACAGATGCCCTTGACAAGATCAAGGTGGGCCCACCCACTCATTTGTATCAGGGGGTTTTGAGTAACTTCCCGGGGGGTTTTGAGTAATTTCCCAGGGGCTTTTGAGTAATGTCTCAGGAAATTTTGAGTAATTCCCCAGGGGGTTTTGAGGAATTTCCCAGGGGTTTTCAGTAATTTCCCAGGGAATTTTGAGTAATTCCCCAGGGGGTTTTGAGTGACTTCCCCAGGGGGTGCATTGCATTGCATCTGCCTTTGGCTTGTTTCACACAAGGTGATATATTCCAATGTATATGGCTAAGGTAAATCTGAAGCTCACAGATGCTCTTGACAAGACCAAGGTGGGCTCACTCACTCTTGATCACATAGGCGTGAGACATGTCAGTGCTGCAAAGCAGCATGAACATGCATGTAGTCCAATGCTTGCATGTTTTGCTAGCTAGGATATGCTTGTTGCTAGTCAACAAGCCTGTGTGCCACCAGTCAACAAGCCTGCATGCTGTCTCGCATTACCCTGCTTGTTGCCTTTCACAACCCTGCTTGCTGCCTTTTTCAACCCTGCATGCTGCCAATCAACAAGCCTGCTTGCTGCTAATCAACAAGCCTGCATGCTGCCAGTCAACAAACCTGCTGCTGCCAGTCAACAAACCTGCTGCTGCCAATCAACAAGCCTGCATGCTGCCAGTCAACAAGCCTGCTGCTGCCTGTCAACAACCCCTGGTTGCTGCCTTTCACACCCCTGCATGCTGCCAATCAACCTGCCAGTCAATCACCCTTGGCTTGCTGCTCCAGGAGAATCTGCGGTGGGAGCAGCGCACAGTCTTGCAGTTCAACTGGGTCTTGGTGAACCGCATCATGTCTCCCATTCAGACGGCCCTCTTCATGGTGCACGCCTGGCCCTCCCACTGCGACTGCCTGGCCCTGGTCAATGCTGTCCATGCCCTCAAGGACAAGCTGCTGGTGAGCACCACTGCAACACCACTGTACCACCACTGCACCACCACTGCACCACCCTTCGTCCAACCTGTGTCCCCCCCTGGGGTCATTCAATTTACACCCCCCCCCCCCCTCCTCGTCAATGCTATCCATGCCCTCAAGGACAAGCTGCTGGTAAGCAATACCGTAGCAGTCTTCATTCAACTTGTGTCCCCCCCTGGGGTCATTCAACCTGCCCAATCCCACCCCATGGTCAATGCTATCCATGCCCTCAAAGACAAGCTGCTGGTAAGCACCACTACAGCAGCCTTTATTCAACATGTGCCCCCTCGGGGGTCATGCGACTTGCCCCTCCCCCCACCCCCCCCCCTGGGGTTAGTCATGTGCATCCAGGTTCTTGTGTGAGGCCAATCAGAGTATTCATGACGACGCATGTTCTGGTGGTCTACATAACAAACTGTAACATGGTGCTACCTAACTTTAATCAATTTGACTGTTGCACCATCACTGATTTGGTCCGTAACCCTGTCACTGAAGTCTGGGTGATGATCTGCAGAGCAACCCCTCAGGTGCATCGGGGCCCCCCACCTTGCTCAACAGCACCCCCCAGGCGGGTCCCACAGAGCCCATGGAGACAGAGCATGCCCCAGCGCTCCCTGCAGGGGTCCCTCCATCAGCCCCCCAGGGCTCAGTCTCTTCACAGGCAGCTGCTGTAGAAGCTTCCGCTTCTGGTCATGGTCCAAGCCAAGCGTTGGCTGCTGCGCAACTCACACAGCAGGTCTGACTTGTCTTCTTGTTGAATCAAGTCCTGCCTCTCAGCCCAAGCCCTGCCTTTCAATTGAAGCCCTGCCTTTTAGCACAAAGCCTGCCTTTCATATGCAGCACTGCCTCTCAGCCCAAGCCTTTCGATTGAAGCCCTGCCTTTTGATCCAAGCCCTGCCTCTCAGCCCAAGCCCTGCCTTTAAATTCACAGCCCTGCCTTTCGATTCAAGTCCTGCTAGGCCAGTCGCTGCCGTGCATCAATAATGTCAGGCATCAAGAAAGTCAGGGGCTTCTGGGGGTCATCGCAAATGACTTCAGAGGGCCTGTTCAGATCAGGTAAAGCCAGCACTGGGTGCTGTCTTGCTGGAATGTCTGCCTGTTCAACATATGCTTGTGAGACCACCAGCCAATGCTACGTTGAACAGGCCGACATTCCAGCAAGAGAGCATTCAGTGCTGGCTTTACCTGATCTGAACAGGCCCTCTGAAGTCATTTCGTGTGCCCTACTGTTCATTGCGAGTGAAGGAAGGCCTTCACAGAATTTTGGTGGGACTGGTGCCAGCCACTTCTACGTCTCACAAGCATATGTTGAACAGGCAGACATTCATGTCTGGGTGCTTGTGCAAATGCAAGCAAATGATCTTCACATCATCATCTCTTCTGGCTGCCAGGATGTGGTCCTCACATCCTGACAGGGATCACAGAGGATGTCTGATTGTGAGCGTGAATGAGAGTGTGCTGATTTATGTGTCATTACCAAAGTGAATGTGAGTGTTCTGGTGTTTTTGAAATTGGGGTGGCTGACACCTGCATTGCTAAATTTGTCAGCTTGATGCTATCTACAGATGCACATGTCATGCCTTCCACCATGTCTCGTCGATTGCCTGATCCTTGCATACAATGTGCACTTCAGTTTCTACATGCCAGGACGCCCTCCCAGTCATGCAATCTATATGTATCATAATCTATAATCTACTATACATATAGTAGATTATAGATTACATATATATAGATTATTCTATATATAGATTATAGATTACATATATATATATATACTATGTTGCTAGATTTACAGAGTTGCCAACTGCTGCAGGTTGTCCCTTTCGCTTCAGCTTTCAGGCCAGTCCAGCCAACCAGGCGCGACAGCAACACCAACATCAGCAGGAGCAGCTTGCCTTCAAACAGCCCAACTTCTGCCTTTCACCCAGTGGGCAGCAACCCCCCCAGGCCCGGGCCCAACCCTGGGGGTAATGTGAGCTTACTGAGTCAGCCCTCAGGCAGCGGTGTTCTGCCTGAGCGGTCTCAATCAGTCAGTGAGTCTGGTGACTCACCAGCAGCTGCTGCGGCAGCTGCAAGGGGGCAGATGCAGCAACAGCCCCACCAGCAGCAGGCACAAGCTGCGTCGTAGTCATGATGGAACTGCCTCCATCTTATTGACCTGCAGCTGACTTTCATGTCATTTGGGTGTGTCATTTGCTGTAAGCCACTCCCATGTGGTTCACAGATTTCACGCTCCCAAAACCCAGTTGTGGTGTACACCACGTTTGTTGTATTATTTTGGTATAGTCACAATGAGGTTCACATGCTCATCTGGTCAATCAAAACAGTCGGGTGCCCTTTGCAAAATGCGCACTTCACGAGCAGCAAGTGCAAGCCCCATAGTAGCTACATTATCAATCATGGTAGCGGCTTGCTGAACCTGAGGCTGATTGCAGTTTTGCTTATACAGTGCTTGCCACTGGAGCATGAGGGATGTTTTTAGTATATGTGTTGGTCTGCTTTAGTAGGTAGTGTGTTTTGCTCTGGTTTTGAATGCAAACGTTTGTCCAGGTGTGCTTTGGTGAAATCTCTTTTGGCCCCGCTTTGATGTGTTACCTTTGGGTTTTTCAAGGTGTTTGTCACCAAGATTGAGCTGAGTTGATGTGCAAGTGTGTTTAGCCGTCATGCAGCCAGTTCTCTTACAAGTTATGAACTCTTTGGTGTTTTGCTGGAATCCCCACTATTTGCAGTGCATGTGGCTGATATCATGTTTGCTGGCTGTTGACAGCCTGCATCTGCTCTATGCACACATATTGTGCCTTGGTAGCTTATTGTCTGTAGCATTTGTCACCACCCAGTAGTGATTGTGCTGACAACTTTAACATGTGCTTACATACGTCTGGTGCAAGTATAATCTGGCAAAGGCGGTGGATCAATCAAGGAAACATGTTGCGGGGTTTGCTTTATGGTAAAAGCCACAACTACCTTTGGTCCAGGTTGTACCTTGCCTTGAGGAAGTGTTTTGAAGATGGGCAGTCTACTATTCATTTGAATGAGCCAACCAATGTCTTGCTTTGCCATCGTCCTTGTAACTAGAGCAAAATCAGCGTTGAAGTCTGCCTACACTAGAGCACAATCAGCGTTGAAGTCTGCCTACACCTTCACTTATGCAACTTTGCAAAACCGCACTCTACCAAGAAAAACGTAGCAACCAGCTGCAAAACCACATCCTGCCAACACAACATACCAACAACACCAAACTTACTACAAACAGACGCCACTGCAGTAAGTCACACAACACACAGAGTCAAAATGAAGGATTGAAAAGCTTGTATACACGCGGCAAAACAAAACAGCCGAGTCCTAATCTGCAGACCTGCAGGCCTTGCGATACCGAGGGCTGCATCATTTGCTGAGGCAACCCTGTGTCTTCAAGGCAATTGCATACTGCCATGAACTGTAGACTCACTGCAGAGACTGCCGCAGCCAAAAATCCTGTGTTTGTCTGCCAGGATAAGTTGTTCAGTAAGCTAGCTGCAAAAGAGCAGCTCTTGTTTCAGCTGCTGTTGTTCAGTTCAAAGCCAAGGCGTGGGCTGATTGTGTTTGGTCATGCAGTAGCAATCTCAGGCTTCTTGAGCACTTCTGCCACTTCAGGGCCCTTTGCAACTTCAAGGGCAGTTTTGCCGTCCAGCCCCTGCAGCATCATGATTTCGTATGTCAGAGCGCGTATATCATGGTGTGCAGAGCCATGACAGGGGCACCACATCCCTAAGAGTTTCAGACAACTTGGCATGAATCACACAGTACGACAGACACACAGCATGCATCCATGACACCTTGGATGGATACAGCACACAATGGATGACGATAAGTGACAATTCAGCCAATTGACTGGCATGCAACATGCAACTGACTAACGCATTCTGCACATCAGCATGCACACCTTGAACACTGGCATGACAGGTGGACTCTGAGGCTGCCTGGTCACCACAATGTGCATGAACAATAATGTGCATGAACCATAATGTGCATGAACCATAATGTGCATAAACCATGCAAGCTGCAGGTGCAAAAATGATAGCTGTGCTGTAGGCAAGTCTGTCGAGCCTCAGTCAGAGTGGTCAAGAGCATTTGCAAAACATACATCCTTCACCATGAGACTCATGGAGGAACAGTCTGCCTGAATCCAACAGCAGACACATGCAGTTGCATGAAGCAGGTTGTGTCGCATTCCACACATTCAGGCTTGCAGAAACAACAATCCATGGCCGTGTAGTAGGAAGAGCTAATCGAGCAACGTAAGTACAAAGGTATGGGCTTGATGCTGTCTTCTCTTTGAGGCAGACCTTGCCAATGTGGGTATACCAGATGCACACCTTGTGCGCCTTTCAGAAAGGTGCACAAGGTGTGCATCTGGTGTACCCACATGGGCAAGGACTGCCCCAACAAGAAGATAGCATCAAGCCAAAACTTTTGTAATTACATCGCTAGCTTAGCTCTCCATACTACAGGCCACCTGACACGGTCCACAAGAAGGTTCAATCAATCAATCAATCAATCAATCAATCAATCAATCAATATGTTTAATGTCCTGGGGGCAACTGGGACACAACAGACAGGATTTGCTTCCTCTATGCAAAGCATTCCCTAAGGAAACCACGACCTGTATTTGGGTGACTGACCTTGGTATCTAGGTTGGCCCCAGCAGCAATGAGCTCAATGACCTTGGGGGCGTCACCCTCTGATGATGCCAGAAGCAGCAGGATGTCCACCGGCGCCAAGTCAGCTGCAGTTTTTGAGAACGAGTTAATGGAACTGTTGGTTTCATTTGGTTTGGAACTGTTGATTTACGACTTTTTCCGCGAGAAGCTGTTTTCAAGTTCTATTTTCAAGAAACGAGAAATGGTTAATGGAACTGTTGGTTCATAAAATTTTCAGTGAGAAGGATGGGTTTGATTAATACACTGGTACAGGCTTAGACGACATGACATGCCCATGAACACTGACTTGACAGGCAGCACCTCTGGTGATGCTTCTGTTGATGCTCATGCACAGCAAGATCTTGTACAGCAGCAAAAGATGCCCAGATGCACGATGCAGATCAGCTGCAAAAGCCAAGAGTGCAGTCAGGTGCTCAAACTGACTAATCGGCAGGTGCTCAAACTGATTAATTGGCATATGACAAAGAGCCAGCAGAGACCCCCATGCACAAACACATGCATACATGCTATGACATGGAATGTGCCTGCAGAATGTGCACAGCACTAGCAGAGCATGTGTGATGCTCAGCCTGCAGAATGTGCACTCCAATAGCAGAGCATGTGTAATGCTCAGCCTGCAGAATGTGCACACCAATAGCAGAGCATGTGTGATGCTCAGCCTGCAGAATGTGCACACCAAATGCAGGGCATGAGGGTGCTCAGGGATATGAAGCTCACATTTGATCAACTCCTCCAAAGTGTCGTATGACCCTCGCTCTGCCAGGATTCCGCTGTAGTTGAAGTAGTACTCTACATCCTCTTCTGTGTAGTCTTCTCTCTTAGCCCCTCCGCCCTCACCATCACCTGAAATCAGGCAAGACCCTTTGGCTTCAGACAACTCATCTCACGTTGTGCATGCAACATGAGCAGTGCCACGACACTACTCATGTCGCATGACAGACAGCTGTCAGGCCTCTTCTGGCAAGACAATTTTGAGGCGAGAGAATGAGAGATTGTGCAAGCATACCCTTGACTAGCGGCAAGGCTGTGCAAGATTACCATTGGTGATCAAGATGAGATGCTAGTTGTGGTCAAGTCAGCAAAGGCTTAAGTGCTTGTGCTTCTGAGAGACAGCCACCTGTCATGCAACATGAGGCATGATTGGCATATGCAACGCCACAGTGACACAAGTGTGCAGTCCTGCTTGAGGCATCAGCCAGCCAGAGCTACAGTGCCCATGTTCTGGTTTGTCTAATGCTCTGCCAAATCAGGCACACTAGAATCGCATGCAAATGCAATCTTGCGCAGTCATCCCTACATAGAACCCTCCCTGACACGTGGCATGTCTCACCTTTGTATTCTGAGTCCTTTGATTTGCCAAACTTGAAGAAGGCACTGCACTTGTGGCCGTTGGAAGATGTGTTCTGCAGCTGTGTTCCTGAAGCAAACTTGCCGCTGCTGAGTCTGGGTGATCCGCACTGTGTTGACGCTAATCTGGCTGCTTGCTGTCTGATAAACCTGTTATTGCAGCAAGGGTGCTTCAGAAAGGTCGAAACTGTGATCTTGTGACAACTCGGTGCTGCAGACATGCTTCGCTGGAACCGCTATGTGCTTGCAGATCGAATGTTGACCTCAACCCTGCAACGTCGCCGCAACTGCACGTAGAAAGGCTATGAATCCGAAATTCACTGCAGACATGCGAGGCAGTTCTCGAGAGTTGCAGGAGGAGACTTTCGTAGAAACTGTAGCCTTATCCATCGCTAGGGTTCTGGCCGGCGGTGCAGGGTTTCTGTTGGGGCAGTGTAACACATGCAGAGGCCCAGGCCCCAGCAAATCCAGCTTTCATCTTGTGCCCACCCTCTGACGCTCAGGTACATGGCCGCCTGGAGGCTACAACAGCTTTGCGCAAGCAGCTTTCCCAGTGTATCAAGTTTTGCATGTCCTCAAGACTGAGAGAGGATTTGGCTCCACATGTTTGCAGCGCATCTACACGATGCAAACATGAAAACTTGACATCTGACTTGAGATGTTGCCCACAACGACATGACGCAAGTTGCATTTGCTTGCATCATTCCAGATCTGATGTCTGGGCTTGCAGGCGTTACAGTAGCCCTAGGGTCCTACGGCGGACCCTAGCCAGGTGCAGGTGCTGACCACTGTTCTGACCTTGGCAATGCAATCACAGGTGCTCCAGGCACGTTAACGAAGGTGCTTCTTGCAAACCTCTTTGCAGCGAGTCGTACTACAGAGGCGTCATGATCTCGAGCCTGTCAGACCTCCATTTCTGCCTGCACGAAGCACCGTGTGTTTTGCCAACTCTTGCACTGCACCCCTGCGCGCGTAGACATTTGCATAGAAGGCAAGGTTTTACAGCTGCAAGGCCTCGCGTTCCTACACAGACGCCGCACGCTGTCGCGAGCAGTTTGCAGCCAACTGAGGGCCCCACTCTATTAGGCAAGATTGCTGGTTGTTGCAAACGAAACTGCCTGAAGTAAGTGAACCCCGACGGTGAATGCATGTGCTGTGTTGTGCAGATGATGCTGCCGCCCACACTCAGGGCGACATCAGTCCTGCGCAACTGAGGTCACTGTGGGACGGTGTTGGCAAGCCTTTGCTTCGAGTTGGCAAGGGAGGGGTGCAGGTGTTGTGTTTTCCTCTCACAGTGCTGTATCACAATGACATTGCTTCTCAAGAGGCTGAACCTGTGAGTTCAAGCTTTTAAGTCTGACAGCTCTGAGTGCAAGCAACGCAAGGAAGGAGAATGATCAATTTGTTCGCATCCTCATATTGTGTGGCGTGGACTTCTTTGGTGCCAAGCACGAGTGATAGTCAGTTTGACAGCCGCTCACTCATGTGCAGGCGTCACACATCAATTCACTCAGAGAGCTGCTCCACTCCCATGCTTTGATCAAGGTGCAAATTAACCAGCATGATGACAACCAAGTGAATGCGTCAGGCCAAGAGCTAGCATCTCAAACATGTGCAAAGCTCCTCCAAGTCAAGGGCAGGACAGCCCTGTTTGGCCAAGGCAATGCTGATCTCAGTGTGCTTCGTCAGTCTGCAACACAGCAAGGTGCCTCTGCTCATCAGAGAGCTTCACAGCAACATCTGGAGAGAGTCTGGCATAATGCAAATGGTGTGGAGGAGCCCATTCAGCTTCAGCCAGATGTGCAAGCACAGCTGCAGTTTTTGAACAGTGCTGGGGTGTTGTTAGATGACGAACTAGATAGAAAGTGCCTTAGGTGAGCGCTCTCATAGTTTGACCATCACTCAATGCCATCTTATTGCATGGTGCTATTGCTTCAACTGTGGACCAACTCAGTATTCGTTGATAGGTTAAATGCTCAGAGTAAGGAAAGTAGCTCAGTCATGACGAATGGAATGTATGATGGAGGGAAACTTTGTTTTCTGCATGCATTGTGGGGTATGACATTAATCAGTGTGGTGTCATGCAGAGTGTTATCCCAGATGCCACAAGGGCCAGCCTTGACTCTGCTGAAGGGCATGAACAAAACCAGCATGCGCGCAGTCAGAAACAAGTCAGCATGGCTCAACAGCCAGTGCAGACGCATCACAGCCCAAGCTAGATCATGAAGGACTGGTGTGTGTGGATCAGGTGCCACCTGCCAGACAGCATGTTTTGAAAGCCATGGTGTCGCCTGTGCCTGCAAATGCAGAGCTAGGTCAGTGTCTGTGCCGTACTGCCACTCACGCTCAGCCTGTCACAAATGATTGTGAAAGATGTGAGAGTACCTAGGTTTGTTTTGGGGCCAGCTAGCCAGCAAAGACAACAGTTGACCCCTTTTACTTGTTTACTGATGGGTATTCGAATTCAAACAGCATCCCAGCAAGGCCTTAGCCATGTTGCCCTGGGGTATTTCATTAACGTATGCACAAACACTTGTACCAAGACGAGTTGCAATTTGACCATTGGGATCTAAGCTGCTTATGATGCAAAAGCAGTCGCGATGGCGCGACCTCAAAAGGGCATGACAATCAGGCACTTGCCTTCCACAGCTGTCTGCAAGCCCATGGCTGATGCATGCCAATCTGCTGGATGTCGACATGACGTCATTGGCATGAGCAGCAAATCAAACACTGCATGAAGCATCTTAGCAAAATTTACAAGCCCATTCGATAGCCAATGATTTGACCATTGTCTACTTGCACGCGCAGCTTGTTGAGCTTTGTCAAAGCACCAAGCAGCATCTTGGTCTTCATGTCTCCAATCTGCAAGCTGCTCAAATCCTCTGCCTTGAATGTGGAGCCTGCAAAGCACACGAATTGACACAAATTGGCACAAGGAGTCAACGAAGCCACCTTGTATCTACACATTTCAAAGACAGCACTATTTTACATATGAGAAGGCTATACAGTCTTACTTTGAAGCAGCTGTACAGCGCGCATGTTCGAAGACCGCCTCACCATGTTCTAGAGTACAAGCTACATATGTGTTGTGTCTTACCTGCGTGACTAAGACTCTGCATGAGATCTACCGCATGATTGATCTGGTCCAAGGCAAAGTGCTTCCTCTGCATGATGCCCAACTCCATATACTCCTGCAACACAAATGAACGCTTGTGGGCCACAATGGGTCTCTCAATTTGACACACTGTCAGTGGCTGTCCATGCACATACAGCTCTGCGAGCACAGGCTGGACTCGCAGTGATAGCCAGCCTTACATACTGCATTGATGTGCTTTTACTACACTGCTACACTGCTGATGGTGTGCAGTGCACTACATGCTACATTTTGTAATATGCCTGAGATGTGATGGCAGCTGGCACAGTTGCATGGCAGACAGCATGAATCTACAGTTGCGATACCAATCTTGCAAATGGTTTGCAGGTCTCGTTGTGGGTACATGCCAGCAGGCTGTCTGCATGCAAGTCTTTGAAGATGTGTGTCACAACGACTCACAGTGCATGAGTATTAGGTTTTTGCAAGCTCACATCTTGTGTCACGTGTGCAGCAATACGCCTGGTGCCCTCCCCTGCAGTCAGGCTGCTGTTAAGAGCAGCTGACTGCGTGCCCACATCACTTTGCACTGCAGCAGCTGAATGCGTGGGCTCTGCTGTGATGATGGGGGCAAGCTTGGGTGTTGGCACTGCTGCCTGGTGCTGCCCCTTCACACCCTGTTCTGCCCTGTCAGCCTGCTGATCTGCCCTTTGAGAATGCTCTGCTGCCTTTGACACCTCCTGCTCTGCCTTTCCTGTCTGCCCATCCCCTTTTGATTGATGCCCATGGGTTTCCTGCTGCCTTTGTCCTACCTGCTGATCTGCCCTTTCCGGTGGCTGTGGCAGACCTTGCTGAGGAGCAAGGTCTGTGTACTGAGGCTTTGTGATCTCACGCTGCCCTGCATGTGTCTGTTGCCCTGCCCCTACTGCTGACTGTACTGCCCCACACTGCTGCTGTTGCTGATGATCTGGTTCAAGACGGGGCGAGCTGTGGGTGTTGCCAGACCCCCCTATACCCTGAGCCAGGGTAAGCCCAGAGGCCCCTTGCAAGGGCTGAAGGCTGTTGGAGGTAGTGAGCCTGTTCAGGACCGCACTGCCACTGCTGGCAAGGGCTCTTTGCAGCAGGTTGGCTGTGTCAGGGGTAGCTGGCTTCTGCCCTGCCAGAGCTTGCTGGTGGTCTGGTGTTGAAAGGCAGGAGCTCCCTGAATGAGCTGCCCTTTGAAAAGGCAGGGGCTGTACTGGCGAGCTGACCACACAGGGCTCAGGTGTACTGCATGCACCATGATGCATTAACAATAACAATAACAATAATAACAATAACATTAATAAATTAACAATAACGCTTTCCAGCTCATGATGAGCTAGGTACGTGCAGGACAAGTCTTATCTCTCCAAAGCTGTCTGATGCATTGCAGCACGTTTGCATGCCGATTATGAAGTGTGAGCTGTGCATGTGCAGGGGTGTCTGGCTTGAGCAAACTAAGAACAGCCCAGCACTGAAGGTGTGGCCACTGCTACTCAGCAGCACTGTTGCGCATTGTACCGCTGCTATCCATCATACATACTCTCTGACGAGGTGATGCCATTCGATGCATGATGTTGTTCACAGCATTCATTGATGCAAGCAAAGCTTTGCTTAGTCCCGTAGACAGTCAGTCTCCAATGTCACGCAGATTTTGCCACATTTTAAGTCCATACTACACAAGCTTGCATGGTGCCAGTCTCACCTGCTTGCTAGTGCCATGCATAGTTTGGCACACACTGTTCCATAAAGCAGCAGTGCCTTGCGTAGTGACTGACCTCTGCTCTGTACATCTGCTATGGATCAGCTGATCCCTCAGACACATGGTGCTCTCCTCCTCTACCACCAATACACCGCCACTGACTGCAGCTGTGGCGGCACCCTGGGTTAGATGACGACTTGTCATCTGTACTGCCACAGCTGTGGCATCACCAGCCACAGCTGCATGCGCTGACACATGGCGCGGAAGCAGGTGATGGTGACTAAGGGGAGTCATCAAGGCATGTGCAGCTTGGCCGAGGCCTGCAGAGAATGTCTGTTGATCAGACAACAATCAGACAGCAAGCAGACAACCTCAGGCACAAGAGTTTAGATTCTACATTAGTGCAGGGCAGCAACCAGCATCCAGCAGCAGACTGTTGGTTGCATGTGTCTGGAGTCCGCATGACACTGATAGGTGAACGGCGCCCATCGCAGCACAGCTTTACTACACACACATACAGACAGGATGCATGCTGTAGCAGCTCAGCATCTTCTGCCTTCGAACAGAAAACTATTGCAAGTCAGGTATTGTTGCATGCTTGGGATTAGCATGAATGCATTTTGGGCAGGCCCCCAATACATAACAGCCATTAGTGTCAAGGAGTCAGCCTTGAGCACACCTGATGGACTTGAGCTCGAGCGATGATATGCCTGCTGCACAGCAGGCATTGAGACAGACTCAATAGACTCCCTGTGACTGCCGCCATGGCTGTCAAACGACGCGGCCCCATACTTCTCCTGCAACTCCCTGCACCAGAAGTGTACATATGGCAAGACAGCCAATGCGCTATGCTTCAAACACAGAGGCAGTCCAGCTATAGTTCTCGCAACCCCACAGCTCTAAAACTACAATGTAAGCTAAATATCTAGAGCTCAATAGCTATAGTCAGCATATTAGTCTGTGCCCTAGTCAGCCAAATCTGAGCTAATAGCTAGAAATTATAATAGTTACGAGCTCGTGCTTCTGCAGGCCAGGGTTTGACTTGCAAACATGCTCTAGTCAGGTCAGTCTTGCAAGCCTTGCCACCATGAACAGGGCACGGCTGTATGCTGTATATGCCTTGCTACTGATTGACCACGTCAAGCATGATGCAAGAAAACGGGACTATCACATGAACAAGCATGCATGCAGGTCTTCCTCGCACCAAAGCTGAGCCCTCTGATGTCAAAGTATATAAGAGAAACGACAAACCATGTGTATCTTGAGCCCGATACAGAAACAGTACTCATGCAGTTGGTCTCTGCTGCAGCCAAAGACAGGCTGCATTTCAGTGCATTGAGCAGCCTAACACAACCTTTGCTTGGCTGCAGACTATATCTACCACTAACACAATACCCCTATGATCCAGGAGCTTTACCAAGCTCTGCAAATCAGTGTATCCTTGGGAAGATGTATCTGAGATCCAATTTGTCAAGGACAGGCTTTAGCTCAGTAGTGGCCAACCTCATTGAGGGGCTGTAGGGCATGTCTGTAGAGCTGGACAAAACAGGAGATGGAGTAGGTGTTATCCTGTCCACAGACATAGTCTGAGACTTGTATCTAGTCTGTAAGGCCTCTGAGACTCCTACTGCAGGCTGCTGCCTGATTGGAGGGGAGACTCCAGCAATGTGGTTTGTCACCTGCCTGAAGGGCTGGCGTTGTGAGACTTGATGTGCCTGTGACCACAATATGGGAGCACACTATGAGACCACACTACAAGCCACTCTACGAGACCACACTATGAGACCACAACACGAGACCACACTATGTAACCACAACATGAGACCACTCTATGAGACCACACTATGAGACCAGACTATGAGACCACACTACATGCCGTGCTTTGGCTGGTGATGACAATGGACAAAAGAGTGACCTCTGCTTTGGGGTTTCCAACAACAGTCTGCTGTGTGCTGTGACCAGAAAACTTGCAGGTCAAGGTTGAGGAAGACGAATGAAGTATTGTCATAAAGCTGTGCATGCGCTGGACATCATTGTTGGCGTGATGATGTTTGGTAGCGGCATGTAAGTCATGTGTTCAGCTTGCAACAACATGACTACAAGTGAGCGATGCTTTGCACAGTCCTGATGCATTCACTGCTGACCTTGCCTGATGTGTGAGTGATCAGGTTGCACACATACCTGCTCCTTGATACTTGAAACTGAGGTTGATGGATTGTCTGGCTGCATGTCTGCTGGAGTGTCTTCTTCACCTGAGGAAGCAGCGACCAATGTTGACAAGAACAGTGTACACCTGATGGTAATGTGCTGACACTGAGCGCACGCAGCAGAAAAGATGTGATCTTGCCAGAGGGCATGACAAGCTTCAGTGGATTGACAGATTCGCGCAGATTGTCTGGAGGCTTGTAGCCATACTGCTGCAGGTATTCTTCAAGGCTGCTGATGCGAGTATGGTTCTCCTGAAGCAGCTGCAGACAGTGTCCTACAAGCTCCTGCGTCAACAAGCAAGTGTGGCTGTCACAGTGACGCAGAACTGACATAGTCAGTGTTTGGATCTTGTAAGTGCTCACTCACCTCAAGTGAGACAGCATCAATTGTGACTGCCTCAAGTGCGCTGATCTCCTGGCCAGTGGCAGCAGCCCTATGCATCATGTCTTGCAGACAGTGCTGCATCTGAGCATCTGCAACAGCGTTAATGTAAGGACAAATGCAGCAGTGCTATTCGTGCTTGAAAAAGCCTAAGTGGTAATCGTACGTCCAGCTCGCGGCTTGCAAGCTACAGCTTTCTTCAGCTCAGAAACATCCTGCTCAAGCCGTTGCGAAAAAGTTTGCAGTCCCTGGCCGAAGTCTGCAACATGTTTGCTGATCTCACTCACGTGCCTCACGCTGCGCTGTGGCATGGCACTACCTCTCAAGAGAAGCGTGATATAAACAGGTATCAAGGGAAGCTGGCTTCAACTTGGGCTTAGCAGACTGTAAAGACTGTGAGCACGGCTGTCATAAACTGCCTCGGTCAACACCAAAATTTAAAGCTGTAATTACACCAACCTTCCACCACGGCACAGCGAGCTTCATCAGACTGTCGGACTTGCACACATCCCTATTTAGAAGCGCCGTTATGCATGTGGCATATGGCTCCTCATCTCACGCGTCGCTCTTGCGACCTTGCCGGTGCCAGAAAGGCTTGCTGATCTTGCATGCAAGGCCCCAGCAAAGGCACTGCAGGAGTGCGGTATTTGCTGATGCGTCCGCAGCTGACAGACTTGCAGAGGTGTGTTGAACGTTCATGCAAAACATGCAGCTGGTGAAGAGCCTCTCAGCATCAGTTGACCCGCAGGTTGCGGACACTCTAAGACTCAAGAGCGTCAAGCTGCAGCAGCTAGTGCAGGAGGAAGACTATGAGCAGGCACGACACAGCTCGGCGTTGGTTATGCACTCATTATGCTTGGTCTGTCACCGATCAAGCGTTTGTGGCCCTTGTGCAAACTTCATGCATGACTACAGGCAGCACAGCAACGAGATAGCATCACACAGCTAGAGCTGGAAAGAAGACGCTTAGAGATTGAGGCTTATGAAGAAGCACGCTCCAAGATTGTACATGACATAGGTATTGATGAGCTAGTTTGCAGACACAAATGAGAGGCATGACAATCATGCAAACTATGGCATGCATGCTGTAATTGCATCACAACGAACTGTTCCTTTGCAGGACAAGTCATAAGACACAAAAGGTATGAATACAGAGGCGTCATAGTTGGCTATGATATCACCTGCATAGCGCCAGAAAACTGGATCAAGGTGAGCACTTGAGCGATCAATAGCCTTCCGTACTGCCTGTGTTGCTGCACTCATCAACAAAGAGACCGCCGTTCAGCATGCAGGTAGCTCATTGCTACCTTGAAACCTGGTATATGCTTGTGCTGCTGTTACTCCAGGCCATGCGTGTATAGTATCCCTTTTGGGACAAAATCAGCCTTTCTATTATGGATTTGTGGACCTATCATATGGTTGTGCTGCTGTCACTGCAGGCCATGCGTGTAGATAGTCTCCCTCTGGGACGAAATCAGCCTTTCTATCATGTACTTGTGGATGACCGTGACCGCAGTCCGCCAGGCTCTGTGACATATGTGGCACAAGAAAACATTGCAACTGCTCGGGGTCAGACACAGGTTGAGCACCCACTCATAGATGACTACTTCAAAGGGTTTGAAGATGGTCAATATGTTCCGACAGAAAGGATGAGGGAGCAATATCCCCAAAGAGCACAAGGCACAGAGGGCTGATCATGACATAGCTGACGTGCCATGTTGGCATTGCTTGGTCATGTGAGTTGTTTTTTTGTAAATTGTGATTGCATGGCTGCGCAGTGGAATGTCAGCTTTGTACAATACTGCAAATTTTCAGTTTTGCGCTGTTGTGCCACATTTGGTCCAATCTGCTCAGGCATTTTTATCCAGTGCATTTTGCTGAACTTTGCTTTCATGATAGAGGCTGCTGGGCGCTGATCAGCGTACTCTGCCATCTTCGTGTAGGCAATACATAAAATTTCTGATTGTATGCTGAGCATCTGTTGCACTGCATGCATTAGATTCGTTACACATGCACTTACAAACACATCTGTAGCCTGAGAATACATGGTGAGATAAGCTGCTGTCAGTCAGTGGGATCTGTTTGATCTCAGTCTGGCTACTTGTTACAGCAAAGCTTTGCTGCAGATGCAATGCACAGCCAACTTGTTGTTGTCTGTGTGCAGCAGCGCATCAGAAGCCTCTTACAAAATGGGCAATGTTGCTGCAACATGCAATCATTGATATGTTAACCCACACAGAGCATTTGTAAAGTCCCTTGGCTGCACTTTGGTCTGTCATCGCTTCCATGTTGGATCCTTGTCACCACGTGCCCAACTCTTGATGCCAGCAAATAGCTTCTTGGGTGCATTTGGGATATTTTCAATAGTGCTGAAGATGTCCTCCAGATCTGCATTTGGGCTGACCATTTTCCCTCCTTTGGTAGGGATGCCTCTAATGGGCGCCAAACGTCTGCAAAAGCAAGAACTTGTTGCCATTTAGTCTTATGACATGCTGCATGTTTTCTGAGCAATGCACCATAGCTGTCGCATCAGCATCCATACAAACAGATACGACCAGTTGGTAGCAATGGCACATCCAAGATATGTGACTGGCAACGTCATACATAAGCAAGGCCTCTTAACAACGACTAGCTGGTGATGCTCATGAAGTGTATGTGGTCAAAATACACCAAGAAATATAGGTACTCAGACAGATGTACAAACATGTGCATGCAGCAAACGTGCCCATGCATGCAACCACTGTTAAGTGCATAACCACAACCCCCCGCCCCCCCCTCAAGCAGGTGTTGAGCAAACAGAACCACCTTCTGACAGCATCCAGCGTCTTCTGCAGGATGACCTTTTCAGACAAGCGCAGCTGAGCTGCAGCTCGCTGCCGTTCTGTTAGCTTCTTGTTTTGTAAAAGCTTCATCTCATCCTCGATGCTGCCTGCATTGCGCAAAAGATGCACACTGATAGGCAATGCTAGAACCCAAAGATGCAGCCTTAGCGTCAGGGGCAGATTCAGTATTTCTGGACAGAACATCCAAAGCAGTACGCCATCAGCATACCATTTGATATCATCAGAGTGTTGATATTCCCCATTGCATCTGTATGACTGTGAAGTTACGCAGCTTTCCATTGTGTGTAAGCATCATGCTAAGATGATGGCAAATCCAACCTAACAGCAGCCAGTGCAGTTAGCACAGCCAGACAACTGATGCTGGCCATAAAAGTACAGCACGCATGATGCAAGATTGCCCACAGCAGCAAGGCATGCTTGACATGATGCTCATGATGATAGTCACAGGTGTGCTAGCCGTTGCTAGGCATTCAACGAGTGTATCTAAGCCTATTTCTGCGCAGCAACATCTGCTGACATCAGGCGCTAGGGTGCACCTAAGGGGTTTCAGCGAATGCCATAGAGGCATTGGCAAAGACAGAAAGTCCTGCCACTACCCAACACAGAAGCCTGGAGATTGAGCATGTGACAATGGCGCTCATGTTGTATGCGATGCAAGGTGTGCACAAGGCTGTCTCTGTGATGCATACCTGGATACGCTGTTAGACGATCTCGCATATCAGCCATCAGCAGCTGCAAGACTTCGTACTCATTGGACTGGCTGATTACAACATCATCTTCAAAATTGATCTGTGGTCATGCAACAATTCAGCATAATAGTCAGCCAGCCCCAATGATTGTACAGACGCAATCATGTGTCCATCTGTTGAGATGTGCTGCCACACAGATGCTGCTGAGCTTCATGTGCAGGCGACACAAATTGTTACAAGCTGCCTAAGTCCTAGCTCTTGCTCAGGGAAAGCCTTTACCTGATCCCTGAGGGAGACATGCGAATAACAGAGGCAACGACGACTCACTGAAATGAGACACGCATGGAGATGATTCAAGATATGAGATGCACCAAGCGACATGCCAACAACACTACAAAGCAAGGCTCAGCTCAAGACACACAAGTGCAGCTCTGTAAGAAGGATTCAGTGAGGAGCATTTGCCAACACAAGGGGTTGCAAGAACAGACCTTTGCCATCTGGCCAGAGTCCTGTAGCCTGGAGAGGCGTAGGAAGGCCAGCAGCTGAGTAGGCATCCGGTCTGCGTAGATTGGGAACTCCTGCTGGATGTCAAACCCTAGCGATTGCACCACCTGCAACACATAAGTTGTCACAAGGTCAGATCCCTTCCAAACCTATTGACTGTTCTAGGGACTGTACAACACGTAAGACAAACAGGTGTCATGTGGTCAGATGCCTTCAAAACCTAGCGATTGTACCACACGTAGGACAATAAGGTGTCATGATGTCAGAGCCCTTCAAATTCTAGGGAATGTACCACACATAAGACAAACAGGTGTCATCATGTCAGATCCCTTCACACCCTATGGACCGTACCACGTGCAGCACAGGAAGGTGCCATGATGTCAAATCGTTTCAACAGCACACAGACTGATCAAGAGCATGAGTACAGCAGCACGATTATCATGAAGACAGACTGAACATTACGTCAGAAGAGCCGTATCTTTGGCATGAAGACAGGCTAAACAATAATTTGAGAAGAGCTGTACGTTCATTATGAAGACAGACTAAACAACAATGTGAGCAGAGCCACATATACAGTGAGCCATTACACCCAACCAACGTTTACTGTCATGGGAGCGACATGCATAGGTAGTGAGGGTCTGCACCTGCTTCTTCATCACATACAGCTTATCAGCAGCCACCAGGCTAGCTTGCACGGTGAGATAGTCAGAGAGGTTGTTCTCTTCTAGCTTTCCAGATGCTAGGAACATCTCTGTGTTGGGTCGGCCATCATAGATGGCTATGGGCTCCCCTTGCCTGAACCAAAATTAGTAGAAAGAGTTTCTCTCTCAAATATATTGATGCAGATGATAGATCAAGCAAAGGGTTTTGTCAGAAGGCACTGTCTGAGTGTGTTTGCAACGCTGACAATGCAGAATTAACAGACAGGCCAGCGCATGATCTGCCGACGATGGCATGACAGAAATGAGCATGAAGCAGCATGATACAGATGGAGTGACTACAACGTCACAGAGCTCATTTGTGTGAAAGTCTAACACCAGCAGGTCCATATCAAAGCATGGTCAACAGATCAGAGTTCACATATTGGCCTGCCGAGTACATGGCAGACCTTGTACACAAGCCCAGTTGTACTATATTGCATATCTGTAAAACAGGCATCTTCAGTGTATGCCCACTACATACCTGAGAGTCCTTTGTGCTGTTAAAGTGACACAGCCATTGTCTATGTCATAGTCCAAAGCTGCGCCAGTGTCAGCTCCAGTACGCTGCAGGGTTGATGCAACAGGCAGCAGAGAAAAGCATTGCACTGATGGCAGATAGACTGCATGTGCAATGACTACTGCCACGGCTGACCGGAAAATCTCCCTGTTGATCTCGACTGCAAGACAGTTGAGAGTTTCAGTGTCAGCAGACCTGGCATGAAGTGTGGCGTGCAACACACACATAGTTGCTTGTCCAGGGGAAAGAATCTGACTGCAGGTGAAGTGGAAAAAGAAATAAAATCTGCAAGTGATGCTGGCTGCATGCAACTTTGCTGATGCTGTGGCCTGTGGAGTTTGGAGGCAGATTGTTTGATGAAGATAGCCGTGAAAGGGAAAAGACAGACAGACAGCAAGACAGGCAGGGCCGTTCCTCAAAGCTGGACCTGAGCATCATCAACAGAATGAGCTGTCTTCCTTACTGTTACAGCAAACTGCTGAAACAATGAACCTCGACGAAATTTGCGCTGTAGCACAGCATGGTTCAGCTCAATAGATGCATACTGAGAAGAACGGGAGTGGCATGATTGCTCACAATCAGCTTGTTGCGAAGGATCTGCAGCCAATTGTTGGCTGACACTGTCCCATTCTGTATCCAATGCTTTAGATCTGGCCTGAGCCTCTTGAAGAGCTGGTGAGCCCTGTAGATACTCTGACTGCTCCTCTGGTGGCCACAAGGTTGGGGAGTTGGTTGTTTGCGGCAGCGTGTCTACAAATTCCTTCCAGGGCGAGCTGGACCCCTGTAGTAAAGATTGGAATGATTCCAAACTTTGGATGGGTATTGCCACTGACAACTGACGCAAACAATTATTAAAGTTGCAGCTTGTTTTGTTGCTCATATCAGCATTGCCTGTGTCGCGACACGTAAAGCATGGACACACTTGACTGGGACTACAAACAGTCACCTTGCAGCGTTGGACAATAAGCCACAGTGCCAGTCCGACAACCTCACTGCGGCCTGAAGCTAACTGAGCACAGGCAGATTCAGCTGCAACATCCTCCTTTGTGACAGCAACATCTCCAGGGATGCTCAAAAGAACCTGCAGAAGTGACTGTTTTGTAGGTCTTGCCCTGTTGAACCAGTATGTGTGTTGCAGGTCAGTAACAGCATGGTAGCTACCTCGCCCTGTCGGACTTTGCGCGAGGCAACAGTTTGCTTGTAAGACAGGTCCAATGCGTCAAGGACTGCACCGCTGTCCTGAAGCCTTTTCTGTAGCTGTAGTAGCGGAGTCATAACTGCACTGCTCTGTTGAGCAGTGGCCGCGAGAGCGACGGTTTCGCTTTTGTGGGAGCTGCCGTGGGTAGCATTGATATTGGCAGCACTGTGTCTCAAACGGGCTGCCCGTAACAAGTTGTGTCCGCTGGCAAGGGTGCAGGTACGTAGACTGTTTCTGGCCAGTGAGTGATCCGGACACCGCCGTGCCTCTAGGGAATGCTGTGAACTCAACAGTGCGCCACTTGAAAGGCGGGTCATTGCAATCAAAGTATGTAGGGGAATTGCGATAGGACCCAAACTTTGTCTTGTCAACCTTGCCGGTCAACCTGACACCGGATAGCTTGCTTAGTCATCCGCAGTCTGTATAGCTTCAGACACATTCACTCTGACATTTACTATACTGCGGAGCAGTGATGCACTCTGCAGGCTAGGGTGCAATTCAAGCCCTGTCATTGGCAACTGTGACTCACCGCATACTTTGATGGGGGACAGGATACATGCCAGCTGGTGTCAAAGCCCGTCGCTGTGAACCATGGCCAATGCATGCTGTTGAAACAATAACTCGGCTAGCTTATGCACAGTACTGCATTTGCAAGCGCAGTTTTAGTGTGGCGGACATGCATGTCAAAACGATGATGCATGCATGAGTAAAGGCACATACAGAGGCATAAAGTCGACCATCGGGTTTGAACCGATGACCTGCTGATCTGCAGTCAGCTGCTCTACCACTGAGCTAGATCGACATGAACTGCTAGATTGCAATTTTCAAGTGTACATCTAATGGATATATGTGAGCATTTGGGCCCTTCGCTTTTGCAAGTCTGTAATCGAAGCGACGATGCAACACAACACGCGCTGCGTAAGTGGCCAGATCGCGTCTGAAGGCAACACACAGCATTCAGCGTTTGAGTAGTAGGATAGCAGATCCTGCCCCGAGTGACAGCGAGATCTCTCACAGTCAATAACGGTGCATTCAGTCCTGAAGGACGTCTCTGCAGGCTTGACCGGACTTTGCGACTGGATTGTGCTGCTACTGTGTACCTCATATACCTATGAGTAGCTTCAGCAAACCTGTGCTGAAGCTGTTCTTCTCAAATCAGAACCTGTACGGACAAGTTGTTCAACGAGGGCGCGGCGTTGTTGCAGCGGCAAGCACACTGGAAAAGGCTCTCAAGGACACATTCCAAGGGCAAAGTCGTACTGACAAGAAGGCCGCCGCTGCAATTGGCACAATTTTGGCAGCCAGAGCCAAAGCTGCCAGCATAGAGCATGTGCATTGGGATAGGCGAAAAGGCGAGAAGTATCATGGCAAGTTGGCAGCTCTGTTAGATGCTGTAAAGGATGCTGGCGTGCAGTTGAAATGATTCACTGGAAACCAAGTCACCTATTTGCTACTAGAAACAAGTCAATGTGTGCTTCCATTTGGACTGAATACGATGTTAGGGCTTGTAACACGTTTGGCATAAAAGCCAATTGTTGTTGTGCTTGCGCCAAAGCTTACAGCAACTGCTTTTCAGCTCCTGCACTTTCCTGGTTGCTTACATTGATGTGCTTTGACAGAGCACTATTGTATTTGTTTCAGGTTGTGTTGATAAATTACCATGGCGGTAGTTTTGAAATATGTTATATGCTTATCAATACCCACGGGTTTTGCAGTAGACCAATGAGAATGTGTTGAAACCTGCATCATTCAGCTGTGCTTGAGCACTGTATGATTTATATGCTGCTTTGCAACAATGATTTGCAAAACATTTCTCAGCAGTTTTTTGTGTGACTCACTCAAGCTCAATGACCTCAGTGTCATTTGAAGCATCACAGATCAATTGCCAACTACTATGCTGTAGTTGGCCTTATTTCCATGCAACGTGCAGTCTTACACAGTCTTGCATGACTGGACGGACATGTTACCAGGTTCTGTAGCTCAGTGCATCCGTGGGAATGTGCATCTGAGATTTGGTCTATTAAGGGAACCACAATACTTCAATCAGAGGGCACGCTGTAAGGTATCATATCTAGCAGTGAGAAGATAGCGGCTCATAAGCAGATCATGGCACTAGCAAATGCCAGGGCATGTTTTACTAATGTACATGCAGACTTTGGACCAAAATATACAATTCAGACAAAAGCTTCTTGGCAACATGTTATCTGGAAGCCTTCTTCAACTGTGTGCACTCCTTGCAGTACCATTTGCCTTTGGGCCGATTTTCAGGTGTCAACCCCACGCACTCAAAGTGAAACCACTCGATGGCACAGTCCTCGTTGTCACAGGCAATCATCTCACCAAAAGAAACACGCTGACAGTAACAATAGACTGGCTCACTAGGGTCTACAGCTGCTGGAATGGCATTTGCTGTCCCTGTATTGCAAGCAAGAGATCATCACAAATGATCAAAATGCATAGCGGAGTATGCATTGCACCATTGCCACCTGCAGCAGTGTTCCTTTGAAGCAAAACTTACATACATTTAGCACAGGTAGACCAACACAAAGCACTTTGAGTATGTCAAGAAGCAAGCAGCGCATTGCCAGGAGATTGTCTGCGGTTCAAGACAGACACTACATGTACAAGCAACATCATTCCCTCGCTGCAAGGTTGATGTTGTGATGAGGTCAAGATACAAACACAATGCAAGAAAATTGACAACAGTGTCAGGCAATGTCATCATGCATGTCCTGACAAAGGGTTGAAAGTTGCATACCAGCGTTAATTAGAGCCAAAACCGCTGCAGCAGCTTGTCCACCCTTCTTCTTGTTCTTGTTCTTCCTCATGGTGTCAGGGAATACTGAGTCAAGTGCAGCAGCTGCAGCATTTGGATCATCATCCTACACAATATGATGCATTATGAAATGCTGTTGCAGCTGCACGGAAGCCGGCATAGTTGAGCTGACACCGACAAGGCAGACAACACAAGAGAATACTGTGGGCCTTGACATTTGTATGGGTGGTAAGGTACAGGTGGGCAAGTATAGACATGTGCCCTCTGTCACTTTGCATTGTCCGGCCATGCTGTGAAAAGCGGAGGCTGATGTCTGAAAGCCCTCTTATTTGCAAGATTTTTGAGCAGCAGAGAATATTGCTGGCTTTCATGTCAGCTTTGAATGCTGGCTGAATGACTTCATTCAAACGAGGAAGCACAGAACAAAAAATGTAGCAAAGACAGGGCAGGAGGGAAGAATATAGTTGGGAGGGTGTTTTAGTGCAACCAGCTCTAGCACTGGTATTATACAGTCAGCACCAAAACAGATACAAGTCTAATTCAGGTCTGATAGCTTGAATGTGCAGCAGCACTTTGGCGCTGTGCACAACCAAAAAGTCAGTGAAGAGCATACCGGCAGACCCTGCCTAATCCTATCCTTTGTCAGCTCTGCATCAAAAGCCTTCAGGTCTTTGTCCAGACGCCTGATGCGCTGATCTACATAGTCATATATCTGCTGGGCCACAGCAACCTGCATCAGCAGATCACTTGCATGTAACATTGGCAAATTGAACTAGGGTTTGGCCTTGAGTGATCAGTGGCTGGGGTGTGCTTGATGGACTTTAACAGAGGATTCAAATGGCTGAAGCCTGATTGAACACTTGAGCAGGCAGCCCAAGATGGCTGAAGGGCAAGCAATACCCAATCACAGGGACAGACGAATAACCAGCATCTCATAAAACATTTGATATTTTGTGTGACATTTTGAGACTGCGGGTCCAATGATCATGGTTGGCCCCAAGACCTTAAAAATCGAATGAATGAATGAATGAATGAATGAATGAATGAATGAATGAATGAATGAATGAACGAATGAATGTTTGAATGAACGAATGAATGAATGAGTGAATGAATGAATGAATGAATCGTGACGTACCTTTTCATCAGCGTAGTTGATGACTTGTCTGACATCATGGTCCAGAGCCACAGATTGAGAGGCCCTTTTGGCTTCAAGGGCAGACTCCTTGGTGGGAGAGCCTTTGCTACTCAGCCTGGTCCTCTTAGCAGCAGACTCTGTCCCCAAAGCAGCCTGCAAATGCCAACAGAAGGAGAGTACTCAGCTTCTGCCTTTGTTCGCAGGTAGAACGAAAGACTACAGCTGTATATGTGCAAGAATATGTAGGATGCAGGTCAGGTAATGAGGTAAGGCCAGATGTGTTTGCACTAAAACAATGCCAGCAAAAGCTGCATGTGGTGCTGACAGGTAACCAATATGCTGCCCAGCAAAGCCTGGATTGTCTGGCCCCAGTCCTTGAAGACATGCTTGTTTGAAAGCTGCTTACTACAGCAAAAGCGGGAAAGCTAGCCCTTCTAAGTCAGCTTCATAGGGCACGATGACACCATGCACCGAAGAAAACAGGCCTTGTATGTGCAGGTGCTGTAAACTTGAAGCGATAGAAACCACATTACTGCCATGCACACCTCATACTCAGCTGTGTGATCCAGCACATGCTTTCTGCATCGGTCCTCAATTTGTGTTTGTAGCGTCTTGGATTTCTGATCTAGCTCTTGTATGAGCAGAAAGCATCGACTCAGCTCTGCTGGCAGGTCAGTGACGCCTGCAAGCACACCAGCTACAAGCTTGGCTATGAAGCAATTGCTGGTTGAAGCTGACAAGTTTTGTGCATGTACATAGCTCATACACTGCTGAAGCATGTTGCTGATGCCAGGATTCTGATGCATATTGCTTCAACACGGATAGCAAATTGCTTCACAGTGCGTAGTAAGACCATGCACAGCTTGTGCTTGCCAAGCAGAGCATGTTGAAATGGCAAAGCACTTACTGTCTACATAGTTTTGCAAAAAGGCTGCCATAGCTCTTACTCCCGCTGGCTCGAAACGCCTGCCCCTGAACGCTTGTGGTTGCCTTGTGTTTGATAGAAGCAGAGCTGATCTTGTGAGACCTTGGCAACGCTTGTCTAAGCTCTGTGTGCTCAAATACCTGAAGCAAACTGTGCTTGCTTTTTCCCCGATTCAGCTGAGACAATTACCAACCTGAAGCTATCTAGATGACAGTGCAAAGCACAGTGTCAATCTTTGCGAAGATCGATCGGCGCGCTTTGTTCGCAAACACCATGATCAGGACTGGCCTGGACATAGGTCAAAATCTGAACGCTGATTCAGCAGCGCGTCACGCAGAGTGTCAGCTAAGCAACAAGGCACTCGCGACGGCAAAGACAGCGGCGCGCCTTGCCGCTTTCGCTCAGTCACTTGCAAAGGCGAAGCTGCCAATCCACGTCAGAGGGCCGTGCTGAGCATGCCACCTGAGCATGCCCTGCAAGCTTCTTGCTGTAGTCATAGAGCACATAGACATGCCTCAAGCAGCGGCAATCGAACGCGACGTCGCCGTTTTGGATAAGCGAGTTGGTTGAAGGCCTGGCTGCCCTTTGAGCAAACATGTCTGCTGTCACCGAAGCCTGGCAGAACCAGCGGCACTATGGCATTACATGGTAAGTCACTGTCTCGCGGCGTCTGGTATTGTGCGAAAGTCTGCAGTTAACCACGCTTCACAAGGATCAAGACCCAACCCGTTGGTTGACCTTGCGGCAGACAAAGTTCCGCAGAATCCGCTCGATGAGCAGTGATCCCATCAACGATCTTGGCCTGTCTGCAGGCGGTCTCCCGCATTGCTGGAGCGAGCACACTGGAGCGATGCACAAGGGAACCCAGTGCAGTTCGACAGGACTCAGTCTCCTCGACACTGCCCCGAGAGTTGGGAGCCTGTTGTGACCATAAGCACAGACCCAGATGGTTATCAATACGCCTCAGTGTTCAAGTACGTGGCCCGTGCCAAAGCAGATTGCTGAACCCCAGTAACCATAAAACCCATGTTGGCTGACCTTTGTGCCGCAAATTTCTCTTGCTACGCTTCTGCAGGCACTTTGATTACGCCAGAGAAGGTGGGCGAGCATCACAGCGTGCCACAGACTTTGTCCGCCGCAGGCTGTGGCGCAAGAAGGCAGGGCCATCTGATGCATCAGCCATAGAACAGGGCAAGCCTGCAGCTGGCAAGCACGCTGCAGCTGCTGTGACTAATGCACTCATCAGCCCAACCACAGTCATGTTTGGCGCAAGGTGAGCATATTGCCTATTTCACTTGCGGCTGCTGTTCATGCTGCACTGTTGGGTGTCTGCACTGTTTGGTGAGGGTAATTCAGAACAAGCTGTTCTGCAGAGTGCGCAAGGAAACAGAGACAGAGCGAAGAAAGAGCGTGGTGCGTATCTTTGTAGGCATGTTTGCTGGCTGCATCAAGCGCCACCAGATCTGGAATGTTGTTCCCTGGGACCCTGGTGCTTGGTATGCTTTTAATATATGCTTGCGATGTCATGCTGCCATTGAGCAGCCAAAGCTTTGAGGCGGTCAGACATATGCACACTTTTCTGTGACAACAGAACTCCAGCAAACCCTCACAATGGTTTTAACGCGTACGATGGAGCATGGGAAGCAAATTAAATATATCTATTGTCCTGGCAGGATGCAAGCAGATAGCACTATGACATCTACTGTCACTGCTAACATGCGTTGAGCAATTTGTGAATCACAGGAAGTTTCTGCACAGGTCTTGGCTTGGCACTTTGCACAGCAAGTCATGTCTTGTGATTGTGAATGTTGGGTTGCAGGTGGGTGATGTACAATCAGCATCAAGCAGCTTTGCTTGAGCTGCAGCAAAACAACATGCACAACCAGATTGATTTGAAGGCCTTGAGCGAGCCTGTTGACCAGGTGTGTGCTGTCAGTGTCATCTGTGCAAGTCTGCCGGATTGATGCATGCCATGAGATCTACATGTTGACTCCAGCATCTGTGGTATCGCTGGGCGCACTCACATCAACACAATAGACTTGACAGCTGTACATGCAGCTTTGCTCATCATGGGCTACAGTGTGATGTCTGTGACTTCTTGTTTTAAATGTTTTATGCAAGGGAGTTACAGTATGCCCATCTCCTGTTCAATCATGCCAGTTAGTCTATTGCTGTTTCTCGTTCTGGGTATTGGCATGAGGCAAAACAGCACAGCTCACGTCTGCAATGCATCCAGCGTAATGATGCCCAGCTTTGCTCATCATGGGCTACATGGTAGATACCATGGGCTGATAACATGCTTCTCTTGTAACCTTGCCAGTGGATTGCAAGCAAAGCTCGCCCACTATTTCCCATACTATTCCCATAACAATGCCAGATATGGACAGTCCAGTGTACCATACATAAGCCACCAATGCCCTGTAAGTATGAAGTTTGTGACGTAACATCTGTCTGATCTGCTGTGCAGAGCCAGCCAAATGCAGCTGACAAGTTGTGTGAGGATGATGAGCAGCGCCCAACTCTAGTGCGTGAGCTGCTGTGTGCTGCTATCCACTCTAGAGCAGCCTATGGTTATGCCATGGCTGCCGGCCACATGTCCAATCTCCTAAATTTTGCCCTCATGCACACCGTGCACCAGATCAGGTACTGCAACATAGTTTGTTCACACATACCCCTGTTACTCCAGAGGAAGTTTTGCTCATGAATCCCTTTCCCTGCCCCCAATCAACCCCTCATCTCATGCTTTGGCTGCAGGGTACATGCTACCCTGTGAGCTTGCAAGGACTTTTGATCATGAAGTGAAAGCAACTGACGACCAGCCTGTCACAAGTGTCTTGTATTTGCTTGCGGCAGCTTGGTGTGGTGCAACTTTAGCTCCGGGCTGCCGCCTCAGGAGGCTCCCGGTATGATCGCTGAGAAGCGTAAACTTTTCTTTCTGGTGCAGCTTTGATGCAGCCGGAGGTGCATCTGCGGAGGCAAACAACCTGGCAGTTGCTCAGCTTGCTGGCTTGGACCCAACTGATGTGATCATGGGGGAGTGGAGCAACAGCGTCATGCGGCCTTGCCATTACATTGCCGCAGACAAAGCCAATCATTGCATCATCCTAGCTATCAGGTAACTTAATCATCTGCTGCCAATGCTGCCGTCCCATCTCACCTGGTGTGCGTGAACACCAGCCTTGCCATTACATCGCAGTCAACCATTGCATCATCCTAGCCATCAGGTCACTTCATCATCTGCTGTCAATGCTGTCCTTCAATCTCACCTGTTGTGCGTGAACACCGGTGCCAATAACCAAACTCTCCTAGACAATTTGTACCTTATCCTGCACAGCCTTTCAGTAGCACATCTTAAACCCAATTGAGGGTCTATGGTGGGCCCATGTTTCAACCCACCTGTCAAGCAGCTCCATGCAGCTTGAACCTAACCCATTAACAATGGGCCATTACTCTGCTGATGGCTACACGTGTTGTAAATTAAGTGCAGCATGACAGTGTATCCAGACAATACCAGCATAGCTGCTGGACCTGAAAGGGGGGTTCTGGTGCATAGGGGGTCCTTGGAGGTGGGGGATGTGCTGTCTGACCTGAGTGCCAACCCTATGGAGCTGTCACTGCTGGGTGTGCAAGGTCAGCGCCTCTCTGTTGCACATAGGGTTTTCTGTATATCGGTCATCCATCTATATCGAGACTATCGCCAATGGCAAAGATTTCAGGTTGTCTTATACAAGTTTTACATCCTGAAGGCTGGTCAAATGCAACATACATCAGCACAGTCTGCATGCACAGTACATGCAGAGGCCTACATGCGTCATCAGACCTGACCCTGATTGGCGCATGTACAACATGGTACATTGACGTTGATGTGGGAGTGAGTTGGTGATGTATGGCTATGAAGGCATGCATGCAAGCGTACGGCTTCAGTGCAGCTTCAGTGCAGCTTCAGTGCTGCTGCAGTGCTGTGGCCACGCTGCAAGCAGCTTGCGATTGGCTGTGCCCACAGCGCACGTGGTGTGATGTTGATTCTCGCAGTCTTGCAACCACCTTTGTCAAGTCAGGTGTCAGACGGCGATGCAGTTTGAAAGGTCTGACCTTGGAGGCTTGTAGCTCAAACTGTTGGACACAAGTAAATTTAACCCTACAGCTACACCCCACTGCAGCCACACTGCAGGTCAGACCTCTCAGTGGGGTGTAGCTGTAGGGTTAAATTTACTTGTGTTCAACATTTTGAGCTACAAGCCTCCAACCAGATTCAACAAATGGATTGTATGTGTGCATTGCACCATAGCTCACACCAAACGGGCCACAGGACTTGCACTGGAGTGTGCTGGTTAACTGCTCTTTACTGCTCTTTGTCTTATTGCGTGCTCACCTTGTCGCAGATTGTATGTAGCCACACTCGAGCATTGCATCCATTTGCTGGCTGGTGTACCCATGTTTTCTTACTGCCCCTTGCAGGCACACCTAGCTTAACAGCAAACGTTGTAGCAACTTCACAATTACATTATACAGTAATCAGTCATCATGGGTTCTTTTGTGTGGTCAAACCGACACATGTTGACTGGTAACACAAACAGATGACAGACAGTATGGTGTGGTGACAGGGAAGGTGCATGAGGGCATGATGAGCGCGGCGACCTTTGTGCATTGCAACAGTGCGGCAGCCCTGGAGTCTGTGGCCCACACCCACCCCGGCTGGCCCCTGGTTGTTACTGGTCACTCCATGGGGGGTAAGCACTGTAGGCCCTTGCCCATCAGAATGCCTTTTACGCCATGTCCCTGTTCTCTTCACCACTTTGCCCTACCATGGTTGTCACTGGTCTTTCCATGGGGGGTAAGCACTTCAGGCCCTTGCCTATCAGAATGCCTTTTACGCCATGTCCCTGTTCTCTTCACCACTTTGCCCTGCCATGGATGTCACTGGTCACTCCGTGGAAGGTAAGCACTTCAGGCTCTTGCTTATCACAGCGCCCTTGATTGTGCCCTCATTGTCTCCACACTGTGTGCCACCATGGTTGTCATTCATCACTTCATGGGTGATAAGGCTACTTGGCTCTTGTCTATCACAATGCCTCTGCAGCCATATCCTTATTCTCTTCCATTCTGTCCTACCATCCTACTGCATCTGTGTCATACCATGTCAGTCACTGGGTTGGATGGCCTTTCTGCTACCATGCACACGCCCCCTTATGCTGCCTGGTGCCTTGCCCACCATCAGCAGTCTGTGCTTGCAAACAGTTGCAGAGTCTGTGCCGCCACAGACCATGGCTGGCCCTAATGGTCTTTGTTCAATTGATGGGCAGCAATGCCCTTTTGGCAATGCGGCCTTGGCTTCTGACTTTGCCCATTGCCTTACCCAGCAGTGACATTCCATGTTAATTGACCACCAAGCTTGAGAAATTGTGCGTCGATGTGCTCGTTTTGTGTCAAATGCTGCAGAATGAGTGCTTTTCTGCATTGCTCTCTGATGGAGAGCTTGCTGGTGAATCTACAGTGCCCCTGCTGCATAGCCTGCTGGCATGTTATGCAGAAAACCTAGGTAGCAACATGTGTCAGACTGCAACAGCAGTCAGGATCACTGCACTTCGTGTGTTCAAGACAATCACAGCCGTCTTGTGCACCCAAGGTAGTCACAGTTGTCCTGTGCTCAAGTCACAGGTGTCGCAGTCACAGGTGTCTTGTGCTCATGTTGGTCACAGCTGTCTTGTGTTGCAGGTGGAGTGGCTGCTATTGTTGCTGCCCTGCTCAGGGATGGCACCGCCCCCAAGGGGTTGGGCCCTGTGCGCTGCTGTGTCATCAGCCCTGCAGCTGTCTTCAGTGGTGACCTGTCTGAAGCCTGCCGGCCCTTCATCACCTCCCTCATCCTCAGGTGGGTCCTTCATGTTTATCCATCCGGCTGTCTGTCTGTCTGTGCAACAACAGCATTCCTGAAGCACTTCAGCCTTGCATGCCAAGCTGTGTCTGAGACTTACCTGGACAGCCCAGTATAACACTGGGCTTCTCATTGAATGACGCCGAAAGGCGTAGTCTTTTCTTTTGTCTGTCTGAGACGTCAGTTTTGTTGCGCAGGTCTGATGCAGTGCCCAGACTGAGCTATGCTAGTGTGGAGGGCATCTTTGTGGAGCTGGTGGGCGCCTCCCCAGTTCGCAGAGCTGCTAATGATGTCAAGTACAGGTCAGCATCACCCTCATCAGATCAATCTGTTGCTTGATGTCAAGTACAGGGCAGATTCACCCTCATCAGATCAATCTGTTGCTTCTGTTTTGTTGAGTGGGTCAAACGGGAACCTTCTGAGTGGTGCTTTGCAACGAAGTGCTAGCAAAGCTGCTGATGATGTCAAGTACAGGTCAGAATCATCCTCATCAGATCAATCTGTTGCCTCTGTTTTGTTGCATGGGTTGTGGGTTCTGAGTGGTGTCTTGCAATGAAGTGCTAGCAAAGCTGATCAGCGCATGTCCAACGGTCAGTTTGGACAAAGCGCAAGGAGAATCCTACAGGCACTTCTGTCTTCCTGTCGATGCTTGTGCTGCTCACATGCACAGACTCAGCAATTGATGTAGTCCATACCAGCCTTAGCCACACACAACAAAACCCTTTGCTGCTGCATACTGCTGCTGTGTAACTGTTGCTTTTTGAATTTAAACAGACCCCGTGGGCTAGTGAATACAGTTTTGGGGACGTCCTCAGGCTTGAGCCCGACCTGACTGCAGATCTTTACTACTGGCTACTTTAGATCCCTGAAGCTTACCAAACTTGTGTGACTGTTGTTCTGCTGCCTCTTGTCATGCTGAATAAAATTGCCGCGCAGTCTGGACAGCTGACTTACAGTGCATCTTGCTGTTTCACCACACTGCAATGTTGAGCTCAGGCATCTCTTCAATGTTGAAACGCGGTTCTTCTTTCCCCAGGCGTTGGTTTCTTTGACACTACACTGTCCAAAGGCATGTTTTTGATGAGTTGTCAAGAGAAGGATGAAAATTGATTGATTTCTGATGAAAAGAATGAATTTCCAAGAAAATAACGAAATTTCTGTACCCCAAGGAGCTGCTGGTTATGCACAGGGTTGAGCAGATTCTGGCAGGCTTGAAGATGGACTGGATCTTCCAGAAGCCTGCAAGGGCTGGCCGGCCTTCTAGTGAAGATCACCGCGGCCTGAACGCAGTCTCGCCCTTGCTTGGTGAGCCCTGTATGTGCTTGGCTGTGGTTGCTAGGGTTGCAGCACATTGCTAGGGGGTTTTTGTAGTTTTGCTGGCGTTTCGCATGGTTTAGCTATAGGGCTGAATGTGCTTTTACCACGATCGCAGTGCTTTGCAGAGGGTTGCTGCTTGTCTGACAGGACTGCTAACACGCAAGCAGCTCATGTACAGCTTGCAGCCAATGCTTCAACCCTCCGACAAGTGAGCCCTTGCAAAGCCCCCGGCAACTGAGCACTTGCAAACCTTCCTTGAGCGATTGTTGTGCATTGGTCTATCAGGTTGCGAGTGTCAAAATGTAACATTCTGTTTTGCTGTCAAGCTGTCCTGTGCCTGAGCGTTGAAGCCACCAACTTTCTAAAACCCGGCTTATTGGCTGCCAAAATTGGACCTCATACAGAGAGCTACTCAGGGCTGTATGCCCCTAGGGCAAGACACACTTTACAGTGATTGATGGATGAGTGCATGGATGAATCAATGACTAAATTGATGAACGAAAGAGTGGCATTACTGACTGACTGACTGGCCACTGACTGCACAGTTTCAGATGGCTATGGACGGTGCTATCGGGCTATGCTGGTCTGACAACCAGTTTTTGGATTTTCATAGAACCAGATTCTTCGCTTTGGAACCAGATTCTGGTTCTGCAAACAGTTCCAGAACTACGCTGCTTTTCTACGCTGGTTGTATGTTAAAAACACTGTCAGAAGGAGAAGACACCTGCTGGATGAATGTATGAAAGAATGTCTGAAATCCTTGACAAGTACCATTTCAAATGGCTGTGTATGGTGCAGATGATGAAGAAGCTGTGAAGGCTGCAAGCCATGCAGCAATGCAGGCCTATGCACACACGCACAGCAGCCCTGACAGTAGCAAAGCCATCAAGATTGGCAAGGTGGGTCTCACCAAACTCTGCTGTACCAGTTCTCACATGTCCTTCATCATCACCATCATTGATGCTTCACCCTAGGGCACGCTAGGGCTTCAAGGCTTGCTTTGGTACATACAGACAAACTCAAATGCCTCAAAAGCAGTTCTGTCTTTGAGACTCCTGTTCTAACCACACATATGTGACGCCTCTGTCTAGGGCATTCAAACAAGCATGCACTATAGGTTGTGGCATCACCCGCTGAAGCTGAAGCGCCAGTCAATGTGCTTTGAGAGATAGACTGTGTGCTGACAGATACAAACTGAGGCACAGCAATGATTGGTGATACAGACGTCTGTCTGTCTGTCTGAGTGCAGGCAGATTCACCACAGAGGCGCAGAGGGTCACCGGACACTCCAAAGGGCCCTTTGGAGGGCATTGTGGATGCTGCCCAGTTTGCTGAGGATATGGTACCAGAGGGGCTGCACAAAGCAGCCCTGAGCCGGAACCCATCTCAGACCTCTTTGTCAGGGGCAGCTCCTGGAGGTGTTCTAGACGCGGGGCTGCATGGCGCTGCCCTGCCCCGGAAGGCATCTCAAATCACTCTGACAGAAGCATTTCCAGGAAACGGCTCAGACCCAGACCTTGTACATTTGAGTGCAAGGTAACTTGACATCAGTGTAACAGCTGCATTGATTGCTTGGCATGTTTGTTGACTCGCTCTGCAAAGGCTGCATGCAAAGTCTCCTGAATCTAAACTTGCTGATGAGCCACCATTGTGATGTACCAACCATCAGTTGGGGAAAGAGAAGCTCTTTTTGGTGGTGAATGATCTATAGCTGCGCTCAGCATTGTGCGCATCCACTTTGTTCAATGTTGACTAGCTGCAGCCTGAATGCCTGCTTGCTTGTGTATGCCACACCAGCTGCCTGTATACAGATTCACAGTACAATCAATAAATACTGTATTCTCTATATCACATGTACAACAATGTTTTGGCGTGTGCAGCGGTGAGACTCAGAGTCCAGTCTCACAAGCCAATGCAGACTCTGGGGCAGAGCATCTCCCAAAAGAGCCCTCTGGGTTCAGATGGCCCTGGCAATCTAGAGCCAAGCCCGGAGGAGCTGTCAGGCAACAGCAGCCGGGGAAAGCCCTAAGCTCAAACCCTGGCAGAACTGCTGCCAAACTCCCTGGCAGGACTGATACTGACATCCCCAAAGAGGATGAACAGCAGTTATGCACTGGAATCACGTTTGCAGGCTCACAGCATCAACAGCCAAATGCAATGGATCAGACAAACTCCACAGATCATCATCATCCCATGCATCATTCCAACCCTGGAGGTCAGCTAGCATCAGCCATGGGCACTTCTGGTCCTGATAGCAGGGCTAGTCAGGCCAGTGGCTTAGCTGATAAAGCAATGAGTAGAATTGCTGCAGCACAGCATGCCATGTCATCCTCACCTTCAACTTCCCACAGAGATATCCTTTCAGAGTCCAGCCCTGAAGTCAGAGCCCATGGTAAATCACCACCGAAGAAGAGTAACAGAACAGTAAATCCAGTCAGTCCAGGGAGCCCTAGGGCTGGTGCTGCCAGCTCGCCCAGTAGCCCTCAGCATAACAGCCGACTTCGCACCAGGGGGGCAACTTCTGGACAGCTTCGGCAGCTGATAGAAGAAGCAAGGGTGCAGAGGCTAGACTCAGGGCTTGACTCAGAACTGGCGCAGCCCATGGGGCAGGATGCTGCAACAGGGCAAGGCCCTTCTGAGCAGACAGAACCTCCCTCGCCTCATGCTCTGGGATCACACCGCTCCTCTTCATCGAGAAGCGATGTGCTGCTAGGTCAAGGGTCTTCTGTCAAAGCAGGGCAGGACGTTGTGGGGGGCCAGGGCAGCGCGGCACAGCCCCAGGGGCACTGCAGTGATGCCCTGGCTGAGGGCAGGGAGCACGCAGGCAACCCTGGTTCTCAGGCCTCTGCGCTGCACAGTGTTGCTAGCAGAAGTGAAGATGCAAGCCAAGCTCAAAGGTAAATTCTTACTGTCATGATGCCATGGACAAAACATTGTTCACAAAATATGTGGCACAAAGCTGCGCCTGCTGCTGTTTATGTGAAGAAGAGCAGCATAACCTGCACTAGTCTCAGTCATCATTTGCCTCCAATCCTCAGTTGCATTCTTGGTCCTGTCAAAGCCACTTGTTCCTGCTTTGCTTTGCTTTGATGATGCTTTGTTTGTTTGTCTGTCAACATGGCACGACTTGCAGATGTTTCCTGATTACTTCGCCTTTCTGGCCTTAAGGGTCGTGCAATTGCAGGAGTGCCACATTGCATCCATAGTATGCAACTTTAAGTGCGCTTAATTGCTTCATTCTGGTGGACAAGCTACACTTAGGGTGCAGGTGCTACACGAGGATGTGTGTGCACAGCATTAGAGTGCATACTGCACTTGTGCATGCATTTGCGCCTTGAGCCTATTCATATGAAATGACCGTTTTGGCCTTGTTCATGTCACTGACGGTCTAGACTTTAAAGTAATCTTGTGGTGCATTGACAGTCAGCGTGTAGATGTCAACAATATCAATTATCATCCAACGATGCAACACATGATATGAAACAGTGTTTGAAATATGAAGCATGCTTGCAGGAAGCAGGAGGAAGTAGCAGACATGTTGGGCATTACGCGCCTAGAGCCAGATGGGCCCCCTGCGCCCCTTTACCCCCCAGGTTATCCCCAAATTCATGATATGATTGCCACAATGACCAATTTTTCCTGCATTTAGGCTTTGCCCCATTGCAGAATGTCTCATCTTGCTTATACATCTGCAAATTCTGATGAACTCGTTCACAGAGGATTATCTCACCAGCCGTGATGTTAGCCATACAGATCCATCAAACCTAATTCACAGTAAGTTTGGGCGGCAATGTTTTTGGCTCCAACAGGTGATGCAGTTTTTGGTGCCAGCAGGCAATGCACTCTCCTGAGTTCAAGAAAGCGGCCGCTGCAGTTCAACGCTTGCTTGGAAGGAATTCTATAATGAATCCTCAAGATTGATGCTAGAGTCAATGTTATGCAATGCATTGACAATGCAGATGCTGCAGGAGCAGTGTTGACGTTCCTTGGCAGATACGTGTTCTCAAGGATGCACTGATGTACAGAGTCCAGAATACGCCTGGATCTGGACATTGGTGGCATTGCATCAATGCCTGGATCTGCACATTGTTGGCATTGACATCCTTTCACTCAACTTTATACCTTGCGGTCTGGGGTTTGGAGCCAGTTGTGACTCATCATACACTCTGGCTTGAAAGCACAGGTGTATGTGGTGTGCGACAAAAGCAAGCTGGTGGGAGTTCTGTTCAAAGAGCCTAATGTCCCGTCGTTGGTAGTTTGGGCCAAATAACAAAAAGTGCTTACCTCTAATCAGATCCACATCATTCATTCATGTCCTGTTGTTGGTAGTTTGGTCCAAATAACAAAAAGTGCTGGCCTCTAACCAGATCCACATCTTTCATCATTGGTTGGACTGCATGCAGGTCGAATCCTGTGGATGCTGCCCCCGCCTGAACAGCCCAGTTCTCAGGACGCACACATTGCAGTAGCAGACCCTGATGACGCCCAACACCCTGAAGATTCCCCATCTTCTTCATCAGTGTTTCAGCAGCATGCAGCAAGTGTACCATCAGCTTTGCAAGAAGAAGAACAGCAGCAGCAGCAGCAGTCATCAGTAGATGCTGTGTCAGCTGCAGAAGGGGGTGAAGAAGTGCAGAAAGTGTGGCAGGCACAGCCGATTTTGCTAGATGTCCAAAAGGAGTGTTTTTCTAGATTGTTGTTGCTGCCTGAAATTCTAATGGACCATTTGCCTGACACCTACTTGGCTGCTGTTCAGCAACTTTGAGGTGTAGGTGTATAGTGCTGTGCTTTCCCAGTGTTGGTGTGTCTATTGTATCTGGGTTCAATCACTTGCAGCACAAAGGTCTTTGCTGTCTGTCAGGATGCTGCAACCGAGCACAGGCACCACAATGGAGCTTACTACAGTATAAGTGAGCATAAGCTCGAGTGGTATCCCTGCAGTTGTTAGCTCCAAAGCACCTTTGATGCAGGGTCTTGCACTGTCCTATATCACTGACCAACACACTGGATGCTAGCTGCAATACTGTATTTTCATGAAATTGTGATTATACAGCATCTGTGTGTACCAACGAAAATTGCACATTGTCACCATTATGGACTGTATGATGTCAAAGTGCACACACACGCACATCAGACATTCTGCATCAATTCGTTACAATGGTTCTGTGCTTGAAATGTTTATTAATAAATGTGGCACAGCACGCTGTCACAGGAGCCAGGCTACTCTGTACGCAACCTACCGCAACTCAACCCTAGCATGACTGCGTAGCACTACCTACTGTATGTCAATTGCACTACATCGGCTCAAAAGGTTCCAAATACTACCTCTTGCAAGAGCTGCATGAATTTTTAAAAGGGGGGAATCTTGCATGACAACGATGGCAGACCAACTACCAAGTAAAACATGAAATAGGCCCAGCAAAAGCACCTACACTGAAAGATTGTGGTAGGGAATCATTTATTCATCCAAAGCTGCATGTGTTCTTCCAAAACGTGCAAGCCCTGCAGTGCATGCATCTGCACAGCAAACCGTTTTGGCTAATCCAAGACAATTGAGTGCTACTTCAGCCCACAAATGCTGCATAAACACCAAGGTTTTCATAGGTTTCTGCTGAAATTCGACCAAAAGAAATGGCCGCCGTATCAACCAAGTAGCTCTCAGCAGGCATGTTCTGCCCACGCCGTTGAATGTTAGTCGACAGCTTATGCTGTCATCAGGCGGCGGCCAGCAGTAGCAGTGGTGGTGGTAGTGGTGGCTGCCTGGTTAACCTTGGTGCACTGAGCCACTGTAGCTTGAGCCTGGGACAGGAGGAAGGCTGAGCTGGGCTCAATCACATCCTGGAAGGTGGAGTCAGTGTAGGAGACCTCCAGGTTGCCACCATCATACACGAATGGGGAGTAGGTCATGTCCCACTGCCACCACATAGCACCTGCACATGAGAATTCAGCTCAGAAACCTGCAATGCATGCGCAAATGCCTGCCTGCTGATTGCTGGCTCAAAAGCTACCATGACTTTGCATGTACATTGCTTGCTTGACGCAATGGATGCCAGGCAGTTGCACTACATCTGACAAACAACACACTTTGAGAATGACAGTCAATCAGGTTTGATATCTACATGGCAGAGCCAACCAGATCATTACTCCATTGCAGAGGCTCTCATGCTGCAAGGAGTTGGCCAGCAATCACACTGTCGGCTGACTTACACACTCTACCACTGCTTGTAGATGACTATAGTGCAGCTCATTTTGAAACGCACACTGAAGCAGAAAGGTGCTTACCACGCAGAGTGTCCATGGGAGCAGTGTTGGAGGTCATAGAGGTGTTGGCCAGGGCGTACACAGTGCTGAAGTAGGTGTCACGGATGTATGCCACATCGCTGACCTTTGGGTTGGCTTGCACACCATCACCGGAGTTGGAGTTCTGCAGACAGGGCAGCTAACCAGCATCAGCAGCCTGACTACAGAACATTTATGTGCATGCAGCTTGATGAAGCTGCTGCAGAAGAGCTACCTGCTGCTGTGTCAACATGCAGCAATACAGCCACACATCCAGATTGCCATAAGTCAAAGTGCATACAGCATCAGAGGGGCGCACAGACCACCGAATCCTGGAGAGGCCAGGAGGCCCAGGCAGGAAGAAGGGCAGGGGGGGCAAGGGGGGCTAGTCATTTCAGGAGAAGACTCACGTTGACTGCCTTGCCGAACTCTTCCAGCAGCAAAGGCTTTCCAAGGTTGTTGGCTACAATGGCGTGCTGAGTGAACCAGGCAGTCAGGAACTGAGCTGCATCGTAAGTGATGTCCTCCTGGTTTGCAAACCACTCGTCGGGCCAGTAGTGGATTTCGGCGAAGTCGATCTCGGTGTGAGCCATGTTGCGAGAGAAGTTCTGCCCTGTGATACCGGCCCATCCGTTACCGGGGTTGTACTGCACATCGGAATCGTACTCGCCCCAGAAGCCCTCGTAACCGATGGTCACCAAATGGTTGGCATCGTTTGTCTTGGTGTAGTTAGCCATGATTTGCACCCAGGCCTGCAGAAGACAACAATGATGAGCAGGCAGCAAACAAAGCAAAACTGCAAAGGTGTACTGCACCTCTTAGGTACCACAGCATGGTTGTCAAGCAGGACTGACTACAGTTGGCATTTCATTGAACAACAAAGGACTGAGGACAGTTCAAATGTTTGGCTGATGCATGAGCTGCTTCTCAAACAGCTCCAGATGCAATTCCCCACGAGGCAGATACCAGCGATACACGTAGGTACCATCAAGTCCCCACACAGCAGATACCAGCAATAGACATAGATAGCACCAAATTTCTACAAAGCAGCCACCAGCTATATACATAGATAGCATCAAATCCCCACAAGGCAGATACCAGCAATAAAACAGGTACTATCTAGAACACCAAATCATGTCAGCACAGGTTTGAAAGAAAGCTTACGTCAAGCTCATCAGCACATGAAGGAAGGCACTCCACGTTGGTTGGGTATGCTGGGTACAAGGTCACAGGGTAGCACTCGCACCGGACCTCGTTCATCAAGTCCCATGCAAAGATGGTGGGATCGTTCTTGTATAAAACGCCAGTGTATGTGTTCTGCACGAGGACACAAGACAGGTCAGTCACGCCTGTTGGGTGCCCATGCTATACATACAGCTACTCCACAGCTGTGCTATACATACAGCTACTCCACAGCTGTGCTATGCATGCAGCACACCAGCAAACGATGCACTCGCAAATGCACTTTCAAAGACGCTGTCAACAGCGCCAACAGTGAAGCGTTCAGTACACAGCAGACTTGGAGGGAATGGGCTTGCAAACCATGCATTGTGGATTCACCAAATTTTGAGTACTTCAATCACTGCGAGCAAACTGCAAACAAAGCAATTTGCTGCAGAAGAACCTTCTTGGATGCATGAACCATCAACTCACGTTGCGGTTGAGCATGGTGTGGATGTGCTGCTGGTAGTAGCCCTGGATGACTGGGGAGGTGAAGAAGAGGTTGGTGTTGGTTGTGGCATTGCCCCACTCAATGTAGTTGATCTTGGAGTCAGCAGTGTTCCATTGATCACCAAGAGTCAGGATCAGTTTAGTTCCATAGTGCTGTGCTCTATAGATGATGTAGTCCAAGGCCTTGAAGACTGTCTCATTGTAGACACCTGTCAAAATGGCAAAACAAGCATGATGTCAAGCAATGTAGAGGGTACTGCCAAGAACATGCAGAGCATTGCAGACAGCAGTGCTATTTGCTTGCACAGTCTGTACTCTGAAAAAACTGGATTTGCGCGTTGAGGGCAAAGACTCAGGCATGGCTGTGCAACAAGTTTTGGTGCAGAAACAGCAGTGCTCACCTTGCTGAGGCTGTAGTACTACTGTGGAGTTGATGCCATGAGCAAACACACGCGCAGTGGTCTGACTGTTGTTGGCTGCCACAGAGAAAGTGAAGTCAACAGGGCTCAGACCAAAA
>JAABUP010001772.1_pt1 | contig 44247 bp, 44 predicted proteins | sample 5559201 | NCBI WGS metagenome assembly JAABUP01 (sample SAMN10711887, study PRJNA513373) | rock metagenome | isolation source: Antarctica rocks | place: Antarctica
GTTGGATTATTGATCATTGCTCTCAAGTTTGCCATGTCACGTCTGTACTCGTCAAGCCCATAATCACTTGGTCCTGTGCATTAAACAAATGTCAGCACAGATAAATTTGTAAGATCAGAATCAGAATGTCTGCTAAGAGCATGATGATACACTGCCACATATGGTAAAGACTGACAGTGTGCCAACCTGTCATGAGCCTGCATGGGCACTGCTCAAACAGACATGTTGGCATGTAAGTACAGTAAACAGATCAGCCATTGCTAAAAAGAAGCCAGAAGGGCTGGATCGTGCTGAGCTGACCTCTAGCTGCTATGTGTGTCATGCAATACAGGCTGCAAAGGTTGGGAGAATGCGTTGAGTCTGCTACTTGGCAATTGCAGGGGCCATGTGCTGTGCACACATGCATTTCTACATGGACTGAGATGAACAACAGGGCATCAACAGGAACTGATCAACAGGAACAGCAAAAAAGACGATATGAACCATGCATGAACACAGCTCAGCAATCAAGCACATGATGATGCCGTGCATGTAAGCATTGCCACAGTATTAGGCATGATGTTGCGGTGATACTAGCAGACAGACATGACAAACTGAAAGTGTACATGTCAGGCATCGTGCTCACGTATGCAAACTGAGATGTATTCAACAAAACTGCCAACTAGGTGTGCATACGACTGTACTAGGCTGCTGTTTTAATGACCCATAATGCTCTTACAACATCAGAGCAATGCTACTGAGCAAAGCCAAAATGTGGGGCAGCTGAAGTACCTATTTCAGCAGCTGAACGCTTGAGATGAAGCATAACTGGCTGCTGGTTGCAGTAGCTCTTTCAGCGTGCCCACCGAATGCTCTGGGCAAGGAGGGCTGCTTTGACGGTCTTTCAGTAGAATTTCAAGGTGACGCTAGCTGGGAAACTAAGCTGTAGGCTGTAGATCCTTTGTAAGATCATGCACCCCAAGTCACAAACGCTGAAGGAGCACTTCATCAGCCTTTGCTTGCATCGCCTCGGCAGCATATTGCTGCCCAAGAGTCTCCAGGCTCCTGCTCATCTACTTGCGTCCTACGAGCACAAGAAATATTTGTTTGATCGACCTAGTTGCGACCTAGTTGCGATCTGGTGCGAGACAGTGTCTCGTGATATAGGCAAAAGAGTCGACATTGACCTATGTCCAGACGCGAGAACCTTTCCACCCCGCAAGGATCATCCTCAAGACAAATGCTTGAAACGCAAAGGTGCGACGAGCTTGCTTCACGCCAACCGGCCTAGGCGGTCAAAGGACAATTTGAGAGAAATTGTGAGACCCTAGCTGTGGACATGTTGACATCGTTCATGACGCAAACAAGGTGCAATACTGAGTCCTTCTGGGTGTCGCGCCTGCAGATCAATCGGATCCTTAATTGATCCCCAAACGCTGCTATCAACGCGATTGATTGAAATTCCGATTTGAAGGAAGCCCTAACCGCGAGAAACCGATCGGCTATAAAGTGGGCTTTAAAGGAGATTTTGCATGGGCTGAGCGACTTGTAATCCTATTTGTTACAAATTGTATTGACTTGAAATAGCCTGATGGTGCAAGGCATGGGCAGCCCATCTCACGAAAACATGTACTGATTGCACCTGCTGCTCAACCAATTTGCGCTTGCAATATCTGCATAGTCAGGGGCTGTGCAGATAAGTCTATGTTCAATCATATTCATTGATGCAGGAGGTTTTGTGATGTAAATGACGGCCAGTACTTGTTATGCTTCTTTCTCTTTGACACATTGCACGCCTCTCTGTGTTGCCTAACTGATTGAGCCCTTGCTAATACGCATAGATGCCTGTCATTGATCTTTCAGATGTCTACACTTCCCGCCAGATGTTGCTGCTGCAATACCAAGGTAAGAGCAACATCATTTGGTATGTTGTCAATAAGCCCTTATCAACTCATACGCGTTTTGACTTTCAGCGCGCAGATGTGCACATCATGACAACATATGTCAGTTTCTAGCTTTCATCAACATGTACATTGGTGACCTGAGCAAATGCAACAGATTAACTGCCGGTATGGTATACATAGTCCAACATCCTGTAGCTGCAGGTAGGACTCCAACAATCTAGTGTACAGCACAAGATCTTTTGCTACAACATGTTGTGTACACAGCCATAGCCTCAAATGCAAACAGTCTTTGTGGTCAACCACCCATGCACCAAGCAGCTGTCACTACTGCTGTTTCCCCTTTCAATCTGCATCTCCATTGCCGCTGGCATGTCCATTGGCATGTCCATTGGCATGTCCATTTGCATGACCATTAGTGTTGCTGTGTCCATTTGTGGCTTGGTCATGGCAGCAAAGCCTGCTGGCTTTGTTTGCCTGGTAAGGCACATCTAGGCCAGGATTGCCCCTGAAAAACCCTGATGGCTTCAGAGTGAAGCCGGTCGATTCCACAGGCATGACTGGAAAGTCCTCAGGACGCACGATGTGAGTCAGGCCAAAGCAGTGCCACAGAACAGGATCGCTTCCAGATTCCACTGACCGATCCTGCACACCGCAGCAGAGCTAAGGTAGGGAGGGAAAGAAAGAAAGCAAAGACTACGCCTTTCGGCACAATGTTAATGAGAAGCCAAGTACTATACCAGGCTGCCCAGGAGAGGTAAGGTAGACGTCAGTGCTCATTCACAGCAAGTGGGAAGTCCGTCCTAGACTGACTTTCGAGTATACAGGAGGAAAAAGGGACAGAGGCAGATTTGTATGTTCAACCAACCCACTAAATTGTACAAATATGCCAGAATTGTTGGTTTCCTGGTCAAAGGTATGTGAGGACTGCGGCCATATCAAAGGAGGTGTGGACGATGACCTCACAAGCCTTTGACCGGGATACTGACAAATCCGACACGTTTGTACAACCTCGTGGGTTGGCTAGGCATCCTGATCAAAACCAGCAGTACTGAACACCAGCCATGTGTTTAGCAGGATTGTGGCATGACACATGCCAGTGTTGTTACTGTGTAGCTCTGTCATGGCCTGCCAGGCAAGGAAGGCAATGGGAAGGTCATCACCAGCGTGTTCTCAGAAACACGAACAATGCCCTGCAGCCTTGCATGTGAGAAACAGACGCAAAGCTGCAAACACTTGGCAGTGTGTAACTCAAAGCTGGCTGTAGGAGGGACTACTGCACACCAGCTGCCATTCACGCATGAGAACTGAGCGTCCGTGCGAAGCTTTTTCAACACCAGCAATGTGATGGAGAGGTGCATCATCTCAAAACCTCAATAAATGCTAATGATTGTCCAAATGGCAGCCCACAGTTGCATGAACCATATGCTCCACATTCTCAACATGACAAGCAGGTTACTGAACCCTATTATGTACAGCAGGTGGCAACCCATACCTGCTTGATCCACTTTTCCAATCCCTCACCACCATTGCTTTGCAGCACCCAGTCGCCAGCAGGGTAGCGCTCTGGGTCCTGATGGGGGGTCACCCACAAGTGCTTGCTGGCAAAGCAGCCTCTTTTTGCGATGAGACTGTAAGGCTTGGCCATGAGGGTTGGGGAGATTTGAGGAACCAGCTTGTATGCCACTGGTTTGCCTACAGGTACACATCCACGTATACAGTAAGCTGCTTCAGCCAGCTAGGCTGGCTGAAATTTGTATTAGATGCATACCACTGGTTTGCCTGCACACACAGCAAGCTACCACAGCAGGTGAGGTCAGATGTGTCCAATGCTACATGTGCATGTAGTATTTAACTAAGTCCTGACAGGACCTTTCCTCTTTATCTTGATACAATGCCTTGGCCCGTCTGACTCCAAGCAGTAATTGTCTGTTCACTGTCAGTAGAGTAGATTCTGGAGATCGCCTTTGCTGAGTGAACCTGACTTTCAGGGAGGACAAGGGACAAAAGTGTGTCTGACAAATGAGATGATCGGGTGTTGCCTGTTGAAGCGTGACGAGAAGCCGGGTTGTTGATCTTCCAGTATGTCCCCTTGGAAGCATCAGCCACTCTGCAGGCACTGCCTTCATTGGTCAGGAGCGTCTCAACGCCCACAAAGCCATTGCCGTATGGGTTCTCCTTGCCATCAGGCATAGCTTCTACATGCATCTGCGACCACCAGGACCAAACTTCACTCAATGCTCACTCACTCAATCGCTCAATCGCTCAATCGCTTGCACGCTCGCATGCTCGCTCCCTCGCTCGCTCGCCCACTGACTCACTGACTCACTGACTGACTGACTCACTGACTCACTGACTCACTGACTGACTGTCTGACTGTCTGACTGACTGACTGACTGACTGACTGACTGACTGACTGACTGACTGACTGACTGACTGACTGACTGACTGTCTGACTGTCTGACTCACTCACTCACTCACTCACTCACTCACTCACTCACTCACTCACTCACTCACCCACTCATCCAATTGGTGGTTCTTGGGTCCTCAGTAGCATTCTGTAGGCTACATTTGCAGCACACAAGTCAGCAAATTTAAATTGCATCACAGAACCTTGCACAGCAAGCTGGAGTGTAGTCTGCCTTGTTTCACCCGTAGCATTTGCACTCATGCAATGCTCCAGGCCATCTAGCTCGACAGCACAACACCCTATCCTATTGCATCGAAGCCCATTGTGAAGCCTTCAGTGTTTTTGCGCCAACAGGGTATCAGGAAACAAGTGCAGTCAAGCCTTGCAAGGCAAGGACTGGGGTGAAAAAGAAACGAAAAGTTTGCGCTTTTCAGTGTTCGTAAAGGGAGCCTCCTAAGGCAGCAGCCCAGAGCAGAGTACTGGGGTGTTACCTCTGAAACGTACAGGCCTCATGATCATCTGCAGTCAAGCCTTACAAGGTAAGGACTGGGATGTTACCTCTGAAATGTAGAGGTCTTTACCCCCCTCATCATCATCTACAGCCATATCCAGTCTGGCACAGAACATGTGCTGGTGGTTCTGAGCATTCACACCCTCTACCACCAGTGTCCCATACTGGGGTGCTGTCTCCCCAAAGGAGAGGGCATTTGTTGAGAGCATGCCTGTTAGCTTGATCTCGTGCTTGATGGTTCCATCCTGCATGCAGAAGAGCTCTTTTCAAATCCCCAAACGTCCATTTCAATTCAGAAACATCATCCCTGCACTGGAAATCTAAATAGAGAAATGTTTGGGGACAGTGAAAACGCGTCTCTACATTGTGAAGATGTTTCAGATATCAGCCAATGAAGGGGATGTCAGCATGACAGCACTGCATGCCACAGCATGATAGCAGCTTGCCATCCCATGCACTGGCAAGCACCTGTAAAAGTGCATACAATCATGTACGCAGCAGCAGCACTTTACAATGTACACATGTGCAAGCTGTTTGCAGGCTTGTAATACAATGTCTTGATGCTGTCCGGGATAGTGATTCCAATATGTCTAGCATTGCACATTCGATTTTGGTCAAAGTCCAGTGTAAGGCTGTACATGACTGGTCTCAATAGACAACTTTGTCTGCCAAACTTGATTTCCAATCGGGTCATGAAGTTGTGCATTGAGCGCCTGATAGAAGTACCAGCAGACTGTTTAATGACAGTCGGCTAACATAAGGGTAGCCATGTGTGGCGTGACTGGGTAGAACTAAAAGCAGAAGGGGTCTTGATAGCTCACGAAACCTCTTACATTTATGGTACCATACAGACAAAAAATGTCAAGCACATCACAAACAGAGATTTGATGTTGACCACTTTGCTTGGGGTTCAAGATACGCTCTTTTCTATGGTACCCTAAGCACTGCGCATTTAGGGTATCATTGCAACGTCAAATTTCACTAGATGGTACCCTAAGCACAGCGCACTTAGGGTATCAATGGAATGTCAATTTCCACTAGAAAGGAGCATACCTTGAACCCCACGCAAAGTAATCAACACAATGCACAATGCTGTGCGAAGGGTCACCTGGTAGAAGTACCAGTAGAAGACATATTCGTTAATAGAATGCACAATGCTATGCGAAGGGTCACCTGGTAGAAGTACCAGTAGAGAGCATAGAGTATACACTCATTAACACAAAGGATCACCTGGTAGAAGTACCAGTAGAAGGCATACTCATAGTTGACCACAGTGGAGATGAATGACAGCACCAGACGCCGGCTTCGACGCACCTCAGCATGCCCTGCACCCACACACCACCACAACTATTGAAAGCGAGATGAAAGGGAGATGAAAGGGATGAGGTGAAAGGGATGAGATGAAAGGGAGATGTAAGGGAGATGTAAGGGAGATGAAAGGGATGAGATGAAAGGGATATGAAAGGAAGATTGGTAAGTAGGGGTATGTCTGCAACTCTACACTTGAAGGCAGTAGTGCAGGAAAACCACCAACATGCCTGCATTTGAGCTTTCAGGCAGAAAATGTGTTGCAAGCCTCTGTCACACTGCAAGAAAGCAAATCAGAGAGTATGAGCACAACGTGGACAGAAAACAAGCAATGACATTCCACACAGTCAGCTGGCCAAAGCTTGTGATCTTCATCTTCTTCTTCAAGTGGAACAAGCAGCTGCAAACAAGCGCTGCTGCTGCTGTGAAAGGATGCTGATCATTCAGCTCAAAATCTGCCTTGACACAAAGAAGAAGAAGCAGTGGAGCTGAGGCAAGCTTGCATGCTGCAGTAGCATTTGAGCCACTTGGGGTGTTTGACAGTCGAAAATTGTCTACTCAGTATCACAAAGGATCACTCAACATTGTCTACTCATGGGGAGACAGGACCAATCAAACAAGCCATCCAGTGCTAGATTTTGCAACTGACTAACCTGTGCGGTAGTCCATGTGCTTCCACAGGATTCCAGCGTCTTCTTCATGCAGGCATACAGCCTGGGGAATCGTGACGGCAGCACCTGCAGCCTACCCACTCATCAAGAACCACCGAGAACTACCAAAAAATACCAAGAACTACCAGCAATCATCAAGAATCACCAAGAACTGCCAAGAACTACCGAAAAGCACCGATGGAAGGCAGGAGTTACACAGCCATTCATCCAGATTGTGATCATGGTGGGTGAATGTGAAGGTAGGGTCCTAACTTAGCAATGTGAAAAGCGATGCAATTGTCACCAGGCGACTTTGTGACCGCTTATGGACTTGACCACTCACTTACTCACACACTCTTACTCACCCACTCGTTTGCTCACTCACTCACTCTCTTGCCTTGTCAGTTTTTTCTGTCTGTCCAGACATGCATTCTGCACTGCCATACAGTCTTTCCTCCAGGCACATACAACTAACTCCTGCATTCTTGCACCTTAACCTATCTATCCATCCTGATTTCGGACTCAAGGGCCAGTCCATAGACTCACTCCTTCATTGTTGCATCTCAACCTATCTACTCATTCTGTGGTCAGACCCATAGGCCGGTCCATGCATTCATTCATTTGCTCTATCTATGCATGCTGTATTCAGCCCCATGCACCGGTCCATGCTCTCGGTCTCACCTTTGCTGTCATTGAGCACAGCATCAAAGTAATGAATGTGTCCCAGGCAGTCACACCTTTGCTGTCATTGAGCACAGCATCAAAGTAGTGAATGTGCTCTCAGTCTCACCTTTGCTGTCATTGAGCACAGCATCAAAGTAGTGAACGTGCTCTTAGTCTGACCTTTGCTGTCATTGAGCGCAGCATTGAAGTAGTGAATGTGCTCTCAGTCTCACCTTTGCTGTCACTGAGCACAGCATCAAAGTAGTGGATATGTCCCAGGCAGTCACACCTTTGCTGTCATTGAGCACAGCATCAAAGTAGTGAATGTGCTCTCAGTCACCTTTGCTGTCATTGAGCGCAGCATTGAAGTAGTGGATGTGCTCTCAGTCTCACCTTTGCTGTCATTGAGCACAGCGTCAAAGTAGTGGATGTGGCCCAGGCAGTCACACCCCAGAGCCAAAGAGTTGGCACAACACCCCAAGCCTATGTCACCCATGTCAAATGCACACTTCCTCTGGAAGGGTGCGTTGGGGTCCCCATAGGGTACAGCCATTTCTACTAGGGAGGCTCTGTGCATGATAGGCCTCACTCTGCCTTCATCTTCATATCTGCATACCAGCCAACATACCTGCTATTTAATGATGATAATGATGATAATAATGATAATAGTGATAGTAGTGATAATAATAATAGTAATAGTAATAATAATAATAGTGATAATGATAATGAATTAATGATAATAATAATGATGATGATGATAACAACAGCAACAACAACAACAACAACAACAACAACAACAACGACAACAATAGTAACAATAGTAAAAATGACAATTACGCTTTCCAGCTCATGATGAGCTAGGTACGTGCGGGATATGATGCATGATATATGTATATCATACTGTATTATATATGTGTCATAATGATACATGCCATATTCATGTGGAGAGAACTGTGTGCCAGGATGCTGTTGATGCGTGCTTTCATGCAAGCCTCTCTGTGCAAATGCCTGCTTGCTCTTTTGGTCCCTTGGTCATTTGTGTGTTTGTTTGGCAGGTGTCTTGCCCTAGGGGTCAGGTGCTTGCAGTCAGGCAGGATGTCTGTACATGCTACTGTGCTCTGGCCCTGCCCTACCCTTCCAATGAAAACCAGTCAACATACCCGACCCTTGGCTCTGCCACCCCCCACCTGACACTCTTGCCCATCCTTCAGAGGAAGCATGGCATTTGTCATACCCTAACTTCAGTCTCAAATGCTTTGCTTCCTCTGAAAGATAGGCTAGAGGGTTAGGTGGGGGTTGGCAGAGCCAAGGGTCAGCTGTATTACAGATACGAAGACCAGTCTCTTCCAAATTTGGTCAGAGCCACAAGAAGGCTGGAAGATGCTCTGCATGGCCAAATCTAGCAAAGGCACCTTTGAGTACATACCCAACATTGTGCAGGACAAGGCCTTCCCGGGAATTGAAGCTGGTTCTGATGTGCCACTTCTGCCACACAATGGAGTTGCCCTCAACCTGCACACACGCACCATCATGCTGGAAACGGCTTAAATTCCCTGTCGTGTGACTGTAACCTAGTTGCTGTTTGCACCGTCAGGATTAGACTTGAGCTTTTTACACCGGTGGACACTCAAAACGACTTTGAGTATCCGCCAGTGCAAAGCAGTTGTGTGCAGCTGCCACAAGGAGCAAGCAGTGTTATGCAGTGCAGTGGCCTCATTGACCGCTGCAAAGTAATAGCAGCATGAGTCAAGAGCAGCAACGAGTCACCGGCTGCAACAAGACAACAGAAGCATGAGACAACAGCAGCGCAAGTCAACAGTAGCATGATTCGATAGCAGCAGTGAGTCAACAGCAGATTGAGCGCACATCAGCGTGAGTTAACAGTAACATTACTATAAAGTAGTACTAGTAGCAATATGCGTCAACAGTAGCATGAGTGACAATAGCATGAGTCAGCAGCAGCATGAGTCAGCAGCAGTTTGACTTGAGCGCACTGAGTCCACTGCACTCAGTGACTCAGCACAGGCTGTGAAGCATAGGCTTTGCTCGCTTGATGAATGTTCTGTTCAGCATGTTTGAATACAACAACATGCATATCAGGCCAGATACAATCTGCTGCTGAGAAATACACAATTCTTTTGCCACCAACTAGAGTCCTGCTGGGAAGTGAAGGGCTTGTAATAGATCAAGCAGATTTGGGTGCTGTTCAACTTGACTTTGTCGCTGCGTATCTTGAGATCAGGCTCAGCACGATGGGCACAGGACATTTGCATGCTGATCACAGCACAGCATGCCCAGCGGGCAAAGCATGGTCAACCCACCTTGAAGCTGGGACCTTCAGGCTGGTCTACATTCCAAGGCTTGATGTCAGTGCGCCAGTCTGTGATGAAGCTCCGGTGGTAGTTGTAGTTTTCTAACGGCATCTTGGGAGGTTTGTCATGGTGAGGTTGATCAATACGCACAACCTGCAGCATAATAATAATAAGAATAGTTTACAGGGGTTCCAGCTACTCTTTCTTGCCAGGTACCTACTAGGTGTGCCTGAACCCTAGTCGTGTGAGCCATCATGCAGTAACATGAGACACCAAGTTGCACCCAAAGGGGTGTGCGCGCTGACAGGGCGAGCGCCATAGGCGTATTTGCGAGGCAGAAAACCTCTGCTCACTACCCTGCAACAAGCGCACATGCATCACCATAACACGACCATTATCACTGCTGTTGCAGCAGCCATTGGTGCCATCGCCTCTGCCCTCACTGTACCCTACATTCAACAGGAGGGCCTGAGCCTGGGTAAAAGATTTCCAATTCAATAACTATTTGCCGCTGGTACCCCAACCTTTTCCAAGGACAAGGAATATGTACATCGTTTCTTTTGTAAAAAGATACAAGCATTTCTGAGAGCACAATGTTCCTTGGGACTGCTTCAAGGGTGGCAACTGATGACATGATGTATTATGATGTACTGCCAACACCTGAGATGCTACGTGTGTCTGACTGTACTGCCAAGACAGACAGAGATTAGAGTTCAGCCCTTGAGACTGAGTCCATTGGCTAAGGGACAAGCCAATGGCACCTGCGTGCGATCACTTGTGCACACATACACCGCCAGTGAAATGACAACATGTTCATGTCTTGTGTTGCAAAAGGTCCAGAATTTACCAAAATACATATTTTCCCTTTGCAAAACATATCAGAACAGCTATGAGTCTATGGTCAAAAAGTTGGCAGCTCAGCCAGTGATGTGGCATACCTTCCCAAGGTTCAGATCCAGGATCGGGACAAAGTCCAAAGGATGTGCGTACTGGTTGTCATCTGGGCTGCCGTTGTGGTAGTACATCCACATCTGCATGAGGCGGCCTTCAAAGGGTACCATGTGCACTGCACATCATCAGCATTTGGATCTTTTGGGGCCCAGATGTGTCTCTTCTAGAACAACATTGAGTGACTTGTATCATGCATACTTGAAATCATCAGATTTCTCCCAGTTGTCTGTTGACTCTGTTGACGAGTCCTAAAGACAAGAATGTAAATCGATTGATTAGGTGACTGGACAGTCCATGGCTGACCCTAACTGCAAGTTATTCCTCTGCCTTTTTCAGCCATGGGTAAGACATCTAGCTGTGACATCTAGACATCTGTAACCCAAGCTCATCAGGAGCTGGAAAGCGTAAAATGACTACGATTATGAATATGATTGTGGTCATCATTATGATTCTGACTGTGAGTGCTATTACTATTATTATTCCTATGACTATTATTACTACTACTATTGTGACTGCTATATTTGCTAATGTGATTTATGATCATCATTCTTGTTATCTTTGTTATTCTTCAAGACATCAAGGTCCTGAGCAGAAACCAAAGACCAGATGAACAGAGCACGCCTTGGTGCTGCGCTTTGAACAGCACTCAAAACTACCATAGTGTACCACAGCCATTCTTGTGCAGCTACAGGAGAGCCTTGTGCAGGCAACATTGATCGAAATGGTGATTAAAGCAATACACACAACAACACTGTGGACTTGAGCTAAAACATGTCCCCAATGCAGAGAAGAGCTTTTACTGCCCCCAGGCCTTCCTGAGTTTAGATTTCCAACATACAGATGACTCTTCTGAATTTTTTATAAACGTTTTGGGGCTGAAAAGAGCCGTGGTGCAGAGCAGGTGTAGGGGAACAGCTCACACTCACCTGACCATGTGTCACAAGCAACTAGATCCAAATCAGTCACTCCCCTTAGCTTCAGCTGCTCCTGCACCTGGGGGTCAGCCTTGGCAATCTTTTCTCCAAGGAAGCAATCATCTGGAGACAAAGGAGGCTCAACACCTTCTACCTACACACATTTGTGCACAGAGCAGTTCAGGTCTAGGTCTGTCAGCAGCCTGTTGACAGCATCCACAGACTTCCACCAGGCTTAATTCCGCCACAATGACAGGCAAATCGTCAATCAGAGGCCCTTCAGACGGCATGGCTGTACCATGGTTCCAAACATATAATGTTTGCTTCCCTGTTCAATGCAAACTGGGCTTTCCTGTTCAATGTAAACTTGGCTGAGCTTGCTCTGTACGGCAGGGTAATATGGCCTGTACGCATGTTGACAAAGTGTGCGTGCAATTCCAAAATTGCATCAGGATGTTCTGTAGATGCATGTACCTGCTTCCATGATCTGACATTTGCGCTGTCTCCAGATAGCTCCACTTCTACTTCATTGACTGGGGATTTTGGGAAGGCTTGCACAATGCAGTAGGCTGTTCGTGCAGGCACTGCAGACTTGTCTGCCTCATAGGCTAGCAATTCGGCTTTTGTTGGTTCCTGTATGAACACGTAGACAAGTCGGGAAAGGTAAGCAGGGCATATTTGTGAGCCAAGGGGACAGCTGCACTTCGTACTGAAGGAACCGATCGTGCAGTTTGACTTCTGACTTGCATCGATACCTTGAGGGATATTAAGTTGAAACGGACATTCTTGTAACCCGCGTCGGCTGCGTAAGAGGCGCATGCGCGGCTGCACGTCTCAACCTCTTGTGCGGCAAGAGGGTCAAGTGGGTGCTTGTACGAGCTAGCTTTTGTCATCGCGAAACCTACAACAGGGCGACGTGCGTTTTGCCATTCATGTTATACAACTTGACATGTATTCAAGCGGAATGATACGATCCGATATATCGCTTTTCCTAAACAACCTGGAACGCGCTATGTCAGGTAGCTGGTGTGTAAAGGCAAAGCGGCATGCACATGTGCTACACCTGCTGCGCAGGAACAAAGACAGCCCTCAGCGACCCCCAGTACGCGATCCGAAGAATGGTATGCTTAGATTGCATTTTCCACTGCAGCGGATAGGGCTTCACCAGCGGACGTCAGAATTTGCACCCCTGCAACTGTGCTGGTAGCTGGCATGAGTCAAATTTACGTGATCGCTGATAAGCTCGTAAAACGGTAAGCGCTGCCGCTCAGACTCCAGGCTGTCGATCGGAAGCGTCATTTGCAAGAAGTGAGTGACTTTGACACAAACACATCGCGGATGTGTTTCCAGGGTTGTTGTGGCTAAAGTCTGCGTGCCAGTACTGATCATAAGTCTGAGGAGGATCGCGTGGAAGGTCCGACATGCGGCAAATTCAGGCTGCAGCTCAACACTTAGTTGTTACACACACAAAGGTTAACCAACAGGCCTCCTCAGCTTGACTGACATCATAACGGACACCAGGAGTCCTGGTCACAGCCACTTCATCACTAAATTGCACGGATTTCTATAATGTGCTACAACAGCAGATCAGGAGGCAGCAGATAGCCAGCAGCTCAATGAAATAACCAAGACCCTCTCAAGTGGGCAGTATGCGACAAGAAGAGCACAGCATTACTTCCAGGAGACAGCACAGCAGGTTCCGGCACAGGTGTGAGTATCAAATGTCAAGAGTTGCAGTGCAGCAGCACAGGCAATCTTGCATCCGTGCTTCAAGTCAATGTCTGGGCTGAGCAGCATCTTGCGCCACATGGCCAGCAAGTAACCCCTCAACTTCTGCCTCAGCAACTTCTCTGGCAACTGGAACTTTACTGAAGGTGCCATCCAGTACTTGCTGTATCTCATCTCTAGTCAATGTCTCATGCTCTAGGAGTGCTCTCGCAAGGGTGTGCAAGTCAGCTTCTCGGTCAGTCTGCACGCACAATGTCTGTTGCGACAATACACGGAGAATAACATGCCTATCACAGCAGGCAGGCTTAAGTGTGGCACAAGCAGCATCACAGATGACCACTCAACAATTCTGAGCACAACTAGCCATGCAGCCTGCTGACTACCAAACACATCTCCACAATGTAGAAACGCGTTTTTGCTGTTCCCAAACGTTACTAAGTTTAGATTTCCAGTGCAGGGATGACGTCTCTGAGTCAAAATAGGTGTTTGGGGATTAAAAAGAGCAGCCTGTCCTCAGCCACAGTACTGCAATGGAGGGCATACCATAACAGGATATAGCAGGAGGGTTGTGACATGTGGAAAAAGGGTAACAAGACATACCAGGAGGGTTGTGACACGTGAATAGGCTTCCCGCAGCATGCGTGTAACTTCGGCATCCACTCTGCGGTGCGTATCGCTGCTGGTGGCCTCCTGTCCGCGATTATCAGTGTTCAGATACACTGGACCTGCAACCCATCTAAAGCATTGAGGCTGATCGGTTGAAGCAGCAAAAGAGTAGTATCGAGGTTGGCAAAAGCAATCTGTCTGGACATGCAAACAGCTATACTGCAGCTATCTGTGTAGGCAGACAAACAACAATGCTGCAGCAATTCTACAAGTAGACATAAAGTCCTTCACCACTTAAAGTCTTAAGCTGCTGGCAGTCAAACTCAAGCTGTACTCTTTAGATGGATTTTTTTTGAAGATATTGAAAAACAAGTTTCCCCACAAGCGCACATAAACACTGCTTGGCAATTGACACATGCTGTGTGCATCGCTCCAGCAAACAGCAGATGTACCAGAGTAGAGCATGAACCGGTTGCACACGCCTTCATGACCTCTCATCACACAGCTTGAAAAGCTGTGCAGCGTGACATGAAACAAAAGAAAAAGAAAAGAATAGAATACATCTTTTGGCTTCAATTTAATGAGAAGCCAAGTGTTATGCCGGGCTGCCAAGGCGTGGCATGGGGGACAGGCAAACAGGAGAAGAAGAGCCAACTTACCCAGGTCATCACTCATGCCACACTCAGTGACCTTACAATGAAGTGACTACACAGCTTGAAGTGCTGTGCAGCGTGGCATGCAAAACAGGCAACCAGAAGAAGAAGAGCCAACTCACCCAGTTCATCGCTCATGCCACACTCAGTGACCATGTGGCGAGCCAGGCTTGTTGCCTGCTGCAGGTCACTACGTGCACCAGAAGTCACAAAGTCCCGCCCAAAAATGACCTCTTCAGCTACTTTGCCGCCCATGCAGACGTCTATGCGCGCCATCATTTGGCGCTTGCTTTAACTGAATTCGTCCTTGTCAGGCACCTAAACGACAGTTGACGTTGCTTGTCAAGTAAGTTTTTCCCCCTGCATGAAGGGGTCGAGGGCAGCAACACATAGCTCAACATCATGCACAGTCATATTGTCTACCACAAACATACATGTACATGGAGGTATTTTTGAGCAAGCAAAACAAAAGCGAAGGACCCAAGCCTGTGTTCAGAGGGCACCCCCTCACGCTGTGAACCCCTTCAACATTTGCGACAGCTTTGTTTGATGGGGTTCACAGCATGAAGGGGTGTCCCAAAACGTTGCATAAAATGTAGCAGCTGTTACAAAATGATGCATAAAATGCATCAGCTGTCCAAAATCTTGCATAAAATGCAACAGCTGTCCAAAACATTGCATAAAATGCATCTGCCTGATAGTATCACATATGATGGAACATTGATGTGCAGCACCTGTGAGACCATCCCCAGGGCATGCCCCCGGGGCACAATGGTGGCCTTGTGGATAGGATCAGCCCCCTCACTGTGCATGGCTACAAGGGCATGCCCCGACTCATGGTAGGCTGTCAGCTTGCGTGCCTCAGCTGACTGTACCAGCGACCTGCACCAAATGTTCATTACACACATCAAATACCCAGCGATTACATTGCAGTACAGCACGTTATGGCACAGTGCAGAATCGTGGAACATAAAGTCGAAATCTTAGGCTGCAAGGAAGATATGGTAGCAGGACTTGTCACCTGCCCTGTTGAGCCAGGATGTGTGATGAGTTGCAATTGAGTTGCATTTGAGTCGTGTTGACATTTTAAGTTGACTTTGAGTTGAGTTGAGTTGTGAGTAACAACTTGAGTTGCTGAGTTGAGTCAGTCATGTTGCAACTGACTCCACAACCCAGACTGTGCAGTGCTGACTGAACGACGACCGCATGAATGCAGCTTGCAGAGATGAGTGAAGAAGCAGATGCATGGCTGCAAGCACATGTCCAGAGCTGTAGTGCACTACCAGATTGTGCAATTCAGCTTGTGTATTTCAGCTTGTGCTAGGAACCAACAAAACTGCCAGAGCAGCCATGCAGATGAATGAAACAACAGATGCATGGCTACAAAGGCATCTGCAGACTAATGATCTGCCGCCAATCTGCATAGACCACCTTGGTGACCATGCACATGCTGTTTTTTCTGCTTAGGTAATTCTGTTGAAAGGTGCCCCACATTATCTAGTGTCAGCTTTGATGATCTCTCATGACAGTGCAAACAGTCTGCTGTCAGTTCAGCTGAGTCAATCATCTGGGTCGGACTCTGCTTGCACATCTTTGCTGGCTGTCATGAACATGCCTTGTGTCAACAGGACTATCACAGCCACACCAAGGCGTCAACACACAGGGATGAGGTCTGGTGATTGTGTGCCAAAAACGTGGGAGGTGACAACCCACCTGCGCTCGACACCCATGAGGGCTTTGTCTCTGGCAGAGTCCAGCAGCTCAGCAGAGAGGCTGGGCTTGCTGGTCTTGGCTGCCAGCAGGGCCGCCTCGTTCACCAGGTTGCTCAGCTCTGCGCCACTGAAGCCCGGGGTCTGGCGCGCCAGGACTGCTGCGTTGACTGTGCTGTCCCTGGGCTTGTCCTGCATCCCCAGAACAATTGATTGTTAATGTTAACAATTATAACAAAGCAATAGTGATGATAATGATGATGACAAGGATAGGAACAGTAACAATGAAAACCATGTTAATGATGATTGAAATGCTTTCCACCTCATGATGAGCTGGATACGTGCAGGACAAGTCTTGTCTCCTTGTATTTAAAAAACGCCTGGCGACAGTAGAAATGCGTTTCTGCACTGGAGAGACAGTGTGAACATGTTTCTACACTCGCTATCCCATCAATTGATGTGATGGGTAAGCATGGTGTCACCTTGAGGTAGTGCTCCAGGATCTCCAGGCGGCCGTGCACGTCTGGCATGGGCACTGCAACCCGCCGGTCAAACCTACCAGGCCTGGTCAAGGCCGGATCAAGTGTTTCCTGCATGGGCAGCAATCATACGCTCAGGAGCATGCACCACACAACATTTCACACAAAGCATTCACGCCAAGCATGTGCAGCAATCATACGCTCAGAAGCATGTATCACAAGACTTGGCTGCTATGCTCTGGTGTTACTCAAGCCAAGTATGTGTCACACCATCACTTGGCTGCTGTGCTCTGATGTGAGTCAAGCCAAGCATGTGTCACAAGGTTTGGGTGCTGTGCTCTGATGTGATTCAAACCAAGCATGTGTCACAACGTTCGGCTGCTATGCTCTGATGATTCTCATGCCAGGAGATGCAGGAAGGGACTTTACACAGGTAACTAGGACTAGGTGGCTTACTCAGTGATTCAGTGGGTGGGTCAGTGAGCAAGGTTCAGGGGAGAGTAACGGGAGGGGGAGGGTGGGGGAGGGAGTAAAAAAGCTCAGATGAGCAAAATGGAGATCAGTCACGCAAATCAAATGCCTGATTAGCTGCCACAAACGTCGACTGCAACAGCAACTCAGTGGCCGTACCCATTTAAGGCCCGATGATTTAGTGTCTAGGGTTTTTGGGTGTAGAATTTCAGAGTAAACCCTAGATTGCCCACCTGGAGGTTTGTAGCAGCCATGACAATGACGCCCTCATTTGCCTCAAAGCCGTCCATCTCGCTCAACAGCTGGTTCAGGGTCTTCCTGGTGTGGTTCTCCCACTGCTTGCGGCTGCCGCCCACAGCATCAATCTCATCGATGAACACGATGCAGGGCGCCTTCTTCTTGGCTGCAGCAAACAGGCTGCGCACCCGCCGGGACCCCACACCCACAAACATCTCCTCAAACTCGCTGCCAGCTCTGCAGCAGCAAGGACAGTCAGCGCTGCATGACACCTGGCAGATCTGCCATAGATCCCTACCAACAAAGATCTCACTGAACTCACTGCCAGCTGTGCAGCAGCACGAATGGTGAGTGCTGCATGACACCTGGCAGATTCATTCAGAGTCCACACCCACAAACATCTCCCCAAACTCGCTGCCACCTCTGCAGCAGCAAGGAAACTCAGCGCAGCATGACACCTGGCAGATTATTCTAAGTTGACACCCACATAAGATCTCCTCAAACTCAGTGCCAGCCCTGCAGCAGAAATGACAGTCAGCGCTGCATGGCACCTGGCAGCTCTTTTCAATCACAAAACATCTAAGGAAATCTGTAAAGAGAGATGTCTGGGGACAGTAAAAATGTGTTTCTGCATTGTGACAATGACGATTGAAATCTACCATAGGCCCACACCCACAAACATCTCCTCAAATTCACTGCCAGCTCTGCAGCAGCAGGGACAGTCAGCGCAGCATGAAACCTGACAAATCTAGCATGACCTGTCTTCCCCACCTCCCCAACCCTTCCCCCATCACCCACAAAGATCTCCACTGCCAGCTGTACAGCAGGGAGTTGTCAGTGCTGCATGACACTGACAGAGGCATGATCTTTCATCATTTGGGGGGCTGCACTCTGTGTGAGTCACATTGTATGGACAGCAAGTCACGTGGTTGGGGAGCTTGTTGCCAAGCCATCATGAGTACATGCGCAAAAGTACTGCTAGCCTAAGAAGCGTGACAGCTGACGTCGTTGTGAAGCAAGCGTAAGACACATGAAGACAAAACAGCACTGTGCAAGCCACGTTGAGACTGAAAGCAGGCAGAAGGCAGACAGACAAAGACAGCAAAAGATTCACAATGAACCCAGGACTTGCGTACCAGATAAGTCATTGTGCGTAAGGCGTAAGCTTTGTTCTCAGCAGCAGCACTGCACTCACAAGCAGGGTGAGAAAGGACAAAAGAGCTGTGCAGGCTCACCTGTAGAAGAAGGGGACACCAGCTTCTCCAGCAACAGCCTTAGCTAGCAGGGTTTTGCCCGTGCCTGCAGCAAAAGACAACCAGGCTGGTGATGATACTGATAACAGTAACGCTGTCCGACTGATGATGGGAACACAACCAGGCTGAGTGAGGTAATTGCAAGCGTGCATTTGACTTCCATCCTGAGAGAATTTTGTATAGCAGGTGCAGAGAATATAAAGGCAAGAAACACTCAGGAACAAAACTTTCACAGGTGATACCCAGATCCTTGAAGGTGAAGCTCTGACCAGAAGCAATCAACCAGAGTGCTGTTTTGCATAGCAGTCAAATGCAGGACGAACACAAAATTCCTGAAGCCTGACCCCCCCACCTCATGATAGGGAAATGCGGGCTTGCAATCAAGACACAGCTAGGGTAGCTGAGCATTCGAGGGTTTCAGAGACCCATGTGGTGACATCGCCCGGAGGGAGTTGACAAAACTTTCATTGTGGGCTTGATGCACCCGGTGATTCCTCCAGCTAGGCCTTGGCCTAGGCCTAAACCCTAAACCCTATATACATAGTACCTGGTGGTCCTGTGAGCAGCACCCCCTTGGGCAGCTTCCCCCCCAGCTTGGTGAACTTGTCAGGGTGCTTCAGGTACTCCACAATCTCCTCCAGCTCAGCCTTGGCCTCTGGGCAGCCCTTCACGTCCTTGAAGGTCTTCAGACTCTTCTCAGGCATGTTCTCCTGATCACACCACACCACAAGTCAAGGGAGAGCAGCAGCACTGCTGGCGTCACCAGGTCAGGGCTGATGGAAACAGCCCCTATAGCGTCACCAGGCCAGGGCTGATGGAAACAGCCCCTGTGGCATCACCAGGTCAGGGCTGATGGAAACAGCCCTCAGCAAACGCCCTAAACAGAAAGAGCCCTGGATTGCCCAATCATCTTACCTTGTTGTATTCCTTGGGGGCATAGCTGGCTCCGCCTGGCCCTGTGATGGAGGCAGCAGGGCCTCCTGCAAGGGCCCCTGCCCCTCCCCCAGAGTAGCGGCGAATGGTGGCTGCTCCCAAGGCTAACAGCATGGCCAGGGCTAAGAAGGAGGCTGTTGTGATGAGGAGGGAGGTAATCCATGACATGGGCCCACCTGCTGTTGCTCTCTTGCTGCTCTGATCCTGCAGCAAAGTTAATACTGCCCATGAGTTATGACTGATGCCCCTGACTGATGCCCCTGACCATCAATCCTGTGGTATGTATTAGATTACAGTGATGGCATGCCGTACTACATGCAGCGGGATGCTGATCACATGGTCAACTATGCGCATGAGCAAGCAAGTGAAAGACTCTGGGGGACTTTATCGATAACGTTTTGCAGCACCTGCAGAAGTCAAAACATCTCCACAATGTAAAAAGCAATTTTACTGTCCCCAGACGTTTCTGAGTTTAGATTTCTAGTGCAGGGATGCCATTTCTGACTCAACATAAACGGTTTGGGATGGGAAAAGAGCTGATGTCTCAGGTGATATTGCTTACTTGCAGTACAACATGAAGCGGCCGGCTGATAGTAGATCCTACAGCTTCCGTGACAGCTACACCACCTTCCGCTCTCTTTTCCAAATCCTTGAGCAGCTGAGCAAGAGAGCTGTGATTTCCGCCATCCCTATATGGCAGTTAGTCAGCATCAGGTGCCGCAGACCTTGATTGCCACAATAGGCTGATGACACTTGCCAACTATGCTGCTGTGTTGCCTCTGTAGCATGTTTGCAACTCTCCAGGGCGCAGCTTTTGCTCGAAGTGAGCAGTATTCCTAGTAAGCTCAATTTATTTCCTGGCTAGGCTGCCCTGCTACCACCGCATGACAGTTGCAGCTGGACCTGAGCAAGATGCTTTGGCTAGACAGCAGGAAACATGAACACGTGCTGCCATTTCCAGCATGATTGTGCATGTTTGAGCCTGCTAGGTGCCTTGCAGTTGCTATACTGTGACCGACTGAACAATGTCAGCTCAGAAAAGCAACTGTGCATGCTGATGTTGACTTGACTCTGGAGGAGCATGCTTGTATCATGCTGCTGCATGCACACGCCTTCATGACGGCTCAAGCTGCACAAGAAGAGCCAGACAGATTGGCTGATGGGAGATCATTCTGGTTGGGCAGAAAACGTGAGAGGTTGGACTTGTACCTAACATTGCCGCCATCGCTAAACTGAGCTATTGCTCCAGTTTTGACCAGAGCCTTCAAGTACTCAACAATCACAGCTGAGTTGACGGCCGTCGAGCCTGAGTCGACATACTTGATCACTGCTGCAGAGTCTCGTTTGTTCAGCTCAGAAAGGTATGCATGAGACCTGCAGTCAGGGAACATGCATATCTGCCTCTGCATGGGTTTGCGCATCTCATAGCAGACTGATGGGCATGCACGCTGACTAATGTGGAGCATTGACTTGCAAGGTGCCAAACAGCCTGCATTTGGCTGACATCACATGCAGCACAACTGGCATTACCAAGATATGCTGAAAGACCCCAAATGCACAAAATCCTGTTGCATGAGTTGTACCTTTCAGCATTAGTGGGTTCATCCAGCGCCTTCTTGTGTAAGCGCTGTAACTTCTCCCTCTGTATGTACGCTGGGAAGCCTTTGAAAAAGTTGGCTATACGCTGAAGGAAGGCAGCTATTGCCTTGACAGGCTGTGATAAGAATTGCCTGAAGCTACTTTCATCTGGGCCTGTCTCATTTGCTGGGCTGGCAGAGGTGGATGCGGCAGCGTTTGATGCTTGTCTAGAATCATCAACATGCAACTGGCTGGCTGGAATGCTGGAAGAGGAAGAAGATGAGCTTGCCGGCAGATCAGAGCTTGCCTGGAAACTTTCGCTGCCAGGCTGTTGTACTGCTTGGCAGAGCTGGTTTTGTTTGCGTATCCTCCGTTGCGTAGGTACAGGGAACAAAAAAAGATTGTAGTGGCGATTGTTGCCACGCGACTGCTGTGAAAATGATCTTGCTGCATGCGGGGTTGAAGACCTGAAGACCCTCTGAGGTGCTTGATTCTGGAAATGGGCTGGACCACAGTGCACACAACAAGCAGACCTCTCCAGCTGCATGCTAGATGTTTGACCTGCACAGCTAACACGGGTGACAAGCAGGACTTCTGACGACATGTGCAGGCAGTGCATGATCAGGTGTTCTGCAGTGACAGTCAGGAAAGTGCGCGTACCCCACTTGGAATCAGACAAGTTCAACAACAATTTCGATTGGCTCGGCCGCAAACAATCTTGGCCTAGTTCTCTGCCTGCTGGAGCTAGGCTTCACTCTAAATATCAAGTACCTAAATATCAAGTACCTAAACGCGGCGAAACACCTGTACTAGCTGCGTCGCAAGGAGTAAGCTGTCCATCAGCAGCGCAGTGACATAGCAGTGTCTGCGACGGTGAGCTGCACTGGAGGTTTGGGCTCTGGCTATCACACGCAAAGCATTGCAGTTGCAAGGCCCAAGTCATCGGTGTTATCGTTTTGCGAGGGGGGTGACATTTGCCAGAGTTCGCAGATTGCAGCAAGAGAACCACACCATTTGCCGCACTCACACAGCATACCTTGTCGCATCATTCGACGTCTGCCACCAATCAGATAGCAATCATGATGCAAAGCAGCGTTGCCAGCACGCAGATCTGCCACCCCTCTTCTCACGTGGACAAACAGCGAAAGCCATTCAGCGTTGCTGGCTGCAGACAGCCCGTGACTTGCCAGGCACAGCAATCAGAGAACATCAATGTCGGGCGCAGAACAATGGCCGCCGTGCTTTCGGCGATGCCCATGGCGCTGGTTGTGCAGAAAGGTAGCGTGGGTCACAACTTGATCAACACTCTACTGGCTGCCTCGAGCTTTCTGTCGACATTGTGTCGCATTTGCAGCCAATGCGCTGATCCCCGCAAACGACGACGAGGACGAGGAGCTCGTGAGCAAGGCCAAGGCCAACAGACAGAAAAGAATCGTTGAGGAAAAGGACACTGAGCAAGACTTTGCCAAGAGCGCAGGATACAATGGGGTCACTCTACTCACAATTGAGCGTGGGGTCAAGAAACTAGCAAAGTCTGGCAGTGATCTAGAAGCTGGCAACTTGACCTCTGTAGCAAAGCTTGTGAGGTAGGTCACAAGACTACAGGCGCTTGCTGTGCCTGAGGGCTGGACTGCCTGACAGTCTGTGACTCGTGCAAACTACATGGCAGGCTGGCTTCTTGCATCTTGATCACCAACAGATGGTAGTCTTTGTTGTGTCGCAATGCAGTGACTCATGGGTGTCAGAGTTCAAGAAAGCTGCTGACTCAGTGAGTACAAATGCGGACTCAAAGTCTGCAGTAAACAGTGCTTTCAGCAGCATCAGCAAGCTCAGCAATTCAGCTCAGGCAGGAGATGTTCAGGGCGCCAAACAAGCATTTGTGGGTGTAGTCTCATCACTACAGACGTGGGCATCTGGGTCTGGCCTCCAAGTCAAGGGCCTATGAGGCAATGTTCAGCGTCACGACTTAGTTCCCATTGTGTTTCCCACGCCCTGGGAGAGTTGTCTTGCTAATGTGTGACACAGACTGCTCCCAGATAGACATTATGACAATAACCTTTCTGGTTCAGACTGCTGACAAAACCAGGTGAATTGAAGAGACATGAGTTAAGGCCCAGCATCATTGTGTCTTTTCCAAGTGTTGTCTGTCAATGAATGTGACAGGCTTGCTGTGTTTGATCATTTGGCACATCAAGTATATGTTGGCTGCAAACATGACTATACTAGCACACCAGACCTCAAGATGCACTGATCTGCCCTGAAACTCCAGTAGGTATGCCCAAGCAAGCCAGTGAACCTGGGCCAACACCCACAGAAGGGCTGGCAGCATGACACCACTACACCACGTGATGTCCAGCTGCGGTAAGACCAATGGCAAGATGCCAAACCACCAGACAAAATACTGCGCTGTACAAACCTGCAAGCAACAATGAGGATACATAGCAAAATATCAACTTTGGTGCATTTATTTGTTTGTCATATGATGCATCTTGAAATGCCAGAAGCTTTTGCCACAGAAGACAGCATTATGCTGCGTGCATAAAGCCTCATCAGGCATGCATGCACTTCACATTGGAGCATGTTGCAGGTTCATATGATGTATGCTTTCAGATGTCACCACAGTCACTGTCTCACCTTGTTGAAGGCCACAAAGGCCATTGTTTGCAACATCATGCACAGCGGCAGCTGCCTGGCATATCTTATGCCAAGACTAGCTGTACTCACCACCTGAGTCAGGGGCGCCAACCTGTGCATCATCAATGTCTGTTGTTTTGCATTGATCACATGATACAGTGTGACAGTGATTCGCAGCTGACTTTGTGTCTGACTCACTGCTGTCAGCACCTGATAATAGCATAATGATTTATTTCTGCTGAGCAACCCTTTGGTGGACAATCTCAAGGTCATGACTGCATCATGAGCTCGTCCAGAAAGCTAGCAGGCAATGGCATTTTGCTTGGGCACAGAACGCTTTCTGAGTTCAATCTCAAGTCAGATGCACCAAGGCATACCAAGACACTTTGTCCCTGAGCTCATATGTCAGGTAGCTGTTGTAAAAGTAGATGGAAAAGTTGTGGCGAGGGTCTTTGCGGCCGCTGTGATACAGATATGTCTCCTGCAGAAAGGGATCTCCATATGCTGCATAGCATGCTGCGCCCAGCAGCACAAATGTTGCAGCTGAAGTTGCAGCAAAGCAGATCCTGTCCCTTGACAGCAAGTCTTGCATCTTCATGCGGCTCTGCAGTCAAACCTACATGTAGTCACACATGCTGATTGTTGAACAATTTCCAGTGCGTCATGGCCCAGCCAGCAACCGTTCAACTTACACAGATGCACATTAGCAGATTGAGCAATGATGCCTGCAGTAGTGCGGCAGTGTGAACACCTTTTTTGTGTGTTGGTTTGTTGCAGATGAAGGAAGCGAGAGGATGATTGGCAGGCTGTAGATGATAGGATACACCCTCCAATGTACAGCTAGTCCCAGCAACATGGCTGCTGCCACCGTTTGCCCTGCACATAAGCAGTGTACAAATTGTAGCAGAGCTTTACGGTTTGCATGCTGGCCTTGCTACATCTAACAAAGAACCTCTCTTTGTGCCACATTTGCTAAGTACCTACTAGGGGGGTAAGCAATGCAGCAGGTGCTTCACAGGTTCGCAGCTGGTCAAGTCAGGATGGCAGCGTGCATGAATGAGCTTACCTTGCAACAGGCAGTTGAGCATGAAAAGGATCTGCACAGTCACCAAAGCCTCTCCGCTACCCCTGGTGGAGATGGTGACAGTGAAAGGGTTGAACAGCCAGCATGCAACACTAGCCCTTGTCTGCTTCTTGCAAACTTTATTTGCTGTCAGCAGGCCCTCAATGAGCCTACGTATACAATGTGCGAAAGCATGTTAGCGCAGCACTTCTGAAGGAGAACGCTTGCAGGCATTTGCCTGATTCACTGATCAGACTCACCGTGCCGCCAAAAGATCTGCGGCACAAAACAGCGCTTTACCCCATATCGGGTGCAGCAGCACGTTTGGTACCAGTGCCCATGCCAGTAGAGGGCTGTATCTGTAGGTACTCCTATCGTACGGTGATAGACCCTTGACAAGAAAGGCAGCTGCATCTGTAAAGACATTGTAGTCTATGTCTGTGTATTTGACCGGTAACAGCCGGTCCTGAAGCTCTCCATACGCAAGCAGGGCTAAGCGCGTTGCGATGCCTAGCTTGAGCAGCATGCCTCATCGGCGTCAGAGATCAAGCGGACACATTGCGCTTGATGTTTGACCGAACTGTTTGACCTATCGAGCCAGACTGTCCCTTCATCGCTTGCTCTTCCAGTGCCTTGTGCAGCCACACATCAACTCAATTCTCCAAGGTAGAACTATCACAACGCTTCGGCATATGCTAGGCTACCTCCTTCGCACGCGCGGCATAGCAAAGGTGCTCCACAGCGGGTTTAGCAGTCACACCAGCAAGGGCTTCAGCACCAAGCCTATAGTGTCAAGATCTGCTGAGCAAGGCAAGCACAAGTCGCAACTGCAAAGCATGAATCCCATCACCACGCACAAGGACATCCGGCCAATTTGTGCTTATGCACTTTGTATTTGCAGACCCCCCAAGCAGTACCTCAGAATTTCTGAAGGCCTTTGGAGTGCTGTTAGAAGCACCCAAGAAGACAGGAGTTGTAGGCAGGTGTGAAATGCATGACACATGCCTCAGCTGCTTGCAGCATGACTGCTGGTATCCTTTCATTTTGGTGCTTGTTGCTTGCTGAGACTTGCTGTAATGCAGGTGGGACTGGCATTTGTGGCAGATGTTTCTCATGCTTCTGCCACCCCTTGGTGAGGCCTATCTTTTGACAAGAAACACTATCTTTGCATTTGCTGGTGGCTTCATGTATCAAACCAGCATTGTTAACAATGACTTTGAAAATGCTGCATGACCACGCCAAACTGATGCAGGCGTTGCGGGCCTTGCTTCTTTTGCCAGATATGACATGCGGACACAAGAAGCCATCTTGGCTTTACAGGTGCGCCACGTGTACCCCACAACATCTTCTGCATGGCTTCCTGTATTGCTGTAAGCCTGCCTTGAAAACGTTGAAATCTGCACAGCATGGGAGAAACCCTGATCAATATTTGTTACATGACGTCTCACTCGTGTCAGATGCTGCTTTGGTGTTGCAGTGTTGTAGCAGGGGAGCGAGACTTCTGAAGCAATGCTGAAACACGTGCTGACAGCTTGCATGCCCAATTATGCAGAAGCAAGAGAAGGAAGATGAAGAACAGATGGCCCAGCAAGAAGCTGCCAACCAGAAGATGCAATCCCAGCAAGATACACACACTGCAGCTGACAGACAGCAGCAAGCAGAGGTGCACCCCAACTTGTATGATGCAGCCTCTGTTGTCCTGCATTTGTTGCCCATTGTTGTAGGTGCTGGACACTGCCTGTTGCAGGTGACGAACGCTGTGTACAACATCCTAAACATGTTGTCTCTGTCAATGCTCTCATGTACAAGCCAGTGAGGGATGTTTGACTCTTTTGAATCCCGAAACGTCTATTTTAATTCAGAAACGCCATCTCTACACCGGCAAGCTAAATAGAGAAATGTCTGGGGACAGTAAAAACGCATTTCTACATCGTGGAGACGGCTATCTTTGTGTACAGGCTTGCAGTGCTCGACAGATCTCATGCATGGGTGAGGACAACACACATTCAAGCTCGCTACTGCTTTGCTTGTGATGATGCTTTGCTGTGCAGATCCAGGCAAGGTTGGAAGAGTTGGAACGTGCTGTACGCTCGATGCATGCCAGACAGCTGGCGCAAGAAATGACTGGTAAGATTGATGGTCACATGCCATCATTCTGTTGAACGTTGCTTACAGACATGCTTCTGGTGTCTGCAATTTTGCACCAAAAACATTGCCAATACGTGTAATGCATAATGTACCTGACATGCACCTGACATGAGGCGTCTGTATGACAATGGCACCTGCAAAACAATGTTGTGGGCCGGATCAGCAACAACTTTGTTTCATACACGCAAATGATCACTAGGCAGCAATTTTTAGTTTTCCTTTACGTGATTAAAGGGATACCATAAGGAGAAAACGGTAAGTTATGACCCTACAGATTCTGCTGCAGACAAGATATCGCTGCATCCTTCTGCCCACCAGGCGTCTGATGCAGCAGCACAACAGGATGGGACAGCAGCAAATCAAACCCCAACTGCGCAGCATGTAGCACACAGACCGACGTCTGCAGCGGCTGCTGTCAACAAGGCTGAGCAACCAAAAAGAGCAGGGACAGCCTCAAATGCAGGCAGGCAGACACAAACTGCAGATAACCACAGTACAACTGCAGGGATCAGCATAGCTTCAGACACACTAAGCCAGGTACAGCGTAAACAGGCAGGTGTGCAACCTACAGCTGCAAAGGCAGATGATGGCAGGCAAGGAAGCCACTCAACAGATAGCATGCCAGCAGCGACACCACCTCAAAATTCACCTGGCAATGCGGAATTGCCTTTGGCAGACAGATCACAGCCCACAGCTGTGGCGGCCATCCGAGAGTATGCCAAAGGACAAATTCGTATAGCATTCACGAGCATAAAGCAGATGTTTGCAGGAAGGAGCAATCATAGTGAGCAAGGAAACCAAGAACAGCAGTCAACGACTGACAAAAATTGAAACATGACTCAACTCTGCTGCAAAAGAGATATTAGGATGTGCAACACTCCTGCACACTGTGTGAAGATTGACCAGCAAGCTCACTACAATGAGCATTGCAAAAGCAGCCTTTGTCAAGTTGTGTCAAACTGTCAAATAGTGATTGAAGAGAGAGAATCACTAGCACACGCGCTTGCGAAAGAGGCTCATCCTTCAGTTGCTATCCAAAAGTCATCAGCGGGTGCATCTGGCTGTTGCTGTGGCATGGCTTGTTGGACTTCGGGTAGCTGTATGCAGTTCTCATAAATCTGCTTTATTCTAGGATACTTGCTGATGTTTAGTCCAACTCTTGGCAAAGTACAGCGGAACACCTGCAAAAGGCAACACAGCCTATGGGACAGCTGATGATGCCAGGCTCAGCTGACGCTATGCATCACGCACTTCAGCAATTCTGTTTGCAATGTTGCATTCATAATGCACATGTGGAAATACGACATGTCAGGCACATAGCGAATAGGGGCTTTACTACCTCTGCAGGATCAGAGCAATCCTTGAGAGTCATCCCTTGGTAATAGAAACTCAACATGTAAGTAGTCAGAGGTGTCGAGCATTCCCATGTAAGTTGTGTTGCACTAAACCAACTCTCTACTCACCTGAGGGACTAAGCAACAGTCAGCAAGTGTAGGGGAATCGCCATGGCAGAATCTGCCGGTAGCCTCAGATTCCAGCTGGTTCTCCAAGCCTGTGAAGCCTTTCTCTGCCCAGTGGAGTTGCCACCCCTTCACGGTGTTGGTGTCTCCTTTCATGTCTGATCTGATGAAGTTGACCACACCACTATTGTTGAGGGGTTGCATCTCACAAGCTATGTGCAAGGCAAGCGATCTAACCCTTGCACGGCCCACAGGATCCTTTGGCAACAGCGCAGCTCCTTGCTGTGGAAAGGTCTCCTCAAGGTATTCCATGATGGCAACACTCTGGTTGAGCTTGACTTCTTGGTCACCCAACTGGTGAATCAGCAAGGGGACCAGTCCTTGCGGATTGAGGCTAAGATACTCTCCGCTTTTGTGATGCTGCTGCTCTAAATCCATGACCTTGAGGTCATATTGCTGCTTCTTGAGGTTCAAAGCGATGCGCACGCGATAAGAAGCACTGCTTGTCGATCTGCTATATAGTAGGAAACCGCTCGTCATCTGATCAGGTTACGGCACAGCCTCCTTGTTGTTCACTATACGGCTGAAATAGTTAAATCATACACACTGGTTTGTACACAAACGGGACGTCAGCGCAAAGTGGACTCAACGTTGAGGGCATGTGCTCCGAAACCAAGTGCTCTCAGATCGCTATTTGTTTGCTTGATCTTGTTGTTGAAGGTTCAAGTGCGACCGGATGCGGCCGTCCAATACCGCGGGTTGGCTGCCTGACCGCCAACTTTGAGTTCACAGATGTTGGCAGCAACTTTCTCCATAGCTGTATCTTCAAAAAGTCGTCTCATCCGGGTGGTTCTGCATGCGCTTAATGCCAATTGAGCCCGGCATCAGTAATGGCATAGCGAGGTAAGAGTTTTTGTACAGCTTGGTCAGACACTTACTCCACCACCACACAGCTGCAACCAGTCAACACAGTCTAAGCTGTCGATTGCTCACCTGCAGCCAACTTGGCCGTTTGCAGAGTGACATTTCGTCAAACGTTGTTTTACGCTCACTATCAGCGCATTATTATTTGAATGCAAAGAGTATGACGCCTTGACAACCCAGCACTTCAGTTTCTGAGACAGAAACGCATGCATTCAGTACCACCGGCTGTCTTCACAAGCCCAAATCAGCCTCTGCAGCTGTACGATTCCAGTGCTTGTATGTCAGGCAGTTTATGGATCAACAGTGTAGACTGGTCCTGGTGCCTTGTTCTAAACTAGCAGCAGTGTTTTAAGAGCAATTTTAAGAGTATGTGGTTTTATGAATCTATGTGTGATCTCATGGCAGTGACATGGGTTGTTCGCTCTCCTGGTGCTGCAGATTAGCTTTTGCCAGCACAGCAGAGCTCAGCGCAGCACGGCACAAGGTACACAGCGCAGCGCAGCGTTACACACCTTGTGAGTTGCCAGGAGAGGGCAGTTGTCAGAAGAGGGGCGGTTGTTAGAAGAGGGCAGTGTTGAGACCAGCGCTCGCTGCTCGAAGCCTTGACAAGGTGGTACCTCAAGTTGGTACTGCTGGCTACAAAGCCACCCCCAGCTATGCTATTGTCCAGTACTGGACCAAGTTCCTTGTCAGCTTCCTCACCCTCTGCCTTGACATGCGGTGACTGAGCTCTGCCCTGACATGCGGTGGCTGAGCTGTCAACCCGATTTCACAAAAGCCAAGTGTCATGTTTGAGATGTGGTCTCGGCTGCTGTGTTCCCTGTGGCCTGGCATTAGGGCAAGTCCTGGTGGTCACTTCAGAACAGTTGAGCGCTAGTGTACATGTCATCTGACTGCTGTTGATATGAGCGGTCCAGCTTTCCCAGTCTCTGCCTTGCTTTAATTACTGTGGAGCTGGCAAAGTCTCAGATTTCAAACAGATTTCTTCTGCTTCTTCGGAGTCAAGTTCATGAAAGCAAAAGCCAAAAAAATGGCCCACATCCGGAGGTCTCTGTTACTGGTGAAGTATCTCTGGGAAACCCAGCCATGATCTGTATCAGAGATCTGCCCTCATTTGTGGGTTGGCTGGCAATGAGCCCAGTCAATTCCCCTTGACCTCATATGACTGGGCGACCTCTGCCAATCAAGGCACCACCCTCAAGCGTATCTCTGAAGGGTCCAGTCATTAGGAGTCAGAGGCCAACATGCCCACTTGGTCTCAGCGCATTCCCCTTGCTTCCTACTGGCAAGCCCGCCCAGTATTCCCCTTTCAGCATACGTCTATGCTGTACTGGGTGTACCCCCCACCCAGACCGGTACTATGATGCCTGTTCTGTTGCATTCTTATACACGGGCATTTAATTCAGATTGCGATTATGGGTCAAAGGTCATGACAGTCAACGCCACTGTTTATGCGGCGCCACAGGCTCTTCGTCCCGATGAAAGGTCGTTGGTCTGGAAGAAACACTCAGAGAAGGAGTACCAAGCCGATCGGCCCGGAGGAGTGGTGTTTTAAAGGTCACCTGTGCCATCGTTGTCTTGAACTGGCAGATCTGAGAGTGGGAACTGCAATGTCGCTCTGTGCACGAAGCCCACCACCGCAATTGTGGTGCCGAGCGTTCGGTGGAGTACCATCGTGCCCTCAGCCAATACATAGCTGAAGCTTCAGGCTGTGACCGCCCACGCTGGCAACAAAGCTGACACCAAAGAACTGGGCCCCTCTGTAGGCTACAACTGCAGCGTTCTGTGCTGGCTTGTACTTGCCAACCTGCTTTAACGCACAAAAGTGCAGTCAGACGCGTCACAAACATGATGATGTGCTTGCTGACAGCAGATACAAGTGACTTGACCTCAGCAGTGCAAGCAAGGACTGGATCCTGTTGAGTAGGGAGAGCTGCAGGCTGCCATGGTCTGAAAGAGCTGGTGTGTGTATCACATGACCTGATCGTCTGCAGCATACTCCAGCAGCTTGATGATTCTGGGGATGCCATTGGCTTGCTGCACTGCATCACAGCTGGCTTGATTGTGTGCTAGGCCCAGCAGCAAAGTCAGCACAGCCTTCAGCAAGTCAGAGGGCAGCTCCTGACCGGGCTGTAAGAGGGCCACTAGACTGCCTACAGCCCCTGCCTCTCTGCAATGGTTCCCAACACAGGTCAGTGAGCAACAGGAGAGACAGCTGCTCATGGGAATTTTTTGCTTTTTGTTTTTTTTTGGCTTGCTCATGGTTGAGCCAAGGCCCACTGTCTGTCATTGAACAGGTCTTGTTACGGTCTGTTTTTGCTACATGTGAAATTTGTTGTGTTGTATTGGTCTATCACCAAATTGAGCCCTAAGCCTAAAGTCTAATCCTTAGACCTGGCGGCGACAATGTGCCAGCAGACTGCCTGCTACCTCTGCTTGCCTGCAGTAGGCGCCGGTCATCTCCTGATTCTTTTTTGATGTTGTTTTTTGCCTCCTCGTCAAAGCAAAGAAAAGGGCTTGACAACAGCTGAGGCTGCTTGGACATGCATGATGAAGCTGACGCAGCCTTCTAGAGCCGTCAGCTGATGTGTGTTTGATGCCTGTACTTGACAATGCTTGCAGCAACTTACAGAGAACCTAGTTACACACACTGCAAGGATGCAGACAGAAGCAGCATGCCAAAGCTGTGCCAAGCTGATGTGATGATCTCAGAAAAAACCTGGTTGTCACGTGGATGGTGACAAGGAGGACTGCTTGTTTGCATCAGAGTGCCAAGGAACATTGGTCTTACAAGGCAGGTGCAAAGTTGCACCGCAAAGAATGATCCCAGAGGATCTACTAAGCCCAGTTCCCACTTCACCACAGCAGATTGGGTATGCGGCATCAATGCAGGATGGCATTGCTGCACACAAGTAGCAGCCCACATGCCAAGGTGTCTTGAGTAGAATCAACAAAACCTGGTGATGAGAGTCATGCACAACTAAGCTACCTGATCTGGGTACAGCATGGCTCGCATGCAACCATGCAGCCAAGTGCTTGCGCTGCCATCATGGTGACAGGCTTACTTGTGTCATCCAGCAGTCCTACCAAAGGTTCAATTGCCCCATGTTGCCCAAAAGCAGTGCAGTACTCTACACTGCTTTGTGCTAGGTCTCTGCAGTGCAGTCAGGTTAGCCTTGGATCGGATGCCAGAGAGCGCGGCTCTCAGATAAAGCATCGCATACTTTATTTGCTCTGCTGTAGATTCTTGGACTGCAGCATCCTCTGAGCTCAACCTCTCCACGAGCTGCTTCACGACCTGCTCGTCTGCCATGACAGGTGCGCCTCAAGGGCAAAATCTGCAATCTCGAGTAAGGGCTGTGGTGATCAGAGACGTGCATGAGAAAGGACACAGCGATGTCGGTACGGTGCGAGTACCACAGGCAGGTCGTTGACGCGTTGGCTACCTGTAGTGAATTGATCTTTAACACGCACGCTCCGCACGTAAATCGGCTTCTACAATGTCAGATAGTCCGAGAGTTGTCACCAAACTTTTTTGACAGGTCACTTAAGATGTGCGTTTGCCGAGGTCAGTTTCGCAGCGCTCGCAGGATCAGCTGAGTTGGCAAGTCTTTGTGAAAGTTGCGCATTGAAGGCCCTCCTTCGCATGTACAGGCCGCTTTGATCTTAAAGCACGAGGAATACGTCTAGTGGGGCGATGACACCGCACGTCGTCCCCGATAGGTCACCAGTCTGAGAACAGTTGCTCTGTCGAGCGCTGTGCGTGAAGATGCCAAACGGAGCACGTGCACTTCAGAAATGTTCAAAAGCTTGAGCAAGTCTCCGAGACCAAGCTCTTGAACAACAGTATGTTGTGCCACACCGGTGTTTCCTATACTTTGCCATGGACATCACCTGTAGTGCTCGTCGTCACGATGTAGAGTAGTTACCGAACTTGTGAGGTGTCGGCAGTTGACTGTGCTATTAATATATATGGACGGCACGTTCATCTGTGCTGTATGCTGTTTCGGAAAACCGTTGGACCTGCTATGGCCCGAGGGAGCATGTCAATGCCTCATATGTCGAGGCTGCATGGAATTGTTTGCCGCCAAAGTGTGGCACAAACGCATAGCAGACCTGCAGATCACGGAGGTCTCAGCAGGTGCGCACAAGTCGCTGACCTTTGTATATCTGTGCTACTTTCTGCATACACGAGTTCGTTGGCGGTTACAGTATCATGGATTCTGTGTCATGCGCTCTGCAGGCAGACAGTACGCCCAAAGGGAGTCTGTCTGGTATGTGTTTCCAGATGGCCGCTGCGAGGCAGCCACAGTCATCAGCATAGATCCCAATGTAACGCCGACCTCGTATGGTGTTGCGTTCAATGCTACGCCAGAAAGGACCAGGGAGACTGTAGCAGCCCGATTAAAGCCTGTGATAGCAGCAGACAGGAGTAACCTGGACAGCGAGGGCTGTCCTTGTCCTGCTGCAAGCTGCCAGTCAATGGTGGCTGCAAGCATCCTACAAGTATGATCACATGCCATCAATCATGCACTCTGCTTTGAGCTGCTTTGCTAACTATCCAAGCAAGTAAACACAAGCAACTTTTGCGTTGACACTCAGCAGTGTTGAAACAGCATGTAGCGGCACATCATTTGGGAACAGCATGTGGGCAATCTGTATACAATGGGTGCAGGAACTAGCCAAGGAGGCCTTTAATGACTTCTGCACGGCTGCTAATGAGGCATCATTGCATGCCATGGGCATTACTGGCTGCCCAAACTGTGGTGCCTACGTGGAAAGGTTACCTCCTGCTAATCCACTAAATGGTCTGCTTCCTCACTTCTGACATTGCTGTTACACATCACTTGATTAGCATACATGCACCTGGTCCTTTTTATGTAGGGTCTGAATCACTAAAACTCTGCCTAGCTTGACCTTTATCGGCATTAGACTCTTGTCTGAGCCTTTCACAACCATACATCTGTAAGCTGCTCATAAGACGGCAGCCTTTTCAGTAATCCCTGTATTGACCAGTGATGCAGCTTTGCCCAAAACGCGCCACCTCTAGCTGTTGTTGTCACTTGTCCAAGTGTGTCATTGACTTCAGCATCTGATATGCAACCGATGATTGGTCATCTGATATGCAGCTTCGTCTCAGGCTGTGGGAAACAACCAAGGGGTCAATCAGGCTGCTGCCTTGCACCGAGCAAACCACAGGTCAGACACATGCATCTCATCAGGTGCAAAGATGACAGCAGTACAAGTCTCCTATGCTTTGATGAAATTTTGGCGTGTATGGCTCACAATGCAGCTCTTTGTCATGAGCAAGTCAGACCCTGCCTGGGTCAATGGTTAGCATGTTGGCATCAAAGGCTGTCAAGTATGCTGTGACATGCAAGGGCCCAAAGGGTGGTCAGCATGCTGAAAGACATGATGAGAGAGCTGGCTCTCTGCTTTCAGGTACAGGTGTGCTGCATGCAAGCAGGACTTCTGCGGACAGTGTTTCTCAACGCCCTACCATGCTGACCTGACCTGTGAAGAACACAAGGCTCCAAAGTGCTTGTACTGTCAAGCGCCTCTCTTGGAAGAGGACTCCTACATGGACACAGACAGGTAACCCTGCGTGGCCCCACCCCTTGCTCCTGGCCCCTCCCTGTCTTCATTTGTACATCATGAAGGGGCACAGGCAGGAGCTGAGTGTTGCACTGTAGCTCCTGTGCGGCATCGTAGTATACTCAGAGCTAGTCAGGATTTCCTGTATCAAAAGATGTGTGTTTGGGGAATGTGTAAATGTGTCATTGTATACTGAACACTACTGTATTTGCTGGGGTCAGTTCTTGCATCACATTCGCTCTGGCCACGCTGCTTTGGTTTTGCACTTGTCTCTCTTGGTGCAGTGGGAACATGTGTCGGGGATATGCATCAGAGACGCAGTGTACTGCCTTACTTGTGTCAGTGCGCGTGTGTGTGCGTGCGTGTACGCGTGTGTGTGTATGTGTTTGTGAGTGTGTGTGTGTGCGGATCACCTCTGATGCTCCACTTGTGCAGTGCATTATTGCGTGAGCTCACAGCAGGCATCAAGGCCAGGGGTGTCGACTCCCGCTGGTGTCTTGAGAAGGCTGATTTGGTCCAACTATACGACAGGCTGCAGCAGGTATGTGCAATGCCGAATATAGGCACAACTGTGGACATCCAAACAAACTGCATTTGACACGGCCAAGGCCATGAATAGCCCCAGTCAATTTGGTGCACACCAGCACTGCTTGGCCATTTCTGTCAAAACAAGCAACTTTTTGACTTGCACACTTGTCGTTGTCAGCTTCTGTGCCGTGACATTGCTTGGTTTCCAGAAGTGAGCATGATACCACATCTGCTTAACCACCATTCCGACCATTTTCAGCTGCATTTCTCATTAAAGTGGTGTTGAAAGGCGTAGTGTGTTATTTTTTAAGTCTTTTCCTTCCAGCTGCAAGAAAAGGTACAGGTGTTGGCCTTCCTGGACAAACAAATCTCCACAATCGCCTCCCAAACCCCCTGCATTCTCAGGGGCTGTAGACAGCATTGATAGTGGCCATGGTGTTTCTGTGCATACAAGTGTCTGGGTCTGCTTCCCAAACCTGTTGATATTGGGATGATACAGAGAAGACTAGCATGGCCTTTGCACAAAGTTGACTCGCGTAAATCAAGCATTTCTCGTCAATATTCAAACACTGTTTCAGAAAACAAAAGCTGATGCTTCCAAATGATGTCACCATGCTTGGGTGCATGAGTCCAGGTGTGCCAGGGCCCAGAGTGCAAGAGCAAGCTATCACAGGGCTGTTCCAGGCTGCTGGCCTGCGGCCACTGGTGCGGTGGCGTTGCTGGCGAGACAGACTGCCTGCCCTGTTTGCACGTGAGGGACCTGCCTCTTTGTTTGCTTCTTGCCCATCTTTGTGCCCTTCAACCAATCAATCAACCAATCAATCAAACAAACAACCAATCAATCAATCAACCAATCAATCAAACAAACAACCAATCAATCAATCAATCAATCAATCAATATGTTTGCTGTCCTGGGGGGCAACAGACGACAAGTTCAGTGCAGTGAATTCATACAGTCAAGGTACCCCTCCTGCACCCTTGGCTCTTGTGCAGCAGCCTGCATGTAATTGCTATATCCTGGCTAGTCACCCCCTTGCAATCCTTTCCTCTTTTCTCCGCCTGTTTGTTCTTGTTTCCATTTTTGTTTCTTCCTACTCCTCTTCCTTTGCCCTCCTTCTGCAGTGGATGCAGAGCTTGTCATGGAAAACAAGAGTGAGTTTGCTGACCACACCTTGAGTGACTGTAGCAACCTCTTCCCGCCAACCACATCAAAACCATCCAGCAAACCTGGTGGCCCTGAGGCTTTACCGTGTCATGCTGATTACAGAATGTGCAGCTATGGCAGCATGGAGCCTGTCCATGATTGTGTATGAAGCTGCTCGTTGCAAGAGCCTGGTTGTGCTTTTGTGGCACTGATCTGTAGGGGTGCATCAGTGAACATTAGCTTGCGTTGTCGCTGTCTATGCTGGCTGCCAGAAGAGGACCTCAACGCAGTATTCTACCTGCCCAACCCTAAGGGAAGTCACATGTCAATCAATCAATCAACATGTATAACTAACACATGAACAACAAGATAAAAATGGCTAGCAGATCAAGTATACTATACAGCCAATATGCTGGCCTGCAGGCCAAACAGCTTGGCTTCATCGAATGCTTGTGGGCCTTGAGTACAGTATCAAACTGCCAAAGTCACACATGCAATGGGTGTTTGGACTGTGGGAAATGGACATCAAGCGAAGATCTGACAGCATCCCGATGTTTCTGCACGACTGCTTTTGTCACAAAGAAGCTCATAGGGCCACCAATGCTTTGCAGGGTTGCAGCAACACACATATGCGCAGCGGCATCACGCTGACCAGCAGAGCCGTTACATTAAATGGGCAGGATGCTTGTCCCATGTGTTGGGAGGGCCTGGCATGTGGCCCTGCCATCATGCTCACATGTGGCCATGCCTGCCACCTGGCTTGTGCAAAAGAGCACTTGAAGCAGGTACCTGTTGCTGATTTACCAAAGTTGCATGGATGAATTTTTTTAGGGCCGTATAGACAAGACGTGCAGAGAAGTGAGTCGCCCGCCAACTACTCCCAGCGCTGTACCTCAATTGGTCAGTTCGATGTCCATTTGCTGTCTCCAGGACTCGTGAGGGAAGTGATAGGGAGAAAATTGGGAAACTAAGGTGCACCTCACATGTATGTACAGGGAGGCTGGGGTTGCAAGACTGTCCCCTGTGCAAAAGCATCTGGCTAGCGCTGCATGTTGACTCCATTTGTGTTGGAAGCCTCTGGTATATCTGCACCTGCCATTATGCTCATCTGCTGCCATTATGCTTATCTGCTGCCATCAAGATCATCTGCTGCCATCATGATCATCTGCTGCCATTATGCTCATCTGCTGCCAGTATGCTCATCTGCTGCCATGCATGCCCAAGCCCTGGCCTGTCCCAAGGAGGTATTCAGCAAAATTCCCCACTGCACCACTGGTTCACCATGCAAACAAGCCAAGTGCCTGCAAAGATTGTGCTGCTGCATCTTCAGGATGATGTGCAAAGTAGCAACTGCAGCGTTCACATCTCTGCTCGTGCACAAAAGCATTGCTTTTGTGTACATGTTTTGGAGTTTACAGACTTCCAGAGTGCTGCATGTGGTTGCAAATGTAGACGTCACCGTGTGCATACCTAAGCAGACAGCATGATTATGCATATAGGGTTATCCAGGACCGGCTATTTCCTTCAATTTCCTGTCCTGCCCCAGCTGTGGCGAGGGCGGTGGCCACCGTCATGGCAACCTCCAGATTTCCTCCTCAGCACCTCCCATGCAGCATCCAGCCCTAATGTAAGACTTGCACTTGCCCTCTCCCCCCTTCACGTCCCCTCCTCAAGGCAGCACACACTGGGCTCACATTTTTTGCTTTTGTGATGTCTCATTTCATGAGCTGAAAAGCATTTTAGTTGTTAGTGTGAACTATTACTGTTACTTTTGCAGGAATACTATAGCTGTCACTGACACTGAAACGCATGTCACGTAATGACAGGGTTTAGGGTTGAGGCTGTCTTTATCAAATGAAAGGGGGCTACATAGCTGTTGTGAATGCAACAGCAGCAGCATGCTTACCTTGCAGCAATGCCAAAGCATGCATTGCTCACACACATGACGTTTAAGCTGTTGTGTAATGGGAGTCTGTATGGCAGACATGTGAGGGCTCTAAATGCCTTATAGCATCAGCTTAAACAGGCAGCAAGTGCAGCAAACCAAGCAATGATGGCATACTCAGTGACCTATGGCCTAGCCGTGAAATGTGGTTTGTTCACAAGAGCTGCAGGCTGTTGCACAATCTTGAGTGCTTTGTGTAGATGCAAGTTGCTGTTGAATGGCCGGCGATTGGATGTATGATGCAGTGAGAGCTGGCAGTGCAGTCACCAACTCCTTCCTGCTGTTAGATCTGATATAGTATTCTTTGAGAATGATTACAGAGATGTTGTTTTCCGAATATCTCGTAGTACATATGAGCAAGACAGCCTGCTTTGGGAAAACAAGACTTGTCCCGCACGTACCTAGCTCATCATGAGCTGGAAAGCGTTACTATCATTATTATTACTTATTATTATTGTTATTATTATTATGATATGATGCAGTGAGAGCTTGAAGCGGCCTCTGGAGCTGAGAGAGCAGACAGTGCAGCGAGCAAAGCAGCGCCTCAAAATGGAAGGCCTTCATCTTGACCCAGCACTGAAGCCTGGTCAGTATGCTGCCTGTTTTGCTCCATACAGTTTCCCTGATACACTGGTGTACTTGTCAGTCGTTCCAGGATGAGATCATCAAACCAGGATGATAAGGTGGGTTTGTTCTAGATTCTGTTTGGGTATCTTAAGATCTCTAGGGTAGCTGTGACAAACACTGCATTCATGCTTTGGGTATTGCTTTGCTGTATATCTTATTTGCACAAGCTTGAAGCATGTGTACAGCTTCCAGCATTCCTCAGCCATGTGACTTGACTGAGTGCTGCGCAACTTGCAGAGTGCCAGTGTAGTCTGGCACAAGCCCAAAATCTGACGGTTTGTTGTCTCACAAAATTGCAGGAGGTTCATTTGATGGCCGTCCAGCAGATTTTGCACTGACAAAGCTGCTCTTCTATGAATGCCATAAATGCTCCCGGCCTTACTATGGGGGACAGCGTCAATGTGGCGCTGATGGTGAGTCATGGCAGCCATGATGCTGGCCAAGCATAACATCAATGCTCAAGATTCTCACAAATGTTGTCATACTGGTTGCTGAGGGTCTGAGTAACTGTAATCTTTTTTTGACAAAATACAGCCACATCGCTCGTGACCACACTGTGGCAAAACCTCTGGGGTGTCAATTGCTTTTGCAGCTTCACATATGTCAGGTCTCTCTGAAGATCCTAACATGTGAATTGCACTGGTGGCGAAGTTGTCATGTGTTAATGATTCCTGCAGACCAGAATGCACATTCACAAGGACAACTCATGAATAGATGTTGTGGGCCGTGCAGGCCAAGTGAATGAAGGAGGCCCTGCAGCTAACGGCAGCAACAGTCAGGAGCTGTTATGTGGGGGCTGTAGTGCACATCAGGCTGGGTCCAAATGTGCACGTCATGGAAGTGAATTCACGGAATGGAAGTGTCGATACTGCTGCACAATTGCAAGCTTCTTCTGTTTTGGGACAACGCACATGTGCAATGCCTGTCATGAGAAGTGGCAGCTGCGTCCTGGCTGCCTGACAGTGTCAAGGCGATCATGTACACCTATATCGTGCCCACTGCGTACAGCACATCCTGATCATGGTCATGAGCATTGCCTTGGTTGCGCTTTATGTCGAACTCACGATTGATATGTGCATGTCAGCAACTTCAACTGCTCGAGTAAAATCAACACGTGTAGTAAAACGGACTCGTATTACATTATAATTGAATGCTTGCCACAAATGAGCAGGCGCAACCACACTTGGTAATTATCAGCAACAAACTTCATCCATGATGCTTACACACGGTCATGATCACGTTCGCATTGGCTATTATACTACAAAGGTGAATCTGCCACTGAAATACAGTGAAGCTGTATTGAAAGCATGACATATATATAATAGCAAGCACATCACAGACTTGCAAGCAGCAAGTCCACAACAAAAGATGTGCCTGCTTGTCACTCAAGAATACAGCAGACCAAAGAATATATACTGCTGAAAGTGACAAGGCTACCTGAACAGAATCAGAACCAACAAAGATGGTCATGTGTCAGGGCATGATGTACACAACATGGCACCGGGACTTAAAAGAATTAGCAGGCTACATGCAAACAAATGTGACAGCAACAATCGTAAAGCAGCAAGGTGAGGCCAAGGTGGCCTAAAGAATTTGATGCAGCAATTCATCAGGTCCTCTCAAGTCACTCATCATCTCTGCGTCTATTCCCAAATAATGCGCTGCGAGCAGCAAGCTCGGGCGTCAAAAAATGCACTGTGGACCCTTGATCTGCACCGGCAGCATCGTCCATGAGTACATTGGTGCGTCTGCGCCGGTCACGTTCCCTCACAAGTCTGAGACTGTCATCCTCAAGTGTTGAGTTTTTGCTTGCACCTACGCACAGAGTTCTGTGTTAAGACACATGCGTGCATAGCACAGAGAGAAGCACATGAGGGAGCATCTACATGCCCGCATGCAAAACAGCTCATGCAGACTATCACTAACATGCAGCGTTGTCATGCAAAGCTGGTATGGGCTTTCCGGCTGGAAATCGCAAGAACTTGTGATGTTTTCTCCTCTGGCTTGGCAGCAGCTGCATGCTATGCCTTCAGGCTCATGATATGCTTACCAACAGAAGATGTTCTCGGCAAGTCTGCGCCCCTTCGAGCAACAGCTGAGTTCAGCTGACGATCATACAGCGCATCACTCCTACTACGACGCATTGGCACATAATGTGTGAACTCCTCAGGGTCATCTTGACCAAAGGCCATGCAGTCAGATGCTGCACCATCCCTAGTATCTGGCACATCTGCAGTTTGGGTCCTGCGCCTGTGTGATACTTGGGGGGAGAGCTTTGACCGCAGCATTTGCAGCCAGGTGCCGGCATTTGCCAGAGACAGTACTCCGTTCAGGACAAACGGTGAGTTATGGTTTGGTGAGCTGGGCAGTCTATCCATGTCTGAAGTGCTCCAGGCACTGCCCACTGGACCAGCTGGTATACTGCCTGGCAGTTCGCCAGACCCCAGGCGATTGCTGTTCTGACGACTGCTTGGATTGGACAGCGCCTACAGAGCATGGGGAAAGTGGTGCTTGCTAATTTTTCACACGCTGACTTTGTGTCTGTTTCTCTGCCAGAAACTGTCTGGCGCAGCCTTCTTTGAGGACCGCTGATGGACTTTGGTAGCCAGATTGGGCAACCATAAAGAACTGAGAGTCTAGGCAGTGCATGAGTCAATGGTCATCTGACTGATGGTGCATGCGTTGTCGCATGAATTGAATGGTGTGCGGTTTGTAACATGTCTGAATAATGTGATGCAAGGCAAAGCCTTTGTGCTGAGCAAAGCACTGATGCAGCGTGCATCATGCTCAATTGAACAGACGAGGAATGCTGTGCTATGTCTCGAGTTGAAGGAACATGCGCGTGCAAAACAGCAGTGTATCAACGATTGACCCTGACCTGAAGTTTTTTATACAGCAGCACATTCTCTGCTCGCAGTTGTGCACATTTATCGACCTGAACTTGCAGCTGCAACTCCTTTGACTTCAGGAGGGCAAGAACTCCTGGTGTCTGCTCCGTTTTCTCAGCAGCATAATCCATTGCTGAGTCGGATGTTGAAGACATCATGCTGGATGCCAATCTTTTGTGCAGGTCCTGCAAAGTTTGGCTGACTGCAAGTATTGCTGCCAATGTTTGTTGAGCTTCCAGTATCTGCAGTGAGAAAACAAGCACATCAGTACAGTACCTTGTATAATTGAGGAGGGGCACGACAGAGTTACAGTATACGGCCAACAGTGTCTTGCCTGTGCGTCAGTGCCGCTAAAGTTGTTTGAAAACAGTGCCAGTCCCTCATCGTACGCGACTTGAAGTTTCCTGGACGACTCTGCGATCTGCTGAGCGGCTTGATGCACTAGCTGTATCTTGCTTTCGGCCGCGGTGACTTTGACGTGACTACCGCTCTTGAACCAGTCACTACCTTGATAAGTAGTCATGCCAGTACAAACATGCGAGGCACCTCACACAAGTCGCCACACCTTTGGTACACACGGCAAAGCTAGCACATCGGTACTGTATGCTTCTTGCGCAGCACCATCATTGCAGCAGCTTAGGGTGCGTGACGGTCTCTCTCCCTCTTCAGATGTGCAGTGATTGGCGTCATGGAGCAATTGTTCGATGGGAGCCCGCCCTGCGGAGGCCACGTCACAAATGGCGCACGTGAGTGGCGGCCCATGGGACAGAGTTTACTAATGCACAGACGGGGAAAGCCTAATGTTTACGTGTGTACCAGAACTGATCTGCCGGCAAATGGGCATTGTCCCGCCAAAGAGTACTCTAGCATAAATCATGTCTCATCGTGACACTATTCAGCTTGGTTTGTGACGCAGCAACAGATATGCCGTCAAGTATGCATTAGGCCGCAGTTAGCCTAGTACTATAATGATTCTTGTATATATAGTAAAATAGTTTATAGTATGATCAGCATACAGGTACATAGCGGCCATCAGGCTGATGTGACATGTGCTATGTCCGACAGTCGTACAGTCTTTGCCGATTTGATAAAAATAGGTAAGGCCGTTACTCATCGTATCAGTGCTGCCATCGAACAGCACAGGTGAACATATTGCGCTGATTGCATGATCTGATCAAGCTGAGAGATTGACTATTAGATTGGTAATGCTTTGCAAAGCGATTACAATTGTACTGACTAGATGCTTTGTGGCTTCATGAGCTCTGGTAACATAGGCTTTGCTAGGCCATTCCAGACACAAAACGAACACCTATCAGGACAAAAGCACTTCTGTTGCTGCTGTCGACCACCTTGTACCTATCACCCATTCTCAAACCTATTTTCAATGTTTTAACCGTCTGCACGGCATACCACAGGACGCGTCACAGGTTTCTTGTACACGAGGTGTTAAAGCATCTACTTTCCGTTTGCATATGCATATATTATAAAGCCTAAAAATCTTTTTGAGCAGATCGCTCAAAACCACTACCGGGAATCATTCACAAATGACTGTTTTTGCACTACTTCAAACAATATTTCTCAAAAGTCTTTGCAAATGTCACGCTATATGATAGACACGGTCACACTTGGACATGAGCTGAAATTTGTAAATGCATTACCTTCAAAGTCGATCTGAGCTGCTCAGCTGCAGCGAGCACTAATGATAGTTGGAGTCCAACTATCAGTGGTGACAGCACTTGTCAGGCCCACATTGCTCAGTTATGCACATGCAAAAGAGGTCATACAGCATTATAGAGCACAAGGCCTTCCCTAGGGAAGCACGCTATTTGAAAGTCCACAAAAGACTGAGCTTTGCTTGTGCCGCCAGTGTAAATATAGCTGATTGGTTCAGCGACGCTGCAAATAAGTCAAATCCGGTACCAGCAGTCTGTGTAGCTTATACTTATTTTTGTGCTTCGTAGCACACTCAATGCATAGGCTGTTCAAACACAGATACAGGGACCAAATCAACATTTTGCGAGATTAAGGGGGGGGGGGGGGCAACT
>JAABUP010001773.1_pt1 | contig 44246 bp, 53 predicted proteins | sample 5559201 | NCBI WGS metagenome assembly JAABUP01 (sample SAMN10711887, study PRJNA513373) | rock metagenome | isolation source: Antarctica rocks | place: Antarctica
CTGCTGTTCTGCTGTCTGTGACAATCAACAATCAAGTGAAATAGCAAACATCAGTCACGAGAATAATGAGTGGTGATGATGCAGTCCGGCAAATGCTAGGAGGAAAGCGGTGTTATTATTACTGTTGTTATCATTCTTATTGTTGTTGTTGCTGTTATTGTTATTGTTATTGTTACTATTATTATTATTATTATTATTATTATTATTATTATTATTATTATTATTATTGTGCAGGGTTGTGGGGTGGTACCATTCCCACCCAACCTTTGCCACCTTCCCCTCCATGATAGACATCGCCAACCAGGTCACCCAGCAGAATGCGCACAAGACAGCATCCTGTGAGCCCTACATTGCTGCCATTGTGGGGCCCTACAGCAAGAAGCTGCCCACCTGCCAGTCCAGCATGACCTGGTTCTATGTCAATCACCCCTCAGGCCGCATCCCTGCTGAAGATGAGAACCCCCTGCAGGCTGGCTGCACCCCCATGCAGTTACAGGTAACAGCCTTACTGCTCCGTAACATGGCCGCCATACCAGAAGCAGTAGTTACACATTCACCTGCACTGCTTGAGCATACGTCTGTCGCGCTGCCAAGGCCTTATGCTGTGGAAGGTAGCTGTATATATCGTGCTGTAAATGTCCAATGTAAATATCAAGTCCTGCTAGATTTTGGCGCAATTTTGATGCTACCTTTGGACACAGGTGGTACGTCTGCAATCGCCACGTTCAGATGCAGTGCTGCTATGTCCTGCCCTATTCCCCCCCCCTCCCCCTGCCCCCTAGCTCCCATCGCCTCTCGCTATTCAATCCAAGACCCCCAATACACCAGTGTACCATAACAGAGTTCAGCACACAGTCGACTTGAACTTTGTCCATTGCAAGTGGTAACTTGGCAACACCAGGAGTACACACAGCCAACCCTACTCCCATGCTTGCAAAAAAGCTTGGTGGCTTCACAGCACACCTCCACCCATACCCAGAACGTCCTCCCCACGCTGTTGACTCCTCATACAGGTTGTCACACTGCAAGAGCCAGGTTTGGATGCAGCCCTCTTGGGCCCTGGGCCCACCCCCATGCTGGCTGAGCTGGAGGCCCTGGCCCAAAGGTATGCTGAGGAGCGCACCAGGGCAGAACTGGGACAGCCCTGGCGGCAGGGCCTTTCCAAGCTACACAAGCTGATGGCCTCTCTAGAAGCTTGGCTGGGCTACTGTCCTGCAAAGCAGCGGCGCCAGTTCTTGCAGAGCTTGCAGCCTGTGGTGCAAGCTGCCTGGGGCTTGCAGGGCCCCCCACAGGTCAGCTGCAGACTGCAAATCTCAATCTGAGCTTGATATTAGTGTAAGCTTAGTGTTTCTTTGTTCTGAAGTGTCGGCAGAAGTTATCTCCCAAGTGAATCAGGATCTGGTTGATAAGATTGACTATCTCTGTTTTGAATTGTCAACAGATCTTATCTCCAAAATGAATCACGATGTGGTTGATAAAATTAACAACAGAATTGATATTGCTGGAGGTGAAGTGGCATGGCTGTGCATGCCTGGTCAGAACAATGTTAGACCTTGGCGTGCGTACCTGTAATCTGGTTTTCTACTACCCATGCATGACCCTGTTACATTGCTTCCAGCAACATTGGTTCTATACAAGGATCTGTTGACAAAGCACCAGCAGGGAATCTGCAAATCAGCATATGGCCAGGCCATTCAATCAGATGATCACATTCACTGACATACTCATCACCCTCTAGCTGGCATGTAGCTTCATGTATGATGCATGAGCAGATGCAAGGCATTGTTTCTCACATCCACAGGATTTCACAACTGGTAGTGTTTGCAGGTGGACATGCCAGCAGGCAAAGCATGGGGAGCGCACAGCAGGGTAGAAGAGGAGGAAGAGATCAGCGATACTAGTGCTGGCAGACCAAGGCCATCTGCTCTAGGTGCGTCATGTTGCTACTTGTTTTGCTTTTTCCCAGCTTCAAGACTACAAGTAATGGCTCCAAGACTGCCACAATCAACTGTGTTCCTGTTTTGAAGGCAGCTTTCAGCTCAACTTGCTTGTGTATGTCATTGCCCTACAGTGCTGCCTGAAGTAAGCCAGTCTGGTCTTGTCCTACATACCCCTAGCATTTGCTAGAACATCTTTTTGCTTTTGTTAAGTGTTACTGTTGTTGTCATTATTGTTGTTACTATTGCTATCACTGTTGTTACCAGTATTATTTTATTATTATTAACATTAACAGTAACAATAATAATATTGTTATTATCATTAATATTGATAACAATAATATCATTAATAATATATTATCATCATCATTATTATTATTATCTATTATTTTCCTGTTAAGATTGTCCTGCAGCCCTATTTTGCTTGCTAAAGCCTGCCCATCCAAACTGCTCAGAGACAGTATTTTATTCTCGCTGTCTGTATGTGTGTTTCTGTCAACATGACACTTGACAGGATCTCCGGTCTGCATTCAAGGCCTGATGTGTTTTTGCATGCTGTGTAGGCCACAACAGTCACCATGTTTATCAAAATGGAGGACCAGCACACAGAGGGCATCAAAGAGACTATGCTCACAATGATGATGATGCAAGTGCTGCCACAGAGGGTGTGACCGAAGAAGAATATGCTGACTCAGCATCAGATCCTCATGGCCCACATGAACAGGCAGTGCCCACCTTGCATCACAACATGCAGACCACACACAGTCACTATGCACCATCAACTGAGCAGGACAGTTACGAAGAAGAACACGAGGACACATCGTCAGAAGGAACTCGGTAGACTTTGCAGCCGATCTGTCTATACGTCTTCGGTCATGGGTTTAAGAAGCAACTGGGCTGTCATCAAATGGCCCTGCAGTCCTGTTAGCATCTTCTCAGCATTGATGGCAATTTGTTGTTGGTTTGAAGCAAGTAAGCTTGGCATTGCAGCTGTTTGAAGACTGTGTCAGCATACATGAGCAAGCAGTTTGCCAAGGTCTTGGTATACATGAGCCCCCACCCCTTCCAGCACTTGCTTTACTCAGTAGTGTTGGCAGCAAAGAGTACATACCTTGTTCTAGTTTCTTGCTGAGATAATTTGTCACAAGTCAACAAAATGCTTTGAGAATGGGGTGCTGTATGAGGCTCTGACAATTGACATGGTCTTGTTTGCTTACTAATCCTCACCAGGTGGTTGGTTAAACTGTGGGGGTGGATTGGTGTCCGTCATGTGTCTAGCCGTTCATTGCTAAGTCTTTTCTGGCTGTTTGAGGTCAACCTGCTGTACAGTGGTCACATTGACATTCTATGCGGTTCCATCTCCCAGCTTCTAGTCTGTGCCCTGAATACTCATGACATGTCCAACAGCAAATCTGATGTAACCAGCAGTTCTCCTGATGCAAGCTTGCACTGCACGCATTCGACTCGAAGTCTTTAGAGCACATTGAATGCAGCCTGTGTCGACTGGAAGCACCAAATGTGGTTCTAGTCACGTACATCTCATTAAATGAACCATTATGATAGGTCTGCAGGCAAAACATACGCACCCTGACACACTAGTGTTGAACTGTGAACCCCAGCCCCTCAACATACAGGTAAGCCTCTTTGCTGACAAAAGGTATGCCCAACTGGGAGTATCATGGATCAAACAACAATTACCTTGCCTGCATTTCATTCACTCATCTCAGCTTTTCCTGTTATGCGTTTCCAGACAAACTTGTGGAAAATGTGTGGAGCAAGCCCCTGGTTTTCACTCTTAACATCAAACAGAAAGTGTATCTCAACATGTTAGCCATGAATTTGAGCTGCGCACTGCGTAGGCAAATAAAAAGAGTCTGTGATGGCCAGCCTAAGTCAGGTGATAGCCATCTGCACCAGTTGTCCCATGTGACAATTGCCTTGCTTGTGGCCGGAAAGCAAATGGATGTAAGCAATAGGCCTACCAAAAAGTGGTATGCCTAGTCTGAGCGCACGCTGAGAAAGACTGAAGAAAGACGTACCTATGAAGGTCTGACAAGTGAACTACTTCAAAGCCTGTCCTAAGCAATTGTAGTGTGGAGCAACCATTAAATGTAAAGGAAAAACTATGGTGACCCCCAGGGACACATTGCTGTGCAGTCCCAACCCACAGACAGCGGACCTGCTGACTTCTTATTGCTTCATTCGATGAGAGTGTGAGATGCGCTGCTGCTTTTGGTCCCACACCTCTTGCAGCTCAACAAAGCGCTCTCCAAGTACCAATCCTCGGTTGGCTGGGCCAGCTTGCTTTCTGTCTGTGCTGTCTGCCACTCAGACAGCCTCTCACAGTGGCAGCGCTATTACATCAAGTGCTTAGCCTTGACTGGCCAACATTTGCCCTTGCAGAAACATCAAATTGCGCTGTGGCACCAGCATACAGCATAGGATTGGCTGTAGCTGTGGAGAAGCTGCCAGCATTTGCGTCAATGACACTTCCAAATCTGGAAGGTGGTTTGTGGACGCCGTGAGCAAGAGGAATCCCGCCCGGCCCAACAGATCCTTTTCTTCTGCCACCAGCAGGGGCGGGGCTGGTTGGAGCAGCCCCCACTGCCATGGCAGGGCGCTGCCGGTGACATTCCCGCCGGAACTCGACCTCAATCTCAGTCAGAATTGCAACAAGCTGCTGGAAGCTTGGTCTGCAGAGCATTCATTAGTTGCTGTCGGCACTGTTCACACACTATGGAAGCAAAAGCTGCATGTTGTGTGACAGCTTCTTGGTGACACTTTGTTTATGTATATAGGGCATGTATGCAAGGTCTGCCGCAGCAACTGGCTTTCAAAGTACATACAGACTGCAACAAGGCAGCAGCTCGGTAGAGAGGAAGTCTGTGACAGTTTCAGAACAAGACACCCATAGTTGTTTGTGATCCGTTTCATAAGCAATACCTGTCTTCAGGGTTCTGAGCCCAGCACTGCTTGGCCAGCTTCTGGTAGGGCAGAGGGCAGGTGTCATTGAAATGGGGCCGTAAGCTGCCATCACACACACCCACACATATCTGCGCCTCCATTAGGCCCTCATACGCTGACTCACAGTAGAACATCTCCCACACTGCACCACCAAGCAAGAATCTGAGCGCCAACAGTAAGTTGCACCACAGCACCTTGCCTTGGCGCCCATCTTACCGACTGCAATTCTTACAACCACTATGTGTCATTACTCCTTGCACAGCTTTGTTAGATGTGGCTGAAGCTAGGTTGCTAAGTCAAGATGTGGTTGAGGTGCACTGCATATAATAGCATGACAGCATACAAGCCACACTCTGGATGTATGACTTCCACACTGTGGACGCATTGTCACACACAATGCTGCTGGCGGCACTGTCATAGACAGGGCTTTTGGCAGCAGCGTCACAGACTGGGTTCAAGCAGGGCATGCATTTGCCAATTGGTCAAGCACAATGCTCATGCAACCAGGGGGTGTCAATGAATCAGTGGTACTATACAGGTCCAAGGGGCGTCTGCAAGACTTACTCATGATGCCAAAGGCGTACACATCCCCAGGCTTGGTCAAGCGGCAATCTCTGAAGATCTCTGGGGCTGTGTACATGATGGTGCCCACATGGTTGCCTGCCGGCACATCTTCTTCACTCTCTTGCAGAGGTCTGCTCAGCCCTGCACTTGCCAGCAAGGATACACCACCAATGACACAGCGTAAACATGTATCAGTGCTGTTGCCTCAAAGACAGGTGCTTTATGTAGTTGCTGTCTTTACAACTGCCAGTAGCCCCACTGCACAAAAGTGAACCAAACCCAGCAGCGTGGATATGGTATTGTTTCTAAGGTGGAAAAGCCATAAATTTAATCAATTGGGGTTTGCTATGCTATAAGCCTCATGACAGGCTTTCTGGCAGGTCTTTTGGCTAGTCCCAGCGCACATCAGCCTGTAAGGAGTGTTGACATGATCTGCACATGTGCCTTGTACAACCAGTTTCTTGCACATGCTGACATATGCAATGGCCTGCACAGCATGCACAGCATGCGATGCAGAGGAACTTGCACATACCAAAGTCTGACACCTTGGCAACATATCCCCTGCGGTCAACCCTGTGGGTCTTCAGCAGTACATTGCCCAACTTGAGGTCCCCATGAATGATGCCAAAGCTGTGTATGTAGTCCATGCCTTTGGCTATCTCCTGTGCCGTCCTCAGCAGTGCCCTCTGCAGTCACAAACAGGAACTGGCATATCAGGTGGAGTCTTGGGGACAAAGCTGACAAGGTCAGTGAAACCAGGGGCACAGTCGGCCTCACATCATTGCTGTTGATGTGAGGCTGCCCAGAGGAAGAATGTATGTGTGGTGAAGGGAATAGCTGGTCAAAGCAGTCAAGGCGTGCCAAGTCCAAGTGCCTGGCAGCTAGGTCACAGGCATGAGCCACTTACAAGGCAATGCATGCAATGCATGCAAGCATGAAACTTCACCAAGCCCTTGCGCCTGTGCAAGCTGCCAAAGCATGCAAGGTTACTAGTGACACGCATGTAAGCAAAGCCCAAATGGCATTGTGCAGAGCTGCAGCATGCCGAGGTCTAAGCTGGCAAGTGCAAAGACAACTGCAAAACCAGATGGAATAGTGAAAGTGTCATCAAGGTTGGGGTGTGGCTCACATAGGTAGTGTGGTAGCTCCATTTGCCATGGGGCTTGAAGGCTTTCTTGTTGACAGCCCTCATGAGAGACCCCAGATCACAGAACTCCATCACCACCACTATCACTGTGTCCTGACCCTGCACTCACATAACATAACACTCTTTTCTGGTCCATCAGGATACAACTGGCTCTCTTTTGCACTAATATCTTTGCATTTTCTACTCTGTATCTAGTTTTGAGTGCACTCACACCAGCATAGCATGATGCGTATGGAGCAAATCAACAATAAATGAGCTGGGTCTGTGCTGCCTGCCAACTGCACAGCAGCAGCCGTGACAACTCCACATGTGCTCAAACAGTGGTCACCCTGAGCAATCATCACTATGCTGCCTGGAAAAGTAATTGCAACACTGGTACATTGTGCGTAAGTGATGCCTAAAAACCGTCAATGCCATGCTGTTTGCAGCCTGCATCAGGAGCTACTTCTGCATGTGTACACAATGCTCTATTGCTGAAGGTTTTCTGTGCTTTTGTGTCTGAGACAACGCAATACCGCATGACATGGGGCGCCATGCAGTGCAACACCAATTTGTACCTTGAGGTCATTGTCATCCATGTCAAACACATTTGGCCTGTCCTTGTTGCGATGTGCTGCTGGGGAACCAAAACCCTCCTCAGAGTTGAAGGACGTGAACGATGCTGCACTCGTCTCTAAATGCATTCTCTCCAAGTCATACTCAGAGACGTTGCGCGAGGACAGCTCACGCCGTATGCCCAGGGTGCTGCCTCTGCACCAGCCCATGCACATGTGCACTGTCAGCAGCGACACACATCTGGACTCTTGAATGTGTAGATACAAAGCTTGACGCCAAACAGCTACCAGGAGATGGACAGGTGCAGCCCATGGGTAGCCATACCATCAGACAGGTATAGGCCATAGGTGGCAAGTCTGCGCTGTTGCATCAAGCAGTCCACATACTAACAATAGGACGGATACAAAACTTGTTTCAGATGCTGCTGCAAGAGGCATGTATGAATGTTGAACATGCAAGCTTGTACAGCATTCGCAATCTTTTTCACTATCAAGCACATTGGTGTTGCATATAGTTTGTGTAACAGCATTTCTTCGTTCCACCCATTGTTGTGTGCATGTCGTCCCATGCTGTGTGTTACCTGCGTGTCTCTTGTGAATGCACCCTGGATGTGGTGCGTGAGGCCCCTGACGTAGATGAGTCACCATTGGAGCCCACTGCAGTCACGCTTGCAAAATGTGAGCCGCTACCCCCAAAGCTACCTGTACATGCGCTTTGGTGATGTCAAGATCACTGTGCCAAGCTGATTGTCCTGTGCAAAGTGCCAATCACATTGTACTTGAGCAAACATGTTGTGGCTTTGCTTCTACTTTGCTACCCAAATGCTGTTGCACTACAGATCCTTGCAAGTTGCCTTGGGAAACAAGTACAACATGACAACATCACCTGTCTGAGAGGCTTCCTTCTCACACACAGACCCAGTCTCTGATAAGCGCAATCTGGTCCTAGCTGCTGTTGGCGGTGCTTGACTTCGAGTTGTGTTGGCTTCAGATGTACCTTCATCACTGCTGTCGCCTTTCCCACTGCTAGGGCCGGGGGGGCTGAGTTGCTGACTAGCCCTTGGCCTTGACCCACTGTCGTCCCCATCTGGGACCTCAGACAAGCTCTCCAGACCAGACATCTGATAAGACAGATTTCGTCTCACAGGTTTGCTTGGTGATGAAGGAAAGTGTGGCAGTAGCTGAGCCAGACGTGTTTGGAGGTGAGGGTCATCCAGATCCAAGCTGTTCTTGGGAGTGGGATCTGCGCAGTCAAGCAAAGTGTGACCTGGCTCATGCTTGAAGCTGTCTGCTGTCACAAACCCCTTTGCTGTTGTCTGTGGGCTGAGAGGGATTGTTGTTAGAGAGTGGTATGGCAAAGTAGGAGACGAGTTAAGACTGCTGGAGCTGGATTGAGGTAGAATGATCTCAGCGGCTTCTGTCTGCCTCTGCAATGCAAGTCCCGTGTACGCAGGTGACCCGGCATCTTCCTCTATGCCGAAAGCTGTAAGCAGCGGAGGCGGCGGGGCCCTCAGTGGCCGCTCATTCCCAGGTACAGCCGGACTCACAAATTGTTGCGCGGCGGCGAAGAAAGGAGAAGCGACAGTCCTGTGGCCCCGCGTGACATCCCCTGCTACACTTCGCGAGCTTGAATGAGGTGGCCCAGCATCTCCACCGGGTTCCTGCAGATCCAGGCTGCCCCGCTGTGATCTGTTCTCTGACCCGCTTGGGGAAGCGGTCCTGCCGCTATTACTTGTTGGGCTGTCTGTGCGCGCCTGCTCAGTTTGATGCGTCACCTCAGCAATGATCCGGGGGTCAGCAATGGGCGCTGACGCAGTGTTGCCCAGCGGGTTGATCAAAGCCGAGGATGCAATCTGCAGCTGCAGCAGCTCTTGCTCCCAACTGCAGCCATTGCCTTGTGATGACGCTTCTGAAGACCCAGCATCTGTGAGTATGGACAGTCTGCTCTGCTCTCTCAGTAGCCTTCCCTTGGGTGGGCCCATATTCGTAGATGCTGACCGCCTCACACGTGGCCTAGCCTGGCCTGGCCTGTTCTGCTCAAAGGAGCTGCAAGTATACAACTGTCATGATCACATCTTGAGTGTTCCAGTGCATGCACAGATGCTGCCAATGCTTCTGCAAGGGTCCCCTTGCTTGGTGACCAGTTTTTGCAAGCTGAGCCAGCTATGGCATTGAAGCTTGAAGACTACATGTAACGAAAAGAGAACAGGGTGAACACGGCAGGCCATTAACTGAGGAAAGTCTTGTTTGGCAACATTGTATGCCAGGATGACATTCAGCTTGTGTTGGCTATGCTAATAATTATGCTCCATATTGATTGTGCATTCTGAGAGAACACAGTGTGTTCTTTCTGCAGCACAACAAAGCTCTACATTTAGCCACGAGCTCTGTCATGCTTGAAATTGTCTTGCCATTCATGGTTATACACAGTAGAGATGCTTTGTGTGGCACATGCAATGCAAGCTCATGACCAAATTTTCGGCCCAGAGTTCTGTACCTGCGTCCATGTGAGAAGAGTTCGCCGGAGACACCACCCGAGTACTCCATCCGGCCTGGCCCTAAGCTACTCCTGCGATGCCGAGGTGTATGTCCAGTCAGCAGATCAGGCCCCATACTGCTTCTTCGGTTTCGCGCTCTGTGGGGGCCCTCAGAAATCTCCCTGGCAGTGGGCGTGGACCCCCCTCTGGGTGTTGCAGACAAATCATCCTGGCTGTTTGCCCCTTGCAATGCCCTCTGGAGTAGGCCACGCTGTGAGTCAGGATCCTGTACGTAGATATGCCTGTTGATGTGTATTGTGATATTGAGTTGGCTCAGTGCAAGGAGCAACAACCCTATTGTGAGCGTATTGGGTCCTGCCCAAGCAGCAAGAACTGTGCTGATGCAGCCTGCTTATGCAGTATTGCAAGGCGAAGACATGTCAGCAATGCACCTTTTTTCTGTCCTTGGGTGCGATAGACTTGAGTTCATCGACCAATGTTTTGACCTCTGGTGTGACCTCATTCTGCCTGAGTAGGAACAGACACATCAGCTAGCATGCAGCAGAACTTTGTGTCAACCCTCAAATTTGGGCTGCAATGCATTTGGCGCTGTTCCACACGATCTGACCAGGGGCACAAGCTGCTGAGCACAACAGAACAATGTAATGGGTAAAAAGGCTGGTCAGCATACTCTTTGACCCTTGGATCCATGATGGCTGCCTTCAGGTGAACTTGAAACTGCTCTGAGTTTTCAAGGACTGCAGAGCCATCTGGTGAAGGTGCCTGCAAACAGAGCCAACATTCTTCGATGCTGTTCAGACGTGACCATGAAAGCGTGAAGGTAGAGGACTGCAAAACAAACGTTGCGATTTGATCGCACCTGATCAGCGACTGGGGCCGCTGTCCTGTCGTTGGCTTGGCAAACATGTCTGACTGATGGTCCAGAGTTGCACCGGCTGAAGTGGAAGGATCTGCAAGCGCGTCTCTCGTCTTGGTTTGGTCGCCATTTGTCCACAACAATGTAGCAGCACAATAAGTTGCAGACAGGAAACCGAGTTGCAGAATCATTACGACTCGCGTTGAGCATACCTGCTCGACAAGGATCGTGTGTGAACCAGTGGACATTGTGGGTTGATGCCCGCTGCCGGCTTGAGCGCCGTCTGCAGAGCCAACAGCAATTGCTGCAATGGCTTTCAGTCTAATTGGAACCGCAAGTCGCAAGTCACTCGCACAGTTTCACCTGTCGTGGTCCGGCATGTACATGGCAAGTTTGCAAAGCGAGGCCGGTCATCAATTAGATAGCTGAAGAATAAGCTTGGGTAGTAGGATAGCTGTTGCTTGAGTCTATCTATTGCAATGACCTGGCAATGCTGAGGTCACAAGTGACCTTCTATCGCATCTGCATGCATGACAGGTGCATGACTTCTGAGGAAGAAGAACAACAGTCCATTCATGTGGTTCTCCGAAGAAGCAGGTTGGTTTGAAGGACATCGCTGACGTGGACATGCACATCGACACGTGGAGTCGAGTCAAATTGGGTTCACTAACAACCTTTCTTCACCCCTGCAGTACTTAAGGCAGTAGTTTATCAAGGCGGATGTCCGGAATCTTCGAAAAGGGGGGTCTCGCCGGCGTGGCACATTTCCACCTTGCCTCGCTGGCTCGTAATCTTTGCAAGCCACACCGCGCTTGTAACCGCTCTGAGCATTGGTCCGGCTCATCACCAATCCGGAATTGATTTGATCTAGTCTCACCTGTGGCCGATTCGCCTTGGTTGACTGTGACACACTGCGATGGACCCTTACAAGGTACTTCCTGCCCCGTTCCTGTGCAGACCGCTGCCTGCTGTTGCCGGCAGCCGTGTTGTCACCGTCATTTACAATTTCAAGTCTGATGGTTTCTTGTGCGTATGCAGTACCGCCCCAGCAACCACTTCGACGCTCCATACTGGACCACCAACAGTGGTGTTCCAGTGTGGAACAACAACAACTCGCTTACTGTTGGGTCAAGAGGTAAATGTCCTTGGCCCCAAGGGGCTTCAGCAGTGTAGTCATGCTATCACCTGCATCACGTGCAGGTCTTCAATATAAGTCCAGCTGTTCATCTTGATCATACCTGTTGTCCGGGGAGCAAGCAGTCGAGCAACATTGTGGTTGTGCAGGTCCTGTCCTGCTAGAGGACTATCACTTGATTGAGAAGCTCGCACAGTTTGATAGGGAGCGTATTCCTGAGAGGGTGGTGCATGCTCGGGGTGCCACTGCAAAGGGTTTCTTTGAGGTCAGTGTCTTCGTGCACCGTTTGCCCTGCACCTGCATGAATGTTACTGATATGCAACCATAGAGCAAGCACAGAGTTGTACAGCTTCAGTCAGTATGGTCTGATGCACAGCCCGAAGTCGAGTTTGTTCTGATGCCCAGCCTTGACTCTGATATACAGCTCTGTCAATGCCCTGTGTGCTCTGTGCAGGTCACCCATGACATCTCACACCTGACGTGCGCAGATGTCTTCCGTGCCCCAGGAGTGCAGACCCCAGTCATCACTAGGTTCTCCACAGTTATTCATGAGCGTGGGTCACCTGAAACCCTACGTGACCCTCGTGGGTTTGCGGTTAAGTTTTACACCAGGGAGGGTAACTGGGATCTGGTGGGCAACAACATGCCAGTCTTCTTCATCAGGGATGGCATCAAGTTTCCTGACATGATTCATGCCTTGAAGCCCAACCCCAAGAACCACATTCAGGAGGACTGGAGGATTGCTGACTTCTTCTCTCATGTGCCAGAGGCCATGCACATGGTAAGCCAAGCTGTCAAAGTGTGGCTTGCAGTTGTGAGGTCTTTTCATTGCAGCTAAGAACATGTGCAGGTTCCAGTGTTAGTTTGCTATAATTCATCTTGCATACTTCTATCTTGTTCGTACCTACGCATTGTATACCAGGGTTACACTTGTGCATGGTGCATCAGCGTAAGGCTGCTGCCCTTTGGCTGGCAAGCAACTGTTACATCGTTCAGGATTGCACTAACTGTTGCAGCCAATACATTGCTCTGGTCAACATGTTATTGGCAGCAGTGTTGCGCTCTGACCTCGGTGCACTCATTTTGCAGTTCACCTTCCTGCAAGATGACATTGGCATCCCCTTGAACTATCGCCACATGGAGGGCTTTGGAGTGCACACCTTCACTCTCATCAACAAGGAGGGCAAGATCACATATGTGAAGTTCCACTGGAAGCCCACCTGTGGTGTGAAGAACCTGCTGGAGGAGGAGGCTGTCACTGTGGGTGGCAGCAACCACAGCCATGCTACCAAGGTCATTCCTCTCTTTGGTTTTACCTAGGTTGATTGTCAGAACTGTTGCACCTGTAGATGAGCGTGAACATTATCATTGTTGTCATGTTCATTTGTGTTGATTGTTGCAATGATAGTTGTGAGCGGCTACAGCGCTCACACGGCTGTGTTGCATGTGAACATTTGTGTGTGGGGGCTGTTGTGTATGGAGCCTGTCAGGTGCTGCTGTCATGTGCCAGGCTGTAAATGTCATCGATTTTCCAAGCAAGACTGCCTGTTACGTTTGTTACTATGCCATGCTACGCCCAGCCTGCACACCAGGGTTTGTTGGTGCTGGCAGCTTAGACATGCTTGGCTTGCTCAATTATAATGGCAGCTCAGGTCTGCCTGGCTTGTTCAGTTGAAGAGACTTCAGTTTAGGCCCAATTGGTGTACACTGACATGCATATGCATGTTGCATGATCTGTTCATTTGCAATCAAGCATACCCACAGCTACTTGTGCATGTTGCAGGACTTGTATGACTCCATTGCAGCTGGGGACTATCCAGAGTGGAAGTTGATGATCCAGACCATGGAGGTGGCTGACGAGGACAAGTTTGACTTTGACCCTCTGGATGACACCAAGACCTGGCCTGAGGACATCTTCCCCCTGCAGCCTGTTGGCCGTATGGTGCTCAACAAGAACCCTGACAACTTCTTCAATGAGAATGAGCAAGTGGCATACTGCCCTGCTCTGATTGTGCCAGGTACTTAGCTTTGGTCCAATCTTTGTTATGTGCAAGTGGAATTGATCACTCAGTCTGCACTGTTCCAGTACAATGTGTTCATGGCAGACAATGAGGAATATCATGCTGGTCTATACTGTAGCATTATCTCCATTTTTCTTGGCTTGCAGTGGCTGTTGAGCATTCTTGCTTTTTTTCACGGTGATGTTTGCAGAAACAGAAGTTGTGAACAGCAGTTATGCCAGGCTTGACCAGCCTTTACAAGATGAGCAAGAGCTGCTGGGGCCAGCTCTTGTGCCTCCTGCAAAGCCTGGTGATGCCTGGTCTTACTATGTTGAAGACAAGTTCTTCAGGCTGCATGTAGTTTTGTGCTAGCAGGCCATGCCTTATCCATAATTTGTTAGTGTTTGTGCTGCAGGTATTGGGTACAGTGATGACAAGATGCTGCAGACACGTATCTTCAGCTACGCTGATACCCAGCGGTATAGGCTGGGACCCAACTACCTGATGCTGCCGGTGAATGCACCCAAGAATGTGCACCACAACAACCACCACGATGGAGTCATGAACTTCATGCACAGAGATGAGGAGGTGACTCATTTTGCATCACGGGATGATATGTTCACTGATCTGTTGGCTCGCACGTGCATGGCACAGTGCAGTCATAGCTGCCTGCCAGAGGGGACTTGCAAGGCCAGCTTGCTGCATCAGGCATTTTTGGGCGAATAAGCAATCTTATGCATGCCATCTTGGTCTGTGGTTTGTAGTACGTCGAGGTGTGGGTGAGGTTGCAGTCTCTTGCTGCTCATCATCATCTTCCTAGCCTACTGCAGGTGTCCACTTCTCGTTGGTGACTTCAGTGTCCGTTCATCTTCATCTTCATCTTCATAGCCTACTGCAGGTGTCTGTTTCTTGCTGCTGACTGATCACATCCACTGCAGGTGAACTACTTCCCATCTCGCTTTGACCCTGTGAGGCACTCAGAGAAGTACCCCTACCAGAACATGAAGGTGTCTGGCAACCGCGAGAAGATGTGCATTGCAAAGGAGAACAACTTTGCACAAGCCGGTGCTCGATTCAGGAGCTTTGACCCCGCCAGGCAGGAGCGCTTTATTAACAGGATAGCTGGCATGCTCACTGCTCCTCGTGTCACTCAGGTATGCTGCCAGCTCAAGCTTCAGTTGGCGCTTCATCCTGTCAATTTGCAGCCATTGCTTGTTGCAAATGTGTGCTTACCCTAGCACAGGCCTTTCAGTTTGCATACGTTCCTTGCTACAAATGCTGGGTTGGTAGTGTTGTGTGTCTGTAGGCAATGCAGACCTTTAGTAGGGTGCATTTTGATGTGTGAGCTTCAAGTGCTGGTTCACATGCGCAGACTTCCTGCTGCACAGACTGGCTGATTTCCTGTTCTATTGTGCTACAGGAGGTGCGACGAGTTTGGTTGGGCTACATGTCTCAGTGTGACAGCACTCTGGGCCAGAAGCTGGCAGCCAAGTGCCAGGCTGGAGGACAGATGTAGATCTGTATCTGAAAAGGCTGATCTTTAGCCATACTGTTACCTGTAGGACTTTGATAGTGCAATGTTTAGGCTAGTTGTTTCTGTGTGTGTTTCTGTTCAGTATGAAGTTTTGTGTATTCCTTCACATCTCGTATTTTGTTTTGGCAGCATGCTTTTTCAGATCTACAAATGCCAGGTACTGAAGTGCTGTTATGTAGAGTTTGCAAGCAGCAGTTGTACTGAAATTGTTGGCACTTTGGGGATTCTTGCTGCAGCAGCAGACTTGCGCATTGTAATCAGCCTGCACCTTATTTGTTTTGTGCCACAGTAACATGTTAAACAGGCTGCAAGCGTATTAGTTGATTGTTGTGACAACTGCGGATGATGCAAACATGCACCCAAGATTTATCTGCTTCCACCAGAAATAAATCAGAACGACATCAATACAGTGGCACTTGGCAGTATGGGGCTATAGCTTGACACTGAATCATCTGCCTGATGGTGTTTGCGAAATTTGTGTTGCAGCAGCTGATGAGCCTGTTGCTGTGCCAAATGGGTTTGACATAAGTAATCCTGTGCTGTTACCGTAGCGTTCATCCCCAATTGCTGCAGTGCGCATGCCTTTCAGACTGGGGTAATGACAGGAAGTTCATCAGAGATGCTGTGTTTCAACACCCAGATTAATTTCAGAGCCTGCGGCTGCCTTGGCTCAGAAAAAGAAATGCGCTAGGATAGCGCAGTCAGCCCTCACTATGTTTCCATGGAATTTAAGGGGAGGGCCCAAGCTGTGGGCAGGTTGTTTGCACAGGCGCTGTGCTGTATGCTGGGTGAATACTTGCAAATGCCTCAACAACAATTTGATATCTGCACAAGCTTTTACTTCAAGGAAACAGGTATTCCAGCTTGTCTGTACAACATGTTGGAGAACAAACTTGTACCAGCTTTTGTGCAAGTAGCCGCAGCAACAGCTTGAGCTTCCAGCCAGTGGCGTTGTTGAAAAACTCGGTTCCAGGCAAGACAGATGGCATGTTTTGCCATGGAGACTGATCTTCCCAGTGGTCGGTTGCGTACGAGACCCGTTGGCTACAATACCCTGATTCCGGCCACCTGCTCCCACTTAGTCCTTGACTCGAGTCTCTGCTCAGTGGTCGCTGCTTCAGTCAGTTGAAGCCCTGCAGGGGACTAGCCTTTGCGGCACCAGTGATCAAAGGCTGTGCCTCCGAATGCGCATGCTGATCTGCTGACGATTGCTGGCGGCACCGCGATGCACATTTTGTAAAGCGTGTTCACTTCGCACGCGGCGTGGCACTGAAGTACAGTCACTGGTGGCAGTCTTGTCCACAAACTTTTCGCCTCACCTGTACATGTCGATCACAAGTCGCCTTGAACAAATGAATGCCCTGCCATCTCTTGACCTCACGGCAGAAGGGGCTGCGACACGGGGCTGTCTGTCAATGATTGGCTGATCCCATAGAGGCCTTAATTAGATAATGCGTCGATGCTGCGTGCGGCTGTACTGGTACCTTAACACCAACTGTAGATCTTATCTCTCTCTCCAACAGACCTTGTGCAGAGAGACAACGGCGGCTATCCTGGCGAGCACCGCCTTCCGACCGTTGCGAAATTTTGCTGTTTGTGATACCACAATGCGACAACAAGACAGTGTCAATTGCCCAGGAGTACCTTGACAGGACACCAGAGTCCGTGCTGGCCATAGCAGCTCAGCGCGCACCCCCAATTGGGGTGTTTGCAAACAACATTGTCTCGCTTAAAGACTGGCCGGATGCCGATGTCGCCATTCTGCAGGTGGGCAGTATAAAATTTTATACTGCCCACCTGCTTCTTTAAAGAACCCATGCCTGGTGATTTTCTATTCGAGCCCTGAGGCACAGCTTGCCGACAAGCAGCTGTTGGTTTTGAAGGGTGTGTTATACGCGCAAGGACCGGTCTTGGTACCATTACTCACACTCACGTGTACACAGGCTGTGATCGGTTGCCTTTCTGGCCACAAGGCTCGTGAAAACATGGCCAACATTCAGGAGAGTCAGCTGCTCCAAGCTCTGGAGTACTTTAATCTGCCTGAGTCCATGTGGCCCTTAGGCTTGTATATCAGGCACACTCATGAACTGGAATGCGACAAGGTAGCCAAGCAGATGATGACCATCATCAAAGCTGACTTTTCAAAGATGGCAAGGCAAGACACACGGTGTGCAGCATCATTCATCAAAAACTACTCTGTGTATGATAGCGAGCATGGCCTGTGCCTGGACGCCCCATGCCATGTTGACAATGGGCTGAGCAGCATCAGCGAGCCTTTGAAATGTCGCTTGAAGGACCTTGCTGCAGCAGAGTGTCTGGCAATTGTTACTTAAGTAACATCGAAGCTAATGGGTCCACGGCTGCGCCAAATTGATTTTGTGAAAATAGTCACTTCTACTTCTATCCTATAGGCACAGCCAGGGCCGTTCTGGAGATCTGAGGGCAGCAAGCAAGAAATGCTGCAGGTCTGTCTTAACAAAGAAAACAAGATCGTGTGTGTTCAGTGCATCAGAAGCCCACATGTTTTTGAAGAACTTGCAGCAGGACACATCCATGTCCATGGGAGGTAGCAGCCACACCCAAGCCACCAAGCTCAGTCTGGTTAGTGGATTATTATTCAGTGGATGGGTGATGGTGGATGGGCAGTCAGTATAGCATGTGGACTGTTGGTCACATGGATGGTCAGTCTGCTCTTTAACCAAATGGTAGCTACTCTGATGCTGATCGGTTGTGTGCAGCGATGTCCTTGTTCTGATCCATGCTGTAGTCCTTTGTGCACCTTGTCTGGAGCATTTATGTGCAGTGCTAGCAACATTGAGATTTACCACTCAGTGTTATGTGCGAGAAGGCCAATGCAACATTTGTGTCAATGCGACAGGCAGCACATGGCAGAGAATTGGTCAGTTGTTTTTGGCATTGGCGTGAGGTTCTTGGGCGGCACTTGTGCAGGTACTTGCTGCACAGTGTATGCATCCAAGGTCTATCTTCCTCTGTGTGACTTGCTTGTGATGATCTGGCTGCAGCTGACAGTATGCATTTCTGTTGCTTGCCAAGCAATTTCTTGCCTGGCTGTTGCAGAACCTGTATGAGGTCATTGCTGCTGCTGGTTGCCTAGGACAGAAGTTGATTATCCAGACCATGGAGGTGGCTGATGAGGACAAGTTTGACTTTGACTCTCTGGATGACACCAAGACCTGGCCTGAGGACATCTTTCCCCTGCAGCCTGTCGGCCACACAGTGCTTCACATCAGCCTCAAGCTGTCATGACAGCCTCTTCAACAACAATGCGCAATTAGCCTGTTTTGATGTGCCGGGTGAGCTGCTGAGAGATTTGCAGTGCAATATCTTGCAGAGTGCATCTTGAATTTTCTGTTTTGGCTGCCTCTTGCAGTGCTGCCCATATCTCTGGATTCTCGAGAGTGAGGCACCCTGTACACTAGTGTACTGCTGGCATCTCTTCTGCTTCCAATGGTCACTATCTCAGGATGATCAGAATAAAGGAGCACGTGCATCTGTTGGCACATAGCACTGTTTCAAATGTATCAAACGTGCACACTTGTTCACATCCCTTGGCACATGGTGGAATTTGCTGATTGGCTGTTTTTGGAGCGCAGAAAGTGTTTTTGAAGTACAGCAGATCTTTTTGCAGGTGTGATGACAAAGTCTTGCAGACTGGCATTTGCAGTGATGCTGACCTACATACAAGAGTACAAGCTGGGACGACCTTATGCTGCCTATGAATGTACCTACAAAGGGTTACCACAGCCACTGCAATGCCGTCATGAAGTTGATGCACAGAGATCAGAGCCAACCGAGTCAAGTCAGAGGCTAGTCAGCGCTGGCAGCCAAATGCCAGGGTGGTGGCAAAGTTTAGACCGTGTCTGAATGCCAGAAAGTAGCCATATGCACATATGCAGACATGCATATGCATAGCATTGTGTTTTTGTCAGGGCAAGTGCTTCTGCGTATGTGTTTGACCCTCCAACATGGAGTGATCTGTATAATACTGAAAGTGTGACATCAGTAAGTGGGTTTGGGTAGCATATCCTCTCAGATCTCTGCTGCCACTGACAAATGTATATGCATGCTTGCTGCGCTGCTCAAGTCAACCGCAACCCAAGCATTTTCTACCAAAATGACTGACAAGGTTGCCAAACTCTGCCATGATTTTTGTTTTCTGTGTTGTCATTAGGGGAGCACCTCGAGGAGGCATAGCTATAGCCCTTCTGAAGTCATATTGGTACATCCACAGTTTACAGCTGCGTTTAAAAGCTGCTTACACCGACTTGCGTTCCTGCAGTTTATGGTATTTGTTTTGGTATTCCCAATCATTGAAGTGTACATAAATGTACATGCAGGTTATCGGCTTGTTGCATTAACATTAACAGGGGTTGCATGAGCAATGCTGACGTCTCAGCGTTCAAACTTCATCCAAATGTGGGGTAGCCATTGCTCAACAAGAAAAATGCTAGTCCTCAGAGCGTCTATCTTAATGTGCCACTACATGTGCTTGAAACAAAGTTTTGTTGTCTGCACAAGCTTGACCTCAGTGAGAGGAAAACTCGTCGAAGCTTTTGCTGGCCACCTGCTCAGTTTGATACTTATTCTTGACTCATGCCGCTGATCAGTCAGCGGAACACGAGTGTGTTGAAAGCTTGAGGCTGTGCCTCCGATTGTGAGTGCGCATGCTGGTTTGCAACTTGCACAGAGATTTTACCAGTTTGTAGGTAGACTACAGACTTTGGCTGTACATGTCGATTCTCTAGCGCCTTGCACAAATGACTGCCAAATGCATCCCCGCCATTCAGCAAATCCTTTCTCACATTGTGTGCTCATCACAAAACACGGCAGAAGACGAGGCTGTGACAATGGACTGTCTGTCAGTAATTGGCTGCTCCCAGAAAAGCCTCATCTGAGTAATGCGTCGATGCCGCAATGGGACTTTATCAGGCCTTGACACCTAGTGCAAACCGCGTGTAGCTCCCAACACGCCTTGTGCAACGAGGAAGCGGCGGCTGTCCTGGCGAACACCGCCTTCCGACCACTGCTAAACTATGCGGCTCTTTGTAATACCACAATGCAACAAAAACACAGTGTCAATTGCCCAGGAGTACCTTGACAGGGCACCGGAGTCCGTGCTGGCCATAGCAGCTGAGCGCGCATTCCCAAACAGATATATCTCGCTCAAGGACTGGCCGGACGCCAACGTCGCCGTTCTGCAGGTGGGCACTAGGGCTGTAACAGAAGCTATGTCTGGGAGCCCTCAGGCATAGCTTGCCGACAAGTTTGCTTGAGCAGCTGCTGCTTTTGAACGGTGTATTCAAGCTATTACCCAACAAACACGTATGTACAGGCTGTCATCAGTTGCCTGTCGGACCACAAGGCGTCTGAGAACATGGCCAATATTCAGGAGAGTCAGCTACTCAAAGCTCTGGAATACTTCAATCTTCCTGACTCCATGTGGCCGACAGGATTATATGTCAGGCACACTCATGGAAGGGCATGTGACAAGCTAGCCAATCAACTGATGATCACCATAAAGGCTGATTTTATGAAGATGGCACAGCAGGACAGATGTCACGCAGCAACAATCAGCAGAGGCTACAGACTTGTATGCGGTGATGGCTGTCAAGACATGTACTTGACAGACTCAGAGTGCTCTAATGGGGAGAAAGAAGCTTCAATCAGCAGCACATTGAAGAGTCGTTTGGGCGAATTGGCAGCAGCAGAATGTTTGGGAATTAGCTTCAGTGATAAGTTCACACGTCACCAAGCCACGATTCTAGTCTACGTGGAAGTTTGTTAAGAGAACTCCAATGTTGAGAGACCTATGAAGGCCTCCTGCTGGAGTCACAGTATTTGCCGACGACAAACAGGTGTTGCCAGGACCACTATCAAGCATCACACAGCTTCCAGGCATGCATTGCATGACTCACATGCGATGCGTAGGGGTGCACATGATGTGATTGCCAAGCATAGACCATCTCAAGTAATAAGTCAGTTCAATAAGAGGGATCTGTGACAACATGCATGATCAGACAAGCAAACCTGAGCTTAAGCCGCTAATTTGCAATGACCGGTGTCCAATTGCCGGGTTAAACAAAAAAGCAGATGTAAGTTGCGATGCAGCGAGCAACTTTGAGGGACTGTGGCTGTGCACCTATACGCTTGCCGCATGTGCATGCATGCATACGCATGTTGCTGTCCATGGTAGCGACACATGATACCTGCTGAGGAGCAGATACTTGTCTTTAGCAACACTCACATTACTTGCATCAGCTTGTTTCCACTGACACATCATTGTGCACACAATCAGCTTCAGGTTCTAGGGATTTTGACGTAGCTGTAAAATGTCTATGTGCCTGTAGCATTAGCTCTGTTTGCATCCAGAACTGGCCTGTTGCGCTTGCTGCTGCTCAGAGTACTCATCAGCCTTCGAGTCTTTGCTTTGTTGCGCAGTCTGCTCTTGGCCCATGCTTGCAGTACTAGAACGGTCATCAGTGCCAGGTTGAGCATGCATGCTTGACCCCTGGCCAGCTTCTTCCTGCTGCTGCAGCTGCTGCTGCTGAGCAGCCTGAATGCTGCCACCGTGGCCACCGCTAAAGCCAGCTGTGGGCATGGTCTCATAGGGATTCTCAATCTCAGCGTCTGTGCCAGACTTCCCGCCAGCAATGTCTGCCAGGGGTTCTGAGACCGAGGCTGTGGTTTCAGAGCCAGGGGCAAGAATGAGGCCCCCAGACAGCTCATCCCTGTGGATCCTGGGTGATCCCATGAGCTGCTGCTGATCCTGATCGCGCACAACATTGAGCTGCCTCAAGCCTGGTGCCTGTCAGACAAACATACTGTGTGAGTCAGAAGTCCTCGTACAGACTACATTTCTCAGAAAAGCAGATAGAAAGGTATGCAGAGTACATCAGCACAATAGTGAAATAATGAAAGTATTATAAAAGCGTGGACTTAGCTGGAAAACATCAGCGTGCCACTGCACAACATGCTTAGACTGCACGTGTCCGGATGAGTCTGCACATTGGCAGCATGCATCAGTGGTGCAGATGCATAGTCGTATCTGGAGAGCTGACCTGATTGAGATCCACATTGTTCTCATGCTGCCCCTCTTGCCTGCCGCCCTGCACCCCTAGGGCACTTGCATCCTGCCCTAGGCCCTGCCCTGACTGTGACAACCCCCCTTCAGATTCCTCCTCAGCCACCAGCTTATGAAGCTCAGCAAAAAGAGGGCCATCATCATCTGTGCTAGGAATGCCACTATGAATCGTCGCCAGCAATCTGCTAGAGGACACATTATCAGTCACAGGCCCAGAAGCTGCTCCAGCAGCTGCTCCTGAAGCTGCAGGGCCAGTCAGGCTAGAGACACTAGTGTTACTGCCCCAGCTGCCCTGCCTGTGATGCTGCTGCTGCAGCGCTCTGTTGAAAGCCTCATCGGCTGTGACTGGCACGCCTGTCGCATAACGCCCTTCCAGCGCACTGAGCTTATGACTAGAGGGCTCAGTGGACATGCCAGCAAAGCTGAGCTTGCCAGGGGGTGAGAGCCTGCCCAGTTGAGGGGGGCCGCCCATTTGATGGTTGGGGTTCTGGCTATATTGACTGCTGAATTGGCCAGGGTTCTGGCCGGAGTCTGAATTGCCAGACGAGGGCTGTTGCTGACCAGTACCCTGTTGAGCTGTGTCAGCATTGTAGCTGGGGTTTCCACCCTCTACACCTGGCTGACTGGATGCTGACTGTCCTGGATGTTCTGAGGCTGATCTGAAAGCCTCAGATGGCCTCTCTGGCTGAGCACCAGATTCTGGCGGGAAGCTGCTGCCTTGCACAGGGGCTGAAGAGCCGTCCCTGCCTTCTTGCTGGGTGCCAAGCGGGGGCTGAGATGAGTAAACGCGCTGAATGTCCACATTTGCGTCTACATTCCCAGCAGCAGCCTGAGGTGTGGACTGGCCTGCAGCCTCTGTGCTGCTAGGAGGATTCTGGATGGGTGTGGCAGGGAGGCCCTGAGGGGCTGCTTGACTAGGGCTGCTTGGGGCAGGGCCCCTAGGGGGCTGCTTTTCAAGTCCAGAGCTGACGAGCAGCTGAGGCGACAGACCACTGGAGATGGAATGTGCCTTATGCCATGTCATATCCCAGAGGGCTCGCCCTTCTGAGTCCTACAACACGACAATGCTGTGGTGTAACCACTGATGATCATGTTCAAAAAAAATGATGATGTTGATAGCTATGCTTTTCCCCTCATGATGAGCTAGGTATGTGCAGAGGGCAAGTCTTGACTGTTTGATAAATTTGCATAAGCCTCCATGCAAAGCCTCCATGCGGGTGTCTGTGCTTGTGTGCGTACTTTCTGTGCTTGCTTGCAGCGCAACATTTGCTGGTGTCAGTTCATGAGTAGATGCTGTGCCACAACCAAGTATAGAAAGATCATGCACACAGGCACAGGCACCTGCGTCAAGGCTTCACAGCAATCTAATCAATATGGAGAAGACTGACACATGCAAGCAAGCAACATAGATCCAGTACACAACAAGTGCATGCGATGCTGTCCTTCAAAGTAAAGTATAACAACACACGCACTCATTTGCAGTAGATACATTTCCGGTGATTAAGGCCTTGGTGGATTCCATGCATGAGTAATCCCTTCTGTAGCAAGCCAACATTACTGCAATGTGGCATGCACACCAACTCATGCCTCAGTGGGTTGTTGAATGAGTCCATGTCGCTGTAAGCCAGCAATGCACACCCAAAATCTTATTCCCTAGGAGAGACATATGTCACATGAATGAATGAATGAATGAATGAACAACTTAATGAATGAATGAATTTAACGAATGAATGGAGGATTGAATGAAGGAATAAAAATACCGAATGAGTGTGAGCTCATATGTATACCCACCTTCCAGTCCCTGGTGAGCACACCACGGGACGCCATGACTAACAGCACGTTCTTGAGAGTCTCAGGGACAGCTTCGCTCAGCTCCTCTATGCGATTCTTAGTGCAGTCCTGTCAAGCACAGCAACATGTAAGAAACTAGTCTCATCAAGCATTTCATACCTAAGACCCAGTTTTCCATTCAACTAGCCAAGTCATAGCAGAAACCAGTGATGCAGTTCGAGACAAAGAAATCGTTTTGCAGATTGACAGTGGACATCACCATGTGACTGCCATTGAGCCTCATTAATGCAGCAGATGCCTGGGCACACCAATCCTAGGCCATGCTACCTTGCTTTGGGCTACCTCAGCTTATTGAATCCAAATTTGTTATGAGAAGAGCTTTGTTCCAGTAGCAAGAGCAATTTTGATACAAACGAACAGCGTAGGCACAGAACACAATCTGATGTGTTCTGTGACAACCTGATGCAGGACCACAGCAGCAACACACGCTGCAAGCTGCTCCTGACAAGGCAGAGTGGAAGGTAGACAACCTGCAGGGCTTGCAGAATGCACGCCCAGATGTGTTTTGTAACAAAATGATGCATGCCCACAACAGCAAAACATGCTGCAAGCTGCTGCTGACAAAGCAGAGTGGAATGCAGAGTAGACAACCTGCAGGGCTTGCAGAATGCACGCCCAGATGTGTTCTGTAACAAAATGATGCATGCCCACAACAGCAACACATGCAGCAAGCTGCTGCTGACAAAGCAGAATGGAACGCAAACTACCTGGAGCACTTGCAGAATGCGCGCCCACAGCTCTGGGAAATCTGGATCTGGCGCAAGCAGCATTAGATACTGCAGCAGCGTCTTAGTCACCATGTTCACAGAAATGCGCAGGCTCTTGTCGACACCTTCAGCACATGCCACGGATCAGCAGGATGCTGTCGATGGTATGCTTGTCTTTGAGTGCATGTTCTGAGTGGTGATGTGCCGACAGAAATGCGCAGGCTCTTGTCAAGAGCTACAGCACGTGGCATCTTGCGTCAGGATGGTGTCAATGATGTACTGACTCAAGTGCACAGGCTCTTTTTGTTGATGCCCACATGTGGCATTGTTCAATCCAGTGCTGATCAGAACAAGCCGGCCTGGCGAGACATGACGTGTGCTCGACACCCCTTGCATTTGCTGGAATGTGTTATTGATATCAATTTTGCTGTTGTGAATGCGGTCAACTGTCTGCAAGGTATGCTGGGAGCATGAAGGTCAAGCAAGAGGTGCATTGATGAGCCATAAATGACACATCAATAGGTAATGCAAGCAGGTGGCGTAAGGATGAAGACAGCATGTACGAATGGTGCAAATGTAGGTACATTTCTTTGCTGCTCAGCAGTGTTGCTGCACACAAGCTTGAGCATTCATGCATGCCAGCATGTCAAGTGTGCTCAGAAGCATTTGAAAAGGCTTGTGTGCACTGATCACAGCAGCAGCTTGAGATTACCCACACAAGTGCATTGTGCCAAGCCACTTACTTGCTTTCATACACATCTGATCAGCTTTTCATGATAGACAGAATACAGCACAATTGCTTGTCCAGCAGAAGGAAGGCATGTGTCCTTTATCAGCTTGGTGGGCTTGCAACCTTTGACAAAACTTCAATGCACGACCTTTCAGATGATTGAATCATTGAATGAATGGATGGATGAATGAATGATGAATGAATGATGAATGGATGAATGCATGGATGTATGAATGGATGGATGAATGATTGGATGAATGAATAATTGGATGAATGAATATGAATGAATGGATGGATGGATGGACGGATGAATGAATGAGTGAGTGGGTGAGCGTGTGAGGAATGACTAAATGATCGAGTAAGCGAATGAATGCCTGCCATTAAGCACACACACCTGGGAACTCCCGATAGCGAGTACTGACATAGCGTGCCAGGTCAGCCATGAGGGGCAGCAGCAGGTCCCCCATGACCTGAATCCACAACCCACCCCACACCCCCAATCCCTCTGATGCCACCACTGACCTGCACTCAAGCGATCTCTGTGTCAGGCAAGCACACCACAGATGTGTGAACTATACACGTGTTGCGTTACATGATACAGTACAGTACACATGTAACATAATTGTACTGTACATTATTGATATAACAATGCACATGTTCCGTTACATGTTACAGTATAGTACAGCCAGATACAAAATCAAACTCCCTTGCACAGAGAAGCAAGGACACAACACTGGTACAATTTGGCCATGTTATTATGTAAGATGCCCTGCATAACCAGCATACCTGAGATCTGAGCAGTCTTGTACCAAGTAAAATGGTCAGATGTAATGCAAAGCTTGGTGTACAGATTCAGCTGTTGCTCACCTATGCAGTATCACAACAGCATGATTACGCAGATGCTCATTTGCCTCCAAGCTGATGCGGGTGAAAGCTTGCAGCACCGACAGCCACAGCTCCGAAACCAAAACCTGGGGCTGGGAGTCACTCCCTGTGAACCCACTTACGCCCCCTGAGATGCTGCCAGGGGTGCCCGGATCAGCCCTGCCCTCTGCCCTGACCGGGGAGCCCTTCTGAGGACTGGATGCTGAGTCATCCGGCAGCTGACTGGACACCTGCTGGCGCTCGTTCACCAGCTTCTGCTCAGCTGCCACGTCCTGTTTCCCGCCATACCGCAGCAGCCAAAGGAACATGGACTCCATGAGGTCTAGTGACTCTATAGATCTGGTAGGATATGGATCCTGAAACAAAAAAATCCATGTGTAACATGAGCACCTAATTCTTCTCCATAACAGCGTGACAGCAGCCGTGGATGCTGGTAGTGAGGCTGTGTTGTCAACACATATACAACCGCAGAGCTTGAAGCCTACACACAGTTGAATGCCCATGGCATGTGTGTCCACAAAGGGTAGAGCAGCCTCAAGCTTTGCTGGTCTACGATATGTGTGATGGTACACGTCACTGTTGGTATGCCAACTGTCAAAACAGGACCTTGCACAGGGGGCTACCCAGGGCCAATCATACCTGACCCTGGGGGAAGCAACGTTTCTGACATCACCACCCCATGTTGCACTTGTACCTGCTAAGGCCTTCGGTGCACAAACAGATCAAAGAATGACAGTGACGTAAGCCTCAGCAAAGCTTGTCAAAGCTGTCAAAGGGTTTGTATGCTATGACAGCGACATAGCTTTGCATGTCTGTCTACAAAGACCATGAACAAAAGAACAGACCCGTGGCAAAAACCTCGGCAACAATACGTTGCTGCTGTCGAAAGAGTTTCAGAGTGGCATTCCTTGGCTTGTCTGTCCACAAAGCCCAAAGCAGTGCCAAGCAGGGGTGCCAAGACTTATTGCTATGAGAGTGGCATACCTTTGCATGTCTGTCCACAAAGACCAGAGCTGTCTCTAGCAGGGGTGCAAAATTGGCAGGCGTCAGCAGCTTGTCGTCCTTGCACACCAGGGCAAAGGCTTCGAAGCTGGTCTGAGAGGCCTCCGGGTGAAGGGCTGTCATGTTGATCAGCGCACATACAGTCTTCCATCCACGAGCACTCCTGAACATGGAGCATAACAAGTGAGGCATTGGCAACTTGGCAGGCATGCAAGTTGATCTGAGATGTCATCAGATTCAGGCTTCTGGACATGGTCTTCCACCCATGGACACTATTGCACATAAAGCGTGACAAGTAAGGCTTCGGCAAGACAGCACTGATGGAACTGGTCTGGGAGGGTCTCTGGATGTAGGGCTGTCATGTGATCAGCATCTTGTACAGTCATGCACCCATGAGCACTCCTGCACATGGATTGCAACAAGTATAGCATTGGCAAGACAGCCCTAATAGAAGATGGCCTGAGATGCCTCTCAGTGCAGGGCTTGCCATGTTGAGCAGTGCACACACGGCCTTCCAGCCATGTGCACTCCTGAACACGGAGCATTACAAGTGAGCAGCTCAGCAGTGACGCAAGATAGTCCGAGACGCCTCTAGGTGCAGAGCTATCATAATGATCAGCATTCCATACAGTCTTGCATCCACGAGCACTCCTACGCATGCATTGCGACAAATGAGGCATGTGCAAGTTGGCAATGATGCAAGATGGCCTGAGATGTCCCCAGACGCAGGGCTGTCATGATGACTAGCGCACACATAGTCTTTCACTCTCCAGCACTTTGGCGCATGAATTTTTGAAGGCAAATCATCAGTTTGGTGTTGAAGGATGTTCATTAGCCTAAGACAAATGATTTGCTTGTAGGAAGCATCAGGTCCTGAGGCATTGGCAGCCCTGATAGAAATTGATGATTCGAGCCGTCTCTAGGTGGAAAATGGCAAAGCTGCCATCTGGATCAGCACACATACAGCTTTTTCCACACAAACACTCTTATACACAGGATGTAGCAGCAAATTCAGAAATGCTGTGAGTCCCTGGTTGGCCCCAACACTGCATTCACATTGACTAAGTATGGACATGTAGTCCCCCTGGGTCACATGCTTCCAGAGAGCTGCCTCACACACTAAGTTGACATGTGGCATATTGAGCAGTATTACCCCGTACGTAGTACGCAACACTGATACACGGTACTTAACACATTGAAATGTGTAGATTTCACTCACGTATTGGGTCACACTGATGTCGAGCATATCTGATTGAAGCAGCGCTCGACTTGACTAGCTTAAGCAGCTCTGTAGTGTTGAATAGTGTATTGGGTAACACTGATGTTGAGCGTACCTGATGTATGCAGCGCTTGACTTGACTAACTTCAGCAGCTCTGTAGCAATCTGCTGGGCAAGGTCCCAGGCAACATGAGGATCGAGACGCAACACCAGCTGCAGGCTCTTGAGCAAGGCCTCAGCTGAGGACTCCTTGTATGGCAGCAGCCGGGTGCAGATCCTCAACAACCCTAGTGTGGCCTGCAAGTCCAAACCTGACAAGTCAGCTTTTTCATTGGCCATGCATGTGGATTGGGGATTGCCTTGGGGGCTGACACCAGCGTGCTCTGGAGCAATGTCTGTGTCTGTAACTGGGATAGTTGTTGGCCATTGATACACTTTCAGCTCTTGAGTGAAGACTCCTAGTACAGCAGCAGTTGGTTTCAGGGTTGTGGCCTGACCCATAACCCAACACGCTATTAGCTGACACCTGTGTACTGCTGTATGCGTATTGCTCGTTCCTCTCCTGCATATTCAGTATTCAGTGAAGACTGTATGATCATCACCTTGCAGAAGGCAGAGCAGCCACACAGTCATGGCTGAAAACCTCATCAGTGGCCAACCCATGCACGTCAAAAGGTACGGAGTACACAAAAGGCAAACTAGAAAGGCACAGAAGGCAACGTTGAAAGGCATGAAAGGCAAAAATAGAAGGCAAACATACCCTGGCCACAAGGGTGTTGGCAGCCTTGGCTCCATTGGGAGTCATGATGGCATTCAGGTACTCATGCAGCAGGGGCCATATGAGCACTATGCGGTCCCTATTACGTAATGCCACCGCTATGAGCAGCTCTAAGCACATCTGCAGGCAACATGCTGCATGAAGAAGAAGAGAAACACAAGAAGACGAAGAAGTAGAAGTAAGGCTTGACTTCAAGTGGGAGTGAGTCCATGTGGAACACAAACATGGAGAGATAAGTGGGTCATTCCCTCACAGGTCTGAGTGAAAGTAAGAGCAACATTGAAGACCAGGTTAGGAGAGCTGGTTATGTACACCAACTCCTGGTGTTGTGACAGTTGTGGTCTGAACAAAGTCTGTGCCAGCTGCTCTTGCATGTTTTGTTTTGTCTGCCCACACATGTTTTCAATGCTCTGATAGCTTTGATACTATGCACACCACCAACATGACCACCTAGATGACTTGGCAATAACAGTAAGAGCAACAGTAACATTGGAGACTCTACGCCATTCAGAGTTTGTATATATTCAGGTCCAAATCCTCAACTCAGCTGATGATCCAGCCTATGAAAGGTTTTCTCATGATGCAGATGCAACTGCCATACTCAACAATTCAACCAGAAGCAGTACAGGTGATAATCATCCCCTGACCTTTACTGTCAGCAACAACAACCACAATCTGGGCATGGAGTAGCTGAAAACACCTGTGCAGTGTCAGATTCCTCCCCAGATGAGGCCACGCGTTTGATGGGTCCAGAAGCCCACATGATAGCCTTCACCAGCTCATGCAGGCTCTCAGCCCTCAGGAACTTGCTGTCAGCAAAGATGTCCTCCACTCGGCAGGCACTCATGCATGAGACTGTCCTCTGAGTCGCCTCCATCTCCCTTGCTGAGCCCTCCCCTGGGGGTCCAGAGTCAGCCCCCTCCAAGGAGATCAGACTGCACAGCAAAACCCCAACGGTTTCAGCGAAGATGCGTTCCACCCGGCAAGAGACAGTTCTCTGAATTGCCTTCCTGTCAGAATTATGCTGGACCGACAGAGAAGAGCATGTAGCCAAGGCCATGACTGCACAGCACAGAGTGGCACTTGTTGCAATCCCCGGCCAGCATAGAGCCCGCACTGTGATGCTTGGGCCGTTTTGTGCTGCCAGAAAGACATCAAGACCGCACAGAAGCGCATTGTTATAGACCACTGATGCAAAGCACAGCAAGTGATACCTGCTGAAAGCTCTGGACAGCATGGAGCCAGCACTGCTGTTCCTGGCTTTATTGGATGGGCGGGGAATCCAGCGCCGAGCTGACTCGGGGTCCTCGGCCTCCATCAGCAAAATGGACTCGGGCAGCATGTTGAGCTTGTACAGCCGCACTATGCATTCCATCATATTCTTCCAGCCTGACTTCAGGGAGTCCCCGTACCTGCAGTGAAGCATCCAGTTGTGTGTGCGAGGCATTCAGGCGTGTGTGTGAGGCATCCAGTCGTGTGTGTGAGGCATCCAGGTGTGTGTGTGAGATGTCCAGCCGTGTGTGTGAGTATGACAGCATGTATGACTAGGTAGCATTGAGGTGCCGTGCAGACTGAACATTTTGCATGCATTGACCAGGCAGACTGGTACACTTGTTCTGAATTGCACAGCAAGCAAAACAAAACAGCAGCAGAGCTTGCAGGAGCAAAAGTTGCTGAATTGGTGAGGCGGGTCACAGTTCCATGCTGTCATTCATCAGACATGTGTCTTGGCCTACGGTCACTTACATGCAGTCCTGAGTGGCTGCTGTACAAAGTCTGTTTCTGCAAAACTACATCAGTCAATTAATCGATTTGCATTTCCCTGTCTTTACGACTCATCAGGAAAGTCAACAGCCAATAACTGGGAAAGCAACATACACTAAGCACTAAACGTTTAAGGCGTTCGACAACAAAGCACCAAAGAAGTTGCTGTAGTGTTGCTGTAATGAAGGAGGGCGCTAGTACCGCGACGCCACACGCTCTACACTAGTCTAGCTTTACGAAGTTCATAAGCCAAGCTAAAAGTGGACTGGCCAAAGCAGATTGGCTTTGTGCAAACCAAGTCTTGAGATGACTGCCTGCCACATTGGGTTGGTCAGTAGCCTGTAAGGTGTGAAGCTTGCTCATTCAGCACATGGTATGTTACACACACACACTCACACACACACTCACACACACAGCACGCATGCCTGATTAGCAAGTTCGACGGGAAATAGTCCAGTCTCGTCAAGAGCCTTTGAACACTTGTTGTTGGTACACAGACTGCCGACACAAGACCTCATACAGGGAGCTCATCAGGACTGTGCGCACTTTGACCTAGGGCAAACACATGTTCAACAAAATGAACCAAGGCGTCTCCCTAGAGCAGAGATGCCTGATTCTAGTCCCCAGGCATTTCTTAGTTTGGGTTCACACTATGAAGCGGGCTTTTCTAAAAGCGTTATTTGACCCCAAAAAAAGAGTTTTGGAAAAGGAAAAAATTGATGTTTGTGTGATGCCCTGGCATTACCTGTTGGCAACTGTAAAGACGGCTTCAGTAGCAATCCTGGCCTTCTCGTTTTCTCCAAAGGTCACGACTGGCTTGAAGGCCAAGGGGTTCAAGGGAGACGTGAACTTGCTGAGGGACACCACCAGTGAGTCCATCACCTGAACGCACCAGAGACTGGTTAGGTGAAGCAAGAAGAGGATGTACGCCAGATGGAGCAAGAAGAAGATGTACGCCAGGTGCAGCAAGAGGAAGATGTATGCCCAGATGGAGCAAGGAGAAGATGTACGCCAAAAGGTTTCAAGGGAGATGCGAACTTGCTGAGTGACACCACCAGTGAGTCCATCGCCTAAACACACCAGAGACTCGTCAGGTGAAGCAAGAAGAAGATGTATGCCAGATGGAGCAAGAAGAGGATGTATGCCGGATGGAGCGAGGAGAAGATGTACGCCAAAAGGATTCAAGGGAGCTGTGAACTTGCTGAGGGACACCACCAGCGAGTTTATCACCTGAACGTGCCAGAGATCGAGGAAAGGCGGGAAATGATGTGCGCCAGAGACTCATGAGACAGAGCAGAAAGAAGATGTGAATGGAGCAGAAACAGAGGGAGGAACAGGAAGAGCAAAGAATGGGTGCTGAGCTTACAGCTTGACTGTATGAGTGTCTAACCATGTGGTACATTGACAGGTATTTACGTTACAAAGAAAAGCATCAGAAACATGTGTGACACCCTACTGTTAGTTAGCATTGTCTTCATCGCTTTGTGTTGCAGTTCATGTTTTGCTTGTTTGCATGCGATGAACAAGCTTCCTGCCACACAGGGTGCTTTAGTAAGTGCAAAATATACAGCCGCTTCTTGATGTGCATTAGTGTTGATGATGAGCAAATAGTCTTTGTTGGAATAGTCCTTGTCCTGCACGTACCTAGCTCATCATGAGCTGGAAAGCGTTTTAATTATTATTGTTATTATTAAATAGTCTTTGTTGGAAACAGCCTCTGAAGTTTGTAGATGCCTCTGAAGTTCGTAGAGCAACAGCCCTAGCAGCTTTGTTAACAAGGCTGGCAATCACGAAGATGTACGATGCCTGTTGCCATCATACAAATAGTTTCTGCTTGACAGTTCAGCAATATTGTATGAGCAGCACTATCTGAGCAACACAAAACTGAGCAGCACCGTCTGAGCAACAACATTGGGGCACTGCCAATGTAAGCAACATCAACTTGAGCGACACAATCTGCGCAGCACTACTCAACCAAAACCATACAAGCAACAGACATTTGGCAAGCCCACCTCATCAACATGGTGGTAGGCTCCCAGCTTTGCCGCCTGCAGCAACCCCTCCAATGCCTGCCGCACCGTGGACATATCCTCAGCATGGTCCAGGACTATGGACACTGCAGCTACTGTGGGACCCCACATAAGGCTGAACATGTCCCTGTCCAGGTGTGCAGAGCCTGCAATCAACCAGGCCAGCAGTGTGAGGTTTGCTGGAGAGAACAAAGGCCTGTTGCACTGTGAACGTTTCCTCAGCGTGAGCCATCACTGTGGACACTGCAGGTACTGTGGGACCCCACATAAGGCTGAACATATTCCTGTCCAGGTGTGCAGAGCCTGCAACCAACCATGCCAGCAGTGTGAGGTTTGCTGGAGAGAACAAAAACCTGTTGCATTGCTGATTTATCCTTAGCATGGTCTCGGACTATCAATACTGCAGCTATTGCGCGACCCCACTTAAGGCCATACATGTCCCTATCAACAAGCAGACCTGACAATCAGTAGATTGATCATTGTTTGATGGAACACAATGATTGATGCACTGATTCTTCGAACTCGGTGGTCAATCCAATGAGTCAAAGATCCATTCAGCCCAGACTGCAATACAGGTAATGCCACAGCTGACTCACCACATGCGACACTACTGTAGCGCACTACATGTATGGGCAGAAGTACAAGTACCCAAACGTACAAAGTAATTAGAAATGAAGATACAAAATGTAGTCCAGTGCTGGGGGCGTACTGTGCGATGTCACTTGAAGCATCTTTCCACGAGCAGACTTGGACTGCAGGTTGAGCTCTGACCAAAGTATGGGCGAGGCCTCAGCTGTGTTGGCGGCCTCGGTGCTGATCTTGATTTCATTTTTGGAGATGTTCTCGTACAAGCTGGTCAGGAAGTCTTGAGGCAGGTTGTCCCCGCCGTTGATGCCCCTGTTGTTGCGTATGAACTCATTGCACGTCATCTTTTTGGGAACCTGAATACAGTATTGTTTATTATATTAATTATTTATTATTATGTTATTTATTATATATTATATTTATTGGTGCCCCTGTAGTTTGAAATGTAGTTGTTGCAGGTCCTATTTTTGGGAATCTGCATGCACAGCAGGCTTCGCTCAGTCATACATAGCATGCTGAGATCAAGAATTGTTCCTTGGGGTTGGGGGAGAGGGATGTGGTGGTAGGGGCGACATCTCTTTATACATGCACGATGACTCAGAACCTCAAAAGGATGATGTGTTCACTTTAGGCTGTAGGGCAAAGGCTCACAACACAACTCATGAACCAGCTACGATCTCCTGAGCAGGCTTGATCATCCTCACTTCATGCATTACTTGAAGTAAATTTCTACACAGACAATACAGAGGCCTGACCTGGCTGTTATGCTGATCAGTGTTGAGTATGATGGTAGAGTGCAGCAACACATAGACCACATCAGCCGGCCAGAATGGTCGTTTCATGCAATGCTTGAACCAAGACCTGTGCAGGCGCTGCAGATGGCTCTTGATCAGTGTTGAGCATGATGGAGGAGTAGGTCAGCAAACAGACCACAGCAGCGTTCTTGGTAAGATCTGACAAGTGTGTACGCACACAACGCTTGAACCAGTCTTAAGCACAGTCTTTACCTGGCTGTGTGGTGATCAGTGTTGAGCGTGATGGGAGAGTAAGCAAAAATTACACCATGACAGGGATTTTGCAAATGGTTGACAAGCATTTGTTCACGCGTTGCTCATGATATTGCCATGCATAGTGCTGACCTGGCTGTTATGCTGACCAGTGTTGAGCATGATGGTGCAATAAGCCAAAAACACACCATAGCAGTGTTCTCGAAGAGATCTGATGGGCGTTTTCATGCAGTGCTTGAAGCATGTTCATGCACAGTGCTCACCTGGCTGTTATGCTGATCAGTGTTGAGCATGATGGTTGAGTAAGCTAGGATATAGACCACGTCAGGATTCTTGAAGAGGTCCGGGCATTGCATGTGGTAGCGTGCGCCGAAGCTCTCCATGATCCTGTTGATCTTCTGCGCCTCACCAGGTAATCTGAATGAGTCTAGGTACACCCGGATGGCTATGTCAAAGGGCATGCCTGCAATGCAGCAAGATGTATGGGTCAGTCAGGTTTTGCTGGCGGTCTCATTTAACTCTGATGGCTGTGTCACATGACATGCCTGCAATGCAGCAAGAGGTTTGGGTCAGCAGGTTTTTGCTGGCAATGTGAATGTGTCTCAGCAAACTTTGATGGCTGAATCAGAGTGGATGCCAGCCATGCAAACCCACGGAGTTAGGTTTGATGTAGAGTGTGATACAGCCATGCTAGTACTGCAAGCCAGGACCTGAATTGTCTCATGTGCAAATGTGCACGCGCCGGCAGAATCAAGTGGGCATCCATGGCAAAAACGCACCACCTGTGCAATCACATATGCATGCATGACAGAGTTTTCTTGGGTCACCTGTGAAGTCACTATTGCAGGACAAAGCTTGTGACGCAGAACTTACAGGGATGCACAGACAGACTGCTCTGAAGAGACAAGACTTCCCGTGCACATACCTAGCTCATCATAGCCAAAAAGCATATCATTGTTGTTGTTCTTATTACGACCGTTATTATCATCACCATTACCATGACAGTCACCATTACCATTACCATTACCATGACCATTACCTGTGAAGTCAAATGTGTCAGTGAAGTGGCGCAGCACTTCCAGGAAGAATTCATCATACTCCCCGAGAAGTTCTCCAGTGGTCTGCTTGTTCAGGCCAGGGCAGCTGCGCAGAAATTGAGCCACCGCAGCAGGGTCCATTTCTGCTGGCAGCAATCCTAAAGTCTGCAACCAACACAAAGACAATCATCCATTTGCTGTTTGCGTTTTTGGACTGAGCAGGGCAAGTGCTCAGCAACTGAGGCACCGCGGCAAGGTCCATTTCTGCAGACAGCAACCCCGGAGTCTGCAAGCAACACAAAGACAGTCTCTCAGTTGCTGCTTGCATTCTTTGCACTGGTCTGCTTGCATAAAAGCAGAAGAGCAGGGCAGCTGCACAGGGACTGAGCCACCATTGCAGAGTCCATTTCCACAGGCAGCAAGCCCATAGTCTGCACTCAAAACACCACCACAGACTTTCCCCTTGCTGTTTGCATTCTCCGCACCAACTTTTTCCCCCTCAACAGAAGAAGAGCAGGGCAAGTGCGCAGAGACTGAGGCCCTATCCGGATTTGGCCAAGGGATTACACCTGCACTTTAGACTCTATATCCAAAACAAACTCCGTTTCAGCAAACAGCAGGCCAGAGTCTGAGTCTTGCAAACCAATGTCACAGTGCATATGACTATATATACATCATATTCATAATAAACATATATATATGCATAATATACATAGCAGGGCTGTAATGTACTGGCTGCATTGTAACAGTTGGGAGCTTCCAGCTGGCAGGAACCATTATCTGTAAGAGGACAAGGGTACAGCATCTGCAATTTGGATTGTGCAAATGCTCATGCACAGTTGACAGAGCTCTATTGTGACGCAATTAGTCCTTATCGAATCCACGATACATGATGTGTGCACTGGTTGCAACCCTAAGCCCATACTCTGAGAAATACATTTTGAACCCTAAAAACTGACATAGTCATGGCTAATTGCAATGCCAAGGCGCACTTCATCTGCCAAAGGGCATTTCATGGCTATAAGTAGGGTGTAGGGTTTTAGAGTTTTGGGGTTTCAAGGCGGGACATGTGTCGCAGTATTACAGGTCTGGTCACAGTATTACAGGCCTGGTTGCAGTATTACAGGCCTGGTCACAGTATTACACTGGTCACACAGTATCACACTGACTAAGCCAGACAGAGCAACAGGTACCTGAAGAAACTGGAAGCCCTTCTTGTAGTCCCTATTGAAATGGTCAGCCGCCACCGCTAGCCTGCTCTTAACATGCTTCTCCACTCTGGCTGTCTCCATCACTGCCAGCAGCTTCAAGTCTTCTGCTTCGTCCCCTTTGCCGTGGGCACCCCGGGGGTGCTTGTGGGGTATGAGGGGGGCCGGCTCACCCTTGCACAGCGCATTCCAGATGGCTTGCAGCTGCTTTGGGTCATCCTTGTGACTGCCATCATCCCAGGAGTGTACTCCTGAGCACCTGCAACATGACAGAAAGTCTGAAGCCTGTCGAGCTGGTCCTTGGACGCTTTCCCCAAGAATGAAGCACTGCAAGCGGCTAGCTTTGCCGCTTGCAGGATTCTGGCTTCGTCAGCTAAGAATTCAACACTGGATGTTAAGTGACGCCACTCCCCAGCAGAAATACGCTTGTTTGCTGCAGTGAATGGCTACAAGGAACGCTCCTCAGCTTTGACGCACATCAGCCTTGCTTCCCATCATGTCCACAATGATGCCTGATCTTAGTGGATGAGATCAAAACAAATAGTCCTATCTGCTAGCTGTGACCTAGCTGTACACACAGTCTCAAGGCAGCTGTGCACAGCTGCATGGGTCAGAGTCTAAAGCTGTGGATCTGACATCAAATCTGCAGTACACTGTCAATCGACAAGCTTGCATATTCCCTGGTCTGTTCTTCCCCCCCCGCCACCCCCCACCCCCGCTTTTTTCTTCTTCTTCTGTTGCATGGCACAGGGGTCACAAAAGCCAACAGTACGAGCAAAAGCCCCTCCATGGACAGCAGATGCACCACTTCCCAGATGACTGCTCATTGGGAAGGCAGCCTTGGACAGCCGTGCACTCTGGCCAGGTTGCAACAAAACATGTTCTCAGCGCAAAACAGTAAAGGGTTTGTTCAATGTGCCTTGGCTGAGTTGGTTTCAACAGGAGCACTGTTTGCATGGTAGTGTTCACAGAGAAATGCCATCTGGAACACTGCAGACATTTTATTTTGTTTTGTGTTCAATAAATGACTGGTCTGTGGCGCAGTGAGTGTGCTCACCCTTTGGGAAAAGCTGACAGGATGGAGAACAGCCCTTCTATTGGACAGCAGTGCACACGGTGCATCTTGCCCACAAACAGTAAGTGATGGGTTATTAGCTGAGGGAGCGTGCTCACCCTTTAGCAAGAGCTGACAAGATGGGAAACAGCCCCTCCATAGACAGCAGATGCACAAGTTGCATCAGGACGTCCTTTCCATGTACATTCAGTGATTTGTGTTATGCACTTTAGCTGAGGGAGTGTGCTCACCCTTTGGCAAGAGCCGACAGGATGGAGAACAGCCCTTCCATGGACAATAGATGCACTGCTCCCAAGGGGCAGTTGACTGGGAAGGCTGTCTTGGACAGCAGCGCACACACCGCCTCAAACATGTTGCTGCGCTCTATGCGGCAGTCCAGATTGGTGTAGATGTCTCTGATGAAGCCTGGCTGGCTGCAGAAGTCGAGCAAGCCCTGCAAAAACCAAAGAAGAGCTGTGTTAGGACATGTTGTATGTTAGCACAATTTGTGTGAAGCTGACATCACAAATCAGCTTTTCAAGCCACATGTCAACCAGTGTGTTCAATCGATTAGGGATTAGCTGGTGTTCTGTCATGCTTATGTCTCTTGTCCATCTTGTTGTTTTTTTTGCGGATGATCATCAGAGCTTTGCCCCATCGTGCTGATCGCTACACACTGCAAAGCTCTGATGATCAACCGCAAAAAAAACAGAAACAAGCACGACAGAAGTCAGCACTCCCCCTGACGCACTGGCTTCCTAGGAAGACAAGCTGACAACTCATCGTGTCATGTGCAGTGATGCAAAGACAGACACAGCGTTGGTGAGGAGGAAGAAGGATGGTTGCTGCAAGAACGCGACAGAAGAAGAAGCAGGGGGAGTGACCTGAAGCATCACCTCAAGGGCGGCCTCCTGGTGATCTGACCCCCCCGGCCCCTTCCCCTCGGCCACCCTCAGCAGCACCAGGTTCAGGTAAGCCTCCAGCTGCAGCAGCAGCTGCTTGCCCAGGTGCACGTACAGCTGCAGCGCCACCTGACACACGCCGGACAGACATGCCAGGTTCGATGTCTTTGCCAAGTGCAGGATTGCTTGGAATAGGTCTTCCCGGATCAGTGACATCATCATGTCATGCTGGGCAAAGGCTGATTTGCCAGCAGTAAGGGTGGCAGCCAGCAGGTCTAGGCCAAAGACATTGAGGTCGCTGTGGACGCCCTCGCCACCAGATTTGATGAGGCTGATTTCGAAGCCAAGAAGCTCCACCAAGCAGTCAAGACCATGTGCAGGCTCACTGCCTGCATCATCTTGCCACCAGGTCAAAAAAAAAGTTTTGCATAAGATGACAAAATGGTTTTTCACACGGCAAAAATCAGTTGTATAGCAAATTTATTGTTTCAGCCTTATCAATACATATGGACATTCCAGTACTTGTGGCCTCGAGTCATCATGCATGACAGTGTCAGAGTGTTTTGCTCGCACCATAAACAGCATTCAGGCCTTAGGGGGAGCTTCAGTGCCGGTGAAATACCACTGCCTCCGAGACCATTTTACTTCTTGTGCAACTCAATGACTAATAGCAAAACTGTCAAATGCTGTCGTTTGCAGCAAGGCCTCAACTGAATAGTACAACATGTCTCTGGTATGACAGGAATGCAGGCTTGGCAGGGCTAAGTGATGCAGGCAGGCATTCACGGCATGCAAGCTCTGTTGGATCATCATAAGCAGCAGCTTACAGAATGACAGCATTACATTCAGAGGTGCACAGCAAGCTGTGTTACACTTGCCTGACGCCTTGCTTTTGATCGGCGCCAGGGGCTTGTGGGGTAAACCCCCCTCCCCAGCTTTGTCACCATTGGCATCTGATGACGCGTCACGTGCCTGTGCACATCTTGCTCACAGTCAAAATTCAGTTCACTAATTGTGGGGTTCTGCAGGGGTTCAACCTCACCCCCCCCCCCCTTGTCTTCCCCATTGGTGACGGTTGATGCAGCACAACCTTCTGCTCAACATGCCATACACGCAGCACTGACAATTAGCACATGTCAGCTGTTGTGAACAAGGTGACGTGGAAATACTGAGTACACTTACAGAGCAGTCTGCACAATGCACTGCTGCCACAGCAGCGTTTTCAAGCTCACATGGGTTCAGTGATGGAACCTTTCTGCATGCTGCAGGTGCGCAACATATGCTTGCATACATGCCTCTGATGCAATCAGACAGATGTAGCTGCTAAGTCAAGGCTGGACAGGCCTGCAAACTTCTCAGGACAAAATTCTCAGGACACAGTCACAGTCATGCTCAAGACAAACATAGGGCGGCCTTCTAGCTTTGCTCTGCAAATGATACATACTATGCTGTTTCAGGTTTCACAACATGTGTGAAATCAAAGCACAGGAGTGATACAGCACAGACCTGAGTGGGGTCCACAGACACCACTTTGGGGTTGGCTTGGGGTGCTGGCAGGGTGTCAGAGTACACAACATCAGCGCCTGCTGAGGCAGCTGCACCAGCAGTTGTTGAGTCATTGGCTGCGTCGGCAGCTGCTTTGCTGAAGCTGCCATCTTCTGGGTGCTCTGCAAATTGGCAAGACAGTATGTGTCTGTCCAGCAGTACAATGGGAAGCTATACCCTTTCTGTAAGGCAGGAAGGCAAAATACTTGTTCATGGAGAGAGATGCAGAATCCAGATAGAGCGCTGTGCATACATGGCATGGATGTAGTCACAATAGTTCAGTCCCTGGCTACATCTACAACAGTGTTACACAAGCCTGCTCCTGCCCACCAGGAACAGAATTGCACAGAGAGCTCTTTTTCAACTGTGGACACAGCACAAGACCAACAAAGGGGTTTGAATACACGCAATGCGCAGTGATCTCAATCACACTCCTACCGTGGAACAGAGCTAAAGGCAACAAAGGCACTGAATGCAGAATTATAGAGTTCAGACTTAAACCTTATACCTGAAAACCCTAAACCCTAAGAAATCACAGCAGCGCCAGGCAATGAGTCACCTGCTGTGCTGACAACAGTACCCCCACCCAAGAAGGGGCTGAGCAGGGGGCCCTGGGCTGAGTCTGGGGAGTACTGGAGGCGGGGGGAGTGAGCAAGGTCTGCCAGGGACCGTGCGGTTGTGGGAGTCATAGGCATGTCTGGAATGTCTGCTAGGCCTTTGAAGACAATGGACACCATCTCAATCATGATCTGGCGGGACGCCTGAGTCAGCAGCTCTGCACACACACACATGCACACTCCATGCCTATCAGAGTACAGACGGAATGTACAGTCACAGCAAGGCAATCATGGGATGCTAGTGCAGGTTGCAGGATCTGCTATGCTCTTGAAGACACTGTGTTAGTCACGAAGTGGCAGGGGGTGATGCCAGACTTAGCAGCTCTGTATGCACAGTCAGTGTGTTTGTCACAACATGCATGAGAGGCCCCAAGGCAATGCGTGCTGTCTCTTGAGCGCGTAGGCATGGTTGCTATTACCAATATCCAATCCTCAACTCCGTGTCCATGAAACAGGCACTATGACAGCATTAGGTCAGATTTCACATCAAATGCTCGCCAGCATTCCTTTGCAGGGTCTTGTGCGCGTTAGGAAGTGCAGGCTGCAAAGCAAGAGCCAACCGGAGAGACATCATAGCTGCAGCAAGATTGGAAGCCAAACCTGACATGTCCTTGCTGCGCTCTGTTTGGTAATGCCCTATCCTGAAGCATGCTTGGAAGATGTTGATGATGTTGTCATTAGTCAGCAAATCCCTGCCAGGACACCGCATGCAGGCCACCAGTACCTGCAGCATCAGCAAAGCTGCTGTTCTACATATGCTCTTGCGGACACAAAAAACATCGCTTTGCGTTTGAAGCAGGCCTGCTCATGGTGTGGATCTGAGCTCAGAAAGGCTGGGGACTCGTAACATGTGTTTCTGCTTGAGGGAAGATGTGTTAGGTTGAGCAGTCAAGCAGTGTATGGCCACCCTTTTGCCTGATCTAGGCAGTCCTTCAGCTGCATTTTCAGCAGCTCATTGTCTGCGGTGGGAGCTCTTTTGGACGCTGTGGCATGTTCCTGCTTGTCTGCTCTTGTGCAGGGAAATTCAAAGAGCACAAGGGACCAGCAACCAATGCATGCAGGTCATTATTAATATGTGTCATGTGCCTGAGCGTGTGCACATGCACCTGTCTGATGCACGTGATGAAGCAATGGCAAGCCATCTGCTGTTGTTCATTGCTACTCTAGTCTGTGAAGGAAGCTGCATGCATGCGTTCTTGCTGTCTAGCATTCGCTGACACAGAGCAACCGACAAGTTGAGGACACTTGCAGAGCCAAAGGCAAAGCTTGGCATAGCAGACTCTGCACACCTGCAGGATCTTATATAGGACCACTTCATCGGCTGCAGGATCTGTGGCCTCAAACTTGCACTGTGTCACAGCATCGGCAATGGCATGCATTGCTTCTGTAGCTTGATCCCCGGTGTCCCCTGATACATCAGCATGGAGATGAATTTTGCAAAGTCGTTCAGGGCTGACTTAGTAAGCAGCAACAGTAAGTGGGCATGCAGGCCATTGCTATAACTGTGTGTGACGCTGACTGCCGTTACCTATAATGTATGTGTCCAGGAATCTGGAGACAGCGGTCAGGGCAACCCCTGTGATGGGACCGCTAGTTTCAGGTGACCTGATCACCTCCATGAAGGGTGTGAGGTAGTCCATAGGATCCACGGCAGACCAGTCTGCAATGATCAGTAACACCGATGCATTTCACTGCCAGCATTCACTTCTGTCTTGAACTGGAGCAGGTATCAGCAGCAGTCATGTAGATAGACACAGCAGTTCTCGTGCGTACCCTTCCAGTGAAACACGCGACGCCTTAGAAGCTTGAACTCGTCCAACCACGGATCGGCGCCAATCTCATCATCCTGTCCGACACAACATCGCTCAAACTGGGCGACAGACCCTCAGTTGCCTATACAAAGCGCTTACCTTTCCGCTGTATCGGGTGGGAACGAGAGCCCACTTTGAATTTTGCCGCATAGCTATTACGACGGCAGCAACTTCTTGATTCAGCAGCAGCGCTGTGGGGTGAGCCTGCTCCATATTGACAGATGTGACGATGCGAACGATCGGCCGAATTTCAGGTGCTCGTTGCCTACAACTGGGACTGGCTGAACAACATCATCACCGACGGACCCACAACATGGAAACTGTTGGTGCCGTGCGGCTCGGATGCTATTGCTCGGGAAGACGGGCTTGCTTGCCTTCGAACTGTGCTTTCACCTTCCTCTTCTTGCTGATCCTGCAAACATTTAGCTGCTGCAACAACACCGCATGCACCTGGTTGAGAAAGACCGATCTGTGAACACTTTGCATGCAACACTCAGATGCGTACGTTGCCGTCTGCTTGTTCACGACACCCTCAAGCTGCCCTTAAGCTCCTGATAGCACGTCCTCAGACTGGCACCTGCGGAGTCTATGCTGACAGCGGACGACGGAGGGAAAGTGTGTGCAGAAGACATGGTCTGCAACTCACGTATGTTGTAAGACTTTGTGTTGCCCAGCATTTTGGCCAAGTGTAGCAACATGCACATGCGCTTTGGGCGAACTATCATCCCGCAACTGATCTATGCGGTGATATAGCTCAGAACTCTACTGCAGCAAGCATTTGTACAAAACTGTTCCCAGTAAGCTCGTATCGACATGCAAGCCCTTGCACAGATTCCCGACACTGCACTTGAGGTAACAAGTGTGAAGTTTTGGTGTGGTCAGGTACATATATGTGTTCCAAGTCAGGGCTGCTGTTGCATGGCAAGCACCTACCAACTGACCACAGCAAGCAGTGGTGGCAGCTCTGTAGCGCCAAGCTTGCATTCTGCTGATGATGATGTCAGCTGTCAATCATGCAGTCGGTTTCCATTTCATGTTTTTGTGCAAAATTTACTGGCCACCTGAGGCTTCTATGCTTCTGCAGACCAGTTGGCGCTTGAGAACACAGCATACACGTTTTGTTGTGTGTGATTGCAACAACATTTAACTCCATACAAGCACCCTGCATCCATCACTGGCAAAGTCTTTGGTGTTTGTGGAAACAGAACCTGTAGGCATCGAGT